>Ga0209515_10005181_pt1 | contig 17077 bp, 18 predicted proteins | sample Subgroupgradi54m_FD_187454 | JGI IMG/M metagenome (GOLD analysis project Ga0209515, IMG submission 187454) | Subsurface groundwater microbial communities from S. Glens Falls, New York, USA - GMW60B uncontaminated upgradient, 5.4 m (SPAdes)... ...
AAATCTCTCTTCTTTTTGAAGATGTTTTTTCTTGTTTTTTCCATTTTTCCTCATAAATACAGGATACCTCACCCTTCGTATTTAAAGGTAGGGAGAAGCGCAAGTGAGTTTGGGAATATTAAAATTATTAACAAATTAATTTTTAAAAATTATACTTTTGACACAAATAGTAAATATTTTTTAAAATTTGCAGAAATTGCAAAAGCAAAATTTGGCATAAAAGTTGAAACTATTAAAACCTATGGGTCAACTGATGCAAGGTTCTTTGCAGAAAAAAAAATTCCAACATTAGTTATTTCTCCAGTAGGCGGAGAGCATCATGGAAAAGATGAGTGGATTGATTTAGATGACTTGGAAAGATACTATAAGGTTTTGAAAGAATATGTACTTGCAATTTCTGCGTAGTCAATCGTTCAGGTGAGACTTCTTAATCTAAAAGCCAAAGGCTGGCAGGTGAGGTAGATATCTAGCTGTGAAAAGTATGCTTATCTAAGATTTCTGCATATGCTATAAAATTAGATAGAATAGTTTTCCACAATCTACTTGCAACTTAATAAATATCTGCTATATTAAACTCGTGATCCAGAAAATACAGCAAATTAATAGCGGTGCCCTCCTCCTCAGCCTCAAATAATTGAAGGCTGATATTTCGCTGTAAAAACTCTTAAAACAAACACTTACAACACGAAACCAGCCTTCAAGGGCTGGTTTTCTTTTATTTAACATCATGAAAAATATAAACATAAAATTTAATAACCTGCTCAGCCTCCTCCTCTTTGTTCTCATGCAAAATAATTTGAGGTTGCTGAATGCGTTTGTAGACTCCTAACCGCAGCGTCCGAAAGGAGGAAAACGCTGCGGTTTTTTATTTCACCATTTCAATTCTCGGAATTTCTTTTCCGCTTGGAAGTTTTGTTCCAGTGTAAATGACTTTGTTTGCAGTTTCTTTGAATCCCTTTTTTTTATAAAACTCAATCGCGCGAGAGTTGTATTTCACTACTACCAATCTAATTTTTAATTCCGTGCCTAGCCATTCAAAAGCTTTTTGCATTAATTTTTTTCCTAAACCTTTTCCTTTAAATTCTGGCAAGACATACATCGCATCTATTTCTCCATAGTTGTCTAATTTTAATGCTTTACAAAATCCGATAATTTTTTCTTCATCTTTCAAAACCCAAGTATGAGTTTTATCTGAGTTTCCAATGATTTCTTTTCTGCTTTTTTCTAGCTTTTCAAAATTGAACCAATCAATAGCCGAAATATCTTCGGCAGTAATTCCGTATTTTTCATTGGGGTAAAGCTCTATCCAAGCATCTCGAACAATAGTGCGTATAGCTTTCACATCTTCCGGTTTAGCGTTTTCTATTTTGAAATTTTGCTCTTGCATAATGAAAGTATAGCAAAAACATTGCGGTTTTTCATTTTTCTGACATATGGTATACTTAAGTCATGAAGAAATTAATGTTAAAAGAAGTAAATTTGCCGGTTACTATATTCAAGGAAGGCAAGAGTTATGTGGCGTATAGCCCGGCGCTTGATCTTTCGACTTGCGCTTCTACTTATAAAAAAGCCCAAGTTCGCTTTTCAGAAATTGTAGAAATTTTTTTTGAGGAGCTCTCAGAAATGGGCACATTGGAATCAGTACTAACTGGTCTGGGCTGGCAAAAAATAAAATCTAATTGGCAGCCACCAGTAGTTATTTCAAATTATTTTCAACCGATGAATCTTTCTCATGCCTAAAAAGCAGAATGTAACAAACAAGCAGTTTCAAAAATTTTTACTCTATGTAGGTTGTTCACAAAAAAGGTCTAAAGGAGACCATTTTGTATATGTTCGTTCAGGTTTAATGCGTCCCATCATAATTCCACTAGACAATCCATTACCTCAATTTATTATCAGAAATAACCTCAAACTGCTTGGAATTTCTTGGGAGGAATTTTTCAATATTATTGAGAGAATGTAATACTTTTTGTATAGTTATTTCTTTAATTTTTATATAAATATCACTAGCAAACTTAAAGGGAATTTGTTATAATATGATTATACATGGCAAAAGAAAACACAGAAAAGAAAGCAGCTGCACACCATTATGACGCCTCAGATATCTCGGTTTTAGAGGGTTTGGAGCCTGTACGGCGACGTCCGGGGATGTATATCGGCACTACGGGACCGGAGGGAATGCATCATCTAGTATGGGAGGTTTTTGACAACTCGCGCGATGAGGCGATGGGAGGTTTTTGTAATGATATTGAAGTAGTTCTTTTGCCGGGGAATCGTGTTCGTGTGGCGGATAATGGCCGAGGTATACCAGTAGATACTCATAAGAAAACAAAAGTTTCGGCTCTAGAGACAGTGATGACCACTCTGCATGCCGGAGGGAAATTCGGCGGAGAAAATAGTGGATACAAAGTTTCCGGCGGTTTGCACGGTGTGGGTGCCTCGGTCGTGAATGCGCTTTCTATTTATTGTAAAGTCGAGGTGCATCGAGACGGCGGGGCTTACATGCAGGAGTATTCACAGGGCAAGCGCAAAGCGTCGGTAAAAAAAGTAGGCAGTTCCAAACTCCACGGCACAATTGTGACTTTTGAGCCAGATGTAGAAATTTTCAAAGAACTTAAATTTGATTTAAATACAATAGTCAACCATATCCGTCAGCAAGCGTACTTGGTGAAAGGTTTAAAAATTTTAATTATTGATGCGCGAAACTTGGAGGTTCTTCCTCCACTTGGAGGAAGAACCTCCAAGTTAGACACTTCTGACTTTTTTTATTTCAGAGATCTTGGACTAGAACTACCTTCCACCGCTTTTTTTTTCGAAGGCGGACTTATTTCTCTCATCAAGCATTACAACAAATTTCAAAAACCGATTCAAAGCGAAATTTTTTATGTGGAAAAAGAATTAGACGGCGTCGGCGTGGAGGTGGCTCTGCAATATGTGGACGACATTGTCGACCGAATTTTTCCTTTCGCCAACAATATTTACACTCAGGAAGGCGGCACGCATGTAACCGGTTTTAAAACGGCGCTGACGAGGACTTTGAATACATATTGCAAGAAACAGGAAATGATGAAAGAGTCCGAAGGCGGATTTACTGGTGAAGATGTGCTCGAAGGCTTGACGGCGACCATTTCCGTAAAACTTCGCGAGATTCAATTCGAAGGTCAGACGAAAGCCAAACTCGGCAGCATGGAAGCGCAGGGCGCGGTGGCGACTGTCTTTGGCGAGGCCTTTAATAATTTCCTCGAAGAAAACCCAGACGACGCAAAATCCATAATAAACAAGTCTATTTTAGCTCTCAAAGCTCGCAAAGCTGCCAAGGCCGCCAAGGATTCTATCCTGCGCAAAGGCGCGCTTGAGGGTATGACGCTTCCCGGTAAGCTGGCGGATTGCCAAAGCAAAGATGCTTCAGAATCAGAATTATTCTTGGTGGAGGGAGATTCCGCAGGAGGTTCGGCCAAACAGGGCAGAGACCGTCGTACGCAGGCAATACTTCCGCTTCGGGGTAAAATTTTGAATGTGGAGCGCGCGCGCATAGACAAAATGCTTGCTTCGAAAGAAGTGAAGTCTCTAGTGATTGCGATGGGCACTTCGATTGGGGACACTTTTGATATTTCCAAAATGCGCTATCACAAAATAATTATTGCGACCGATGCCGATGTGGATGGTTCACACATTCGCACTTTACTTCTTACACTTTTTTACAGATATTTCAGGCAAGTCATCGATGCGGGGTATATTTATATCGCCCAGCCGCCCTTGTATAAAATCAAAAAAGGCAAAGAAATTTCTTACGCTTACAATGATGATGAAAAATTAAAAATTGTCGGCAAGGGAGCGGATGTGAGCGAAATACAAGAAGTTGAGGCGGGAGAAGAAGCCGAAATTCCGAGCGAAGGCGAGGGAGAAGAAAAAGAAGAGGTATCAAAGAAATCAAACAAGACCCACATTCAGCGTTTCAAAGGTCTCGGTGAAATGAATCCGGAAGAGCTATGGGAAACGACCATGGATCCAAAAAATCGCGTTTTGAAAAAAGTAAACATTGATGACGCCGAAGAAGCTAATAAGATTTTCGATATTCTAATGGGCTCCGAAGTGCCTCCAAGAAAATCTTTTATTCAGTCCAACGCGAAGCTGGCCGAGATTGATATTTAGAAATGAAACCAAAAAAGCCAAAACTTTTGATTGTTACGGGAAGTAAGTTCAAGTTTCACGATTTGTCATTAAAGCTTAATGAGTTCTTTAATGTCTGCTAGTTCTTCAGTATTTTCTGCTTCTGTAAATTCTTTTATTTCTTCTGCTAACTTTTTTATCAGCTCCTTTACGATATACTTTTATTTTTAATCAATTGCCTTCATGCCCGAAGGTGTTCTGCCTTGACTGATATCCTCCGCATTTTGTCTGATAGCGATGAAGTATTCATCTTTTTCAGCTTCAGCTAAGTCAGCCACACTGATCTCTTTTGAGGAGATGATTAATTCTATAATGCGGAGTGTTCTTTCGTAGGTTCGTACAATACTATATTTGTTGAATTTTTCAGCGCATTTTTTAAAAGCTTCGAGTTGGATTTTTATTTCACCAAGAATTTTTATCTGAACTGGGTGGTCCGCCAGTTTTTTATTATCACCGCGATTCCATGCTTCTATGACGTCAAAGATTGTTTTTCTGTCGACACCGATCACGACATGTGGAATACCGGATTTTTCACCTCGGATACCTAAACTTTCTGAAACAAAATATTTTACTTTAGTAAGTTCACCTTGTTCAATACTTGTTTTAATATGCTCAAATTTTTCACTAAAGCTATTAGCCGTCGTCACATCCATAGCAAGTGCCAAATGACTAGCGTTTGATTCAGGCTCTTCAAATTCTACTATTGTGTCAACCTTATTGACGATATCATCAAAACGAGAGGCCTCTATTGTCGTTGCGGTATCACCGAACCAGTTGCTTTGCTCGGCATGCTGAAAGATAATCGCTTCAAAGATTTTTGCGATTTTCCTTCGATTTTGTTTTTCGAGTGGTTCTTTAGATGCCTCTTCAAAAAACTTTCTTTCCATTCTTTCGACGAAGGCAATGTCTCTCTCGACATCCCGATAGATATCTTTGAAGTCTACTGGGTTGATTGGTCTAGAAAGGACCTTTAAAGCTTTGGCGTAACCTGAGTCCAGCACTTGCTGATTAACAAAAACTGCCTCTTTTCTTGGATCGTCAAAATTGTGTTTCATACCTTTTCCTTAGACTTCTTTAATAATATTTTTAAATTTACTTTTTACTTTTTATTTCTTCCACTAGTTTGTTTACCAAATCTTCTTTCGAAATTTGCCCTAGCTGACCAGCGTCGCGGGATTCTAAAGTCACTTTTTTGGCTTCAATTTCTTTATCGCCGATGACAATCCAGTAGGGGATTTTGTTATTTTTCGCATCGCGGACTTTTCCGCCGAGGTTTCCGTCTTTGTCGTCCAATTCCGCGCGGACATTATTTTCCTTCAATAATTCAAAAACCTGTTTTGCATATTCGTTATGATTTACGCGCACGGGGATCACTTTTACTTGTACCGGCGAGAGCCAGAGAGGAAAAGCGCCGGCATAATTTTCAATCAAGAGAGCGATAAAACGTTCCAGAGAGCCATAAATAACTCTATGTATTACTACTGGCGTTTTTTTCTTTCCGTCTCTGTCCACATATTCAAGTTCAAAACGCCTAGGTTGCTGAAAATCAAGCTGTATAGTACCCATTTGCCAATCACGACCAATTGCATCTTTCATAATTATATCAATTTTTGGTCCATAAAATGCGCCATCACCTTCTGCTATATCATATTTCTTATCAGACTTTTCAAGGACACTCCGTAGCGCTTTCTCTGCTTTGTCCCAAGTTTCTATATCTCCCAAAAATCCGACTGGTCTTGTTCCTAATCTAAACTTATATTCCAAATTAAAAATTCCGTAAAATTCTTTGCAAATTTCCATAATTTTTAGATATTCATCTTCTATCATTTCTTCAGTTATGTAATTGTGAGAATCATCCTGCTGAAAGGAACGACAACGTAAAAGAGCATTCAAAACGCCTGACCGTTCATAGCGATGCAAACGGTCTGTATCAGATAGACGAAGAGGTAAGTCTTTGTAACTAACTTGCATTGACTTAAAAACAATCATTGCGTTTGGACAATTCATGGGTTTAATACCGTAAACCTCGTTTTCTCCCATGTCCGCGATAAACATATCTTCTTTGTAATGGTCCCAGTGTCCAGAAATTTTCCAGAGTTCTGCTTTATTTACAAGCGGACTGGCAATTTCCTGATATCCCAGTTCAGCGTGTTTTTTGCGCCAGTAATTTTCAAGTTCTTTATACAAAATTAAACCTTTTGGTAGCCAGTAGGGCATACCTGGAGCTGTTTCATGGAACATAAACAGTTCTAGTTCTCTTCCTAATTTCTTATGGTCTCTTTTTTCTGCTTCTTCCCTTTGTTTTGTATAAGCATCCAATTCTTCTTTTGTCTCGAATGCCAATCCATAAATGCGCGTGAGCATTTTATTTTTTTCATCTCCGCGCCAGTAGGCTCCGGCTACACGGTCTAATTTGAAAGAATCTGGTCGTATCTCCTTCGATGGATTAGAAATATGTCCACCACGGCACAAATCAGTAAATTCTCCGCAGGTATATATGGTAATTTTCTCTCCACGCTCCGCAATTTCATTTATCAATTCCGCCTTATATTCGTTTTTAAAAAATTTTAACGCTTCATCCTCACTTATTTCTTTATATTCCCAATCTGTCCATTTAGGCAGAATTTTTCGCATTCTATCTTCAATTTTCTGCAAATTCGCATCAGTAACTTTTTCTCCACAAAAATCAATATCGTAATAAAAGCCATTATCTATAGCTGGACCGAGGGTTAACTTGATCTTGTCAAATTTATATATTTCACCCGCCGCCGCCGCCAGCAAATGCGCTAAAGTATGTCTAATATTATGCAATTTCTTCTCCTTTTCCATAGTTCATATGATATCACATTTTAAATTTTTCCAAAATTTTCTCGATTGCTTTCCGCCCATAATATGCTAGGATAAGCCCATTATGGTAGTACGAATGAGAAGCACAAAATCGCATACAGGAAACCGCCGTTCGCATCATGCTCTCGAAAGCACGAGCTTTTCTAAGTGCGAAAACTGCAAAGCTCTAAAAAGAAGGCACACAGTCTGCTCAGCCTGCGGTTTTTACCGAGGGAAAAAAGTCCTAGATCTAGTCAAAAAGACAGAAAAGAAGCAAAAGAAAGCAAAAGCGAAGAAGGCGGAGGAGAAGAGTTAGTTTTCAATTTTATACTAGTTTTTATGGCTAACAGGCACCTTTCAAGATCCATAGTGCTCCAGACGCTTTTTGAGTGGGATTTCTCGCCTACCAAAAAAAGCACTAGTGTAAATGACGATCTTAAAAAAGTTCTCGATAGAAATTTAAAAGAATTCGCCCCCGGACTCGAAGACGACAACTTCGTACTAAAGCTTTTGGGCGATGTTTTAAAGAAGCACTCTACTATAGATAAAATTATAGAAAAAGCGGCTCCTGATTGGCCGATAGATAAAATTTCGATTGTGGACAGAAATATTTTGCGAATTGGACTCACTGAGCTTCTCTTTGGCGACCGTTCGCAAGTGCCTCCAAAAGTGGCGATCAACGAAGCTATCGAATTGGCAAAAACTTTCGGCGGGGAAAATTCCGGCAAATTCGTCAATGGCGTGCTCGGCGCAGTTTACAAAGAAATAGGCGAACCGGACAAAGAACACCAAAAGACAGATAAAAAGAAAAGTGACACGAAAGAACCCAAAGAGCCGGTGGATATTTCAAAATTGCCAGTGGAGAATTTGGGCGGCGCATTGGTCTATGCAAAAAAACCCGCCCGACCGGACGACACCGGTCGTTCGGGCGGGGACGGCACCATTGTGTTTGCCTTTGTACACGATGTCTTTGGGTACTGGACTCTTTCTAAAGGAAAAATTGAAGCAGGCGGCGATCTCAAAGAGGGTGCCGTAAAAGCAATCAAGAAAGAAATCGGACTCGATGCAAAAATAGAAGAAACGCTCGGGACAAATGAATATGTCGCGACGCATCCAGAGAAAGGAAAAAGTTTAAAGAAAGTTGTTTACTTTTTAGCTTCAAGCGAGTATAGAGAGCTAGAGCTGGAAAAGTCCGGCGGGCTCGATGGAGCAAGGTGGTTTGAGATGACGGAGGTTCCAGAGCTTCGTATTTATAACGACATTATTCCACTTATTGCAAAAGCAGTTGAAATAATCAGTAGTAAAAAGTTATAAAGTTCATAAAGTTAAAAAGTAAATATATGATAAATTTTTCAAATTTCGAGAAAAAAACAAAAATAATTTTTAAAGACAAGAATCTATTGGAACAAGCTTTTGTTCATCGCTCCTACATAAACGAAAATTCTTCCACTGAACTTTCACACAATGAAAGGCTGGAATTTTTAGGTGATGCGGTGCTGGAGCTTATCGTCACCGACTTTTTATATAAAAAATATCCGACATACACAGAAGGGGAACTGACTGCGCTCCGTTCAGCTCTCGTGAATGCCGTGATTATTTCCGAAGTAGCCACCAAAATTGGCATGAATGATTACTTGCTTTTGTCCAAAGGCGAAGCGAAAGATAACGGTAAGGCAAGGCAATATATTTTAGCGAACACTTATGAGGCATATATCGGCGCTCTGTATCTGGATCAAGGCATAGAAGTGGTGGAAAAATTTATACACAAGAATTTGCTTCCGAAAACGGAAGAAATTGTTTCCAAAAAATTGTGGCGCGATGCGAAATCCTTGGTGCAAGAAAAAGCGCAGGAATTTGTGAATTTCACGCCGGCATATAAAGTTCTGAAAGAGTCCGGTCCCGACCACGATAAAAATTTTACCGTCGGTATCTACTTCGGACCGAACCTGATAGCCGAAGGCAAGGGTCAATCGAAACAAGAAGCCGAACAATCCGCCGCTCTAGCCGCCCTCAAAGCCAAAAATTGGCTGGATTAGATGATTAAATAATTTAGGAATTCTAAAGTTCTATAGAATTAAAGAATATAAATTATGAAAAAATCAAGAAGGGAATTGGAAAGGATAATAAAAGGATTTGCAAATCATCGAAGGTTACAAATACTTGAGTTGCTGAAAAAATCTCCTGAAATGTCAGTACTTGAAATTTCTGAAAATTTAAAATCGGATTTTAAAAATATTTCTGCCCATATCTATAAAATGGCAATTGCGGGGCTACTAATCAAGCGAAACGATTTTCATTCGGTTCGGCACAAATTAACCAAGCGAGGAATGGAAGTTCTAAAGTTCGTTAGAACATTAGAATAAATATTATGAAAGAAAAATTAGAACCGAAAACAAAACTGGAAACTTCTACTATTGATCTCGCTATAGAATTTGCAACTAAAAAATTTGAGGCGGCGGGTGGAAAGAATCACTTTCTTCGAGTGCTTGCAGTTTTGCAGGATGAATTTCATGTGGACGATGAGGAAATACTCATTGCGGCAGTTTTGCATGATACTTTGGAAGATACGGATACGACTTATGAAGAATTAGAAAAAACATTCTCAAAATCTGTTGCGGATTTGGTTGAAGAAGTTTCTCATCCTAAAAATTACAACAAAGAACAAAAATTGGAGTTTTATAAAAAACTAAGGACAATAGCCCCAAGAGCCAAAATACTAAAGCTGGCTGATTTTGTGGATAATTTAAGGATTGAGATTGCTAAAAGAAAAGCAGATCCAAAAAGCCCATATCACAACCTGTACATTCTCTTGATTCGTGAGCTTTTGGAAAGTTACCCTGAATCTGATGGTAAAAATACTGTGCTTCAATTAGCAAAGGAATTAGAAACTTATGTTACAAAATAATCGAATTTACTATATAATCATACAATGCGGCTTAAAACGCTTGAATTAAACGGCTTTAAGTCTTTTGCTCAAAAGACTGTTTTGGAGTTTGAGAACCCTATTGTTTGCGTGGTGGGACCGAACGGTTCCGGCAAATCCAATGTGGTGGAAGCTTTTCGGTATGTTTTAGGTGAGCAGTCAATGAAGTCCATGCGAGGCAAGTCCGGTTCCGATTTAATTTTTAAAGGGTCTAAGAATTTGCCTAAGGGGTCGCACGCGAGCGTCACGATCCATTTTAATAATTCAGACAAAGTCTTTAAATTAGAAAATGACGGGGGAGAAAATATAAATTTAAATTACGATGTTATCAAAATTTCCCGCGAGGTTTTTGCCGATGGTCTGAATAAATACGGTTTGAACGGTACGGATGTGCGCCTGCGGGATATTCACAACCTTTTGGTCTCGGTCAACATTGGCTCGAGCGGGCACCACATCATTTCGCAGGGTGAGGCGGACAGAATTTTGAATGCTAGCCCAAAAGACAGAAAGGAAATGGTGGAAGACGCGCTCGGGCTCAAAATTTTTCAATATAAAATAAAAGACAGCGGGAGAAAGCTGGAGCGCACAGAGGAAAATATGAAAGAGGTGACGATGTTACGCCGAGAAAATGCTCCGCATCTGAATTTTTTGAAAAAGCAGGTGGAAAAATTTGAAAAAGCCAAAGAAATGCAGACGGAACTGGCGGTTTTATATCGAGAGTATCTTAAAAAAGAAAGTGTTTACTTGGATAAAGAGAAAGAAGGTCTGTCAATTGAGAGGCAGAAGATTTCAAGTGAACTTAAAAGTGTTGCTGCAAAAATTTCTGGCACAGAAGACGCTAATTCAGCCAAGGGAAATAAAAAAATTGAGGAGCTGAAAATAGTTGAACAAAAGCTAAATGAAATACGCGGACAAAAAAGCGAAATTGAGCGCAAACTTGGGCGTATTGAAGGTATGCTCGAAGCGAAACAAAATAGGGTCAAACTTTCCGACAGATGCCCGACATGCGGGAAAGAACTAAGCGAGATAGGAAAAGAACAAATAGAAAGTAGGGAGAATAATAAGAAAGAGCTAATGGAGCTAAAAAATTCACAAGCTGATATTTTGGCGGAAGTGGGAGAGCTTCAGAATAAAGAAAAAGATTTCGCTAGTCAAACAGAAGTCTTTAAAAAAGAGATAAATAAAGAAATGGAAGCTTTGCGCGATTTGGAACGGGAAAAATTCGGCTTTAAAGTAAAACATCAGGAGTTATTTTCGGCTTTAGAACTTGTGCGCATTAAGGAAACAAATTTGAAGAGTCGAGAAGAGGCATTTCATAATGAAATAAAAGAAGGCGTCGCGCTTATCGGACAGGAAATTTTGTCATATAAAAATTATCAGATTGAAGAAAATACAGGAAATAATTCACCAGAAGAACAAAAAAAGAAAATAGAACGCCTAAAAATAAAATTGGAAGACGCAGGCATGGGCAGCGGGCAGGAGGTTTTGAAAGAATTCAAAGAGGTTTCAGAGCGAGACGGATTTTTGGCTAAAGAAATGGAAGATTTAACGAAAAGCATCGAATCATTGCAAAAAATGATAGCAGATTTAAAAGAGAATATAGATAAAGAATTTAAAGAAGGCGTGAAAAAAATAAATAAAGAATTTCAAGAATTTTTCGCGCTAATGTTTGGAGGTGGAACAGGCTCTCTATCTATAGTTGTTGAGAATAAGAAAAAAAGAAGTATTACGGAGGAACTGGAGGGCGAGGTGGAAACGGAAGAAGATGAAGAAATTGTTTTTGAGCAGGGGATAGAAATAAATGTCTCCTTGCCCCACAAAAAAGTCAAAGAACTTCATGCGCTCTCTGGCGGAGAACGATCGCTTACATCTATCGCGCTTTTGTTTGCGATGTCGCAAGTAAACCCGCCGCCATTTTTGGTTCTTGATGAGACTGATGCCGCGCTCGATGAATCAAATTCGCGCAAATATGGCGATATGTTGGAGAAACTTTCCAAGCATTCCCAATTAATAGTCGTCACCCACAATCGTGAGACCATGTCCCGCGCCGGAGTGCTCTATGGGGTCACCATAGGCTCAAACGGCGCCTCCAAACTTCTCTCAGTCAAGTTTGACGAAGCCACAGCGATTGCGAAATAAGAACCTCTCCTCAGTCCTCTCCTTGTTAAGGAGAGGAGGAAATCAAAATTCTCAAACTAATGACAACTATTTATAACAAGTCCAAACATTTACCCAAAAGAATTTTACTTAGAAAAAATCAAACTCCACAAGAATCAATACTTTGGGCGCGGTTGCGCAGAAAACATCTAGGTCATAAATTTAAAAGACAGTATTCTGTCGGACCATACATTTTAGATTTTTATTGTCCAACAAAAAAGTTAGCTATTGAAATTGACGGTTCTCAACATCTTGAGAATAAAGAATATGATCAGGAACGCACGGACTATCTTTCAATTTTAGAAATAAAAGTTTTGCGTTTTTGGAACAACGAAATAAATAACAATATCAATGGTATTGTAGAAAAAATTCTCAGCGAATTATCCCCCTCTCCTTAACAAGGAGAGGGTAGGGAGAGGTGAATTAATTCAGAATTTCCCCTCATTCCCCTCCTTATTAAGGAGGAGAGGAAAACATTGAATTACAATTTTATAAATGCTAATATTTAGATATATGAAAAATCAAAAAGGTTTCATTGTGCCGTTGCTTTTAGGAATTATTGCTTTGTTTGTAATAGGTGGCGGGGTATATATTTACAAAAATAAAACAACTGAATCAACTCGTTTAGAAAAATTTGGAGGTATTTCTCCATACAGTGAAGATCGCCAATACTTTTGCTTGAAGGATAATGAGACTGTTTCCAATGAGGATCTTATTAATAGAAAAGCAGATTTTTGGATTTCATTCTATGTAAAAGAAAATGCTGTTTGGTTAAATCCTTTTATAAATCACCCCTCTGGCACAAAACTTTTTTCCATTCCAGTTGCATCTGGAAAAGAATATAAAGGAAATGGAATTGATATTGTAATCAACGACAAGGGAAACCAAGCAGTTCTTAAAGAAAACGGGAATATTGTCTTCGGTCGTTGCTTAACTATAAGTTATGGGTCGGGAAAAGATTACTAACTCAGAGTAGTTTTAAACTAAAACATAGTCAATCGTTTTTCTTTCCAAATCCACCCCTTTTACTTTCATGGATAAACGGTCGCCGAGGCGGTAGGTTTTCTTCTTCTTTTGCCCTACTAGTTCCAATTTCTTTTCGTTGAAAATATAAAAGTCGTCCTGCATGTCGCGCACTCGCACCAAGCCTTCGCATTTTGTTTCCACTTCTTCGACATAAATGCCCCATTCGGTAATTCCGCTGATTATTCCCTCGAAACTTTCTCCCAAGCGCTTGCTCATATATTCCACCTGCTTGTATTTGATAGAAGCTCGCTCCGCGTCCGCGGCGCGTTTTTCCTGTTCGGAAGAAATGCGGGCAAGTTTTTCGTATTCGAGCAATTTATCTTTGCCGACTTTCTCCCGCCCGCCCGAATGCCCGCCTGAATGACGCAGTCGGGCAGGGTTTCGGCCGTTCGGGCCGGTCTTTGCCAAATATTCGGCAAGCAATCTGTGTACCATGATGTCCGGATAGCGCCTGATCGGGGAAGTAAAATGAGTGTAATGTTCAAATGCGAGACCGTAGTGCCCGATATTTTCTGTAGAATAGATGGCTTTTGCCATAGAGCGAATGACGGCTCGGTGCACTGTGTCACTCATCGTTCTCTTTGCGTCTTTTTGATTTTTTCCGGACAAACTTTTTAGTAATTTATTTATTTCATGCGTTGGGATAATGCCGTTCACAAGAGAGACTTTGTGTCCCAAGCTTCGCAAAAAATATGCCAAGTCTGCCATTTTTTCACGGCTCGGCAGGTCATGTATGCGGTATATGGAAACGCTTTCTTCTTTTTTCCCTTTAACTTTTTTCGGAGACAATACTTCTGCTACTTTTTTGTTGGCGAGAAGCATGAATTCTTCCACCAATCTATTTGAGTCGCCGCGCTCTTTGGTGATGACTTTGATTGGTACGCCCTCGGGGTCGAGAACGAATTTCACTTCTTCTTGATCGAGCGAGATGGCGCCGTTTTTAAATCTCTCGGCGGTGAGAAGCTTAGCTAAGTTATTTAAGACAGATAATTCTTTGTGCAGGGGAGCGCCGGCTTTTTTGATTGACTCTTCGGCTTCTTCATAAGTAAATCTTTTTTGTGAATGTATGACCGTGCGCCCATACCATTCACTTTTAACTCTCGCATGTTTGTCTATAACAAAAACTGCGCTCATGGTCAGCCGGTCTTTGTTTGGAACTAGGGAACATAAGTCGTTTGACAAAACTTCCGGCAACATGGGTATAGTTCTATCCACCAAGTAAACTGAAGTCCCGCGTTCGCGCGCTTCCTCATCCAACCCACTTCCGACTTTTACATAATGCGATACATCGGCGATATGAATGCCGATTTCGTAATTACCACCCCCTGCCCCCTCCTTGACTAAGGAGGGGAGGATACGAAACGAAATCGCATCATCAAAATCTTTTGCGTCATGCGGATCGATAGTAAAAGTTAAAATTTTCCGAAAATCTCTGCGTCCGACATAATCGCTCTCTTTTATGCCTTCTCGTTTTATTTTTTCCGCTTCTGCATGAACTCTTTGAGGTAGTTCTGAGTCGAAACCTTTTTCCATGGCGATGGAATGCATCTCGACATTATTGTCTCCCGGAGTTCCTAGAATTTTAATTACTTTTCCTTCCGGCGCTTTGCGCGGATCTATCCAAGAAGTTATTTCCACGAAAACTTTTTGCCCAGCCTTGGCGCCATTTAGCATCGGCTCCGGAATTAAAATATCTGTGTACATTTTCGTGTCGTCAGGTTTCAGGAAAAACACCTCACCCCCAGCCCCTCTCCTGTCAGGAGAGGGTGGCCGAAGGTCGGGTGAGGTTTCCAAAACTCCAGCAAATCGCATTTTCGCGCGAGTGATTATTTTCGTCACTTCAGCAGTTTGCCTCGCCCCGCCATAGCCTTTGGCGGAGGAGGGTCTATTTCCAATTTTCGGATGCAAAAGAATTTCCACCATGTCGCCATGCATGGCAGTATTCAGGTGCTTGGCGTCAATCTCTGGATCCTGTCTGTCGTTTTTATTTGCCTTTTTGTCTCCGATAGCCACATATCCTGTGCCTTTGGAGGAAATGGAGATAATGCCTTGTAATTTATTTATTGGTTTATGTGACATACAATTTATTTTAGAAGTTTTGGATGTGAACCTATATTTACTAAAAGCAACACTAATTCTTTCTCCACTATTTTATATATCAACAAAACATTTGGGTATATATGACATTCACGCATGCCTTCCAATCTACCTTTTAATTTATGATCCCTCTGTGCGGACTCGAGTGGGATTTGTTCCCGAATTAACATTATTATTTTTTCAAGTTTTTCTGTAGAAAAACTCTTCTGCCGCAGATATATTTTCAAAGACTTCTGATATTTCTTTGACTCAATTATCGAAAGCATTTATCTTTTATTTAAGATATTAGAATGTAATTCACGGATACTTTTATATGGTTTCCTTTTTTTATTTTTAAGATCATTCATAGTGTCTTCTACTTCTTTGAGAAGTTCGGACTCGTATTCCTCTGTATATCCATTAACTGTTCTCAACTCAAAGGGGATTCGCTGTTCTTCCACGCTTTGGTACAAAAAAAGCTTCACAGCGCTCGATATATCGAGACCCATGCGCGCAAAGGTCTTACGAGCGTCTTCTTTTATTTTCTCATCGATTCTTATATTTAATGTAGTCATGGATACAGTATATACATTGTGCGCACAAAGTCAAGCTTGACTTTTGGGATAGAATATGCTACACTATTTGCACAGTGCAGAAGAAAATTAAACCCGGCTTTCCCTAACGATGGGTAGCCATAACAATCGGAGTGTAAATTGAAAACAGAAAGATTAGTGGAAATCTGCAGAGGATTACCAAATCCAGGATCAAGGCGCGTTGCCTCATACTGCAAAGTATTAATTGGGGAATTGGGGCTTTCTATATCTGAGATCGATGAGACAAAACTCGAGCGATCTTATCATGACGACGACGAAGTTGCCGTTCTTATGAGGAAAATCGTCAAGGCTGTTCACACCAAGCTCAGAGATCTGGTCGTAGAAGCTGCGATTAAAAAAGGAGTCATTACGGTCGGTAAGCTTCTGCCCGCCGTTGGATACTGGAAAGGAAACACAAAAACTCTGGTCGCTATCGGCACGACCAAAATGTTGATTGTCCCTAAAAAAGAAGGTGACAAACAGAGTGGTCAAACCACTCATAAAGATCCGCTAAAAAACGGTGATTTCCTTTCATTGCTTGTCTGAAGGCAATGGGATTCACACAACTTATTTAATCGGACTGGTTAACGCTGGTCCACAACAAACCCTAACGAAAGGAGGTGAGAAAAACCACTAACTTCGTTAGGGTTTTTCTTTTTTAAAATATAATATCCACCCCGTCTCGCAAGCGAGCCACCCCTCAAGAGGGGAATTGCCCACCTTGCAATTTTCCATTTCTATGTTAGACTCACTAAATGTTAAAAATAAGACTACAGAGAATAGGCAGAAAGAACGACCCGGCTTTTCGCGTGGTTTTGACTGATTCGAAGAACAGCACCAAGAGCGGAAAATTTTTAGAATTGCTCGGCACTTACAATCCAAAGGCCGGAGAGAAGACTTTGATTGCAGAGAGAATAAAATATTGGATGTCCCAGGGCGCAAAGGCTTCGGATACAATGCACAACTTTTTAGTGCAGGATAAAATAATCGAAGGCAAGAAAATAAATGTGTTGCCGAAGAAAAAGCCGACCCAGAAACGAAAGGAGTTGAAGGCGGCGGCAAAGAAATAACCCCGAACACCTCGCGCGCTTGCTTGGTACGGGGAAAGTTTTGTATAATAGATGTTCAGCAAGGCAGTATTGGGTCGCAACACTGCATGATTATAAAGATTAATAATTAAAATATGCAAGACGCAGACAAGGTATTTTTGGAATATGTAGTCAAGGCTCTAGTAGACAATCCGAACGATGTGAAGATTGATAGGACAGTGGACGAGATGGGTGTGCTTATTACGCTTTCTGTAAAT
>Ga0209515_10005182_pt1 | contig 17070 bp, 16 predicted proteins | sample Subgroupgradi54m_FD_187454 | JGI IMG/M metagenome (GOLD analysis project Ga0209515, IMG submission 187454) | Subsurface groundwater microbial communities from S. Glens Falls, New York, USA - GMW60B uncontaminated upgradient, 5.4 m (SPAdes)... ...
CCGGCTCGCCACGGATTTTCAACGGGCACGCCTCTCGCTCTGGACTGTCTACACCGAGCAAAGCGAGCATCAGCAGGCGTTCGATGTCGTCCGCCAGGTGCCGGGCGATCACCCGCTGTCGCGGCAGGCGAGATTTCTCGCGGCGATCTCGTTGATGAACCTCGGTCGCAACCCCGACGCCCTGGCTGCGCTGAGCGACCTGAATCGCGAGAAGCCCGATCCGGCGCTGCTCAACGATGCCGGCGTTGCGCAACTCCGGCGGCCGATCGCATTGGCGGCAGGCGCGTCCGTGGATCTGTTCAAGCAGGCGGTTGCCGCCGGCCCGAACGATCCCGACCTCTCCTTCAACCTCGGATACGCCTCCTGGCTGGCGCGCGACACGCCGAACGCGGTCGCCGCGCTGCGGGAGGCCGTTCGGCGCAATCCCGCCGACGATGCGGCGCATTACGTGCTGGGGGTGGCGCTGCAGTCACAGCGGAACCAGGCGGAGGGGCAGCGGGAGAAGGACCTTGCGAAGCGGCTGTCATCGACGTACGCGGACTGGGAAGCGAAGCGGCCCGGCGCCAACGCGTCCCCGGGCGGTCTCGAGCGCGTCAAGATGGAGCTCGATGCCGCGAGCTCGCCGCGCGTCGAAGACGTGATCGTGGCGGCGGAGCAGCGCGATCAGCGCGAGTTGGCTACCGTTCATCTCGACACGGGCCGTCGGCTGTTTCAGGCGGAGCGCGACGCGGAAGCGATCGCGGAGCTCCGCAGGGCGATCTACCTGTCGCCCTACGATCGCGAAGCGCACCTGCTGCTTGGCCGTGTCTATCTGCGCGCCGGGCGCGTCCAGGATGCGATTGGCGAGCTGAAAATCTCGATCTGGAGCGACGATCAGATCGACGCGCACCTGGCGCTCGCCGACGCCTACACCCAGGCCAGGGACGTTGCCGCGGCGCGCAGCGAGCTGCAGGCGGTGTTGACTCGCGAACCGTCGAATGCCGAGGCGAGGCGGCGACTCGACCTGCTGCCTACCCCCTGACCTGATCGCTTAACAAAAACTCGAACCACACTACCGGTAGCGTGTTACAATCCGGTCACCTCAACTAATGGCTGATGAAGGTCTTCACGAGATTCAGCTGAACGGAAAGCAGCTGGTCTTCCTCTTCATGGCCTCCACCGTCGTCGCGGTGGTGATCTTCCTGTGCGGCGTGATGGTGGGCCGTGGCGTTCGCTCCCAGCGCGCGGGCGAGCTGACCGAGGCATCGACTGAAGCCGGTACCGATCCGACGGCCGTCACGCAAACCGCGCCTCCAGCCACCACAGCGGCTTCTTCCTCCAACAACACTCCGGTCGCGTCGCAGGAGACGCTGACGTATCCCAGCCGCCTTGAAGGGCAGGAGCCTCCCGAGGAAACGCTGAAGGAGCCCGTCGCGCCGGTGGCGACGACGCTTGCCGCTCCTGCTGCGGCACGCGCGAAACCTGCGGAGATCGTCGCGCCGCCATCTGCGAAAACGGCACCGGCGAAGGCTGCGCCGGCGAAGTCAACACCAGCAAAGGCTGCGCGTGCGAACATCGCACCCGCGAACCCCGCGAACCCCGCGAACCCTGCGCGGGTGTCGAGCGAACCGGCCGGCAACGGGTTCGTCGTCCAGGTGGCTGCGGTCAACGATCGCCGTGAAGCCGAGACGATCGCGCGCCGCCTCGCTGGGAAGGGCTATCCGTCGTTTGTGACGACGCCCGGCAAGGGCACGCCGAACATGTTCCGCGTGCGCATCGGGAAGTATCCCGACCGGCGCGCTGCCGAAGCGATCGCCAACCGCCTCGAAAAAGAAGAACAGTTCAAGCCCTGGATCACGCGGTAGTCGCGAGTTCCTTCTGGCGGCCGGGAGACGCGGTATGTCCTCCGCAAAACCGGCTTGACTCGATACAACCAGGTTGCGGCGAGCGACGGAGCCGATCGGCCTTCGGCGTGCCTACGGTTTTGCTCCGGACATACCGCATCTCACAGCCGAAGATGTTCGCCTTGGCCGTTGGAAGTTGGCGCTTGGGACGTGGTGGGTACGCGCCACCTCTATTACGGCGGGGACCGAACTCTTCACGAAGTCAGTGAACACTTGTCTTGATCGGTTTCGCGATGTTCCCCGGATCGTCCTGGTAGTCCCGCCTTTCGTCGGGGCAGCTCAAATCGCCGTTGGGTGTGCTGGTGCGGTTCCACGCTTCGTGGATGTAGACCTGCCAGTCGCGGTCGTTCGCGGGGTAGCTCTCCCGTCCGGTCGGATCTCCGCACGTGTGAGCGCTGACGGACTGGCCCGGGCCAATCACCACCACCGCGCCACGCCGAATGGTGCATTGGGCGACCCACTGCAAAGTGTCCCACTGCACGCACACTTCATAGCGGCGGCGGAAGCCGGCCAGCGTGCCGGACGGACGGTCGAAGGTCCACCATTGACCTATTCTCGACGTGCGCCCTTGCGCATCGCGTACGGCCGGCCCGGCCCAGAGTCGGTAGACCGGGAGATCGTGTGTGAGCCTCACGACGTAGGGCGTCGACACCTTTCCGTCGCCGACCTTCCCCGTCGCGCCCGTCGCGTCTGCGGCCGCGTAGTCTTTGTCGTCGGGCCCGACCAATTCAAGCGCTGACGCGACCGCCCGGGGCACCTCTATCGTCGCGCCAGACGGACCATGCAACGGCACCCGGTGCGCGCAGCCGGTGAGTACGACGAGGGCGAATACCACGAGTACGCGCCGCATGTTGTGGCCTTTCTGATCGCGAACGCCGCCCCGCGCAATCCGGAACATCGCCACCGAGCCGAGACTGCAGGCGGACCTCGCGAAGGAGCAAGCGACGATGAACAGTGACCTGAAAGTGCTCAACGTGATTCCTGTCCTCTCGCTCGGGTTCAGCTACAAGTTCTGAGTCACCTCTCCAGAACAGGCCTTTTCGCGCCTCGGAGCCGGGCGTCGGCTGCGTCTTATTGCGCGGCTAGAAACCAATCGTCATTGATCCGACGATGGCGGCCAGGAACTCCCTGGCGTGATTGAGTACCAGCATCGCGTTGGATCTGACACGCCCGCAGCCGATCGCAAATCCCGGAACGGGTCCGTACCTGAAGTCGCTCTTGTGCTTCCGCGGATTCTCGTAATACGCGAGCGCGAAGGCTTCGACGGCAAAGAGCCTGCAGCGATTGGGAAACGTGCCGATCTTGTACTCGACTCCGGCCGAGAGCGGAACCACGAGACCGTTGTGGCTGTTTCGAAGCGCATCGGCTTCGAAAAGTATCCGGTTGTCCTCGCTCTTGCCCAGCCACCGCCATCGCGGCCTGGCGTAACGGCGTATGCCGAGCCCCCAGTTTTGCTCGTTGAAATCAAGGCTCCTGTTGACGTGATAGCTCAGTCCCCAGATGCTGACGCCCCATTTCCGGCTTGCGTCCTGTTTACTCCCGTCTTGAGTGTTGTCAGCCGGTGCCGGGTCGTCTTTGGCGAATGTCGCGACGGGGACCAGGAGCATCAGCGCGACGACCACGGACAGGTATGGTGCGGGAGCGTGGCGTGCGTGTCCCATCCGGATATGCACCTTATACACCTCCCGGGTGTGCTGTTTTGAACATCCCCGCCACTCGGGTCCGGCCTACTCTTCAATACCTCTGACCCCAGGGACGCGTGTTGGCCCGTACGAAATCCTCGCTGCCATCGGTGCCGGCGGGATGGGCGAGGTGTATCGCGCGCGCGATACGCGCCTGAATCGCGACGTCGCGATCAAGGTCCTGCCCGATCTCTTCGCCGCTGATCCCGAGCGTCGCGCGCGCTTCGAGCGCGAAGCCAAGGTCCTTGCCTCGCTCAACCATCCGCACATCGCCGCGATTTACGGTGTCGAGGATGCACCGGTAGACGCCCGCTCGCACATGTACGCGCTCGTCATGGAACTGGTGGAAGGCGAGACGCTCGCGGAGCGCCTGCAGCGCGGTTCGATACCGATCGAGGAGTCGCTGCGAATCGCGGTGCAGATCGCAGAAGCGCTCGAAGCGGCGCACGAGAAAGGCGTTGTTCATCGCGACCTGAAACCGGCCAACGTGAAGATCGCGCCGGACGAGAAGGTGAAGGTGCTCGACTTCGGGCTCGCGAAGGCGATGGAAGGGGAGCCGGCGGCGGCGAACGTCTCGGTGTCGCCGACGCTGAGCCTGATGGCGACGCAGGCCGGGATGATCCTCGGCACCGCGGCGTACATGTCGCCGGAGCAGGCGAAGGGCTTGCCCGCCGATCAGCGCAGCGACGTGTTTTCGTTCGGGTGCGTCCTGTACGAGATGCTGACGGGCCGTCAAGCGTTCCAGGGCGATACCGCGCCGGACATCCTGGCATCGGTGCTCGTCCGCGAACCGGATCTGACGGCGCTGCCGCCGAATCTCAACCCGCGTGTTCCGGATCTGCTTCGCAGATGCCTGGACAAGAATCCGAAGAAGCGCTGGCAGGCGGTGGGCGACCTGCGCGCGGAGATCGAGACCATCGCCACCGCCCCGCACGCCGCGGCCACGACGACGGCCGTCGTCACGCGACCTGAGCCGCGCTGGCGGCGGCTGACGTTCGTTGGTGTGCCGGCACTCGTCGCCGGTGCGGCCATTGCCGGGACCGTGGCCTGGTTCGCGACGCGTCCAGTGGCGGCGCGCGTGACGCGAACGGCCATCGCCAACGCCGGTACGGCGGCGCTGACGATCAGCAACGTGGATCGCGACCTCGCGATCACTCCGGACGGCACGCGCGTCGTCTACGTCGGCAACGGTGGGACGCAGCTTCTCGTCCGCGCGCTCGATGCGCTCGAACCGGTGGCGATCGCGAGCGGCCAGCCGCGCGGGCCATTCGTCTCGCCGGATGGCCAGTGGGTCGGCTTCATGGACGGCGGAGGCGCCGCGCTCAGGAAGGTCGCGATCACGGGCGGCCCGCCGATCACGCTCCTTGGTTCCGACGCCCTTCTCCGCGGCGCCACGTGGTCCCCCGACGACACGGTCATCTTCGCGACCTCCAACCCGGCGACCGGGCTGCAGCGCGTGTCCGCCGCAGGTGGGACGCCGGAGGTGCTGACGCGCCCTGACCGCGCGCAGGGCGAAGCCGACCACTTCTGGCCGGAAATCCTGCCTGGCGGCCGCGCCGTCCTCTTCACGATCACGTCGCAGACAGGCGGGCTCGATTCGGCCCAGGTGGCGGTGCGCGATCTGCGCACCGGGGCGCAAAAGGTGCTGGTGCGCGGCGGGAGCCACGGGCACTACGTGGCAAGCGGCCACCTGGTCTACGTCGCGGCGGGGGCGCTTCGCGCGATCCCCTTCGATCCGAATCGGCTGGAGACGCACGGAACGGCTGTACCGGTTCTGCCGCGGCTCGCTGTAACGGGCACCGGCGCGGGCGATTTCGCCATGGCCGCCGACGGGACGCTCGTGTACGTGGACGTGCCGGGAAACGTGGGAGCCCTGGGCGCGAACGCGCGCACGCTCGTGTGGGTCGATCGTACGGGCAAAGAGGAGCCCGTCGCCGCGCCGCCGCGCGCCTACGAGCAGCCGCGCCTCTCGCCCGACGGGACCCGCCTCGCGCTCTCGAGCTTCGATGAGGAGAACGACATCTGGATCTGGGACCTGAGACGAGCGACTCTGACGCGCCTGACGCTCGACCCGGGCCAGGACCAGTTTCCCCTCTGGACACCAGACGGCCGGCGGATCGTCTTCAGCGCGAACCACGACGGCCAGCCCAATCTCTGGTGGCAGGCGGCCGACGGCACCGGCGCCGCCGAGCGGCTGACGACGAGCAGCAATGCCCAGTTTCTCAACGGGATCACGCCGGATGGGACCGCAGTCGTGTTCAACCAACCGACGCCGACGATGGGCCGCGATCTGCTGCAACTCGCCCTCGACGGGACACGCCGTGTGACGCCGCTGCTGCAGACGAAGTTCGACGAACGCAACGGGATCGTCTCGCCCGACGGCCGATGGCTGGCGTACGAGTCCAACAGTTCGGGCCGGTTCGAAATCTACGTCCGGCCCTTTCCGAACGTCGGCGGCGGCCAGTGGGAAGTCTCGACGGCGGGGGGTAGGCAGCCGCTCTGGGCGCGGAGCGGCAAGGAACTGTTGTACTTCGGTTCCGACGGTGCGCTGCTGCGCGTGCCGGTGGAGGCGAGCGGCGCAACCTGGAACGCCGGCACGCCGATGAAGCTCCTCGAGGGCCGCTACTATACCGGCACCGGCTCTGGCCGCGCGTACGACGTGTCGCCCGACGGTCTGCGCTTCCTGATGATCAAAGCGCCCGGTGGCGACTCCACCGCCTCGTCGCCGAGCGTGATCGTCGTCCAGCACTTCGACGAGGAGCTGAAGCGCCTCGTGCCGACCAGGTAGCGATGGGACTCACACCAGGCACGCGTCTCGGCCCGTACGAAATCCTCTCCGCTGTCGGCGCCGGCGGGATGGGCGAGGTCTACCGCGCACGCGACACAAAGTTGAGTCGCGACGTCGCGCTGAAGGTCATCCCAGACACAGGCCTCGCTCACGAGACGGTGACGGATCGGGCAGAATGTGAGAAGCCATGGACGTTGAGGTCGTCAAGCGCCTGCTCGAGGCGCTCGAACGTGAAGAGGTCCACTACGCCATTTTCGGGGCGGTGGCGATGAACCTCCACGGGCTCGCGCGTTTCACGGAAGACCTGGATTTTCGTGGAGCCCGAGGCCGCCAATATTGACCGGCTGAGAACGGCGCTGCGTTCCGTCGTGGACGATCCGGAGATCGAGCACATCACGGCCGCCGATCTCCTCGGCGACTATCCCGCGGTGCAACACGTGCCGCCCGATGGCACGTTTCACATCGACATCGTGACGCGGCTCGGGAACCCGTTCACGTTTGCCGATCTCGAGACCGAGCGGGTCACCTTCGACGGCCTGACGGTGTCGGTCGTCACGCCGCGCGGACTGTACGCGATGAATCGAAACACCGTGCGCCTGAAGGATCGCGCCGTTGCGGAGGCCCTGAAAGAGCGCTTTGGGATCCAGGACGAAGGGAAGAGTTAAGTCGAAATGCCGGTGAGGAAGTTCCGCAGCGTCGAAGAGATGAGCACGCCGACGTGGCGACCCGTGGGGGATCCCGCGCTGGTTCGGGCCATCCGGTCGGTCTGGGCGTTTGGCCGCCGCGCGCGCCCTCGTCCATTCCAGCCTGGCGTCCGGAAGTTCAGGTCCGTCGCCGAAATGAAGGCGGGCACACCGTGACGACGGGGTTGAAGAACTGAGGAGGGTGAGACGACGGACGCGATGAAATGATCGCGAAAGAAGGGTCGTGGATTCAGGCGGCCGGACGGTTTTCGGATTGACGGTCCTTCCGTCTGGTAAACCAATCCAGTAACGCCACAGCCGCGCAGACGACGAGAATGCCGCCGAACAGGACTACGACACCAGTCATCGCTTGCCTCCCGCGAACACGACCGTCACGGCAATAAAACCCACGCCGTCAGGCCGCGCGGTCTCGCGACTGGCGCTCCTTCCGGTAGCCCCACCAGTCGAGAAATACGACAATCGCGACGACAAGCAGGATGCCGTAAACCATGAGCAACGCGTTCACCACTAGCGTTCTCCTTGAAGCAGCAGCCCAACCCCGACGAACGCGACCCAGATCGCGATGCCCGCCAGAATCAACCACGACCGCGGTTCGTCTGTCACGACCTGTCCCACGACCAGGCAGAAACAAATCAAGATCCTCGGTGGTGAAGATGGCTTGTCCACCTGGACCGTACAGATTCGCGCCGGAAACACCAATGAGCACAAATCGCACGGAGCGCGCCCTGAGCGCCCGGCCCAGGGGCGCGAGGGGGTGCGTCACGGCTTGCGTGGGAGCAGTCGAACGCTCGAGAACGCCGCTTTCCAGTACGGCCGACTCCCGAGCCAGCGGCCGCTCTTGTCCGCACCGGACTGATTCTGCGGCAGCGCTTCGACCTGGGCGATCAAGGACAGGTACTCGTCCGTCAGCTCGATTGTGATGTGACGCGCCAATTCGGCCGCTTCGCGCAGCGCCTGCAGACCGTCTTCCAGCGTCGGCTTCATCACAACGATTGTAACGCCCGCGGCTGCGCTGAGGTCACGCACCGGCGTATCGCAAGACGAATACCGTCAAATCGTCGTTCTGTGCGATGCCGGCGCAGAACTCGTGAACGGTGTCGAGCACGCATTTCAAAAGAGATGCCGGCTCCAGTTCGCGGCTGGTCTCGACACACGAGAGGAGCCGTTGCTCGCCGAACTCGGAACCATCGGCATCCAGCGCCTCCGTCACACCGTCACTGAACACCACCAGCGTGTCGCCGCGATCGAGTTGCACTGTTTCCTCGTCGAACGTGGCCTCGCTGAATACGCCAAGGATGGTGCCACCTTTCTCCAGCCGTTGAACGCCTCGCCGCCCGATAAGGAGCGGTGGGTTGTGGCCAGCATTGCAATAGGTGAGACGGCCGTCGCATGCAAGCACGCCGTACAGCAACGTCGCGAAGCGCCCCTCGATGGCTCGCCGCGCGAGCACCTGGTTGACGTGCGTCACGGTCTCTGCCGGCGTACCTCCCGCATGCGACTGTGCAGCCAGGATGCCTTGCAATTGGGCAGCGAGCAGTGCGGCAGGGGGTCCTTTCCCGGAGACGTCTCCCAGAGCAAAACCGAAGGCGCCTGTCGGCAATTCGAAATGATCCAGAAAATCGCCGCCGATCGCTCGACAGGGCAGCGAAGCTGCAGCCACTTCAAACCCGTCGCCCTTGTGTTGGGCGTGCGGCAGCAACGCTCGCTGAATCTCGGCGGCAATTTTCAACTCGTGCTGTTGGCGGGCTGATTCGAGCGTCGCACGATAGACCTGCGCCGCCTCCGAAGGAACCCCAGACGCCATATCTGCCCCAGGATCCGTCGCCAGGTGGAGCAGGAGCCCGCCAACGTCATAGACGCGGCGCTCGCGGACAATTTCCCCATCGTCCAGAGTAAAGAACTGGACGAGAAAGATACGAATCGGCTTGCCCGTGGGAGCCTGTCCTAAGAAGCCACCCGTGTCCGTTCCAGAAAACGTCGTTGTTTGTACGACGTGATCGCCGGCGATGAGGAGCGATCCGGGATCGATCCTTGTGTCAGGAAAGGCCGCAAAAAATTCTCGGTACACTCTTTCGACGCCTGCGCGACCAGTGACGGTGCCCCAGCTGGGACTCTCAACGACGCAGTGGTCAGCGTACGATGCCGCAAGCGCCACCGAATCGCGACGCGCGAGGGCTTGGTCGCGGCGGGCAAAGAATGCTGTGATTTCTTCGGGCGTCACCGCAGTAGTCGCCGCTCTTCGTACCGCGTACGGGATCTACTGTCCTTGGCTCGAGGCGGCAAACAATCGCTGACCGGTGCTCATCATCATGACCGACGTGGCGTTCCCGTTCGGAGTGCCGTTCCTGGCGCGGAAGCCGTCCACCGAGACGACGTCTCCGGCTTTCATCGAGGTCCGCGTCCAGCCCGCACGGAGAAGCCCGGGGCCTCCCCATTGCGACAACCCCCTCGCGCAGGTGAACGGGGACACTGGACTACTTCGGAAGGAGGTCAAAGTACTTGTTGTTCTCGCACACCCAATCCAGCAACTCCGTATCAGGCAGGATCTCCCATCCGAATGTGACCGTCCACGGCTTCACGTACGCCTTCGGATCGTCAATCGTGATCTGGACGTCCATGTGTCCGAAGTCGATGCGGCGGAACCGCTCGATGATGTGCAGCGCGTCGCTGTGAGGGTGGCCGGCGTCATCGAGCCATGTCTTCTCGTTGATGCCGATCGTGTCGACCACCAACGTTGTGCCTTCCCATTTCCCGACCGAGTACCCGAACCACGCAGGCTCCGGGTCCTTCGGCATGCCGCGCCCGTCAAAGAAAATCTGTCGATAGGTGTGATAGCCCACGAACAGCATCACGAGCATGCCGGGAGTTTGAATCACCTTCCTCGGTGTGTTGTGCGCGTCGAAATCAGTCACGCTGTGTGGAAGGCAGCTTGCGCTCGGCCGGTCGCGGCCCTCATTGTCGAGACGCTGCTTGAAGAGCTGCGCTGCCCACGGCGTCATCGGAACGTCGACGCCGTCCGCCGCGAGATTGGCGAGATACTTCTGTGTTGGTGTCCTCCAGATGCCGGAGAAATCCGGCTTCCCGTCCGCCGTGACCGGAGGCGGAGCTTTGAGGTTCGGCGTTCCGTCCGGCAGGCGAGGAATTCCAGGAGTCGGAAGCGTCAACCATTGCGCGTCGGCGGCAGGCGCTGCGGCAACGAGCATGACGACCACCGCGAGCGCGACACGTCTGGCGGTTTTCAAGGTCCTCTTTCCCGCGGTGATTATAGGCGGTTGTGGCTTGACTGTGCCTTCACGCGGCCAGCGTATGATCCGCCGGTGCACGGGACCCCCCGTGGTTCGCAGATTGCGTCACTGGTGCACGCTCTCGTCATCGGCTGCATGAGCGCGCAGGCCTACGCGCAATCGCGCGAGATTGACCATGCGGCCATCCGGGCGACACGAATCGTCACGGCCATCAGGATTACGGAAACGATCACGCTTGACGGGCGTCTCGACGAGCCGGCGTGGAAGCGCGCCGTCCCCGCGACAGACTTTTTTCAGAAGCTTCCAGACAATGGCGCACCGGCATCGGAACGGACCGAGGTCCGGTTTCTCTATGACGATGACAATCTCTACATCGGCGCGATCTGTTTCGATTCCGACCTGGCCAGGGAGTTGATCAAGGACCTGAAAGAGGACTTTGACTTCAGCACCACGGACCTCTTGCAAGTCCTGATCGACAGCCTTCACGATCGGCGGTCCGGGTTCACCTTTGTCGTCAACCCCGCCGGCGCGAGGCGCGACACGCAGGTGAGCACCAACGGCTCGGCCAATCAGGATTGGGACGGCGTCTGGGACGCGAAGGTGAGCAGGGATGAGGGCCACTGGTTCGCCGAGTACGTGATTCCCTTCAAGACGCTGCGATTCTCGGAAGCGCCTTCCCAGGAATGGGGCGTCAACCGAGAGCGGCACTCCTCAGCCGACCTGACGCGTCTCGGGCCCGTGCTAGAATCCGCCATTCACTGCGCGCACAGGTCAGTCGGCTTTCATCTGTCGGTTTCTTCCTCGTAGAGACGTGGAATCCACAAGGAGTCGCATCATGCGGCGACATGTTTTCGCGGCCTGTGTGCTGCTGGCATTCGGCGGGTTCGTGTTCGCGCAGGCCGGCCGCGGTTCATTTGCCGGCGTCGTGACCGGTCCGACTGGCGCTCCGGTTCCCGACGCGCCCATCCAGGCCAAGAGCCAGCAAGGCGGAGCAGTCGTTCGTACGGTCACGTCGGCCGATGGCCGTTACACGCTGGCATCGCTTCCCGCCGGAACCTATGACATCTCGATTGCGATGCCGTGCTGTGCCTTTCAGCCGTTTTCCAGGCAGAACGTGGCGCTGCAAGCAGGTCAGGCGCTGCGACTCGACCTTCGGCTCGAGGAAGGTGTGTCACTGAACACACTGGGAGACGATCCAGGCACGCTCGCGGCGCTTCTTCGCAACCGGGCGAAGATTCCATCTCGACTTGTGCCGCGCCTGTCGAATGGCAAGCCGGATCTGTCGGGCGTGTGGTTGGCGAACGAGGATCGGTATCCGGAAGAACCGTCGGCGCTTCCGTGGGCAGCCGCCTTGGCCAAGGAGCGAATCGGGAACAATTTCAAGGATGCGCCGCACACGCGGTGTTTGCCGGAAGGCTTGCCTATCCCCGCCTCCGACCCACCGTTCATGGCCAAACTGGTTCACACGCCGTCGCTCCTGGTCGCGCTCTTCGAGGATGCTCCCGGGTTTCGACAGATATTTCTCGACGGCCGCGCTCATCCAGCCGACCCGAACCCCGGCTGGCTCGGGCACGCTGTTGGCAAGTGGGACGGGGATCTACTCGTGGTCGACACGATCGGTTACAACGACAAGAGCTGGATCGGCCGGTATCCGCACACCGAGATGCTGCACGTGACCGAGCGGTATCGCCGTCCGGATTTCGGGCACCTGGAAATTCGCGTGACCTTCGAAGACCCCGGCGCGTTCAGCAAGCCCTGGAACCAGACCCTGAATTGGGATCTGGTTCCTGCCGAGGAACTCCTGGAGTACGTCTGCGAGAACAACAAGGCGGACCATCTGGTGGGCAAATAGCATCCGCCTGAAACGTGCTGGAGATCGTCAATGAGAACCACGCTCGCCGTCGCCGCGACCGCGTTCGGCCTGGTACTGGCGGCTGTCCCGACCTTCGCGCATCACTCGTTCGCGGCCGAATTCGACGCCGGCAAGACGGTCACGCTCACGGGAGCAGTCACGAAGATCGAGTGGACCAATCCTCACGCATGGTTCTACATCGATGTCACCGACGAGTCCGGCAAGATCGCGAACTGGGGTTGGGAACTGGGCAGTCCGAATGGACTGATCCGGGCCGGATGGACGCGGAATTCTCTGAAAGTTGGCACCGTCGTCACGGTGGAAGGAAGCCGGTCCAGGGATGGCGGTAACACCGCGAACGCGAGAATCGTCATTCTCAACAGCACCGGTCAGAAGCTGTTTGCGGCCTCGAGCCAGGGACCAGGCCGGTGAGCACGGTGTGATCTTGTTGATCGAATTTCACCATGCCGTTCAAGCCCTGGATCACGCGGTAACGATCGGCTACCGAATCCCGCTCACATAATCAAGCAACTCCTGAGCGACGATCTTGAGCCGTGCAGACGTGCATCTGTCCGGCGTGCCGGCCGGCGCATTCACGGCTTCGGTCGCCAGGAGGCTCGGCTCTTTGAGCACCCGAATGTCCCGATCGCAGATGCCGTCCAGCATCACGACCGATACGGGCGGCACGCTGCCGTAGATGTCTTGCAGATGCTGGGCAAAGTAGGTCGAACCTGCTGCCGCGGCGCCGTCCAGGAGCACGACATCGACCCCCACCCGGGGCACCACAGGTGAATTAATCAGGTTGCGCGCCAGCTCGATCAGGACGGCCGGGCCCGACGCGGAATCGCTGTACGCCGCCGCCAGCACCACCCGGCGTTCTTCGGACGCGAAAAAACGTCCGACGATGTTCGTCAACTGGTAGGCCTTGCCGTCGGAACCGGTGGCGGTCCACGTCTGGGTTTTCGTGTCCTGCGCCAGCGCCTCGATTTCCGCACTCAGGAAATCCCGCACCTGTGCATGACCGGACGCCTCCACGCCGCGCGGCCCATACCGCAGCTGCTGATCGATGACCGCGCGAATCTCGTTGCCGTCAATCATTCCGGGTCCCCCGAGCGATCGCTGCAGCGCGCGCGCGGTCAGGTACTCGACGGGAGAGAAGTTGTCGGTCAACAGCGGATACGCCGACAGCTCGTACCGGCGATCGACGTCGATCATCTTGTACGGCAGGAGCCGGATCAGCGGGTCTGGATGGCTGGTCACCGATGGAGATCCAAGATCGACTCTCGTGTCGTTGTTGGAACCCACCAGCGTGATGTTCTGGATGAGGCTGGTGATGACCGGTGAATCCACCGCAAGAAAATAGCTGTTGGGAAACACGCTCTTGAACGTCTTGATCTCCGCCATGATGAGCGACGGCTGTTGCCGCGACAGGTCGCCGATCATATTGGCGACAAAGACGCCGTCCGGGCTCAGCCGGTTCCTCGCGAGCTCGAAGAACTCTTTCGTGGTGAAGTGGGGCGGCACGGAGAAATACGAGAAATAGACGTCGCCGAAGATGACGTCGTATGTCTTGTCCGTGTCCTGAAGGAATCGGCGGCCGTCCTCGACGTAGTTGTGCAGCCGTGGTGTGTCGCTCGCGCGGAAATAGCGCTTCGCCAGGTCGAAGAACGACGGCTCGATTTCCGCGACGTCGACCACCGCGTCGGGCAGCTCGCGGAGCATGGCCTTGGGAATCGAGTAGGCGCCGCCGCCCAGCACCAGGGCGTTCCGTACGCGAGGCGTGAAGATCTCATGGAGGCGGAAGTACTTCGTGTAGTCGTACACGAGGTCGGTGGGATCGTCGGAATCCAGGAACATCGCGCCCGATTCGCTGCGGTCGAGCAGGAAGAACCGGGCCGGCCGGCCGTAGTAGGCGCCTTCGTAGATGGTGATCTTCTGGTAGACCCCGTCCTTGCGGTAGACGATCGTCTCTCCCTCGGTTGTCGATTGAATGGTGAACCACGGCGCCGCGGCCAGCAGAACAAACGCGATGACCGCCGCGTGCATACCCTTTCCCGTGACACGCAGTGCAACGAGCGGCACGAAGCCGAGCGCGGACAGCATGACGCCGTTGGCGATCAGGATGCGATCCACGCCGAAGCTGGGGATCAGGACGAAGCCGGCCAGCAAGCTCCCGGTGATGCTTCCAAGCGTCGACCAGAAGAAGATCTTCCCCGCCACACGGCCGACGCCCACTGCCGGCTCGTAGACGCTCTGCAGCTTGACTGCATACGGGGAAAGCGTCCCGAGCAGCAGCGCCGGCAGCAGAAACAGCAGCGCGGCCGAGACGAGCGGCCCGAGCTCGATCGAGAGCGCGCGGCCGAGCGCCGGCAGGATCAGCGTGCCGAGAAAAGAGAAGAGCAGGAGCAGCAGGCCGCTCGCGAGGACGATCGAGAAAAACCACTGCAGCGACGGATGGCGGTCGGCGAGCACGCCGCCGGCGTAGTAGCCGACACTCAGCGCGAGAAGGACGACGCTGATGACGCTCGACACGGTGAAGATCGTGTTGCCGTAGTACGGCGACAGCACACGTACTGCCAGCACCTCCACGATCAGCACGCTCGCTCCCGTGAGAAACACGACGGCCGGAAGGAGGTAGCGCTTGAGCACCCTTAGGGAGCAGTGTTCTTCGGCGGCGCCGCGAAACGCGTCGCGTTGATGGCCACGTTCGGCTGCACGTCGGTCAGTTCGACGACGTTCTTGCCCGACTGCCACAGCAGGACCCACTTGAACGGCATCTTGACGCCGGCGACATCGCGGTAATCCGAATAGTCAATCTGCCACGTGTTGCGGCCGACCGGCGACTCTGTGTAGCGGATCTGCCGGACCAGCAGTCCGGTCTCGTCGTCGAAGTACAGCTTCACCGGGTACCCGCCGGGCATGCTCGCCTGGATCACTTGCACGTCGAGATCGCCGATCGTGGCCGGAACGGCTCCAGCCCAGTTGGTCAACGCTCCCTTGATCTGGACGGGAAACGCCAGCACGGCATCGAGCTTGGCGCCCTCGAGCTCGGCACCGGTCAGCGCGCGCCACGGCAACGGCGTCAGGGCCTCGGGCACGGCGAGCCAGCCTGCCCGGCCGTCGAACGTGGTGGTGCTGGTGCCGTTCGATGAGGTCACGATCTCGGTGCGCTGCGCCGGGGCCTTCGCAAAAATCTGCAGCGGTGCCCCTTCCGCGTCCCCGTAGGAGAGCGAGGTTCCCTTCGCGGTAAAGCTCGTCCGGGCGCTCAGCTTCTGCGCGCCTCCGAGCGCCTGGATGTACTTAGCGAGCACTTGATCGACCGACGGCGCTCCCGGCGCCTGCCTCGTGATGTCGTCCGGCTCCTCGCTCGTCGGCAGGTTGTAGTACGCGGACATGTTCGAGGTGACATTCGGCCGGTTGTGACCGTTGTGGCAGGACACGCACGTCACCAGGCGCCGCCCGCCGAAGTTGGTCTCGTTGATCGTCCTCATCATGAGGATCATCTTGCGAGCCATCTGCTTCTTGTCGGTATCCTTCGCGTATTCGTCCCAGCCCCCGCCGCCTTCGCCGAGATGGCAGTAGGTGCAGTTGACGGCAAGCGCGTTGGAGATGAAGCCCATCGACGCCAGGAACTCGTCCGCCGGAACGCCCTTGAGCACCTGGATATTCTTGAACACGGCTTCCGCCGGCTGCCGTTCCTTCGGGGTCGCGGTCTGCGGGGCGGGCGCCGCCTGGGCAGCGGTCAACACCACGGTCAGCAGGAAGACGCCCGTTATCAGTCCCATTGCGCCCGCGATGATTCGACTCGACGTGCACCGCATCACTGCCTCCCGACGTGGCCAAGCCACTCCGCGCCGACCGCGGCTCATTGTGGCGCCAGCCGCCGCCGGCCGCAAACGTGTCAGGCTGCGGGTCAGGGCCCCAGTTCGGCCAACGCCTGCTGGGCCGTCGCCGTCCCGATGGACTGGAGTGCCTGAATGTAGAAATCGCGCGTCTGCGGATACTGGATCGCTGGATCGGCGGCCAACATCTTCAGCTGCTCCACCGCAGGGTCTCCAATCAAGATCATTGTCTTGAGCGCCAGCTGCCCGCGGTGACTCCCCGGCTGCTCCTTCCGGATGAACTGCGCGAGCCGCGGCAAGGCGGGCTGCGCGGCGGGTCCCATCGCCGCAATCACGTCGAAGGCGCCTTCGCGGGCAAAGATGTTCGCCGTAACGGCCGGAGACAGATTGCCCTCAATCAGATCGATCAGCGCAGGAAGCGCGGGCCCGGCGCTTTCAGGCATTTGTATCAGGTCTTCCACCGCGTGGGTTTCCGGATTGCGCGCCCGCTGCTGATGTGTCGTCGGATTGCGGATGACGTCCCCCAGGTAGGCGACGATGCGGGCGCGCTCGTCAGCGGGAAGCTGCTTGACGTGGGCGATTGCCGCCATGCGGTCGCCCGCATCATCTGAAACGAGATTCGTTTCAACGCTGCTGCCGCAGGCGGCTATCAGCGCGGCGAACGCGCACGGGAGCCACCGTCTTGAGCTCCGCGCCATGTGACAGGAAGGTCGAGCCATTCGTCCCTCAACGAGTGACTGCAATCCTGAATGTGGCGTCCGCGTACCCCGTCACCTGGACGTCGAGCACACACTGGCGTCCCTGTCCTGCAGGCCCCGGAATGGCCGCGTCCAGCGAACCGATGGCGACCTTGACCGTGGTGTTGAGGTGACCATTCGCATCCAACGCGAGCGTCCTCGATTGAGGCACGAATGGATCGTCCAACGCCCCCGCCACGTCCGGACGTAGCGTGCTAAGGCGTACAGGCGTCTCTGAACCGATCAGCGCGACGCTGCAGCCGTCAGCACCCACCAGGAATGGAACGATGTCGAGGCTCTCGGCGCGTATGGAGACGTCCAGATCGACCACGGAGTT
>Ga0209515_10005185_pt1 | contig 17066 bp, 19 predicted proteins | sample Subgroupgradi54m_FD_187454 | JGI IMG/M metagenome (GOLD analysis project Ga0209515, IMG submission 187454) | Subsurface groundwater microbial communities from S. Glens Falls, New York, USA - GMW60B uncontaminated upgradient, 5.4 m (SPAdes)... ...
CGAATCGAGCATCATAGTAGTTTCGATAAAAGCAAAAGATTGGCCTAATTCATGTCTGGGCCTTGAAAAGGCGGGGCAGTTTTGTGCTCAGGTGATTGTTCCCGGATTCCAAGTAACCATGGAAGCCCAGGGCAAAGTTTATGTCTACAGGACGAACATAGATGGCTCTGTAATCGCAGCAGCTAACCAGTGAGGAAGTTATAAAGGGGTGATTAGCTCAGGGGTAGAGCGCTTCCTTCACACGGAAGAAGCCGCAGGTTCGAATCCTGCATCACCCACCAGAACATAAAGGAGCCACTCATTTATATTAAAGCAGTCCGAGTATAGTCGGACATGTCCTCCATTCGAGTCCAGATACGTCCACTCATCCACCAATTACAACTTGACGGGTATCCTTCTACGGAGTAGAAAGCAAGTAGAGATTAGTACATTTCCATAAAATCCATAAAAACAGGAGCTGACCGATGGAGACAGAGGAAGACGTAGAGCTTCAGGAAGTTGGTGAAGAAAGAAGCAAAAGAAGTAATGGAAGGTTTGGAAGGTTTGCTGGAGAGGACCGGGTGGAAGCGTTCTTAAGGAAGAGGCGTGGAGGCACGGAGACAACGGAAACAACTGTCGTCTCTGCCTGTTGCTTCTGCGGACAGAGATTGAGCGAGGACCCTGTCCCTCTTTCCGCGAGTCGGGAGCTTTCTGCGGAACATCGGGAGAAAAAGCATCCAGAGATTAATCCCCGCGACATCCAAGGCATGCGCGAGGAGCTTCAGGGGAGGAAGAAAGTAGCGAAGAAAAGGCAGGACAGGGAAAGAGAGAAAGCAAGACTCGCTTCTCAGCAGGCAAAACCGAGAACTTCAGGGCCTAGAAGAGCAAGTGGACCTCAGCACAAGCCAGGCCCTCCAAGTAGACAGCCAGAACTCACCGAAGAGATGGTTGAAAAAATGCGAACGCTCTACGGTGAGGTGCGTTCGATTGCGCTAGTGGCGGAGCGCTGCTATGCAGAGTTTGGTTTCTCATCACCGGAGAGATTGAGAGTCACTCTCTCCAAGGCTAGGCAAGAACGCGGAGTTACTCTCGGAATCCCACGGAATCAGCGTCGACTTACCGAGGAGATGATCGAAGAGGCAAAGCGTCTCTATAAGGAAGAGGGAATGTCGATTCGGGAAATCTCGGAGTGCTGCCACATCAGTTGGGAATATTCTCTTAAAGGTCTCCAGAATGTACTTCGTGGGATATTCAAGGACCATGGCATTGACTTGAGGGAAGAACCAAGGAGAATGCCAGGGAAACCAAGCAAGATGACTCCTAGGCGTACCGAAGTCGCTTGGCAGCTCTACTCCGTTGGTAACTTCTCTCTTCGAGAAATCGCAGAAATAGGCTACGAGTTCTGGGGGACCAGTAAGAATAGTATTGGTGAAGCCCTGAAGAAGGCCGGCCATAAGCTCCGCGCCAATAAATGGCAGAACGATGGATCTCGACCAATTAGCAGGGAGGAGGCATTGGAACTCATTAAGTCAGTTAGCTAATTCTAACTCGGCCCCGTATGGAAAAGGCCCGCGCCAGACCTTTCCCATCGGGGCCTTTTCCATTTCAGGTCTTGAAGCTAAGGCAAGAGCAAGATAATATTGAAATGTCATAATGACCGCGATTATTTGCTTGGGACAGTCCTTCTCGTCCGAGAAGCGATTTACTGGCCTGAAACGACGGGTAGGAAAATCCGTTGAATTATACAAAGAGGGGAGAGGATCAAAAATAATTTTTACTGGCGGATTTACTTCTACCTCTAGTATCTCAGAAGCTCAATTGATGTCAGGCATCGCTCAATCCTTCGGGATTCCTCAAGATGTGATTATCCTTGAAGAGAAAGCAACTACAACTGTCGGTAATGCTATCTGTGCTAAACAGATTTTAGAGAAAAATGGTTTTGATTCTGCTGTCGTTGTCACTTCGCCCGCCCATCTTCGAAGGTCAAAATACGTTTTCCGCAAGACTATTTCAGACAAACACCTAGAATTTGTGAGATCCGAGAATAATGCCAAATTACTAAAATCAACCCCCGGGTACCTTGTCGAAATTTGTAAGTTGGGAAAAGATTTAATTTTACTTAACCTCAATATCAAAAGAACTAATTTTATCGAGACCCAATGAAAATCAGCTTTAGTTCAACAATCCCTAGATCAAAAGACGTTGCGATAGTCGGTTGGAAGAAACAAGAGCAAAGCGAAGTGCTTCGTTTGCCAAGCGGTGAGAGAACTATTCTTCTCGATCACTGATGACAGATCTTTTTCTTCAATTCAAAGAAAAGCTAATCGAACTATATTATCTAAGCTCGGCTTTAGCGGTTCTTCATTGGGACAGAGAAGTCAATATGCCCAAAAAGGGTGTTTTAGCACGAGCCCAAACCACTGCAGCCCTTGCCGGAGTTCTTCATGAGAAACTTTTATCGATTAAACCTTTCCTGCTGCCCCTGAAGAGTAATTTGGATGATGGCAAACTTGATGAAGAGGCATCAATAATTGTCCGCGAAGTCTGGCGGGAATTTGAGAAAGCGGAAAAGCTCTCAACTGATTTTGTTAAAGAATTAGCAAGAGTTACCTCAGAAGCCCACGCTACCTGGGCAGAGGCCAGGACAAAGTCTGATTTTGCAAAATTTGCTCCGCATTTGCATAAAATCGTTGAACTAAAAAGGGAGGAGGCGAAATTACTGGGTTATAAAGATTCGCCTTACAACGCTCTACTCGACACTTTCGAGCCATATGCTACAGCCGAAGAAATGTCTATTACCCTCGAAGAGCTTAAAGATTTTCTCATCCCCTTTATCCAGAAAATTAAGAATTCGTCGGTGAAAGTTGATCGGAATATTCTCAAAGGTGAATTTCCAATTGAGGAACAGGTTAAGTTTAATAGATTTGTGGCCGAGAAAATGGGCTACGACTTAGGAGCAGGAAGAATTGATGTTAGCACTCACCCTTTCACTATTCAGTTCCACCCTCAAGATGTAAGGTTTACCACTCGTTATGATAAGGCCGACGTTTTCCCAGCGTTAATGGCCACCATCCATGAAGCCGGCCATGCACTCTATGAGCAAGGAATTTTAGTAGAAAATTTTGGGACACCGTTTGGGGAGTCAATTTCTTTGGGAATCCATGAGTCCCAATCCCGATCTTGGGAAAACCTCATAGGTAGAAGTAAGCCCTTTTGGACTTATCTTTATCCTGAACTCCAAAAAGAATTTCCAGAACCATTTGCAGAAACTTCACTAGATAACTTTTACCGAGCCTTAAATTGTGTTGAGCCATCTTTCATTAGAGTGGAAGCTGATGAAGTGACTTATAATCTTCACATTATTCTTCGTTTTGAAATTGAGAAGGAATTAGTTGAGGGAAGTATTGAGGTGGATGATTTACCAAAGATCTGGAACGACAAATTCAAGGAATACTTCGGCTTAGAAGTACCCGACGATAGCTTGGGAGTCCTGCAGGACGTTCATTGGTCAGGCGGATCCATTGGTTATTTCCCTACCTACACTCTCGGTAATCTTTACTCTGCTCAGTTTTATTCTGCTTCGAAAAGAGACATTCCTGACCTGGAAGAGCAAATAGCTAAAGGTGAATTTACAGATTTTCTTCAGTGGTTGAGGAAAAATATTCATATTCATGGGAAACTCTATACCGCCAGGGATTTAGTGATGAATGTCACCGGCGAACCTCTAAAAAGCAAGTATTTCATTGATTATCTCAAGAAAAAATACTCAGAAATTTATAAGTTGTAAAAACTTAAATGAATAAAATCACTAAAAGTGAGGGGGACTTCTCCTCTGCTAAAGCTTCGGAGGACAAGTGGAAAAAGAAACTAACGGAGGAAGAGTATCGGATTTTGCGAGAGAAGGGGACTGAAGCGCCTTTCTCTGGTAAATATGTCCATACAAAAGATAAAGGAATTTATAAATGCGCCGCCTGCGGTAGTCAGTTATTCTCTTCGGGGACAAAATTTGATTCCGACTCCGGTTGGCCAAGCTTTACCGATCCAGTGAATTTGGAAAACATTGAACTGAAAGAAGATAAAAGTTACGGCACAACACGCACTGAAGTTCTCTGCAAAAAATGCGGTTCTCATTTAGGGCACGTTTTTGATAACGGCCCTGGCGAAAGTGGCAAGAGATACTGCATTAATTCCGTGTGTCTTGAGTTGGAGCCCTTCGACCCCGCTCAGGGTAAAAAATAATGACTGCTGCTTTTATTGTCATTGCAGTCCGGCTAATCATCCCTTTCACTATTTTTCGTTGGCCGCTTCTGGGAGGCCTCCTGGCATTTACTGCCGATTTTTATGACTTTCCCTTGTTGAATACTTTTGGTTGGGGATTTTTGACCTCAGAGACCTATCAGCCAATTGATAAAATGTTTGATATTTATTATCTGTCTTTTGAATTCCTGGTCGCCTTGCGGTGGAACGACCTCCTTGCCAGAAAGTCCGTCATTGCGCTTTTCTCTTGGCGGCTAATCGGAGTGATCGCTTTTGAGCTCACCCAAATACGCAAGTTCCTGTTTTTCGCTCCCAATATTTTTGAATATTTCTATCTTGCCTTCCTCGCAATCAAGAAATTTAACCCCGGATTCCGACTCGCAAGAAAAGTTCTGATTATAATGCTTCTCACAATCGGCATCCCTAAACTTATTCATGAGTACATCCTCCATTACCTGGAGTATCCTTTAGGATTTCGCACTATTTGGGATGCCGTCTTTAAATAGGGAATTAACCCCGACACCTAATGAAGATGTGCTTCGCTTATTTGCGCCAAAGGCGCTAATCCTCATTAGGTGTGGGGGTAATCTGTTAATAACCTACTGGCTTCAGATTTAATTTTGGCTTAAATAAAGGTTTACCTGCCGTAACTTTGCGAAGGAGGGTCTTTTGCGTTTTTTACCCTTGTGGCTTAGAATGATATGAAAGTGGGGAAAAGTGGATAACTTTGTGGAAAACCCCATTTTCTGTGGATAAGTCACCCCGCCTCTGATAAAAGAGTTAGAAAAATAAGGTATTTACTCATCCGGATTTTTATAAGTCAGTGGCGGGGAGACAAGTCCATGACCACCTAGTCGGCTCAACATGTTCATCGGAGAATTTCAACACACCATTGACGAGAAAGGAAGAATAGCCGTTCCGGCTAAGTTCCGCACTCGAATCTCCGGCGGCGCCATTATTACTCGCGGTCTGGACCACTGCCTCTTTATCTTCACAAATAAGGATTGGGAGATTTTTGCTCAAAAATTAATCAAATTGCCTATGGCTCAGGCCAACTCTCGAGCTTTTTTTAGATTGATGCTCTCTGGGGCTTCCGATGCAAAACTTGATTCCCAGGGGAGAATTCTCGTGCCGGATTACTTAAGAAAATACGCCGGGCTTGATAAGTCAGCCAAAATCATCGGCGTGTATAACCGAATGGAAGTTTGGGACGACCAAACATGGGAAACATATCGCGAGCGGACCGAGGGATCCTCGGATGAAATTGCAGAGAAGATGGCTGATCTGGGTATTTGATCTAAAAATTCAATGCAGAATTTTTAGGAATCAAACCCAAGCCCCTTAAATAAAGCAATCAAGAAAAAAGATAAAAGGTCGAAAAGATATGAAATCAAAATTAAAGAAAACAAGAAGGTCGATTTTATCTAACGGGGTGCTCAAGTTTACGGCTGCTCGCAGCGCTCGCAGGTAAACGTGGCACATGTTCCAGTTCTTTTAAATGAAGTTCTAGGAATTCTAGAACCGAAATCGGGGAAAGTAATAGTTGATGGGACTGCTGGGAGTGGCGGCCATGCTTTGCCGATCATTGAAAGATTAGCTCCCGATGGAATTTTTTTGGGAATCGATTGGGATGAGGCGATGGTAGCGAAACTGATCCGCCAGTTGGCGGAAAGAGTCAAAGCGCATGAGCCGAAGCTCAAAAGGTTGATTCTCTTAACCGGTAACTACGCCGACCTTCCCAAAATTCTTAGAGAGGAACATCTGGATAAAATCGATGGGCTACTCCTCGACCTCGGATTCTCTTCCGAACAGCTGGAAGGAGGTAGAGGCTTTAGCTTCACTAAAGATGAACCACTCATCATGACTTACAGCGTAGATCGCTTTCCTGCCTACAGGGCACTCAAGCAATTAAGCAAAATGGAACTCACAGAAATTATTAGAACTTATGGAGAAGAAAGATACGCCGGCCCCATCGCTAAGGCAATTTGGGAAAGAGAGAGAAAGCAGTCAATCAAAACGAGTGGCGAACTGCAAGAAGTTATTCGCCGGGCAGTGCCCAAGAGCTACGAGCGAGGAAGAATTAATCCGGCAACGAGGACCTTCATGGCGTTGCGGATTTACCTCAATGACGAGCTGGGCAACCTGGAGAAGTTTTTAGAGTCAGTTCCAGAAATTATGGCGAAGGGAGGAAAGGTAGCAGTGATCTCCTTCCATTCGCTCGAAGATCGGCTGATCAAAAATCATTTTCGCGACTTATCCAAGGCAGGCAGAGCCAAACTAATCACCAAAAAGCCGATTGTCCCCGATGAAGCAGAGAAAAAAAATAATCCCCGAAGTCGTGGAGCCAAACTAAGAGTAATAGAAATAATATGACAATTATCCAGCCCAACAAAAACGAAGATATTCGACGACTTGTTACCCTTTTAACAATGGGGCTGGTTGTTGTATTCTTAGTAGTAGTTTTTCTCTACATGCAAACAGTTATCTCAAAGCACGACCTCGCCAAAAAACGCAACACACTGGAAACTCTAAAGGTGGAGAACGCCGAACTAAAAAATAACTTCTATACCCTAGTGGACGTCGGTAATTTGGAGCAATTAGCCGGGGAGTTAGGTCTAGTTCAAGATAAGAATCCGCAATGGGCCTTCGCATCACGGTTCTAATAGGCATTTTCGCCTTTCTCTATGGGGTTTTAGGCCTTAGGATGTATGATCTGCAGCTCCGCCAGGGAGAAAGCTTGAGTGCCCAAGCAGCCTCTATTCACGAGTTAGCAGGAATCCTTACTCCCAAGCGAGGGAGTATTTATTTTACCGATAAAGGTGGCGGCCGGATTCCGGTGGGTATCAACAGGGACTACCCAAGCGTTTATGCCGTTCCGAAAGAAGTGACCGACCCCAAAAAAGCAGCTGGCGTCTTGGCTAGCGTGACAGGCAAGAGTGAGAGCGAATTAATTAAAATCCTAAGCAAAAAGAATGACCCATACGAACCGTTAGTTAAGAAAGCAACAGAGGAGCAAGTTGCACTTTTAAAAAAATACAATCTATTGGGGATCTACGTTGGGGAGGAACCCGCCCGCTTCTATCCCCTAGGGCGAGTTTCTTCTCATCTTGTTGGCTTTACCTCCATTGCTAATGATGCTTTTGGAGTAGGAGTCGGCCGCTACGGGGCGGAGGCTCATTACAACGATCAATTAGCTGGTAGACCCGGCAAAACCAGGGGCGACAGATTGGTGAAGCCCAAAAATGGTGAGGATATTTATTTAACGATTGATCGCAATATTCAAGTTCAAGCGGAGAGAACTATAGATAAGTTAATTAATCAATACGGTGCCGTCGGCGGCACGGTGATTGTGATGGAGCCAAAGACCGGCAAGGTTTTGGCGATGCTCTCTAAACCGGACTTTGATCCTAACAGTTACGGTCAATACGAGATTAGCACTTTTCTTAATCCTTCGGTCCAGTCGGTTTATGAGCCGGGTTCAATTTTTAAAGTGATTACGATGTCGGCCGGCATTGATTCTGGCAAGATTACACCGGAGACAACTTTTGTTGATACCGGGTCGCTTACTCTAAACGGCAAAACAATCAAGAACTGGGATCTTAAGACCCACGGCAAATTAACCATGACTAATGTCATCGAGAAATCCGTCAATACCGGGGCGGCTTTTGCCGAGCGGACGATGGGAGACGACACTTTTTACGACTTTATAGTTAAAATGGGCCTTAAAGAGCCCACCGAGATTGATCTGCCCGGAGAAGTTACTGGCAGCTTGAGACCTCTCGAAGTTGATAAGCGAGAAATTAACTTCGCTACCGCCAGTTACGGCCAGGGTATTTCAGTCACACCTATGCGACTCATCACTGCCGTGGCGGCTATTGCGAACGGCGGGGTACTCGTGCGGCCCTTCACTAATGCCGAGTCCAAGCCCAAAGCCGTTAGGCGTGTAATGTCTGAAGAAACGAGTCGTCAAGTAATCGGGATGATGGTTTCAGCCGTTGATAAGGCTCAAATCGCGAGAATCCCGAATTATAATGTGGCCGGTAAAACCGGGACGGCTTTCGTGCCTAATTTTAGAACCGGCGGCTACACCGAGCAAGTTATTAATACCTATATTGGTTTTGCTCCGGCCTACGACCCTCAATTCATTATTCTTATTCGATTAGATAAGCCCGCTGGAGCGCCATTGGCGGGGCTTACCGTCGTGCCCACTTTCCGTGATTTAGCCGAATTTGTTATCAACTACTATGGCATCCCGCCAGATAACATTGCTCGGTAAGATAATCTGGCTATAATGAACGAGGCCAAGGCCCTGTCGTCTAGTCTGGTCCAGGACGCATGGTTCTCATCCATGTAACACGGGTTCGAATCCCGTCGGGGTCACTAAAATAAATTGACTTGCTTTATGGTAAGTCAATCTTATTTTGTGGCGGCCTTGATCGGGATTCGAACGGGAAGGGGTAGGGAAACGGTAGTTTCCCTTGGCGGAAATATTAAAACCGAGGGGTTTTAAAGCGCAGCGAATGTAATGAGCGAGCAGTGAGATTCCCTCGGGTCACACTTTAGAATTTCTTGACTTCTCGACGCAACTGTTGTAAGGACTTAAATATTGTCGGATCTGTAGAATTCGACAATCTCTGTCGTGAGAGAATCACGACAATCTAGTACTTCACAAGGAGGAGAGATATGACAGACGAGGCACCAAAGTGGCGGCCATTCCACGAGACGGTCATCGACGCTATCGGCGGGATCTCTTCCATCTACGACCTTCATCTTCCGGCGGTCTTGGGGAAACTCATCAAGGAGACGAAGATCCCCGAGGGGCACGAGGCTATAGCCGCAGCTTGGACGCAACGTTTCGAGGAGTTGCATCGGGTCTGGGGCCAGGCCTGGGACGAGGATGACTACCTCGGCGTCGTGGCCAATCTCCTCGAGCAGAAGGAGGAAGCCGCGAAGAAGGCAGAGGAGAAGGCCAAGGCAAAGGAGGCCGTCCCCTCCTAGCGGCGCGCAGCGCACCTCCCCTCAACAGCGGCCACGACCTACGGGTACGGCCGCCTTTCTCTTTGTGGTGAGCTTGCTTGCCCTGAGCTCGTCGAATGGGTCGAATCCATTTTTGGGAAGATAGACGATTTTTGCTAAACTAATACTTAATGATTGAAGAGGCCATCAAAAATTTTCCGAAGCAATTCGCTTTCGAGCCGGAAATAAAAAACGCCGAGAAACTTAAACCATTTGAGTCAATTGTAATCGGTGGGATGGGCGGCTCGGGTTTGGTTACTGGTATTCTCCGGGCGTTAAAACCCGAATTAGATGTCGCCGCTCATCATGATTATGGCTTGCCCACCTATCTGAAGGATGAAGACAAACGCCTCTTTATCGCTATTTCCTATTCCGGTAATACCGAAGAGATAATTAATTTTTTTGAAAAAGCCGTTGAGAAAGAACTCAACATTGCCGTTATTGCGATTGGAGGGAAACTACTCGAATTAGCCAAAGAAAAAGACATTCCTTCTATTCAACTTCCCGATACTGGCATTCAACCTCGTATGGGACTAGGATTCATGTTCCAGTCAGTTTTAAAACTCATCGGCGAGAATTCTCTTTATGAGGACTGCAAAAAGCTTGCAGACACTCTAAAGCCGAAGGAGCTAAAATTAAAAGGAGAAGAACTCTCCGAGATACTTATGAAGCGCATCCCCGTGGTGTATGCTTCCCGACAGAATCTCACTCTCGCTTATAATTGGAAAACAAAATTTAACGAAGGCAGTAAAATCCCGGCGTTCTATAATACATTTCCAGAAGTAAATCATAATGAAATGACCGGCTTCGATGTGGTAGAGGGCACCCGCGAGCTTTCGGAAAAAATCCACTTCATTTTTTTAGAAGATAGTGATGACCACCCGAGAATTAAAAAGAGAATGGAAGTATTAGAAAAACTCTATCACGACCGTAATCTCCCCGTAGTTAAACTGGAACTTGATGGCGTAACGCGCCCTGAGAAAATATTTCGTTCACTTCTTCTGGCTGACTTCACTGCATATCACCTCGCTCTGAAATATAACGTCGAACCGGAACAAGTGCCAATGGTGGAAGAGTTTAAGAAATTGATCTAGTGGATTCGGCAAGCTCACCATAAATGCTCAAGAACAAAATCATCGTTACTTTTTTTGGTTTAGGCATCGTACTGCTTTTTGTCTCTGCCCTGGTTGGGAGTATCGGTCTTCCCGGCTCTCAAGGACCTCTAATTATTCGCTTTGATAAGTTTGCCCACGAGGCAAATTTAATTGGCGATTTTAGGACTGTTTTCGGTTTCGGCGCAACTGTCTCTTTCATAGTGCTTGTGAATTTTCTCTTGGCACTGGAGATCTACTACCGCGAGCGCTTTCTCTCCTACATCATCGCCGCCGCCACTCTCATTATTTCTCTTCTCTTTTTAATTGCGGTCTCCGGGATAGTGGCGATTAATTAAATTCTCAACTTGATATAATGGTGAGATTATGCCATCTTGAACTCGGAACGAATATCCTGTCTCCGAATAGTCCTTTTAGAGTTTTCAAATAGTAAGTGATAGGAGTGGTATAGCTTGCCTATTGAAGAGAATGTAAAAGAGGATCCAGTTCTGGGTACTCTTAAGCTGTGCCTTGGCCCCCTTCACCTCCAAGACGGTGCTTGGCTTCCAGTCAAGACCAACTTTTGGCGAGTAGGGAATCCAAAGCGGGAGACGCTGTATCGGTCAAAGTGCAAGAAATGCGAGCAGCATCTCAGGTGTTGGTACAACAAGAACCCTAAGCGAAAAGCACTAACGCACGTCAGCGTTGATCGATACTGGTGGGTAGTCGAGGAGCTATTTCAGCGTCTCGGGGTTCACGAAACATGCAGGCGGTTGGGAATTTCTGTGGCTACTTTCTATAATCACCGGAGTAGAAAATTCCCAATCATCAGAAAGACCATCATCCAGAAAGCTACTTTGGAATTGGCTCTGGTAAGGGCTGAAGAGCAAAAAGGGCTTTCGCCTGAGGAGGCATACAGGATCCGGAAGAAGTTACAGGTAGAGCGGTGGCGGTCAAGCTATAAGAAAGAAGAAGAGCCCGTTGCATCAATGCCATGAGGGGAGCGCCGATGCCGGGCTCCTTTCATTTTCTTCTTGACTTTAAACCTGGCCTCAGCTTTAATGGAATAATTATGTTTGCGGTCATAGAAACAGGTGGTAAACAATACAGGGTTTCTCCCGGCACTAAAATAAAAGTAGAAAAACTGGCCTCGGAAGGGGAGAGTTTTGTGTTTGATAAAGTTCTCCTCGTAAGTGACGGTAAAGAGCTTAAAATTGGTAAGCCCTATCTAGAAGGATCAAAAGTGGAGGCGAAAGTTGTCAAGCAGGCAAGAGCCAAAAAAATCATTGTTTTTCGTTATCATTCTAAGACGCGCTACCGAAAAAAGAAGGGGCATCGCCAGCCATTCACCGAGGTAGAGGTAACTAAAATAAGCGGCTAAGGCCGCTTATTTTAGTGTTATAATGGAGCCATGCTCTCCTTCTATAATTCCCTTTCCCACCGCAAAGAGAAGTTCAACCCTGTCCGGAAGAGCGTAGTCCATCTCTACGCTTGCGGCCCCACGGTCTATGACCTCCAGCATATCGGGAATTTTCGGACATATATTTTTGACGACATCCTCCGCCGTACCCTGGAATATAATGGCTACAAGGTAAGGCAAGTAATCAACATCACCGATGTCGGCCACTTAACTTCAGACGCCGATACCGGTGAAGATAAAATCCAAGCCGCTGCCAAGAAGAGACGCAAAACAGCTTGGCAAGTCGCCCGATTATTTGAAAACCAATTTAAAAAAGATCTCGAAAAATTAAATATTAAATCCCCATTTCTTTTTGCCAGAGCCACCGACCATATCAAAGAACAGATTGCCTTAGTTAAAAAACTTGAGAAAAAGAAATATACCTATTTAATTCCAGATGACGGTCTCTATTTTGATACTTCAAAACTTCGCGATTACGGTAAGTTGGTACCTTCTCGCCTCAAGGGAATAAAGCCAGGGGCCAGGATAAAAGTAGTAAAGGGGAAACGAAATCCGACTGATTTTGCGCTTTGGAAACTCTCACCTAAAGGCGAAAAGAGGGACATGGAGTGGCAAAGCCCATGGGGCAAAGGATTTCCGGGTTGGCATATTGAATGTTCCGCTATGAGCACTAAGCATCTTGGCCAGCCGATTGACATTCATACCGGCGGTATTGAGCACATCCCAATTCACCACACAAACGAGATTGCTCAATCAGAAGCCGCTACTGGTAAAAAATTTGTAAACTATTGGCTGCACGGCGAGCATCTCTTGGTGAACGGTAGAAAAATGTCTAAATCACTCAAGAATTTTTACACCTTAGAAGATTTAAAGAAGAAAGAACTTAATCCTTTGAGCTTTCGCTATCTTACTTTGAATGCGCATTATCGTTCCAAATTAAATTTTACCTGGAAGGGGATTGAAGCGGCCGCGAATGGGCTCGATGCTCTCTATCATGAAGTTGCTCGTCTAGCCACTGAAGTTAAATCGCAAATCCCCCACCGCAAATCTCAAGATTTTCAGGTCATTGCCTACAAAGACGCTTTCCGTGACGTGATAAATGATGACCTAAACACTCCCAAGGCACTGGCTATTATTTGGGATTTGATAGGGGACAAAGACGTTAAAGCTAAAAACAAGCTCAAGCTTTTCTTCAAATTCGATGAGGTTTTGGGTTTGAAGCTAAAAGAAGCGATTAAGCTCTCTCACCCTCCGGTAAAAATAGCTAGTTTAGCCAAGGAACGCGAGAAGTATCGAACTAATAAACAGTTTGTTCAGGCCGACAGGTTGAGAAAAAAGATAGAATCCTTAGGATATACGGTAGAGGACACTCCTCAAGGACATTTCATATGGCCCAAAAAGATTTAAGATTACCGCCTCAAGATCTCGACGCCGAACAGTCAGTTCTAGGCGCCTTGATGATCGATAAAGATGCCATTAGCTCGGTCTCTGACTTACTGATCCCCGCCGATTTTTATAAAAAAGCTAACGCCATGATCTTTGAAGCGTTCTTACGGCTTTGGGAAAATCGCGAGCCAATTGATATTCTAAGCGCCGCCGCTGAACTCAAACGCGCAGACCATCTTAAGGAAATTGGCGGCTCGAGCTACCTATCCGAACTTGTAAATTCAGTTCCCACCGCAACACATGTTGGGCACTACGCGAAAATTGTTAAAGAGAAAAGCATCTTAAGAGATTTAATTAACGCCTCTTCCGCGATTACCGCTGATGTTTTTGATTCAGCTGATGACTTAGACGATCTCCTTGACAGGGTAGAACAGAGAATTTTCGCTATTTCCCAAAAGTCGATTGTAAGAGATTTCCTGCCCATCCGGGAGGATTTGAAAGAGGCCTACGAAAGAATTGAGCGGCTCCATCATGGGGAAGGAGAGAGATTCAGAGGAGTGCCCACCGGCTTTACTGATTTAGATGAGATTCTCTCAGGGCTTCAGCGATCGGACCTCATTATCGTTGGGGCTCGTCCTTCATTTGGAAAAACGGCTTTTGTTTTAGATATTGCGAGGCATGTTGCAGTCGAGCGTGGAATGCCGGTTGGATTCTTCTCGCTGGAGATGAGTCGCGAACAGATCACAGATCGCTTAATCGCCGCCGAAGCCCAAGTTGATCTCTGGAAACTCCGAACCGGAAAATTAAGAGACGACGAATTTGAGATGATCCAGGTGGCTTTTGACCGACTTCATAAATCACCGTTTTTCGTTGAGGATAACCCCTCACCAAATGTAATTCAGATTAGATCCATGGCTCGCCGACTTCGAGCCGAGCAAGGCCAACTCGCCCTTTTAGTGGTTGACTATCTTCAGCTCATTCAACCGAGAAAAAATTATGACAGCATGGTTCAGCAAGTAACCGAAATCTCGCGGGGACTGAAAGGTTTAGCCAGAGAGTTAAGCATCCCACTTCTCGTAGTTTCTCAACTCTCTCGAGCTGTTGATCAGCGAGAGAGCAAAATCCCCCGCCTTTCCGACTTGAGAGAATCCGGTTCCATCGAGCAGGACGCTGATATTGTACTCTTCGTTGCTCCCAGGACGGGTACGAGGATTGAGACTCCACCTGACGACCAAAATATCACCGACATTATTATTGCTAAACACAGAAACGGTCCAACCGGAAATGTTTCCCTTTATTTTGATAAGCAAAAAGTGAGCTTCAATAACCTAGAGAAACGATATGAAAGTGCCGCCGCCGCTGGGTAAGTTCGTTGAGATTTTCTCCGCCCTTCCTGGGATTGGCCCCCGCCAAGCAGTCCGCCTGGCTTTTTTCTTCATCCAGCAGGGGGTGGCCTTCAATGACGAAGTGGCTAAAACGATTCTCTCCTTGAAAGGAATAAAAATCTGCCGCCAGTGTTTTTATATCCATCAGAATGAAAGTGGAATCTGTGACATTTGCAGCGATAAAAATAGAAATCAGAAACTTATCGCGATAGTTGAAAAGGAAACCGATTTGATGTCAATCGAAAATATCGGCCAGTTTAACGGTCGGTATTTAATTCTTGGCGACTTAAGGCGAACCGGAATTCTCGAGGCCGGGCAGAAATTACGTTTGAATAGCTTAGAGGACTGGATTGGAAAAGAACTGGGTGGCAAGGTGGAAGAAATTATCGTGGCACTGAACCCCAGTCCGCAAGGAGAGCTTATGACCAATTTAATTACTGAAGAGTTTAAAGGATTAACGGGAAAGATAAGCCGCCTCGGCCGCGGCATTCCTTCTGGTGGTGAGATTGAGTTCGCCGATGAAGAGACCTTGGGAAGTGCTCTCAAACGCCGCGAATAGGTGCTATTTCGCCTTGACTTTTTAAAAACTGACCTTGACGTCGACCTTAATTTCTATTAAATTTCGCAGTGCTGAATAATGGCTTATGGCTGAAAAGGAAAATAAGAAAAAAGAAGACAAAGAAGAAGAGCTCATTGGTAAGGTTGACGAGACGGTAGGACTGAAGAAAGAAACAGAGAAGCTAGCCAAAGAAAGAGACGAGTATCTGGACGGTTGGAGGCGAGCCAAAGCCGACTTTATTAATTATAAGAAAGATGAGCTCAAACGCCTGGAAGAGATCGCCCGGTTCGGCAGTGAATCCCTGATACTGGAGTTAATCTCCATTCTTGATGATTTTGACCTAGCCCTGGCGACTTTAGAGAAACAGGGAGCGGCGGAGAAAGGTATTTACCTGATTAAAAGTAGATTTGAGGATATTTTAAAACGTCGGGGACTTGAGAGAATAAAAGTTGAAGAAGGGAATAAATTCAACCCCAACTACCATGAAGCGATTATAGCGGTTCAGGAAGAAGACAAGGAAGCAGATACAATTGCCGAAGAGATCGAAGCCGGCTATATGCTCCACGGTAAAGTTATTAGACCCACCCGAGTAAAGGTATACAAATAAATTTAAATTATTAAAATAATACAACGATGCCAAAAATTTTAGGAATTGATTTAGGAACAACTAATTCAGCGATGGCCGTCATTGAAGGCGGTGAGCCGCGCATTTTAGAGAACGCCGAGGGAGCGCGAACTACTCCCTCCGTAGTTTCCGTTTCCAAATCGGGCGAGCGGTTAGTGGGCCTTCTCGCTAAAAGGCAATCCGTTACTAACCCCAAAAATACTATTTTTTCTATTAAGCGTTTAATCGGAAGAAAATGGTCTGACGCGGAAGTTCAAAAAGACAAAGCGTGGCTGCCTTTTGATATTCGAGAATCGGTTGATGGTGGGGTAGAAATCAAACTCCAAGACGGCTGGCACAAGCCCGAAGAGATTTCAGCTTTCGTCCTAATGAAATTAAAAGCCGATGCTGAAGCTAAACTGGGGGAGAAAATCGAAGAAGCGGTAATAACCGTCCCCGCTTATTTTGACGACTCTCAACGGCAGGCCACCAAAAACGCCGGAGAAATTGCCGGTTTCAAAGTCCGCCGGATTATTAATGAACCAACCGCCGCGGCTCTGGCCTATGGTTTGGATAAAGAGAAGAACGAACAAATCGTAGTTTATGATTTCGGGGGTGGCACTTTTGACATCTCGGTCCTTGAGGTGGGCGAGAATACTGTTGAAGTGAAAGCCACCGGCGGCGACACTCACCTGGGGGGTGATGATTTTGATAAGAAAATCTTGGAGTATCTGGTGGCAGAATACAAAAAGCAGGAGGGGATTGATCTGGGAAAGGACCCGCTAGCCATCCAGCGCTTAAAAGAAGCGGTAGAGAGAGCTAAGCATGAACTCTCTGTTTCGGTTGAAACAGAAATTAATCTCCCCTACGTAACCTCCGATTCTTCCGGGCCAAAGCATTTCTTGATGAAACTCACTCGGGCGAAATTGGAGGAATTAGTCCGAGAATATATTGAGAGATCAATTGAGCTTGTGAGAACTACCGTAACTTCAGCTCCGCCAAAAGGTGCTGGTTTAAAGCTTGAAGATATTAATGAAATTATTATGGTTGGAGGGCAGACCCGCATGCCGGCCGTGAGAGCTGCTGTTAAAGATCTCTTTGGCAAAGAGCCACACTTGGGAATTAATCCTGATGAGGTGGTGGCCCTTGGGGCCGCCACTCAAGCTGGAATCCTTCAAGGAGACATTAAGGATGTGCTTTTGCTCGACGTCACTCCCCTATCTTTAGGAATTGAAACTTTGGGAGGAGTCTCCACTGCGCTTATCCCAAAAAACACCACCATTCCCACCGCTAAGAGCCAGGTCTTCTCTACTGCGGCTGATAACCAAACGATGGTAGAGATTCATGTTCTCCAAGGTGAACGGCCGAT
>Ga0209515_10005188_pt1 | contig 17063 bp, 14 predicted proteins | sample Subgroupgradi54m_FD_187454 | JGI IMG/M metagenome (GOLD analysis project Ga0209515, IMG submission 187454) | Subsurface groundwater microbial communities from S. Glens Falls, New York, USA - GMW60B uncontaminated upgradient, 5.4 m (SPAdes)... ...
CTTCAAGTTTTTCAGATGCCTCTTTTCCTGAAATCCCGTTTTTCCATGTATCCACCAACAGCAGATGATTATCGGTACCCCCCGAGACAATACGCCAACCGAGTGAAGCAAGCGTATCGGCAAGTACTGCGGCATTCTTTACGACTTGCGTAGCGTAAGTTTTAAATTTCGGATGCATTGCTTCCCCGAGTGCGACCGCAATCGCGGCAATGGCATTCTCGTGCGGGCCGCCCTGAAGACCCGGGAAGACCGCTTTGTCGATCTGCTCCCATGGTGGCGATTTTGTTACCATCCCTCCCTTGCTTTCGATATCATTGCGCACAAAAATCATCGCTCCGCGCGGACCGCGAAGGGTTTTATGGGTTGTGGTGGTCACGATATCCGCATAGGGAAACGGCGACGAATGCGCCCCGCCCGCAACAAGTCCCGCAATATGCGACATGTCGACCATGAGATATGCTCCGACCGCATCGGCAATCGCGCGAAATTTTTTCCAATCTATTTTGCGCGGATACGCGGTAAAACCCGCAACAATGACATTCGGTTTTTCACGCTTGGCGATACGCATGAGTTCATCGTAGTCGAGTCGTTCGGACTTTTCCGAAACACCGTAAGGAATTTGTTTCCAAAATTTTCCCGATGCGGAAACAAAATGACCATGGGTGAGATGTCCTCCATGGGCAAGTTGCATCCCCATGATCTTTCCCGTTCCATCATAGGGCAAAATAGCCATATATACGGCCACATTTGCCGGTGAGCCCGAGAGCGGTTGAACATTCACGTGCCACTTTTTCGGAGAAAGTTTAAAGAGTGCGAGGGCGCGGACTTGCGCAAGCGCTTCGACTTCATCGACCACACTGTTACCTCCGTAGTAACGACGGCCGGGATATCCTTCAGCATACTTATTGGTGAGCACCGAGCCGAGTGCGGTGCGTACATCATCGGAAACATAATTCTCGGATGCAATGAGATTGACGACTGACTTTTCGCGCTTTGCTTCCGCCTTTATCAGTGCGGCAATTTTTTTGTCTTTCATATCTCCATTATAACGCAGACTCCCCCGCTTCGTATAATTACCCAACTGCGGATTTTATTTTCTCTTTTTTGAGGTCTCAAGTTTTTTCCACTTCCCCGTTTCGAGGTTGCCGAGTTTGGTGTCTCCCATTGCAAGACGCGTAAGCGCCAAAACGGTATTGCCGCTCTTGCCCGCCATGCGGCGAATCTGTCGGTTTTTTCCCTGGTGGAGCGTAATGTGAAATTTTCTCCCTACGCGCTCGATCTTGTCCGCCTTCGCAATGCCATCCGAAAGTTTTATTCCTTTTTTCCATGCCGCGATTTCCCGATCGGAAAGCGGATGCTCAAAATTGACGAGATATTCTTTTGCCGTTTGAAATTTGGGATGCGTACTCTGGTAAATCGCATCGCCATCATCAGTAAGAATGAGGAGGCCGTCACTCTCTTTATCAAGTCGCCCCACCGGCTTCAAATGTTGAAGCTCCGGCGGTAGAAGATCCATCACCGTGGGTGCGTTGGTTTCATCACGCTTGCGGGAGGTAACGTATCCGACGGGTTTATTTAATATGATCGTCATGGGAGGAGTTTTCTTCGCACTCAACAATTTTCCTTTATAGCTCACTTCGACGTTCTCCTCTACCTGATCGCCCAAGTGTGCGCGCTTACCACCGATACGAACGAGTCCGGCTTCGATATCCTTATCGGCCGCACGGCGTGAAATACCGACGGCCTGCGCTAAATACTGATTGATTCTCATCTCAACACTCTACTCGAAAACGGAAAAAACGCCATCATTTCTTAAATACCCTCTCGAGAAACCAATGTCTTAATGGTTTTAAGCGCGATCTTCAAATCCAGCGCAAATGAACGATTTTTCAAATAATAGAGATCGTATGAGAGCTTCGCTTTCGTTTCGACGACATCGGCGGAATGGTGAGGATGATTTTCCTGATGCACCTGCGCCCAGCCGGAGAGTCCGGGGGTGATGAGATGACGCATATTATAATAAGGAATCTGCTCGGTATAATGCGCGACAAGTGAAGGAAGTTCGGGGCGCGGCCCGATCAGTGAGAAATCTCCGCGAATCACGTTCCACAACTGCGGAAGCTCGTCGATACGCGATGTGCGAAGGAATTTACCGAGTACCGTAACGCGACGATTTTTTTGCTCCGCATCGGTCGTCATTGTGCGAAACTTCAGCACAAAAATCGGATGATTCCCTTTTCCCACTCTCTCTTGAATGAAAAAGATCGGACCACCGTCGGAAAGCTTGATTGCAAATGCGACAAATGGAAAAAGGATAAGTGCGGGGATCGAAAGGAAGAGCGAGAGCGTAATATCCATTCCGCGCTTTAAGAGATCGTAACCGAAATGCGCACGCGATGAAACATTTTCCAAAAACCAATTATATCCGATGAGTGAAAGCGGTATCTGATCGAAGATATCTTCGTAAATGCGATATTGATCGACAAAACGAATATGAGAAAAAATAAGATTATAAAGCTTCGAAAGAATCGGTGCGACTTTTTCATCTTTGATGTCGATCACAATCGTACTCACCCCTTCACTGTATATGGGGCGCAACACTTCGGTGTCGAAATCAATGCCGTCGATTTTTTCGAGATCAACCCACGTCAAAAAACGCATCGGGTAAAAAGGATTGTCATTGACAACCTGATAGAGTTTTCGCGTTTCTTCGCCCGAACCGATCAAGACCGCGCGTTCTTTACGATGCAATCCCAGATATTGGACACCGAAAATACGCCAACCGCTGATCAGTAAAAATGAGATGATGAGATCAATGAAGAGGATGGTCTTCGGAGTGATTCCGAAGGCGGGAATAAGATAAAAGAAAAGTACGGCAATAATACTGTTGATGAGTTGCACATTCAAGATCACTCCGGGGAGTTTGCTCTTGAGTACGACCGTGTGGGGTTCATACAGACTGGCAATATAAAAGACAAGAGTCCATACCACGAACAAATAGGAAAAAGGAAGCATGTGCTGAAAAAAAATGTCAGCGTCCGGGAATTCAAGATAACGCAGGGCAAGCGCCAACCATAACGACCCGTAAAAGAGGGTAATATCTCCGAGAAATAGGAAGAGTTTTTCCTTCCCTGAAAGGCGTTTCATATAATGAGGATAACAAAAAAGCTTCCCCCTAGGAAGCATCAACAATAGGCCAAATCGTGTTATTATTGAGAGCATCAATTTCTCAAAGGCCGTAACGGTCTTTTACCCCTTTTGCTTATGAAAATTCTCTATCTTATTACCAAATCGAATTTAGGTGGCGCACAGCGATATGTCTTTGACTTGGCCACCGAAGCGAAGGCCCTTGGACACGATGTGGTTGTGGGTTTTGGCGGAAACGGCCCCCTTGCGCTCAAGCTTGTTGAAGCGAAGATTCGCACCGTACCGCTCCCCGCGCTCCTTCGTGATGTAAATCTTCTTAATGACTTTCGCACCTTTCTCCGATTACTTGAACTCTTCGCGGAAGAATCGCCCGATATTGTCCATTTGAACAGTTCAAAAATGGGAGGCCTCGGGGCGCTCGCGGGACGCGTGTGGAACGGGTGGGCATTCCTCCGTCGACTCTTCGGGCGCAATGATCGCTCCGTGCGAATTATTTTTACCGGTCATGGATGGGCGTTCAATGAAGAGCGGAACGATTGGCAACGATTCCTGATCGGTGTACTCCACTTCCTCACCATTGCACTTGCACACCGCACTATCGCCGTATCACGAAAAACGCGCGAGCAAATCAGCCGCCTCCCTTTTGTGTGGCACAAAATTGTCGTCATCCATAATGGTGTCGGCACCATCGACACACTTCCGCGCGATGAAGCACTGTTTCAAATTTTCGGACTAAAAAAAGAAATAATTCTCGAAAGAAATCCGCTGATTGTGGGGACGATTGCCGAGTTACACAAAAATAAAGGCCTCAATTACGCCATTGAGGGAATTGCTCAATTAAAACGACAATCATCCGTTCCGCTTCTATTCATCATCGTTGGTGACGGAGAAGAGCGGACACACCTTGAAGCACTCGTGACCACGCTTAATCTCGATCATACGGTCTACTTTGTCGGAATAAAAGAAAATGCGGCGACACTTCTTTCCGCATTTGATATCTTTCTTCTCCCTTCGATTACCGAAGCATTTCCCTATGTAATTCTTGAAGCGGGAACCGTCGGTCTTCCTGTTGTTGCGACCGCAGTAGGAGGAATTCCGGAGGTTATTGACGACATGGAAAGCGGAATTCTTATTCAATCAAAAAATTCCGGCGAAATAACACGGACGTTGCAATATCTTATCGAAAATCCCGAACGAAGACAGTCACTCGGGCTGATCATACGCGAGCGCATTCATGGACGTTTCAACCTAGAAACCATGGCTCGGGAAACATTCGCGCTCTATAAAAGCCTCATGCCGGATGCATGACCTCATGGAGACAGATTCTCGTCGTGAAACGCCGTACACCCGAGCGCAATATTCGCAACGACCACACCGTCTGTTCCTTTTGCAAGAATTTCCCCCGACGGAGCAATGATACTTGAGGTTCCACCTTTTACCGCACGAAGCACGTAGCCTCCCGACTCGAGCGCCCGCATGCGCGCCATTACCTCATGCACATGAGCCGCGCTCGGACTCGCAAAAAGACTGTCATTCGCGGGTGCAATAATAAGGGGTACGCGATCAGTCGTAAATATTGGCCTGTTGATCTCTGAACACATTAATCCCGTTGCCGAGACACCAAGCAAAGAAAAGTGTTGTACCGGCATTCCTTTGGTGAATGATTCGAGAACGGAGAATGGAGAGAATTGGGGACGATATTCCGTAAACGGAACAAGAAAACGTTTGTGGTAATAGTGAAAAGGTACTCCACCTTTATAGAATACGATTGAATTAAAGTGTCCCTCCGTATTTCCCGTATGCATTCCTACAGCAATAACACGGTCGGGATAGCGATGAAGTATTCCCATGAAATCCTCATAAAGCAATTTACTGTTATCGAGGGTGATAAATGCATTGGGGACAAGCGAGCCATCATGCTCATTCAATTCAAAAAACGGGAAAGAGTTCTCCGGAAAAACAATAAGTGTTGCATTGTCATCCAAGGCACGAAGCAGCGCAGCTCTATAATACCGATACGCACCCTCACCAATGCTTTCATCGGTAGGAATAACCGATGCGATGACCGCGACGCGCGTTCCTGATACAGTGCATTCGTTCGCCCGCCTCTCTTCGAGGGTTCCCAAGAAAAATGCAAAAAGAAAAAAAACAACAGACAACCATACCCCTGAAAAAAACTGCGGACGGAAAATTATTTCCCGAAAAAAATAACGGAGGCGATGGGCACGTTGATGCCGAACAGAGAGCAGTAATCGCAATAGCTCAACAAGGGCCACACTCCCCACCATGACAATCCCCGAAAGCGCAAAGACTCCCCCCACCTGTCCGATATATTTTAAATACACCGTATCAATAAGCGGATATCCCAATGCACCCCAACTGTAGCCCATAAGTCCAAATGTAATTCGGATAAATTCAAGCCCCACCCAAACGAGTGCGAGGAGAATCGCCTGATACGGGCGATCTCTCAAGAGACGCGCCACAAATGTAAACGGTAAAATAAAAAGTGCACCAAGAATACCGATAGCCATGATCAAAAGCCCGTACTCAAGCGATTGAAGCAATAGTGCCCAAGGTCCGCCCGATGAAGGCCACCAACTTCCTGAAATACGCAGCAGTGGGTAAATGGTAACAACCCCATAACAAAAGGCCGTCAATGCCACTCCCCAAAAACAGCGCCGCGCCGTCTGCCCTTTACTTTGTATAAAAAGGATAAGTGTCGCGGGGGCAAACCATACCAACGGCCAAAATCCGAACGAAGGAAGTGATGCGGAAAAAAAGATCACCGAAAGAACAGGGAATAAAAAAGATGAAAATGAAAAAAATTTTTTGTTCATAGCGTACATTTAGATACCGAGAAATTCATTCTTCATGCGTTCACGGTGCGACACACGTCGATACTTCCGCATTCCCATCAATATACCGATTCCAACAAATTCAGTCATGAGGTGTGATCCGCCATAACTCATGAACGGTAACGTCTGACCCGTTACAGGGAGAAGTCCCATATTCATTCCGATATGTACGGTAAATTGGGTCATCAAAAAAATGGCGAGCCCAAGCGCATAGAGCGTTTCAAAATTTGTTGCCCCCCGAAATGCGTCAAGAAAAATACGCCCGATAACAATTCCAAAACAAATAAGCAGCAGGAGTATTCCAAAAAATCCCCACTCTTCCGCAAATGATGCAAAAATAAAATCAGTCTGATATTCGGGAAGAAACTTGAGTCGTGATTGCGTACCATATCCTATTCCCTTACCCAAGAGCTCCCCCGAACCCACCGCAATCGTTGACTGATAGGCATTATAACCCGCGCCACGAATATCGGTGAGGGGGTGAAGAAATGTTTTAATGCGTTCTTTTTGGTATGGATGAAGCACAAATAGCCACAGCAATGCGAACGAAAGTGTCGCACCGGCGAGCACGAGAAAAAGGTGCTTCTTGGAAATACCGGAAACAATGGTCATGCCGAACCAAATCATAAAAAGGATAATCGCCGAACCGAAATCCGGTTGCACCAGCACAAGCACAAATGGAACAAGCGTATAAATTCCCGAAATAACCACATGTTTGAAATGTGCAATTTCCACATGACGACGCGAAAAATATTTTGCCAAAATAAGAATAAGCACCAACTTCATGACATCTGCAGGCTGAAATGCCAGAAACCCGAGATTAAACCAACCCCGTGCACCCTTAAATACGCTTCCGACCAAAAACAATAAGGCAAGCAATCCGATAACTAAAAAGTAAAGTGTAACAATAGTATTGGTACGACGAAGTATTCGCACATCAAATAAGGAAATGGAAAGACAGACAATAAACGCAAGTGCGATCCACAACAATTGCTTTTCAAAAAAATTATTCTCGCCGACAAACGCATACATGGAAACAAGACCCGCACCCAATATGGGGAGCGTTGCGCAAAGCAATATCCAATCAACGTGTCGGAAGCGTGCGAAGATCATTGTGCACTATCGGCTGAGTTGACGCGGGGAATGATCTCGATGACCGAAGGCCCCTTTTTGCAAATTGAACTGGAAATCTGGGCGTAAACGGAGGATAATTCCGCACCCGAAGCAGCTTTATAATAATATTCCGGGGAGGTTGCAATATGCTGAAGCAGGGATTCATTAACATCGGCACCAAGGCCGATCGTATACATGGTAATATTGTCCTTCTTGGCCTCATCGGCAACCGCTTCCGCATACTGCGAAGGATAATCCTTATTTTTGGGATCTTTAGGCATTGTAGGTATACCATCCGTCAAAAGCACAACAACTGGTCGTGCGGATTGATTACGGCGAAATGTATGAAGCTCATCAATGGCGCGACGAAACGAATCTCCGATATTGGTGTACTGCAATCCATCGCTTCCAATCTCCGTTTTCGCAATCGCGCGCCGCAAACGATCGACTTCGTTGGTGAGCGGCTGGTCAATGGGATTTGATGCATCAGTTGCAAATGAAACATATGCGCCCTGATCATTTGCCGTGAGACGTTCGACAAATTGCGTTGCCGCTTGTTTTGCTTGTCCGATTTTATCATCTTCACGCATACTCCCCGAACGATCGAGCGCGAGGACTACGTCAACAGGAGTTTCACACTGTTCCGTTTCTGCAACAAAATTAAAGGGAGACGGCCACGTAAAGAAAAGATTTTCCACTCCTTGAGGATCAAGCTTTTCGACTTTGGTTGAGGAAACGGCAATCGGCGCACCTTTACTATCATAGAGGACGGCGGTCACATCAATGTTCCGATACAGATGCGCGGTTTCATTATGCAACTGTGCGGTAAGCTTTGGCATCTTATCGGAGCCCGATAAGACTTTATCGCTGATTGAAAAAAGTGTTTCCGTTTTCTGTGTTGCAAACCACTCAACTCCCGGGTGAATCTCGAGACTTCCGCTTTTTGCTTCTTTTGCACCTGTCGAAAGTCCTCCGGCAAAAATTGCAAAACGCTCACTGGGGAGTGCGAAGGTGTCGCCTTCTTTTGTGGCAATAACAGTACCGTCCGCGTCGTAAAGCTTTGCCGTATAAGAAAACTTCGGAGCAGAAACATTGAAATTGGGATTTTCCACATACGCAACAACATCATAAAAACCCGGGCGGATTGGAAAAACTTTAGTCCATAAGAGATTGAGATCTTTCGCTTTCCCTCTACAAAGCAGTGCACAAGGACTGCCACAATCAACCCCTTCTTCTCCCTGATTTTGCTTATTGTCAAAACAACTCGGGACTTCGCGATGAGTCAACCAGTACGGAAAGACAATGAAAATGGCGATTGCTGCGAGAATAATTCCCACAATTTCAATACGTCGGCGGAGTGACCACATAATGATATTATCATAACAAAAAAGGCACACCCGTGCCATTATGCTCGAACTCCTCTCAAAAAAAGAAAACCCCAAAGAAAAGGCGCTTGGATTTAAACCAAGGTGGCTCGGGCTTCATCCATACAAGTCGTACCGACCCTGTATGGTCCGCGAGTGCATAATCAGACTCTGCCACGCCTTTACATTGGAGTTTTTAGATCTTCCGTATTGAGTATATCAACCCCACCAAAACAACAAAAGAGGGGGCGAACTATGGTGCGGTCGGGGTGCCAAGATATTTCTTCACCTTTTCAAGGATGTCATTGATTTTTGTATCCGCTTTGACAAGATACTCCGTCGCCCCCATGTCTATTCCCCTCTTTGCATCCGCCTCTTGTCCAAGATTGGTCATTACCATCACGGGAATATTTTTTAACTTGGGATTTTTCTTAATTTCGCCGAGCACTTCAAATCCGTTTTTCTTTGGAAGCATGAGGTCGAGCAATACGACTGCGGGGGGGTGATTCTCTGTCTGCGCAAGTATGGTCAATGCCTCCTCGCCGTCAGTGGCGATTTTTATTGGGATATTCTCATGGGTAAATTTTGTTGCATATGCCTTGTCGATAAAGACATCGTCTTCGACGACCAAAACCCATTTTTCTTCAGTTTTTTGTTTTTCAGTAGTCATAAAAAATTAAGCAAGCGTTGCCGTAACCTCTTTCACGCGGTTTACCAAGCTTTCGATAGTATATTCGCTCTTTACCATATAATCAATGGCATTCAAATCCCGCGCTTGTTTGATTTTTTCCGGTCCCGCAGAAACAGAAACCACCATCACCGGAATGTCCTTCATTCCCTCATCCGCGCGCATGCGGCGCAAGAGCTCAAGCCCACCCATCCCCGGCAACAGCAAATCAAGCCAGATGAGATCGGGACGAGCACCACTTAAAATCTCAAGAGCTTGTTCAGCGGTAAAGGCGGAATAGACAAGCATCCCGGCACGCGTGAGCTTTAATTTTATTGCCTCATGAAGTGCGAGTTCATCTTCGACAACCAAAATAACCTTTTGATGGGGAGTTGCAATGGGTGAGGTGATAGACATACAAATAAATACTAATCGGGTGTACCAAGAAGACCATCAACTTTTTTAACAATATCTTCCAAACGATGTTCACTTTTTACGATATACTCAACAATATTCAAACGAAATGCACGTTGGATTTTTTCGGGACTCGCAGAGACTGAAGCAACCATCACCGGAATATCCTTGAATGAGGGATTTGTTCTCATAAGTTCAAGCAGTTGAAACCCACCCATCCCCGGCAACAGCAAATCAAGCCAGATGAGATCGGGATACGGGACTCCATGTTCAAGGATTTCCAATCCTCGCTCGGCGGTTCCCGCATAAAGTACATTATACCCTGCTACTGATAATTTGCGACGAATTGCCTCTTGAAGCGCATCTTCATCTTCAATCACCAAAATGGTTTTTCCATTTTTTGAGGAACCCATTGATGAATTATGACAAATAAAAACGCTCTTTGCAAAATATTAATTACCGACCTCCTTCCACACTGCACTTTGAATTTGACCGTATTGAGAAGGATCATAGACCGCCGAGACTGAAAGCGTGCGTACATTGCTCCCTGAAATACCTTTTGCGGTAATAATTTTCGGATCGGGCGGCCCGGCAGCATAGAGCGCACTGAGTTCAGCTGCCGAAAGTGCGCGGTTGTACACGCGCGTATCATCAATCGTCCCATTAAACAGTCCCACCGGATCGGGGGTACTGCCGGTATTAAAATAGGCACTGCCAAGCGTATTTGTTTTACTTCCGAAATTCCAATTTTTCGTACCGGGACCGGGGAGCGTCGCACCCTCTTGTGCACCATTAAAATATGCCTTCGTTTCATTCGCCGACTTGCTCCATGTGAGCGCAACGAATGTCCATACTCCGGTTGGAACTTGTGCAATGGGTTTTGTAATTGTGCGCGATGTTCCCCCGGAATCATTCGTAAAAAGGAAACCAAGATAGTACACTCGGCGAATCATCACATAGTTATTGTCATCCGCCCCGATGGAGATAACGGCTTCATATTTATTCGCTCCCCATGAATTGGAATTAAACCATGCAGTCACCGTACCTTCTTGGTCGAGAATATTCTCAAACAATGCATTGATACCGCTCCCCAACGCGACATAATCATCAACTCCGTCAAAGTTGAGGGCATAACCATATTTCCCCAGAGTCCAACCGCTTGTGCTGGAAGGAGGCATGGCCATATTCACCAATGTTGCCGCATTCCCCTGTCCCGAAAAATCGGCGGTGGATATTCCATTTCCTTCATCAAGCGCCCAGTACCCCACCAGTCCACCTCCATTGACCGTACCCACCCCCTGCCCACTTCCACTACTGACGGAAACCTTGGCGCAGGCACGCAATGTTGCGCACCCGTTCGGCTCAATATCAATACTGTAGCAATCAGTCGTTGTGCAGGAATAATTTTTGTTGCGCGCCATGCGTACCAACGCATCACGCACGCCTGTTTCCGCATACAAGAGCGCCTTCTCGGACTGATATGCTCCGTGGGTGGTAAATGTTTCAGCAGAGGAAAGTGCGGTGACCGACAATGCGACCACCACAATCAAAATCCCGAGCGCAAGCACAATAGGCATTGTTGCGATTCCCCGCTGAGTATTTTTTTTGATAAAAAACTTTTTCATATCATGAGTGTTAGCGGAGCGCGGTGGTGCTTTGCACACTGTCGACAAATGCCCAATCCGTACTTGAACTATTGTAGCGCATAGTGAGTGTTGTACGGAGTTGAGTGGTTGTTCCCGCAAGGGGTGCATTATAATTTTCAACACGAGTAAAGAGCAGTGCATCAATGGTTACTTTCGTACTGGTAACAAATTCAGCGGCGAGCGGCGCTTGCGTGCGACGGAGGCGCCCACCCACGACATCATAGATCACCGTTGTCGTTCCCACACCAAGATTAAGTGTCGTTGTTGCGATACTAAAAACCGGACTAAAAAGGACTGTTGCCGACTTCACATCTCCACTCATGCGATCAAGGGCAAAACGAAGATTGGTACTTACTTCACTGCGCGCCTCGGATTGCCCCCTTCCTTTGGTGAGCGAGACGTATGAATTCACCAATATGACGCTAATACCCGATAAGAGCGCCATATAAATAAGGAGCTCTATTAAACTGAATCCGCGTTGTGTAGGTTTTGGGATGAAAAAAAATCGGTGCATAGGAAAAGACGAATTAGGGAGACCAATTCACCACGACATCTTCAACGCGCGGAGTGAAATTCCCCGCAGTGACGCAGTCGTTTGAACAAATTTCAGCAACATAGCGAAAATAGCGATGATTATTGAACTGAGGTGCACACGTATTCGCCTGAATATCGATGGTTGTATCCGGAGCACCCGGGTCAAACCAGTCCGTGACCGAACAGGTTGCGCCCCCGATAAACGACCATGATCCCACCCCCGTGGAACATGTCGGATAGTTCGTCGCGCCATTTGCACAATCTGAAACGGCAAGTTGAAAACGTACTTTCCCTTGATCGGCGAGCGCCCCCCCAAGCATACCTTTCCAAAGAAATGAATTATAGGAAGGTCCGGTGCTTGTACCCGTCGTATCAAAAACCGCGGAATAAAGATCGCCAAGAATGGGGAATCCGCTGCAACTGCCGGGTTTGTATCGATGCGTCTCCGTGAGCGTAACGGCAAAAGCGGAAATCGCCACCCCCGAAGGGACAGCATTAAGCGTATAGCTGTATGACCCTCCGGAAGAAGGATTGATCGTATTGGTAGGATCTTTGTAGAGAAGTTCAATGTACGTGGGAGCGCTCACCGAAGGGAGAGTGAATGTTTGCGCACTCGCCGCATTCCCATTTAATGAAAACGTGAGTGTTCCTCCCCCGGTATAAATTCCACTCATCGTAAAATAAGTAGATTTTACAGGATTCGTAATTCCCGCGAGATTGTCGCCGATATATAAATTAACCGGCGTACTCAAAGGTCCGGAAACTGCAACATTCGAACTGGTTACCAAAAAACTGTTGGTTTTAACTTTCTCATTTGTGGAGGATCCATCAGGACATGTCGCAGGAGTAAAGCGATGGGTCTCCTCCATTGTTGCCCCCAACGCGGAAATGCTCAATCCGAAAGAAGGGATAATATTAAGCGTATACGTATATCCCCCTGCGGAAGTAGGGGCGATAATCCCCGACTTGTCTTTATACAACACTTCAAATGCAGTCGGACTTGCCACAAAAGGAAGGGTGAACACTTGCGCACTTCCCACACTGCTATTCAGCGAAAATGTGAGCGACCCGCCGCCGCTATATACACCCGAAATAGTAAAATAGGATGACTTAAGGGGATTGGTAACAGGGGAAATATTATCACCGATATACAGCGCAAAGGGAACATCGACCTGACTGGACACAATCGTGTTTGCACTTGTTACCAAAAGATCGGTGGTGCGCACTTGATCGGTCGCAAAAAGATTTGCCGGAAAGAGCATCGCGGAGATAAGAATCGTAAAAATAGTGTAACGAAAAAATTTCATAATTGTGAAACGCAAAAAACTTATCGTACCGGCACCGAAACCGTTCCCTTTGAAGTTCCGAGTGCATACCCCCATCGTTTCCCGTCTTCATTATAGAAAAAACTGATGGATGAAACGGTTGCATCGGTAAATTGCGGCATCGTGCGAATCGAGTCGATGGCGTCCCCCGAATCGTACCAATTTTTCGGAAGCGCGTATCCATAACTTTGTGAAGGAATTTCTTTGAGCGACACGATCTTCTCACCTTGGATGAGTGCTTCATACCCTTTTTTATTTTTCGCGGAGCCAAAACCCACTTGCCAGTAACTCGAATGTCCATCAAGTGTTACTGTACCAAGGGAGCGCACAAAGACCGGCTTGGCATCGGGGGCATCTTTTGCAGTTTCCTTAAGAGCGAGAGCATATGCACCCTTTACCGTGAGTACCGCGTCCGTAACGATCACGGTTTGACTTCCCTCTTGGGGAGCAAGGGGAACAGGCTGTCCTTGTGTTGACTCAACCATTCGCCCCTCTCGACCGGTAATGCTCAGTGCAACAGGAACAGTAATATTGTCGGTGATCACTCGTGGAGCATTTTTTGTATGCGTGAAGCTGACCGATTGTAGTGATCGCGAAATAAAGAACACAATCATGAGCAATACCACTGAGCACAGGAGTGCAAGTGGTAACAGATATTTGTTTACAAAAGGATGTCGAGTAATAAATTTCATGGTGTATAGCTATACGTTACATAAAGATCCGCCGAGAGACTGTTTAATGAGGTATTGGTATCAGGGGTAATTGTCAGTGTATTTGTCGAAGGATCAAGAGCTACGGCACTCACTTGATGCAAAATGCGCAGAGGGCCGATAATTGCCGTGCCGGTCGGAAGCGCATAGGTTTTTGCAGTTTCGGAATTGACCTGCACCGTGACACCATTCGGAGAAACACCACTCGTGTTATAAAGCGCGTGAATATCAACAAACATACTCTGTGTTGTAGTTCCAAGTTCCGGCATATGCACCAAAAATGTTGTGGAAGTCGCAAGCCCCCCATTGACGACGGTCTCCAAACTCATCACATGAAAGCGCACAGTTTTTGCAGGCTGGTTGACCGTCGCAGTAGTGAAGGTATTATTCGCGCTTATTGTTTCATTCCCTGCAGCATCTTTCGAGCGTACACGATAATAATACGTCGTTCCGGAATTTAAATTGGAAAGCCCGACCGAATGGGAAGTTACTAAAGTTATATTAAGCGTGGTGCAATCATTATTGGTCGCACAGTTGGTAACAAATGTTCCGGTCGTATTGTATTGTACTTGCGAGGTGCTTTGCTCGGTGAGTGTATCCCAAGTGATTGTTGCAGCATTTGTGCCCGGCGTGCCTGAAGAAATATTACTGATAGCGGGTGGGGTACTATCGACATTAAAGTCAGTTGCACTCTCTGCATTCGGAACAGGAAGTGGGAATGAAATCCAGTTACTATAGTAATCCGTTCCGCTTTTATTGTGTCGCACGCGTGCTTGCCAATGATAAACATTATCCGCGGGGCTAATGGATATCGCACAGGCGTTTCCGACGATATTGCAATTCACCGGGCCGGGACCGGCCACTCCCGTACCCTCAATCGCACTTCCGCATGCCCCACTTCCCGTACATGCGAATCCGGTTCCTATTGCTTTGTATTCAATTTGCGGATAGAGCGTCCCCCCCGATACCGCCGACTGCATCGACATGGTGAGATACATCGGTGTTGTACTCTCCATCCCTCCAGTGGCGATCGCCTGAGTGAGTGCGCTATCTTGAAATTGATTCAGTAAGGTGGGATCACTTGGTGTCGGCGAGAGAACAGTGAAGGATTTTCCATTTGAATTAAAACTGTTTGATGTGAGCACCACATTCCCTGTTGCCGCGCTTGCAGGAACCTGTGTTGCCATCGCCGTGTCTGACCAACTGGTAAAAATGGTTGCGGCAATTCCTGATGTAAATGTCACCTTATTACTTGCGCTGAACGCCCCGGGGCACACTCCCGCATTCTGACAAAAATGATCGCCGTTCACCGTGACCGAATCCCCTACTGCCCCTGAAACGGGAGTAAATCCGGTAATGCGCGGCAAGATGCGAAATGTGTTCGCATACGTATGGGTTGTACCATTTGCTCCAGTCCCTTGCTGCATCACAATCGATCCTGTATACGCATTACTTGCAATAACAGGGGGCACTTGGACTTGGATCGCGGTATTTCCCCATGAATTGATCGTCACCGAACTTGAAGGACTGCTGCACGTGCTCACATCACAACCCAAAATACGAACATAACCCGTCCCCTGCGCAGTACCAAAGCGTGTACCATTCAACGTAATCACGCCATCAGTATCAGCAGCATTATATTCACGTGCGCTGTCTGCGGGAAATCCGACCGGCTGAGTGAGTGACGTTACCTGCGGGAAAACATAAAAATTAAGTCCGGTACTTGTCTGCCCCCCTGCGGTAACCGTGAGTGCACTTGCTCCTCCAAAGTTTGTCCCCCAATCACTGTCGGCATCTCCTGATGCTACCGTATCCGTGAGCAATGTAATTGACGTTGCGCTCCATGAGGTCACATTTGCATCAACAATACGGTGCGTACCTACTGTCACATTATTTGTTGCGCTGGAGCGATTCCCCACACCGGGATCTGCTCCAAAATTAGTTCCCGTAATCGTGATGGACTGACGAAAACCCGCACCGCCCCCAATACGTGCGCCACAACCACTGCACCCTGCGGTAAAATTCAATCCTGCTTCGGTGTTGTTCGTATAACTTGTCGGTGCAGGCGGTGGAGCAAACGTATATTGAAACCATTCGAATGCTCCGGTGTATGATTGAATCGGATTTCCCACCCTTGTATATGCATTAAGTCCAACGCGCGCAAATGCCGCATGTGCGATAGGAGCGCCAACATTATTCCAAGTTGTTCCATCAGTCGAATATTGTGCCTGATAACTTCCTCCCGTATTTTGAAATCCGACCCACACGCGATTGTAAAGACCGTTTGAAACAATACTGTTAATATTTACCGTAGTGAGTGTGCCGTTGTTGCCCGTACATGCGCTCGTACAATTATTCAATGCGACTTTTGCCGTATTTGCGACACCTTTTGCCGCATCGGAATATACTTGTACTTCGATATAGTTGGTATTCGATGTCCAGAGTACGAGGCCGGAATGATTAAATGGTGTTGTCGGACTCGTTGGACCCAGCGTGTACGTGAGCGGAGAATTGATAACCGTGCGCACTATACCATCTCCGTAACTTGCGGGTAGTGGTTGATAGAGAAACGTATTTGAAGGCGTCGTACCGAAGTTTGACGGCACCGCAGTGGTAACGGTGGTTTGATTGCGGAGCCAGAGCCACTGCGTCGAATCCCCTATCGTTCCTGCGGCATTGCCGTTGTTGAGTGCCCCCGCAACACTTGCTGCCGTACCCAAAAGACATGTCCATTTAGTGTTATAAGTAACACCACCCGATGTACATGCGGTGGTTGCCGCACCAAGCGCAAAGTCATCATCGAGCGTTCCCGAAAGGGTGGGCTTGTTGGGAGTGATAGTCGTATATTTCAGCGTGATTTGCGAGTTGGTTACCGCACTATTATCCGTATAGACACTCACCGAAGTGCCCGCGGAAAGCGCCGTCACATTCATACTCACAATGGCAACGATACGATCAGTTGCGGCAAACGTAATATTGTTCGCGGGGGCGGCCGCGGCAAAAGTCGACAATGTCGCTACGGTGCCCGGGTCCACGCCAGTAAATGTTGCGATACGATCCGTGGCATTGACCGTCAAGCCCGTACCATTCCATCGATAAAGATAAATATTTACCGCCGCGGTAACGGCCGCTGCACTCTCGGAAGACCAGATCGCGGCGGAGATCGCACTTGCATCGGCAGTCGAGAGTGTAATCGCTTGACCGACCGGCGACGAAATAAATGTTCCGATACAGCGATTTCCGACCGTTCCGGCGTCAGCACCCACCTTGTTGAATGTTTCGCCGGTG
>Ga0209515_10005189_pt1 | contig 17063 bp, 9 predicted proteins | sample Subgroupgradi54m_FD_187454 | JGI IMG/M metagenome (GOLD analysis project Ga0209515, IMG submission 187454) | Subsurface groundwater microbial communities from S. Glens Falls, New York, USA - GMW60B uncontaminated upgradient, 5.4 m (SPAdes)... ...
TCAACCAGATCTTCTTGAAACTACCTTTAAGGCCTTCAAGAAAACACATCAAGCATTATGGGATAGCGTAAACAATCATAGTCAATTAAAGGGGCTGCTATTAACCATTTTATCTTACCTATGTCACCCGCTAGATGAGCAAGCACGGAAACAGTTTAGAAACACGCGGAAATTAAATGCTTCTAGTTTGTTTTTCAGGCCTTTTATCTCGAATTTTCACGCTATTAAAGAGGTTGTCACCGTAGTGCCAGACTGCCAAGCGGGCTAAGCAGTATAAATTATTTTCTTTGAAATTTTTGCGAAGTGTTATCGCCTAACACAATCACGTATTTTTCAGACATAAAAATTCCTTTTTTATTATATGCATGAATTTTTACTAAATTTACTTTCATATTTGCCCTGAAAGGCTATAATTGTGGAATGAATACGACAAGCGCTGAAAAACTCCTGCATCACCTATCATCTGGTCACGTATACCGGAGAGACATGCTCACCCCTTTCTCAAAGGCTTTAGATAGGGATCTATCTTCTCTTACCAAGAATGGGGCCTTAAAAAAAATAGCGGCGGGCCTGTATTACAGACCAAAAACCTCTAGATTTGGTTTTGTTCCACCAAAACCAGAAGAAATGGTCAAATGCTTTTTGCGAGACAATGACTTTCTTTTATTTTCTTGGAATGATTACAACTCTTTGGGGCTTGGTTTAACACAATTATATAAACGATTTGTTGTTTATAATCGTAAGCGGCATGGGGTATTTAAACTGGGGTGGGCGGAATTTGATTTCAGGCGCCCTGCACGCGGGTTTCCTAAAAAATTGACCCCTGAATTTTTACTCGTGGATTTTGTTAACAATATGCAAGAAATCGCAGAAAATCCTTCACTAACGAAAAAATATATCACTTCATCTCTCAAGAAGTTTGACATGAGAAAACTGGTTGATAATGTTAACCGGTATGGAAAAATAGCTACAAAATGTTTTTTCAAGGAGATGGGCATTGAAACCATTTCTTCATGAGCTACCTGACGTAAAGACTTTATTTGAAAATATTGCCGCTGAGTATCAAATTCCCCCTGTCATTGTAGAGAAAGATTACTGGATTATGCACTGCTTATGGGGATTACAACGTCGGAAATACCCTTTTGAAATGAAGGGGGGAACATCCCTATCCAAAGGTTTTGGCATAATTGAAAGGTTCAGTGAAGACATTGACATCCAAATTTACCCTCCCAGTAATAGTAATGTCATGATTGGAAAAAATCATGACAAGCCAACTCATATTGAAAGTCGCAGAAAATTTTTTGATAGTATGGGTAAAAACTTAAAAATATCACCTTTTATTTTTGAGCGAGACCATAACTACGATGATAAATTAAAAATGCGAAATGCTGGTATTCGCGCTGCATACCCTTCGCAATTTCAACATGAACCTGGATTAAAACGAGAAATACTCCTTGAGTTTGGATTTGATCAAACAACCCCTAACATCCCATGTGATGTTAGCTCATGGGCCTACGATAGAGCGTCGAAGCTTAAAATAGAAATAGCTGATAATCGGGCAATACAAGTTCTTTGCTATTGCCCTGAATATACATTCGTAGAAAAACTACAAGCCATCTCCACTAAATTTCGCCTTCAACAGGAAAATAAAATATTACCAACAAACTTCCTTCGTCATTACTATGATATCTATAAATTACTTGAAAATAAGCGCGTATTAAATTTTATTGGAACACCTGCATACCTTGTCCATAAAGAAAGGCGATTCCGCATAAATGATATAAAAATTATCAAATATAACCCTGCATTTATCCTTTCAGATCCCTCGACCAAAAAATTGTATACAAATGAATTTGAAAAAAAATCTTTTCTCTATTTTGGAAAACAACCCTCGTTTAACGAGATACTGGATCGAATATCAAAATACTTAAACAAGCTCTAAACTTCTTGAAGAAAACCGAAAATCACTATGCGTTCCGACACAATGCGCTTGGAGGTAACACTGAAGCCATGGCAGCAACCAGGCAATGAATGGATTATATCTATCATGAGAGGCGACACGAAGGAACAGCGTATAGCGAGCTGAGTTGGCCCCTATGGGTTGAATGTTTAAGTGAGCCCTTAGAGATTGGATTAACTGAAATGGAAGCACGTGCAAAAGAAAGCGATAAGAGTTTAAGTCATTTTTTTAAGGGCTTTCTTCTTGATGTGTTTCAGAAAAAATTTAAGCTGGCGTTTGATGAGAAAACTCAACAAATTCAGGAATTAAAATTACAACAAGCGCTGGCGGATTTTGAAGATAAATTAAAGCAAGTGATATCGCTGAAGCCCTCTAAAAAACGTCAGTTTTCCAATCAACATATTGTTGCGTTTATGGAAGATCTTAAGCAGATAACAAATAAGCATCTTCAACCAGATCTTCTTGAAACTACCTTTAAGGTCTTCAAGAAAACACATCAAGCATTATGGGATAGCGTAAACAATCATAGTCAATTAAAGGGGCTGCTACTAACCATTTTATCTTACCTATATCACCCTCTAGATGAGCAAGCACGGAAACAGTTTAGAAACGCCCGGAAATTAAATGCTTCTAGTTTGTTTTTTAAACCCATGATTTCGGATTTTTACGCTATTAAAGAGGTCGTCACCGTAGCGCCAGGCTACCAGGCGGGTTAAGCAGTATAAATTATTTTTTTTGAAATTTTTGCGAAGTGTTATCGCCTAACACAATATGGATTGCTTCGCTACGCTCGCAATGACGGGCCGCAAGGGGAGAAAGGGCAATGACGGGCCGCAAGGGGAAACAGAATGGATTGCTTCGCTACGCTCGCAATGACGGGCCGCAAGGGGAAAATATCATCATTGCGTTTAAGTTGGCGCCATTAACTAAGCGGTTACTATCAAGGTTTAAACGGCTTAAGCATTAACTTAGCAATCGCCTTGTAATGTTTTAGATTCGCACTGATTAAAATGCAGTGATTCTCTGATGCAGTTGCAGCAATAATAGCGTCCGCAGCGCGTAGGCCATGACTTAACGCGTATTCTTCAATATAAATCATGGCACGATGCCCTACCTTCTCCGTTAAGGGATAAATCACAAACTCCATGCCAGACAAAAAAGCCGCAATATGTTGTTGCTCTTTCTTAGAACGCGCACCCTGCAATAATTCAAGATAAGTTTGAGCTGAAATGCCTCGATGAGCCGTTTTTTCTACTAAAGATTTTGCCTTAAGGTTGCCTCTTTCAAGAAAAAGTAATACATCCGTATCAAACAAAACATTAGTATCTTCCACCCCTTAGGTCCTCCATTTCCTGTTCAACAGATTTTTCTTTATCGGCATGCATACCAAAAAAATCAAACTCATCTACTTTCTTGGGCTTTACTTTTCGCTTAACAGGGTAAATAACCCCTCTTTCTTCTCCATGACAAAGGATGGTCACCGTTCCATTATGATCCAGTGTTTTTAGAACATCGTGCATCCTGTTACGCAGCTCCACAACCGATACTCTTAACCCCATAGTCGCCTCCTTAAAATGTACAATTTAAGTGTACATTATAGAACATGAACTGTAAAATGCCACCCAACCAAGCACTTGCTTTTTAACAAACCTATAATGAAAGGCGCGATAAAATAACGCATAATACCCCCACTTTATTAGTGGACAGAAAAGCATGCTCACTCCTTCACAAAAATTGATGCTAGGTTTGCAACACACCGTCGCCATGTTTGGCGCCACCATTCTCATGCCTTTACTCACCGGCTTAAATCCTTCTGTTGCCTTGTTTTCAGCCGGCGTTGGCACCTTGCTCTTTCACCTCATCACCAAACGCATTGTCCCTGTTTTCTTAGGATCTTCTTTTGCATTTATCGCACCCATTTTAGTAGCAAAAAGTGCGGGGCTTTCTTTAAATGCCGTCACAGGCAGCATCGCTATCGCAGGTTTGGTTTACATTTTATTTGCTTTGCTGGCGCTGTTATTAGGCTACCAACGCATCAAAATGCTTTTTCCCCCCATTGTGACCGGCCCCATGATCATCGTGATTGGACTCACGCTCGCGCCGGTTGCCATCAACATGGCAAGCCAACACTGGCTTTTAGCCATAGTCACGCTCAGCACCGTCACCTTGGCCGCCCTATTCTGCCGCGGCCTTTTTAAAATGATCCCTATTTTAATAGGGATCACAGCAGGTTATCTTTTGGCACTGGCATTAGGCAAAGTAGACACTGCCCCCATTGCCGCAGCGCCCTGGTTTGGTATACCCCATTTTTCCGCACCCGAATGGCACTGGCAGGCAATATTACTCATCGCGCCCGTAGCCTTGGTCACGGTAATGGAACACATTGGGGATATCTTGACGAACGGTCGCGTGGTCGGCAAAGATTTTTTTCAATCTCCTGGCCTACAACGCACCCTCTTAGGCGATGGCATTGCAACTACTTTCAGTGGCCTTGTGGGCGGCCCCGTCTTAACAACCTATGCAGAAAACACAGGCGTTTTGGCCATTACCAAAGTCTACGATCCCAGCGTATTACGCATCAGCGCTTGCTTTGCCATCGTGTTAGGCTTATCCCCTAAGATTGCTGCGCTCTTGCAAACTTTGCCCGCAGGCGTGCTCGGCGGCATCTCCATTTTACTGTTTGGGATGATCGCCTCTATTGGCATCCGCACCTTAGCTGAATCTGAAATTGATTTTACGCACGCACGCAATTTAATTGTGGTCTCTGTTATTTTGGTGTTAGGACTGGGTGACACCCGCATTAAGTTAGGTTTGCCGCTTGCAACAAACATCCCTTTTGAAATTAATGGCATGGCGTTGGCGGCTTTTGTCGGCATTCTGCTTAACCTGCTCCTGCCCATGCCCTGCGAGGCTAAACAAAAATAACATACGTCATCACTCATGCAGCGCATGCAATGCTGAAGCAATCCACACTTCCTTCTCTCCGAGCCGTCATTGCGAGCGAAGCGAAGCAATTCACCTTTAAAAAGTAAAAAACATGAAAGCATCACAAAGAGAATCCTTTTACTATTACCCCCCTTCTGCTGGCAGACAAAATACCGCAAGAGTCACAAGCCAAATTGAAATGAACGCCCTCGCACAAGGGCGAGCAGATTTCTGGATAGAGCTAGACGACGCTTATAGCAAAAGAAAAAAGAAAACGATTGTTTTAGCAGACTGGTCTTTGAATGATCCCTATAACACCTCATTAGCAGAATCCGTATTAAACACCCTAAAAGCATTGTTGCGAGAAGAATTCGACATCAAAATCATCAAAGAAGGTGTATTAGCAGATGTTCATCATGCTAGCGATATTTCTTTTGAAAAAATAACCCCCCTACACACCCATGAAATAAAAAAAATGTTGGCAGAACAAAATATCAGCTCGGATCAAAGTTATATTTTTGATTATGCTACTGTTCGCAATGGGGTATTATATTTTGCAGATTTAAAGAAAGATCTCTCTCGATTGGCGCTCTTACGCAATGTTTCTTTCAATACAATCAGCTTGATGAAAGATACCCAGCGCCCGTCTGTTAAAACACCCACAACAGAAGCAACCACCACCGCCTCCCTCATAAGCACAGTGCTCTCCACTATCTCACCGACAGAAACAATAAAAATTATTGATGCAACCCTGTCATTCATCGAAAAACAATCTAAGACTCCCACACCAGGCTCAACACTTAGAAAAATTACAGGCCTCTACCTAAGCGCTTACGCCCGGCTCAGCAGCCTCAAAGCGTCAATGTCACAGGTCATGAAAATCGATCTGTCCGCACTAGAAACAATGGAGCTGTACTACCCCAACCATATTGACGAAAAAAACATATCTACACTGATAGAAAACGCATTAAATTTAACAACGATCTATTTAGACACAGACATTCACCTTATTTTACCCGCTCTACTCAAGTTAAAATCTTTAAAAAAAATGTTTTTATACGAAAAAATTACCGCAGCAGATTTATCTATGTTACTTTCAAACATACCTACCCTAGAAAAAATAACCATCCCTCGCATTGTTAACGATCTCATCATTAAAACACCCTTAAACAATTTAAAAAAAATAGACTTAAATCACAGCGATATTAATACAAAAAACCTACTGGCCTTGCTTTCAAAAACACCTAATCTAGAAAAAATAGACTTATCTTCTTGCAAAAATATCCAAGACGACTTGCGCATTCACATCCCGCTCAAAAAACTAAAAAATATAAATTTAAAAGGTAGTACCCTCACTTCAAAAAGCCTCTCCCTGCTGCTTGCAATGTCACCGAATGTAGAAAAAATAAATTTATGCTTCTGCAAAGACACTGAAAACAATTTAATAATTAACGGTCAACTTCATCACCTACGGGAAATTGATTTAAGTAACAGCACACTCACCATAGAAAGCCTATCAACACTGATCTCAAGCGCACCCAACCTGGAAAAGCTCGACTTATTCGGGATCACAAGCATCGAAAACAACCTAAAAATTCAGATCCCACTCAATCACTTAAAAGAAGTTATCTTGAGTTACAGCACGCTCACCGCCCACGATCTATCCCTTCTTCTTTTAAACACGCCCAACCTAAAAACACTTTATTTAACTGACTGTCATCATATTCAAAGCAATCTACAGATACGCGCACCCCTTCATAAGCTAACCGAAATAAGGTTAGGGTATAGCGCCATTACATCAAAATCGCTCTCTACCCTACTTGCAAATACACCCAATCTAGAAGCATTGGACTTACATGATTGTCATCATATTCAAGGCCTCCTTAAAATCCCTAACGCGCTTGATAAGCTCAGGAAAATTTGTTTAGCCAACAGCAACATCAGCTCAAAAAGTCTATCCGCCTTACTTTCAAACGCAGTGCATCTAGAGGAAATAAATTTATCGGGCTGCAACAATATCAGAGAAGCCATGAGCATTAGCCACACATACCCTAACCTCCTTGAGATTAACTTACTCGACACACCCATCCCTTCAGAAAATTTATCTCTCTTACTTTCAAATACCCCCCATCTAGAAAAAATAAATTTATCGCACTGCATCAAACTGAAAGAAAATCTAGAGATACATCATCCAAACAATAATCTCAAAGAAATTGATTTAAGTAGCAGCGCCATCACTATAAAAAACTTATCCACGCTGCTCTCTCATGCGCGTAACTTAGAAAAAATAAACTTAAGCCATTGTGATCACACCCCAGGCGACCTCACAATCACCACAAAACTCAACAAATTAAAAGAGGTTGACTTAAGTGGCACCTCTATCACAACAGAAAATTTATGCGCGCTGTTCTTCAAAGCAAGCAACTTAGAAAAAATAAATTTAAGCGGCTGCCGTTACATCAACGACACCCTCACCATGACACCCCTTCAAAAACTAAAAGAAATTCATTTAGAAGAAAGTGCCATCACGTCAAAAAGCTTATCTATCTTATTTTCAAACGCACCTCACCTAGAAAAAATAAATTTATCTCGCTGCTGCCTCACACAAGATCTTGTTGTTGACGATCAACTCCGCTTAACGCATTTAAAAGAAATTGATTATAGAAATGCACGTATCAGCGAAAAAAATTTAGAGATCTTGCACAGGATAGCTCCGAACGCCATTTTTCGTAGCAAAGCTGACAAAGCAGGGCCCATCCCAAACGGCCCAAATATAAAAAAAGAATTGGAAAAATTATCAGATAAATCATTAAATAGCACACTCCCAAAAACACAGCCATCTCAGACAGAACCCCCTCAAGCAACCACTTCCACGGCATCAGACGAAACGACCAATGAAGTACATACATTTACTGAAACCCAAGGTAAAAATGGCGCCCGGTCAAAAATAAATTCAGGGGGAAAACACACCCCTATTCACTTACAACCTGGAAACACCAGCACGGATACCCACGACGATTTAGGTGATACAGAATCAGAAGAGACAGAACAGACAGAAACGTCAGATGACTCAGATGAATCATATGAAAAAGAATCACCACGACTCACCCCTCCGTATGTACCTCCCTTACCCACGCCTGAAATCATCCGACGCGCTAAACATGCGATCTTATCTACTTTATATGAAGCACCCATTCAAACTATTGAAGATTTTTTTTCATGTGTATTACAATCAACACATCCTAGCCAACTGATTGATTGCGACACAACACAACATGCCAACGCGTTTTCTTTTCTTTTGCATGCACGTGCTTTGTCACAACGCCTCCCCGTGTTTTATGCGAATCGCATTGAGCAACTGTCTTGTTTATCTCCTCGATTAAGATTAAACGAACAAGACTGCGCCATACGAGAAACACAAATAGGCGGCGACCTCTATGACTTTTTACAACAAACCAACGAAAAACGTATTTTATTATTAGACCTTCGTGTTTTTAACGCTAAACAACGCATACAAATCAATACGCTTTTTGATAAACCCCCTAAAATTGACGGGGTTGAACTCCCTGAAGGCACGCTCATTATTGCAATAGATAATCTCTTCGAAAAAAATACTTATCGTGGGCCCGATTTTTTATCCCGCTTTAAATGCCATCGAACACTCCCCCACACGCTGACCGCTGAATTAGATAAAATTCATGAAGCACTCGAAGCTTCTCTCACGATGCACCCCATCGAGACATCCGCTTTGTTAACCGCCACCGCTTCTGAAGCTACTGACACCACCGCGCCCGTTATCTCTATTGAACTTTTTGATGATCCCTTACTCTGGCGCAGTTTACTCGAAGGAAAGTGGCATATTAGTGAGATTTTGCGTTTTGAAGAAAACCAGACTTTCATTGCTGCGCTGCAGTGCAATACACCGCTGACCCTTGTGTTACGCAACCCCCCTTGGCAAGATCTTGAATTCACCGTTACTTGGCGCAAACTTTATCTTGAACGCACCTTTCATTATTTAGGACGTAGCATTGCTGTATCACCCCACGTCCAATTTAAAATTGAAACTGGCTATGATTGGGCACAGCAATTAACTGGCGTCACTTGGCTTGACGCCTCTGCCGACTTATCCTCTCACGCACTGGAAGTCATCAACCAATACAACTTAGCGACTTTCTTTCAACAGTATCAAGAAAAAAAGGGCATCCTCCACACTGTGCCCAGCGTGTTAGAAGCCTATAAAGATGGCCCTTTAACACTCATGGTCACCCAAGCCCTCACCGCAGGACAGTGGTCTTCTCTATTCACACAGGCGCAACAACACCACATCTCGCTGCGCTTCATCTTAAAAGGCACCGCTATCCTACTGCCAACTAGCCTGGCTGCTTTCGTACCCACCCTACCCCCTCATGACACCACCGCACCGCTAACCCACCATTCATTTTGCATCGCCGCTTATGCGCCTGATCCTGAAAAAGCGACCCAACACTATTTGGAAAGCCACCCAACTACTACCCCCATCACCTGTATTAGCTTGAGTAGTGTGTTCAATGCGCAATTTGTTTTACCACACTTGCATGTCACCCCCGACCGCTCAACAGAAAAAGAAGTCAAGCTCTGCACCCAAACGCTCATCACGCAAATCTGGCAAAAATTGCAAGCAGGCGAGCATGTCATTTTAAAAGGCCCACTGACAGAGGCACTCACACACACTTTATTACCACTCACCACCGGCTTTGCTTGGATAAGCGGCGAACGGGTTGATTTACGCACCTTGCCTGGCAAACTCATCATTTTTTCTAATAGCCCGCCTATCCACCTGTTCCCAGGATCTTCCGCGCAGACACAAGCCACAACCAGCACCTTCTTTAACGCGCCCCCGTCTGCTTTATTACAAACAAGGCCCAAAGCCCCCACCCCACTTGATGCAACCTGGTATCAACACCCTCAACAAAAAACAGAAGTCTTTGATCAACAACGCGCAAAACAAGTAGCAGACGTGCTGATACAACACCCTTGGGTTGTGCTAGTGGGCCCTACAGGCGTTGGTAAAACAGCTTTCATCAACCGACATTACCCGCAGGCTTACTGGGGCAAAGAAAAAATAAAAGAGTGGCTTGAAGATAAAACGGGGGGCACGCTATTTCTTGATGAAGCCAACTTAGAAACAGACATGGATTGGTTGTTTTTAGCAGACCTACAACAATTTCCTCCGGTGGTTTGGTTTGAAGGGAAGGTCTATCCCCTAACGAAGGCACACAAAGTTATTTTTGCTTGCAACCCCCTGCATTATGGTGGCGAGAGAGCGTTACCTGATTTGTTCAAACACCATATCAAACCAGAAGCCATCGTGGTGTTTGATGATTTGCCTTTGGCAAGCCTCTATCAATGCAATATCGCACCCTTTCTAAAAAGATTGGCGTTGCCACTTTATAAACAAGAATATATCGCTCAATGTTTTATGAACACCTATCAGTCTGTTTTGCGTCGCCTGCCTCAAGCCAGGGAATATTTCACCGCCAGACAACTGCAAATGATGTCTATCCTTTTTGCCAGCCAATACCAACGCTTATCACAACAATATTCTTTATCATCATCCATGACCTTATCGCTTGCAAAAGCCTGTGAATATCACGTGATAAAAAGCGCCCTCCCCAACACTGATTTCACGTTACTAAAACAAGAAGGCATCCTTTGCAAAGAAAAAATAACCTGGGGCGAATTTAAAGTAGATATAAAACGCGATGTAGGGACAGCCACAACACAACAAGACCAACCCGTGTCATCCACCTCCTCCCCTCAATTTGTTTTTACCGCTGAACACCAAAATGCGCTGGATCTGTTACACCCCTTGTTGGCTGCGCGCGATCAATATCAAAGTGGTTTACCTGGCCTTGTTTATGAAGGCCCCAGTGGCATTGGCAAAAGTCATTTCATCCTATGGTTGTTAGAAAAAGAAGGGTACAAACAAGCCAGACTCCATGCTTCACCTTTTGAAAAAAACCAAAAGCACTTCTATCACTTACCTATCAATGCCCCTCATGCGCTGAAACAGCAGGTCATTCTGCGCGCTTTTCATGAAGGTGCCGTGTTGGTCATGGATGAATGCAATGCGCAGGCGTTAATGGAAAAACTGTTTAATGCGGTGCTCTCAGGTCAAGACCTCGAAGGCAATCCCCCGAAAAGACCAGGATTTTTGTTCATCGGCACACAAAACCCCGTCTCTTTTTCAGGCAGACAATCTCTTTCTAAAGCCCTGTCTAACCGCTGTCTCAAAGTAAAAGGGCATGATTATAAAAAAGAAAGCTTGCTGTCTATTTTGAAAAAAAATGCCCCCACCTTGTCTCATATGACACGCGATGCCATCGCCGCCGGTTTTGTGAAAGCCCAAAAACATCAACAAAAACACCAAAAAACCGCCTCTACCTTTCGCAATTTATTTGCTTTCGCACAACAAGTCGCACAGGGCAATGTCATATTAACAACCTCCCCTGCCGCATCCCCTGAAATACAAGCAGCACCCAAACCCCCCGCGCCTGCAGCGCCTGCCGCCCTTGTCATGCTACCCCCACCTCTGCTTGCACGCACAAGCTCTGTAAAAAAAGCCCAAAAAAAACCCCTCGCGCGTTCTCGCCGAAATAATTATTAAACGTGAATTCGACATTACCTCTGTGCTGCAACCGCACACGCCACCTCACTTTCTGTCACCCTGGCGGCTAATAGGGATTGATGCGACCGCATGATGTCGCCTATTTCTTCCAAGCTGTGTTTTTTGCAGTGACTCTCTTTGGCAAGGGTCACCAAGCTCTGCACCATCAACGCACTGCAGTGGCGTCTCTTTGCATATTGAACGAGCGTGGGTGTTTGAATTAACCCTGCAACATTAATCACAAACGGTAATTTTTCTTTTTGCATGACACTGCGGATTAATTCAAATATTCTTGCTTTGTCTTTGCCAAAACGGGCTGTTAATTGTTCTGAATCAAAATGACGAACCGTTTCATCTGTCTCATTTGTCGCGCCATTTCCGAGGGGATCGATATATAAAATTTCAATGCGTTCAGCGCGACGTCTTAGTACTAAACCATGCCACTGTAAATCTTCCATTCTATAATTTTCAGGAAATCCATCCCGATTCAAAGTCGCACTTTTTAATAAGCCCACCGGTACAAGCATCGGTAATTTTTTTTGATGAAGCTGAATCAAGGCTTTACGTAGTGATTCTTTAAAAGGCGTTGTCACAGGGCCGAAGGTATTTTTTAACAAAGGAAATAGGGCAGGGCACACTAAAGCAACCCGTTTATCAATGGTGTTTTCTAATAAATAATTTACATTGTGATGATCATAAATAACTTTATCATTTGAAACTGAAAACAGACCCTGGGTACGCAAAGGGGATGTTTCAGGTTTTGTGGTGGTGGCCAGAGAAGTTTCTGCTGAACTTGCAGCAGCAGCAGCCGATGGGGCAGGGGTTGCTTTCTGTGCCTCTTCACGTCGAGCAAGAACAATACCATTTAAGATGGATTGCAAAGTGATGATGACCCTATCCTGTGTGAGTTGTTTGGCGATAGCCTCTCGCACGCAATTATCAATCAATTGCACAATGGCGCGCCGAGAGAGCCCCTCGCTTTGCGCCCCTAAGGTGACACATTTTAAAGTGATTTCTCTTTCAAGCGACGTATCATATTGGATGTGGGTACCTTTATTAGATTCATAGCCCATTAATAAGTCGTTAAAAGACTGGGCGCGTTGAGTAAGATTAGGCAAATCCACAAAAACCCTTTCATCGGGTGCAAAGCGGCTGAGCATACGCTTCGCTATTTTTTCACGACAATTGGTAGCACCGATAAACACAAAATTTGCCTTTTGAAATCCATCCGTTTCTGTGACTAACAGAGGCTCAACAGCGGAGGCATCGTTTGCAAGCGTATCTATTTCATCGATGAAAAGCACAGGGTTGTCTAGGTTTTTGAGGGTTTGAAAGAGTTTTCTTAATTTTGTTTTAGCGTCATGGCCTGTAAAATCTGCAGGTGAAACAATGAAAAAAAACACATTGACTAACTCACTCAATACTCTAATACAATGCGTTTTACCCGTTCCTGGCGGTCCATATAATAATAAAAAGGGGTTACGCTTACAGGCAGAAAATTTTTCAGGTTGCGAAAGTTGATAGTAAATAGCCATTAATTTCGTTCTTAAGTGCGCATCAATATCCAAGAGTGCCTTATCTGCAGATTGTTCATCCAGTTTAAAGGCAGGTGCAATCACTTGTACGCCTGGAAATTGAGTGGCAATGTCTGATTCCACACTTTCTTTCATGCGTGCAAAAGAAGATTTTATTTCTCCTTCCGATAAGGTGCTTGAACGGCTATCGATAAGGCTTTGCGCATACGTTTTGAGTTGCCTGGGTGACCAATTAACTGCAGCTGCGGCAAGCGAGTGGAGATATTGAGGACGAATGGCGACATATCGAAAAAAGTCATCTAACAAAGTGTGCCGCAGTGCTTTATTCGGCAACTTAAAGGCAATAGGATTGTTTCCTGCGCGGCTGAGGATGGCCGTTTTCACTTCTCTAATAAAATTAGTTGCACCCACAACAGCGACAGGTCGTCCTTTGAGATCGGTGATTTCTTTTTGAAGGGTGGTGATGACTTCATTATGAAAAGTGGTATTTCCATCCACTTTTTCAGGACAAATAGCATCTATTTCATCTAATAAAAACACCCATGGCCTGGTGTCATTTTCAGCCTGATGGAAGAAATCCTTAATGCGTGCAGACAATTGGCCAACAAGCTGATCCCCTGCACTCCCTAAGCGAAATTCTTTAAACGAAAACCCCTGTTTATTTGCCATGTATTTAACGACTTCTGTTTTTCCTAAGCCAGGCATCCCTTCTAATAATAATAAATGTTGATCTCGATGGGGGGTTGTTTTAACCGCCACGAGGAATTCTTCAATTTGCTTTAACGGCTCGTCCATCCCCAAAAATTCACAAGGCCGTAAAATTATTTCTAACTGGTAGGGATCTCCTTTTTCTAAATAAGCAAAGGCTGTTTTAAATTGATCATCACGCCGATAAATCCATGCAGGATGAGTAAGTTTTTTGACGGCCTCCTGCAGCTTGGCTTTAAAGACTTCTCGAAAGGGTAATTGGCATAACAAATGTAAAAGGGTTTGCCCGTTGGGTAATTGTTTATGGTTAAAACTATTTTGCATGCAGAAATCAAACAGCGCGGTGATATTTGTTATTTGCGTATCAAAGCCTTGATTGATCTGAACGAAGATATGTTGGATTTTATCCAGCGCTGCTTTTTTTTCTCTTCCTCGTTGGACATCCCCTTGCTCAATGGCCTTGTTAACCCATTTTTTGGCTTCAACCAGGTTGGGTTTAATGACACTCCCTATTAAATACATTTCTGCGATGGCGTAGCAATCATCTACTGTGCATCGATTGGATTGACATAAAGCCTCTAAGTCTGTGACGGTTTCGCCCTTATCGATCGCTTGCTGAAAATATTGCACCGCAAGCACAACGTTTTTTGTAATACCAGCACCACCGAAATCATAGAGTCTACCCAGATTTTCAGTAGCTTGTTTACTGCCTTCACGCATTGCTTTGAGATACCAGCGTGCTGCTTCGACATAATTTTTCTTGATTTGATCGCCGCTGTGATACAAGGCAGCGATGTTGTTTGAGATGCTGCCTGTTAACACCCTAGCAAAAATGCGTTCAATGTCTTGTGTGACGGCAGAATACCCCTTGTCTACGGCTTTTTGAAACCATTTCACGGTTTCTGGGTAGTCTGAAATGGTTTCGTGTTTTTTGCCTAAGGTGTAATAAAAAGTCGTTAAATGAGTGAGCGCAACATGATCGCCAACGACTTCACGTTCAACGGCTTTTTCCAGCCATTTTTGCGCATTTTTATCATCCCCCTTGCGATGAAATAACAAACCCACCAGCACATAGTGTTGCGCATTCAGAATCTTTCCAAGAAAAAAGGTATTTAGTTTTTGCTCGGCTTCTGCTGAGCCTTGATGCTGGGCATAAAAATAATGCGTCAATGCATTTTGTAGATCGGGGCCGCCTTGATTGCCTTCTTGATACGCCCTCCCTAATTCATAGGCGACGCCCAGTTGATAGTAGACATGGCTCACTGCCTCGCGGGTATGGCTAGCACCACCGAAAGTGTCTTCAATGAAGGAGGTTATCTGTTGTAGTCGAAGGCGTTGTTGTGCATTAAAACAGATGAGTGCTTGGTTATCGTTTGTTGTGGAAGGCGTTGCCCCTTGCTGTGTGACGGCGAGCGTGGCGCGGCAGCGATCGAGGCATTGTTTAAATTTGTGGGTAGCAAGTTTTAGTAAAGATTCTTCAGTACAAACTTTAGGCTCATCAATCCCTGAGTCAATACTCCACTGCGTCATCAAGATTTGTCGCGTTGTTTCTGTTAAAACAGGTTTTTCGGGTTGAGTACGTTGCAGCGCCGCTAATTTAGATAACACTAACCCTTGCAGAAATAACATGCTGACTTCATCCATCATCGCATCTGCTGCATCAGGACAATATTGCAAAATAAAGAAATCATCTCTTACTAAAAAGGCATTTAATAAAGCCAGAGAGGGATTTAGATCGGGTGAAATTAATTTTTCTGTGATCTCCAAATAAATGTGATTAAAGTAACTGCGGTATAATGCCAGCGTTTCGGCATAGTTTGTTTGTAATGAGGCGGTCAAGCTTTGTAACGCCACGGCTCTTGTGGCCCTATCTTTTACTACTTGATAATGACAATAGGGGGATAACAGCTTCAGGCAACCCATCAAGCCGGCAAAACCGAAGGTGCGTAAAGCGGCGGGGGTGTCTGCTTGGTTGCCCTGCAGGGCGACCGCCTCATACACGGCTTCAAATTCTTGATAAGCCAGCGGAGGATGCCCATGAAAAATAGCATTCTCAGCACGTAAAAGACGTGCAAATAAACGCTCTTCTGGGTTTAACGATAAATTCGCAAGGGGGTCTTGGCAACAAAACGTTTTTAATTTTTCTTCCACACGCTTATGTAGCGCATCTTTATTTTCTCGTCTGGTTTCATCTAAAGCATCTTGAAAATCCCTCAATGCTTCATTTAATGCGCGGGCAAACTGCTTGGCGCGTTGTGCGCCTATCCCCACGAGCACCCACCCCACCAAGGGCACCAAGCTCAGCAAGAGGGATCGCCACGAGCGTGACCAACGTTCCCCTGGCACGAGGAGCACCCCAGCACGACCGACTTTAACCAAGGAGCATAAACTTTGTGCGGAAGCTTGGCGTAGGGTTCTGTCGACGACGCCACTTAAAAGCAAGTGCAAGCCGCCGGCTTCTTGATCCAGTAAATAGAGGCTGGAATCGGTCGTTGCCACTGCGTTGCGTGCGGCTACTACACGGGCTGTAGCGGTTAGCCTTAAAGCCGTTGACTCAGCGCGGCCTACTAAAGGCCCCTGTGGGTAAGGAAATAAGATGACTTGCCTTGTGACATCATGATCAAACTGTGCGGGCGCACTGCGTCGCCCTAGTAGGGGATCGTAAGGCAGCATGTTGTTGTCATCTTCATACTGCGCATAAGGGGCATACCATAAGGCCGTACGATTTCCTAATACATCGCTGTTTTTGAAAAACTGATTCCCCTGGGTGGCAGAGGGGCAAAGAAATAGATGGTCATTGGCCAGGCTTTTCAATGTGGTTGCTTCGGTGACTTGGCCCGCTGCTTCTAATGTGGTGGCTTTAGCCAATAAGGCATTGCGAATGTCCTCAAGCTTGGATTGCGCGGAACAGGAAGGCAAATCGCACACTATACGATCTTGTGTTGCAGCGGGGGTTAACGGGGTAAAGGTGATTATCATGGCCTACGCTCTCTTATTGTTGGTTATTTTTAAATCGTCCGAAAGGATGCTACCTTGATTAGTGAAGGGAGACAAGGCTTCCCCCTGCCTTGCGGGCTGTCATGACTCCCTCCCCCACCTTGTCACCCCATGCGGTTTTTAGCGAAACAAAAGATAATCTCACCTTGTCACCCCGTGCGGCTTTTAGCGAAACAAAAGATAATCTCACTTTGTCACCCCGTGCGGTTTTTAGCGAAACAAAAGATAATCTCACTTTGTCACCCCGTGCGGCTTTTAGCGAAACAAAAGATAATCTCACCTTGTCACCCCG
>Ga0209515_10005190_pt1 | contig 17057 bp, 15 predicted proteins | sample Subgroupgradi54m_FD_187454 | JGI IMG/M metagenome (GOLD analysis project Ga0209515, IMG submission 187454) | Subsurface groundwater microbial communities from S. Glens Falls, New York, USA - GMW60B uncontaminated upgradient, 5.4 m (SPAdes)... ...
GCGGGCAGGAGGATGTCGCAGCGCGAGCCGTACTTGATCATGCCGTAACGTTCACCGACGCGGACCTCGTCGCCGGGCTTGAGCCAGCAGACCAGACGACGCGCCAGCGCGCCCGAGATCTGCTTCACGCGCAGGTGCCGTCCATTGGGCTCGACCATGTCCATCCACAGCTGCTCGTTGATCCTGGCCGCGTCCTCGCGGCGCGCGTTGACGAAGCGGCCGGGGAAGTAGCGCAGGCCGAGCACACGGCCGCTGCGCGGCAGCCGGTTCAGGTGCACGTCGAGGGGCGAGAGCCACAGCGAGATGCGGAAGGCGCGCCCGCCGGCAAAGTCGGGCGCGTCGATCTCCTCGAGGTGGGTGACACGCCCGTCGGCGGGGCTGACCAGCGCGCTCGCGTCGCTGGTCACGGCGCGCTCGGGATCGCGGAAGAACCAGACCAGCTCGAACCAGAAGAAGGCGACCACGGCCGCCGCCGCCAGCAACGCGGGGTGGCCACCGACCAGCCCGACGGCGACGAGGGGCGCGATCGCGGCGACGCTGACCAGGCTGACCACGACCACCTCGGCGAGCCCGGCGCGCGCCAGGCGCAGGCGGTCGCGCCAGCGGAAGGCGTCGTCCTGGTCACGGAACCAGTAGCCGCAGGCGCTGCGCACCAGCTTGAGGTCGCGCGCATCGACGATGTCGTGCGGGCAGGCCGCGCACTCGCCCTGGCGCAGCGCGGCCAGGCGCGCCACGTAGGCGGGGCGAAAGCGACGCAGCCAGCGCCGGCGCAGGCGGCCCCAGCCGGCCTCCAGGTCGAAGAACAAGCCGCCGCCCGGCTGGATGCACGGCATGCCCTGCCGCGCGCCACCCTCGAGGGTCGCCTCCATGACCTGCGGTCGGGCCGGCGCCATGACCGCAGGATACCTGGATTCGCGGTAGCCTCAATTTTCATGGGCGGCGAGCGAAGATGAACGGCGCACGCGCCGCGGCGGCGTGGGTGGCGCTCTCCGACCGGCACGGCGCGCGCCTGCTCGTGCTCGCCGCCTGCCTGGCCGCCGCGGGCGCCTGGGGCACGGCGCGGCTGTACGCGGATCTGCGCCCCGATCTGACCGAGCTCTTGCCCCAGGGCGCACGCAGCGCCACCGACGTGGCGGCGGTCACCGAGCGCGTGGGCGGCTGGGCCGAGGAGACCATCGCGCTGCACGGGCCCGACGCCCAGCGGCTGCGCGACCTGGCCGACGCGCTCGCGCCGCGCCTCGCGGCCATCCCCGACCTGGTCGAGTCGGTCGAGTACCGCATCGACGAGGTGCGCCGCTTCTTCGAGGCGCGCGCCTGGCTGTTCATCGAGCGCGCCGACCTGGAGCGGCTGCGCGATCGCCTGGCCGCGCGCGACCTCGCCGGTACGTATGCGATCGTGGCCGGCCTGCGGCGCAGCGCGGGCGGCGCGAGCGCCGAGCTGTTCGAACGCTTCCCCGACGGCTACTTCGTGCACGAGGCCAGGGATCCCCAGGGCCGCAGCACGCAGGCCCTGGTCCTGCGCGTGCGCCTGGCCGGCAATCCCAACGACTTCACGCGCGTCGAGGCGCTCGACCGGACGCTACGCCGCACCGTCGCGACGCTGCAGGCCGAGCGCGGCGGCGAGCCGGTGGCGGTCGACTACGGCGGCTACGTCGCCGCGACCAAGTTCGAGCACGACGGGCTGGCCGAGGATCTGGTCGTGGCCACCTCGCTGGTCATGCTCACGGTGGCCCTGGTCATCGCGCTCTACTTCAGGACCGCGAAGGCGGTCATCGCCGTCGGCGCGCCGCTCCTGGTCGGCGCCCTGGTCACCTTCGCCGTGGCCGAGCTGGCCATCGGCCACCTCAACTCCAACACCGCCTTCCTCGGCTCCATCGTGGTCGGCAACGGCATCAACGCCGGCCTCATCCTGTTCGCCCGCTACGCCGAGGAGCGCCGCGGCGGCGCGGCTCCCGCCACCGCCATGACCACGGCAGTGGCGAGCACCTGGCGGGCGACCCTGGTCGGGGCGCTGGGCGCGGCCATCGCCTATGGCTCGCTGGCGGTGACCGACTTCCGCGGCTTCAAGCAGTTCGGGCTCATCGGCGGCGTCGGCATGGCCGCCTGCTGGCTGGCGACCTACGCCTTCACGCCCGCGCTGGCGCTGCTGTGGGAGCGGCGCGGCCGCCTGATCGCCGTCGACGCAGGCGCGCGCACCTCGCGCATGGAGCCGATCGCGCGCGCGGTCGAGCGCTGGCCGCGCGCGATCCTGGCGCTGGCCGGCGTGCTCGCGCTGGGCGCCGGGTTCTTCCTGGTGCGCTTCGCGCGCGACCCCATGGAGTACGACTTCGGCAAGCTGCGCGACTCGCGCGCGCTGCACGGCGGCGGGCCCGCCTTCTGGGAAGATGCCGTCTTCGGCGGCCACCACGATCCCTGCGTGGTCCTCGCCCGCGACGAAGCCGAGGCGCGTGCGGTCGCGGCCGCGTTCGAGGCGCACCGGCGCGCCGCACCCGCCGGCACCATCGGCTCGGTCCTGTCGATCGCGAGCCTGGTGCCCGAGGATCAGCCGGCCCGGCTCGCCCTGATCGAAGCCATCCGTCCCCTGGTCACGCCCGAGCTGCTGGCCAGCCTGCCCGCCGAGGTCCGGCGCAAGGTCGAGCCGCTCTTGCCGCGCGCCGACCTGCGCCCGTTCACCGCCGCCGACCTGCCGCCCGTGCTGCTGCGCCGGCTCACCGAGCGCGACGGCACGGTGGGAACCCCCGTGCTGGTCTACCCCAGCAACGCGGTCAGCGTGTGGAACGGCCGCGACGCCCTGCGGCTCGAGGCCGAGCTGCGCGCGGTGCCGCTGGCGCGCGCCGACATCCCCATGGCCAGCTCGCTGCTCGTCTTCGCCGATGTGCTGCACGCCATCGGCCGCGACGGTCCGCGCGCGACCGCGGTCTCCTTCGTGGGCGTGGCGCTGCTGGTGCTCGTGCTCTTCGCCGCCGGCGGGCGCGGCGGCGCGAAGGACGCCGGGCTGGTGCTGCTGGCGCTGGCCATGGGCGTGCTCCTGTTCGCCGGCGTCGCGGGCGCGCTGGGCGCCAAGCTCAACATGCTCAGCTTCATCGCCATGCCCATCACCTTCGGCATCGGCGTCGACTACGCGACCAACATCGTGCAGCGTCGGCGGGTGAGCGGCGCGAGCTACCCGGAGTGCCTGCGCACCACCGGCGGCGCGGTCGTGCTGTGCTCGATGACGACGATCATCGGTTACTCGTCCCTGCTGGTGGCGCACAACCAGGCGCTGCGCTCGTTCGGGTTGCTCGCCGATCTGGGCGAGCTCGCCTGCCTGTTCGCCGCGTTGCTGGTGTTGCCGTCGTTCGCGAGCGTGGTGGAAGCAAGGCGGCGCTGAGCCGGGCACGACGAAACAAGTGTCGTGCTCCCTACATTGGTTTCACCGACGTGCAGCACAACTGGTAATTGCGCAGACAATCCAGCGAGATTCTTGATCTCACTGGATGATCTGCACGCAAAGGTCCACATCGCCCCTGGCACTATCGCCAGACGTCGGCTCCAACCCAGCGCGTGAAAGAGAACAATCGACCATGAAGAGTACTGTCGTAGCCGCCACCGTGCTTGCCCTCGCCTTCGCAGGCATCTCTTGTGGCGGTGAGCTCGAGAGCGGAGATCCGGATACCGAGCAGCTCGTCGAGCTGAGCAATCCGAACATGCGCATCGCCATCGTCGGCGCCGGCCCGTCGGGCCTGACCGCCGCCCACGAGCTGGAGGCGCGCGGCTACACCAACGTGACCGTGTTCGAGCGCGAGAACCACGTGGGTGGCAAGGTGAACACCATCCAGCCGGCGCCCGGGGTGAACGTCGAGCTGGGCGCGGTCTTCGCGTCGGCCGACTACCCGCTGACCCTGAGCCTGGCCAGCGAGTACGGCATTCCCACCGCGACGTCGTCGACCCCACGCTTCATCTACGACAATGGCGTGAAGCGGACCTCGACCGAGTTCCTGCTCGCCCATTACACCCCCACCCAGATCGGCGCGGCCGCCGCGGCCTATGCGGGCGTGCTGCAGAGGTTCCCCCAGATCTTCCAGGACAAGCTGAACAACCTGCCGGCTGACCTGGAGCAGAACTTCGACCAGTTCGCCGTCCAGTACCACATCGAGCCGGTCGCCGAGCTGGCCAAGTCACTCGTGGTCGGCTTCGGCTATGGCTTCTACGACGACGTTCCCGCCATCTACACCCTCAAGATCATCAACATGCTGGTGAAGGTCGGCCCGACCGGCCTGAGCTCGCCGACGTTCTTCAGCTTCCCCACCGGCTACCAGTCGCTGTGGCAGGCGGTCGCCGCCGATCTCGACGTGCGGCTGAATTCGAACGTCACCAGCATCGTGCGCACGGGCAATCCGCGCGCGCGCATCCGTCTGACCGTGAACGGCACCACCACCCTCGATTTCGACGCCGTGATCGTCTCGGCGCCGCTGTCGGCCGTGCCCAGCTTCGTCACCCTGACCCTGCCCGAGCGGCTGCTGTTCAGGCAGGTCGTCTCGTCGCGCTACATCGTCTCGCTCTTCGGCGCGCCCGGCGTGGCCGGCGGCGAGGCCGTCTTCGTGCAGGACAACGCGGTGTCGTCGAAGATCAACCACGTGGGTGTGTGGGCCAACCCGTCTCCGGCGTTCCCGGTCTTCGAGTCGTGGCAGATCGCCGACCGCACCAAGTCAGCGGCCGACCTCGACGGCATCCTCGCTGCCGACATGACCAGCCTGGCCGGCGCGCAGGCGTTCGTGCCCAAGCTGCGCAAGGAGTGGCCTGACTACTTCCCGCGCGTGAGCTCGCAGACCATGCGCTACGGCTTCTACGACGCCGTCGAGCTGCTGCAGGGCGTGGGCGGCCTCTACTACGTCGGCGGCACGCTCAGCTTCGAGACCGTCGAGACCTCGGCGCGCTACGCCCAGCGCCTCGTCGACGAGCGCTTCCCGGTCACCTCGCTCACCACCCCGTAGCGCCGCTCCCGTACTGCACTTCGCGAGCTATCAGGACTTCTCGGCCACCGACTTGAGCGTGGCCAGGCCGGCCTCGAAGTCCTTGCCGATCATCTTGTCCATGCTCACGAACACCTGCATCACCTTGCCGATGAAGTTGTTCTTGCCGCGCATGACCCAGGTGACGTGGGTGGACTCGCCCTTGGGCTCGAGCACGAAGTCGACGAAGTTGTGCGCCTCGAACGGCTTGAGGAAGTCGAGCTTGATGGTGACCTTGGCCGGCGACGCCTCGGTGATCTCCATGCGACCGGCGCCCGCCTTCGCGTTGCCCGACCACTCGTAGACCGAGCCGACGCCGCTGGGCGGGCCCGAGAAGGTCTTCTTCATGGCCGGATCGACCTTCTCCCACGGTGACCACGCCTGCCAGCTGTGGAAGTCACTCAGCGACGCGGCGATCTTCTCCGGCGGCGCCGCGATGTCGGCCGAGCGCTTGACCTCGAAGCTGTCGGGCTTGGTGGCCGCGATGCCCACGACCGCGAGCACGGCGACGACGACGATGATTCCGATGATCTTGAGGGCTTTGAGCATGGCAGTCTCCCAGTTCGTCCCGGTACGGTTGGCAGGAACATCGCCCAGGTCGAGGCGATACGCCAGCAGTAGCGCCAAGGCTCCCGCTCCGCATCCGAGCACGCCGGCCAGCCACCGGCTCAGTAGGCGATACGGATGCGCGTCGCGGCGCCGTCCGCCTTGAACTCGAAGCGCGCGTCCTTCCATTTCGGCGGCCCGCGGTGTCCCCTGGCGTCATTGGACGCACCGATGCCCTCCTTGGGCGCGCCGATGAAGTTGGTGTCCAGCTGGCCATTGCCGTTCTCGTCGTGCACACAGCCGATGGCGTAGCTGCCGAATGGAATGCCGGGAATCTCGATCACCGCCTTGCCGCCCGAGATGCGCTGGCGGGCCTGTCGCAATGCCCGGGAGCCGTCGGTGGGAAAGCCAGCCTCGCTGTTGTAGAGCCGCAGCATCACGTAGCCCTTGTCGCTGTGCAGGCCGGTCACCTCGATGACGAGCTTGCCGGTGCCGCTGGACGACGCAGGCGGTTCGGCGGCCATGGCGGGGATGGCGGTGCCGATCGACACCGCCGATACGGCCGCCACCAGCAGCCCGCCGAGCACGGGGGCCAGCCACTGGCGTCGACGACGAGGGGCAACACGGGACTCACGATCTGACGCTCTCTTCATGGATCACTCCTTGGGTGTGGTTCGCTCTCGCCATTGCGAGCGCCGTGCCTGGCGAGCCGCGTGTGATCTCGCGCGACTGGCACGCCGCACGCCTGTCCGCGGACGGACGGCTGTCCGCGTCCGCGGACACGAGCGGACACCGGAGCTCCACGAGCTGATCCAGGCTCAGGCGCGGGCGCGGCGAGTCGCCGAACCGAAACCGAAGGCGAGCAGCACCAGCGCGGCGAGCGCCAGCCCGCCGGTGGTGCCGTCAGCGGAGCGCTCGCCCACGCGGCAACCGCAGCCGTCGTTCTTCGAGCCGGTTCCGGGCGCGCCGTCCGGCGTGCCTGGTGGCGCCGCATCGGGCGCTCCGGGCGCAGCGTCGGGGACGTCGCTGGCCAGACACTGGCCTTTCAGCCCATCGCCCGCCGAGGCGCCCCAGCGCCGCCCCGATGGACAGGTGCCGTCGTCGAACTGGCACCAGCTCGCCGGGGACGACGGTGACATCACGCAGGTGCCGCCCGCGCCGCCCGTGGTGCAGTCGGCCGCGTTGCCGCACATGACCGCGCAGGTCCCGGGTTGCTCGCACGAGGGCCGGCCGCTCGGGGCGCTGCACCCCTGCCCGGGACAGCACAGCGACCGCTGCGCGCCGCAGCCGACGTCGGAGTCGTGCACCACGCAGAAGGCATCCGCGGCGCAGTCGCTGTCAGCGGCGCAGGTGGGACAGCCGCCGGCGTGTGCGGCGCGCGCGGGCAGGAGCAGGCTGCTGAGCAAGGCGAGGAGAAGGAGTCTCATGGCTCGATGCTACCCACCTTCCCGGCCGCCATCGTCCTCATTCCTGTGATTCGATTGTTCGGAGCACGCGGACAATCGATGGAATTCGACCGCAAGCCGCGGATGGCCGCGTCCACGCGCGGCGCACATGCTGCGCTCATGACACTGCGAATCCATGCCATCCCCGAGAGCTTCGCCGAGCACGTTCGCCACTTCCGCCGCGACGGCCACGGCAACGTCGATCTCACGCCGCAGGTGGTGACCGAAGCGCACTCGGCCCCCTGTCGCGTCTGTCTCGAAGACGCCCGCGTCGGCGAGGCGGTGCTGCTGTGCACGTACAGTCCGTTCGAGCGGCCCGGGCCGTACGCCACGATCGGGCCCATCTTCGTGCATGCGCACCGGTGCACGCCCTTCGCGCCGGGTGCGCCCATGACCGACGCGATCGCGCGTCGCTTGCTCTCGCTGCGCGCCTACGACCGCGGCGGCCGGATGGTCGCCGCCGACGTGATCGAAGGCCGCGAGCTGGAGTCGCTCGCGCAGCGCCTCTTCGAGGACCCCGCGGCTTCCCTCCTGCACGTCCACCATGCCCGCGCCGGGTGCTTCGCCTGCCGGATCGAGCGGGGCGAGTGAAGAGAGCCCGTGCTCACTCGGCTTTCCCGTGCGACGCGAAGAAGACCACATGCCCGTCGGGGTCGCGGACGATGATCTCGCGCGCGCCGTAGAAGGTCGTTCGCTCCGGCACCACACGCGGCCAGCCGTCGAGCGCCTGGCGGATCGGATCGAGATCCGCCACATCGATGTAGAGGATGGACTTGCCGGCCTCCTCGGCGAGCGCCGGGACGTCCTTGGCGATCGACGCGCGCGTCTGCAGCATGAGCTCGACGGCGCCGCGGCGCAGGATGACGAACCCGAGCTGCTCGCCATCGGGGACCTCCACGATCTTCTCGAAATGGAGGCGGTCGATCCAGAAGGGCAAGCACTTCTCGATGCTCGCCACCACCAGGTTGGACGTGAGCTTGTTCATGCTCGAGTTATGCCGGATCGAGGAGCGAATGGATGGGAAGAATGGAACCTGACGATGCCTGCACGACCCGCGGGGTGACACCGCGGCGGCGTCACGTCCTTGACGGGCGGATGGAGCCATTGCACAACGGCTTGACGGGTCAGCAGCCCTGACTGGAAGCCAACCTCGCGAACTCACTGCGCCGAGGACATGGTGCGCGGCTTGCAATTTCTGGCGCGGATGAAGACGCTCGCCCTCGCCGCCTGCCTGCTCCTGAGTGCCTGCAGTCTCCCCTTCGACTTCAACTTCGATATCAACGTCGCCCGGGACGTTCCCGAGCAGAGCATCCCCGGCTCGCCGGTCGCCGGCCCGCCGGCAGCGATGATCGCGCTGCCCATCCAGGTCGCGGTCGGGTCGGAGATCGCGGCCATGAACTCGGGGTCCATCGACAGCGTCACGCTCGGCGCGATGTACCTCGACATCACCGCGACCGGGGAGCCGAGCGGCGACTCGGACGACTGGTCGTTCGTCGATCGTGTCGATCTGTACGTGGAGAGCACGATGAACGGCACGACGCTGCCGCGCCTCAAGGTCGCCGCAGCCGTGGCACCCGGCGCGGTCACCCACCTCGAGTTCCTCCCCGAGGACGTGAATCTCCTGCCCTACATCCACGAGGGTTGCGCGCTGAGCGCCGCGGCCACCGGCCGCGTCCCCGCCGACGAGGTCTCGTACGACGGCAAGGTGACCTTCCGCATCAGTCCGCTCTAGGGTCAAGGCGCCGCGAAGTAGATGCCTGCCGTGCGGGCAGGAAAGCTCGCGCTGATCTTCCCGTTCTGCACCGTGAGGGTGGCCGGCGCACCCAGCCCGAGGGCGTCGTGCAGCACGGTGCCGTCGGGCCACGCGGCGCGGTCGGCGGGCGGAATCCCCCCGTTGGTGACGAAGGGCATGGTGATCGCTCCGCTGGCTGCGCCGCCGCCCCAGAGCACGACCAGGACGCGGTCGTGGGTGGCCGCGCGGTAGAAGGCGTACAGGTTCTTGCCCCCGTTGGGGCGCCAGACCTCGCGGTAGTAGCCCTCGAAGAGCGCCGCGTGCGCGCTGCGCAGTGCGATCAGTCGGCGGACCAGCGCGAAGGTCTCGCCCGGATCGCCCAGGTAGTCGGCGCGCGCGCCGGCGCGCGTTGCGGGCTGCCACGCCCACGCCGGCATGTCGCGACGGTTGTCGGGCGAGGCGCCCAGCATGCCCAGCTCGTCGCCGTAGTAGAGCTGGGGGATTCCCGGCAAGGTGAACAGGGCGGCCAGCGCCAGGCGGTAGCGCCGCACGCGCTCCCCGTCGGCGAGCTGACCAGCTTCCTGCATGAAGCGCGGCACATCGTGGTTGTCGAGGAAGGTGCTGATCATCAGCGCGCGCTGCAGACCCAGGGCGGTCACCGTGTCCTGCACCACGCTGGCCACCTCGTCGAGCGAGCCACCCTTGGCCACGGCGTTGACCAGCGCGCGCCGCAGCGGGAAGTGGAAGACCGAGTCGAAGCCGGCGTCGAAGAAGCGCTTGAACTGCGCCATGGCGCCGTCAGTGAAGACCTCGCCGACCACGAAGGGATACGGCCGCGCCGCGCGCGCCGACGGCATCCAGTGCTGCGCGAAGTAGTCGAGCGGCACGTGCTTGGCCGTGTCGACGCGCACGCCGTCGAAGGCGTAGCGTTCGAGCCAGGCCACGGTGGTCGCGGTGACATGGTCGGCGACCTCGGCATGCTCGAGGGCGAAGTCGGGCAGCCCGTTCAGCGGGCAGTAGATCTCGGGCGGCCCGAGGAGCTCGCAGCCCTGCGCGGCGTGGAACCACCCGGGCTTCTGCGTGACGATGCGCGCGTTGCGGCCGGGGTGGTTGACGACCACGTCGAGCAGCACGCGCAGGTCGGCGGCGGCGAAGTCGGCGAGCAGCGCGTCGAGCTCGGCGGGCGTGCCCAGTCGCTGCTCGAGCACGTCCTCGATGGGCTCGGCGGGCACGGTCAGATCGGCCCAGTAGCCGTGGTACCCACAGTTGCCGTTGCGACGCGGCACCTGCTTGTGCAGCGGGGTGACCCACACCGTGCCGACTCCGAGCTCCTCGAGGTAGCTCAGGTGCGCGTGCAGCCCGGCCACGTCGCCGCCGTGGAACAGCGAGCTCGAAGCAGCGTCGACGCAGTCGGGCGGGCCGAGATCGTCGTTGTGCGGGTCGCCGTTGGCGAAGCGGTCGGGAATGAGCAGGTAGATCACGCGCGGACGCCACACACGCGGATCGGCGCCCGGGCCGGCCCAGGGTGGCAGCACTGCGGCGTCGGGCACTGCGTCGGGGAATCCGGGCGCCGCGTCTGCTGCGATCTTCGCGTCCTCGCTGGCCGCGCCCGCGTCGGTCGTCGCCGGCATCGCTGCGTCGTCGCAGGCCAACAACCACGGGAGCACGAGCAGCGCGACGGCGGTTCGCATGCGCCAGATGTCGAGCATGGGTCGCGCCAGAGGGCGCGCCCTGTGATCACGCTGACTTGGCGCACCGGCGCCCTGCGACGACCCGGCGCAGCGTTGCGAAAGGCAACCCGGCCGACGAAGATGCACTCGTGGCGGATCCCGATGGAGCCGAGTTCGAGCGTCTCGTGCAGCCGTACCGTCGCGAGCTCCGCGCTCACTGCTACCGCATGCTCGGCTCGCTGCAGGACGCCGAGGATGCACTGCAGGAGGCCCTGCTGGGCGCGTGGCGAGGGCTGGCGTCGTTCGAGGGCCGCAGCTCGCTGCGCACGTGGCTGCACCGGATCGCCACGAACGCATGTCTGCGCCTGATCGAACGCCGCGCCAACCATCGCATCCTCTCGCCGGATCACGGGCCGCCATGGCAGGACACCGGGGACCTCGGCGAGCCGGTGAGCGGCGACACGTGGCTCGAGCCGTGGCCCGACGACGGTCCAGATCCGGCGCAGCGCATGCTGCGGCGCGAGAGCGTGGAGCTCGCCTACGTGGCGGCGCTCCAGCACCTGCCGGGCACGCAGCGCGCCGTGCTCATCATGTGCGAGGTGCTCGAGCTCTCGGCCGCCGAGGTCGCCGAGATGCTCGAGACCACGACGGCGTCGGTGAACAGCGCGCTGCAGCGGGCGCGCAAGACGGTCCAGGATCGCACCGCGGTGACGTCGCAGCAGCAGGAGCTCGCGGCGCTCGGCGACAGCGGGCAGCGCGCGCTCGTGGACGCGTTCGTGAGCGCCTGGGAGCGCGCGGATCTCGCGGCGCTGACCAGCCTGCTCGCCGAGGACGCGCGCTTCACCATGCCGCCGCTGCCGGCATGGTTCCAGGGTCGCGACAGCGTGCGCCGGTTCTTCGCCGAGCGCGTGTTCGCCACGCCGTGGCGACTGGTGCCGCTGCGCGCGAACGGTCAGCTCGGCTTCGCCTGCTACCTGCGCGAGCCCGGGGCGGATCGGTTCCGGCTGGGCGCGATCAACGTGCTGAGCCTGCGCGACAGCAAGATCACATGGCTCGCCGGGTTCCTGGATCCCAGTATTCACCGGTACTTCCGCCAGCCGCTCGAGCTCGGCTGACCATTCGTGCGCGGCACCGATGAGTTTCGGCGCGACGCCCGCTCTCCATCTGCAAGGAGATCACATGCGCAAGCTCATCGTCAGCAACATCATGTCTCTGGACGGCCAGATCGCGGGGCCCGGTAACAACGTCATGGCCATGCCCATGGATCACAGCTTCGACGCCTACAACGTCGAGCGCCTGCGCGCCGCCGACACGCTCCTGCTCGGGCGCGTCACCTTCCAGATGTTCGAGGGCTTCTGGCCCAGGGTCGCGGATCATCCCGACGCATCGGCGGCCAATCGCGAGATCTCGCGCCTCGACAACGCCATCGCCAAGGTCGTCGTCTCGAGCTCCCTGACCGCCGAGCAGACCGGCACGTGGCGAACGACCACGCGCATCGTGCCGCGCGCCCTCGCCCATGCGCAGATCGCCGAGCTGAAGCGCCAGCCGGGCAAGGACATCCTCGTGTTCGGCAGCCGCACGCTTTGGAACGACCTGCTCGCGGCCGGGCTGGTCGACGAGCTCCACCTCATGCTCGGTCCGGTCGTGCTCGGCGGTGGCACGCCCGGGTTCGGCGCCACCGCCCTGGCGACGCCGCTCGAGCTCCTCGACACGCGCCGGTTCGAGGGCTCGAGCAACGTCGTGCTGCGCTACGCGACCTCGTAGGCGGCCATGAACGCACGCCGCCATCCCCGGGGCCGGTGCAGGGCCGGGCCGAATGGCGCGCTATGGCGCCTTGGTGACCTTCAGGTCGGCCACCTTGACGTCGGTGGCCTTGCCGCACGCGGACCAGTCGCTGAGATCGGTGATGCTCACCGTGGCCTTGGCCTTCACGTCGACGTCGCCGCAGGCCTTGCCGGTCGACGGCTTGCCGCTCGCGCAGGTCACGGAGACGGAGAAGCAGGCGTTGGCCTTGGGGCCGACCTTGTGCTCGAGCTCGCAGTCGACGCCGTTGGCGCCGGCCTTGCAGACCACCGCGACCTCGGGCGCCTTGCGCTTGTCGAGCCAGGCCTTGGCCTTGCCGCCGAGCGCGGCCACGCCGAGGGCGAGCAGCACCACGACGGCCACCTTGCCGAGCTTCTTGGGCGGCTCCGCGGGCGCGGCCGGAGGTGCGACCGGCGCCTGCTGCGGCGGCTCGGGCTCGTTGCCACCACCGCCACCTGCTCCGTACTTGCCGAACTGTCCTGCCATCTCTGTCCTCCCCCCGGGTGTCCCCACCCGCGGTACATCCTATCGACGCGGCCGCCACGCCACCAGGGAGATCCCGGCCGCTACATGGTGTAGAAGAACTCCTCGCGCACGATCTTGCCGTCCTTGACCGTGAACAGCGCGATCTCGTCCATGACCATGCGCTTGTTGCCCATGTGCTTGGCCGTGATGTCGTAGGTGAACTTCACCGTGAAGCGGTCGCCGTGGGGGTACGGGCCAACCGTCTCCGCCGAATGGATGATGTGGTTCTCGTTCCACCAGACGCTCTTGCCCTTGACCGCGGCCAGGCCGCGCGTCTCGGGATTCTGACCGGGAGGCGCCCCCGCTTCCACGCTCACCACGTCAGGCGAGTACAGCGCCTCGATCGCCTCGTCGTTCTTGCCCTGCTTGCACAGCTCGACCAGCTTCTTGCCCACTTCGAGTGCATTCATGTGCCTCTCCTGGCTATCGGTCCGGGCTGACGTTAACCCGACGAGCCATGCCGTGCACGCTCGCCGACGATGCGGCCGCGGCGCGACTCACGGGAGCATGACCGTGGGATCGATCAGGGACGTCGGCGCCGGCGATACCTGCGCGTCGAGCCGCTGGCCACCGAGGCCGTCCACGCGCACCGCGTGCAGGCCATCGGGCTGGCGGTACAAGAGCCGCAGCCCCGCCGCGTCGAAGCCCACCAGGTTGACGATCTCCGGCCGCAGGCGGCGCGCCGGCCCGGTGAGGCCTTCGCGCACCCAGATGCCCTCGTTGTCGGAGTAGCCGAGGCGGTTCCCCGACCAGGCCGGATCGAAGTAGACCCGGCTGGCCGACCACAGGATGGTGGCGCACTCACCCTCGGCGCAGTCGGCCGCCATACGCGCGGCGACGTCGAGGGTCGGCGGGGGCTGCTGGTGCAGCAGGTGGCCGTCGGGCGACCAGCTGACGTCGGGTTCGCCGACGTTGGAGTCGGTGGGGATGGCGAACTGGTGCAGGCAGCTGCCGTCAGCGCAGGCGCTGAAGAGCCGCACCGGCGCCGCGTACGCGAGCAGCGCCAGGTGCCGGCTGTCGGGCGCCCAGTCCCGGTCTCCGTAGCCGGTCGAAAAGGGCAAGGCCACCGGCACGACCACGTCGCAGCTGCCGTCCGCGCAGGCGATGTGCACCTGGGAGAGGGCCGCGCTGCGGGTGAGGTAGCTGAGGCGTGACGAATCGGGAGACCACAGCAGCTCACCGTTGCGGTCGACGGACGGTGCGAGCTGGCGCAGGTTCTCGGAGGGCAGGTCGAGCAGCCAGAGCGCCTGCGCGGTCGAGGTCCCCGAGCGCGCCAGGAAGGCCACGTGCCGCCCGTCGGGAGCGAGCGCCAGGCTGGCGGCGTCGACGCGCTGGTCGGGCGCAAGCGGGGTGTGACTGCAGTCGTGGTCGGCGCAGCTCAGCATCAACCGGTCACCCGGCGAACCAGCCCGTACGTACACCAGCTGTCCGTCGGGTCGCCAGGCCCAGGTCAAGACGTCGGTGGCGACCACGGCGCGTGCACCGCCGTCGACGCTCACGGTGAAGAGGTTCGGGTCGCTGGATCGGAACAGCAGCCGGTCGCCATCGGCAGACAGCTCGAGCCCGCCGTGGAGGTAGGCGGGGAAGCCGGGCGGGATCTGCGCCAGATCCACGGCTGGCGTGGAGCCGTCGACGGGCACGGCGTAGACCGAGCGCGGCGAACCGCTGCCCGGCGTGCCCACGAAGAAGAGGCGCTGGTGATCCTTCGAGAGCACCGGGGCGAAGGCGTTACCGGCGGGGCTGGTCAGGTTGGTCGCCGGCCCACCGTCGAGCGGGATGCGCACGAGCCAGGTCGGATCGTCGAAGGTGGTGCCCGCCATGGCGATGGTGAAGACGACGCCTCCCAGCGGCGGCGGGGGCAGCGAGGCGTCGGGAGGCGGCGCAGCGTCCGGTTCAGCGGCGTCGACGGTCGCGGCGTCGGGCGTCGCAGCGTCGGGCGGCGCAGCATCGGGCCGCGCAGCGTCGGGCCGCGCCGCGTCGGGCGGCGCGCCGTCGGGCGACGCGTCCGGTGCGTGCGAATCCTGCGGCGCCGCATCCGCGGCGGGTCTCGCGTCAGCGACGCGCGCGTCGCTCGCGTTGGTCGAGGCGTCCCGCGGCGCGGAGTCGTCGCCTCCGCACGCCGCCAGCGCCAGCATGGTCATCGCCGCCGCGGTTGCCGCACCCTGCGCCACTCTCTTCATGACGGCACACTAGCGACGGCGGCCCCGCACACGCCAGCCGAACCGCGCGCGGCGCACCTCGCCTGGTGACGCCCGTCAATGTGCGTCTAACATGTTCATGCGCTGACGTTGTTCCGCGCGATCAGGCACCACGGATCACATCAAGGCTCGGCTCGAGCACCCACCGGCCGGACGCGCGCGGCGAAGGCTTCCACCGGCAGCGTGTTCAGCACGTCGGCGGCCTCGAGGCCGGCGCGCCGTGCCATGTGCACGCCGTACTCGATGTAGTCGAGCTGCGCCACGCTGTGCGCGTCGCAGGAGATGACGAACGGGATGCCGCGAGCGCGCGCGGCACGCGCGTGCTCGGGCGCGAGATCGAGGCGGTGCGGGTCGCCGTTCAGCTCGATCGCGACGGGCGCGGCGGCCGCCGCGTCGAGCACGGCGTCGAGGTCGCAGGCGATGGGATCGCGGCTGAGCAGCATGCGACCGAGCGGATGGCCCCAGATCTTGAAGATGGGCAGCTTCATGGTGCGCACCAGGCGTGCCGTGGCCTTGGCCGGGTCGAGCTTGTAGCGCTGGTGCACGCTCGCGATGACCACGTCGAGACGCTCGAGGATCGCGTCGGGCCAGTCGAGCGCGCCGTCGGCGAGGATGTCCGATTCGGTGCCCTTGAGCAGGCGGATGGGCACGCGTGCCTGCACCTCGTCGATCTCGTCCCACTGCCGGCGCAGGCGCTCGAGATCGAGCCCGCCGGCGTAGCCCGCCGTGCCGGAGTGGTCGGTGATGGTCAGGTACTCGAGCCCGAGCTCCATCGCTGCCCGCGCCATGTCCTCGACGCTGGCGGTGCCGTCCGACCAGGTGGTGTGGCAGTGGATCGCGCCGCGCACGTCGCCGCGCTCGACCAGGCGTACCGGCGGCGCCAGCGTCGCGTCGCGCGCCTCGGGCGGGATCCACGGCAGGCCGAGGGCGGCGTAGAAGCTCGCCTCGTCGCGCGCCTCGGCGGTGGTGAGACGCCCGGCGAGCGCATGCCAGTGCTCCTCGGGCCCGGTGGTCAGCACGACGAGCGTGCCGTACTCCGCGGCCGGCGCCGTGTGCAGCGCCACCGGCGTGGCGACGCGCGGGCCTGCGTCGAGGTGCGCGCGCACCGCTGCAGGATCGTCGGTGGCGACGACCACGTCGATGCGCGCCACGGTCTCGCACCAGCGCCGCACCTCGCCGGCGACCTCGGCCGCGACCACCGCCGGGTGCGTCAGCAGGTGCGCCACGAGCACGCGCGCCTGCTCGCGGGCGTGCAGGAGCAACGACCGGGTCGGCCCGCCGGCCGCGGCGCGCGGACGCTCGAGCCCTTGCGGCCACTTGCTGCGCAGCCGCTCGAGCACCGGCGTGCTACCGGTCGTGGCCAGCTCTGCGATCGTGCGCGCGAGCGACTCGCCGATGCCGGGCAGCTCGCGCAGCCGCTGCGCGCTGACGATCGTCTCGAGCTCGCGCGTGCTCTCGACCACCGCGGCGGCGCGCTCGTACGCGCGCGCCTTGTACGGCTGCTTCTCGAGCGTCAGGTAGGCGGCAATGTCACGCAGCGAGGCCGCGACGGCGGAGGCGTCAATCACCAGGGCAGTATAGGCGACCCGGCCGGCGGCGAGCGCGCGCTGGCCGAGCGTGCGTGCGGCTGTTACCATCTCGCCCGCGCAGCCCGAGGACGATATGACCAGCTCGCGAGCGATTGTCATGCGGCGGACCGGCGGTGCCGAGGTGCTTCGTCTCGAAGAAGTGACGCTGGCGCCGCTCGCACGTGGCGAGGTGCGGCTACGCGCCCTGGCGTCGGCCGTCAACCACTCGGACACGCAGATCCGCGCCGGCCACTGGAACATCCGCCGCCAGCCGGCGTTTCCCTACGTGCCCGGCCTCGAGGTCGTGGGCGAGGTCGTCGAGATCGCGCCCGACGTGCGCGAGCTCGCCGTGGGCGACCGGGCGTGGACCACGATGCAGGGGCTCGGGGGTGTGCGGGCAGAACGCGACGGTGGCTACGCCCAGCACGTGACGGTCGCAGCGTCGGTCCTGGCGCCCCTGCCGGCGGGCGTCGATCCGGTACGCTTTGCTGCGATCGGGCTCGCCGGGGTCACCGCCTACGAGGCGATGCGACGGCTCGGCGACCTGCGCGGCAAGACGCTCGTGGTCACGGGTGCCAC
>Ga0209515_10005191_pt1 | contig 17051 bp, 18 predicted proteins | sample Subgroupgradi54m_FD_187454 | JGI IMG/M metagenome (GOLD analysis project Ga0209515, IMG submission 187454) | Subsurface groundwater microbial communities from S. Glens Falls, New York, USA - GMW60B uncontaminated upgradient, 5.4 m (SPAdes)... ...
CGAGCGGGCTTGGCGCATGGGAAGCCGCAAGCGGCGTCGATCTTTGGGGCTAACGCCATAGCGCCCCAAAAATCCAAGCTCTTGCCCATAGTTCGGCTACGTTCAAAAGCATTGTATTAAAAACACACCGCTTTTATCCTATATCAAAATCCCAATACCCGCAATGTTAGTTTTCCACTTTACTATTTCTGTTCTATCCGTAATCGCTCTATGCCATGGGTGATGAATTCTTGATCATAGGCGTCAATGAGCGTGGAGAGTTTGTCGCGCCATTCGTTTTGGGTCATGGCCGCGATCTGTTCCGGCGTATAGCGCGCGTGCATGTCGCGCCTGCCGAGTTCCTCGGCAAGCTCGTCCCACAGGGATTCCTCGTCATATTCATGGTGAAGCCGGTGCACGCCGGTGCTTTCTTCAAAAAATCTCGTGGGCTCGTAATGCCCATGCTCTGCCTCTTCCTGATCAATGTATTTTGCCAAACCGAATAAGGGCGCCAGAGAAAATATATAGTCCGAGATGCTCTCGTACTCGGCGAGCGCGTCATCGCCGCGGTACGCGTTTGCCATCCAATTGCCCAGATACACGGCTTTGAGCAAGGCGCGATATTGCTCGCGCGTAAAAAGTATATTTTGTTTTCCGTCGGTCATGGTTTTTCATTATACGCCGGGAGCGCCCAATTTGTCATTCTTGCTCTCTATGCTAAGGTACAGCCAGTACGTTGAAGTAGGCAATCCTCTCGGCGAAAGGAAGCGGACAATGAGCAACTCACCGAGCTTATATGAATTGCGGGGCGTCTCCGCGTCAAAACCGGATGTCCACGCGGCAATTCAAAACCTTGACCCAGGTTTGTATCCGGGCGCGTTTTGTACGATTCTCCCTGATGATCTGGCAGAAAGTCCGGACCACTGCATAATCCAGCACGCTGACGGTCCCGGCACCAAACTCGCACTCGCGTACCTTGCATGGAAAATCACCGGTGATCTGAATGTCTGGAAAGGTATCCCGCGCGATGGCATGGTAATGAATGTTGACGACGCCGGATGCGTCGGCGCTCTCGGACCATTCATTGTCTCTATGACCATTGCCCGAAACAAGCATCTTATCCATGGCGAAATCATTAACGCATTGATTGAAGGATGCCGTGAGTTCTGCGAATTTCTTACCGGCCTCGGCTTTCCCTGCCATTTCAGTAAAAGTGGCGAAACCGCGGATGTCGGGGACTTGGTGCGTACCATGACGATGGACAATACCATCACCTGCCGTTTCCCCCGCGCCAATGTCATAGATGCGGGGAGGATCACAGCACCCGGCCTCATCGTGGGTTTCAGTTCTACGGGGCAAGCGGCATGGGAAGATACGCCGAACTCGGGCATTGGTTCAAACGGATTCACCAACGCGCGACACGATACATTCTACCCCGGATACCGATGGCGGTATACCGAGACCTATGCTCCGGAAACCCCTCTGGGAATCATTTACCGCGGCCCGTATAGAATCCATAATCCCCTGCCTGAAGACCCGAGATTTACCATCGGGTCAGCGCTCCTCTCACCCACCCGTACATATCTCCCGCTTATCGGCAAGCTGGTACGCGATATTGGCCCTCGGCACATTAAAGGAATTATCCATTGCTCGGGCGGCGGGCAGACCAAAATCGGCAAGTTCGGGCAACCCGGGATCGTATACGTGAAAAACAATTTATTCCCGGTGCCGCCGGTTTTCCAAATGCTCCAGCGCGTCAGTACTATGCCGCAGTACGACATGTATGAGACCTATAACATGGGGCATCGCCTTGAAGCAGTGGTAGAAGAGCAGGTAGTTGCGGATGCGTGTATTGACATTGCCGCAGAGTGCGGCATCGAGGCGCAAATCATCGGCGAAGTAACGCGGAATCTAGAAAATCCTCACGCACGAAAGGTGGTTATCAAAATAGCAAACGACGAGTTTTCCTACGCTTTTTAACTCGTCTCTATTCTCATATCCCAGGGCGCGCATAGCGCGCCCTGGGATTATTTTTTGTCTTGGATTTTGGCGAGGATTTTTTTGACTTTTTCCATGCTATCCCAATCATGGATGGAGATGGCGAGGATGCGCGGGTTCATTTTTTTGAGCGCCGCGATTTTCTTTTTGAGTTCTTTGGGTTGCACCAGATCGCTCTTGCTCAAAAACACATACTCAAATTTTTGCGCCAGTTCCTTGCTGTAAACTTTCAGTTCTTTTTTAATCGCTTTATAATCCTTGACCGCCTGCTCGCTCTCGGCGGAGACGAGGTGAAAAAGTATCGCCGTGCGCTCAATATGGCGGAGGAATTTAATACCGAGCCCCTTGCCGACGGACGCGCCCTCAATGAGTCCGGGAATATCGGCAAGGATAAGCTCGTAATGCGCGCCGAGATTCGGCTCAAGCGTCGTAAACGGATAATTGGCGACTTTGGCACTCGCTTTGGTGAGTTCATTGAGCAGGGACGATTTGCCCGCATTGGGCAGGCCGATCAGGCCGACATCGGCAATGAGTTTAAGTTCAAGCCGCATAGTGAATCGCTCCCCGGGCTTGCCTTCTTCAAATTCCCGCGGCGTGGTGTTCGTGGAGGATCGGAAATGAAAATTGCCGCGGCCGCCGATGCCGCCGCGGGCAAGCAAAATTCTCTGGCCAATCCCCAGCACCTCTTGAATATTGCCTGTTCCAATCTTTCGCCCTCGCTCGGAATTTATAATCTGGATGGTGGTGCCGACCGGAATTTTCAATATGCGATCAGCGCCGTCCGCGCCGTCGCGAAACTGCGACCTGCCGCCAGCGCCGTCTTGCGCCTTAACATCTTTTTCATATCTGAATTGGCCGAGCGCATTTAAATCCGACGCGCCCTCGGCATACACGCTTCCGCCCTTGCCGCCGGAGGCGCCCGCAGGACCCAAACTCATCAGATTTTTATTAAAAGCAACGGCGCCTTTACCGCCGTCTCCCGCCTCTACTTTAATAATCACATCGTCAATCAGCATGATGATTACGCGAGATTGCGATTGCCGGAAAGCCAGTCAATCACGCGCTTGCGGTGCAGTGCGACAGACCACTGATTGCCGTGCTTAAAAAGCGCCGGATGCGCGCCCCGAAATTTCTCCAGCATTGCTACGGACGCGCGCGGATACCCGGCCGGAATGTTCTGGTTATAGGCCTCCAAAAACATCACAAGGGTCGTCCGCACCTGGCTTAATTCGAATTCCTCCCGTTTCCCTTTCATAAAAATCTCTCCTGCAAAAGATGCTTATCAGCATACCATACATCACTTAAAAAATCAACGATATGTCGGGGCGTTCATCGCTCAATCGCAAAAGCCGTCCCGATTTCATCGGGACGGCTTTTGCTCGTAATCCATCGCATACAACGCCTGCCAAAAAAATTACTTATCCGGAAAACACTGCTTGCAGTATTTGTAATTCTGCGAATCCGCCGCCCCGACATAATCGCATTTGGGGACCGCGGTGAATGACGCGCAATAGTCCTGCGGGCTTTGCCCGCCCGGCGGAGGAATTTGCGGAACTTGCTGTTGACTGCTCGTGGGAGAAGTGCCTGATGATGACGGCGCGCCCTGACATTTATCGGGATTTTTCATGCAGTACGCCGTGCACTCTTCCTGGCTTTTGCATCCGCCGGGGCCGCCCGAAAAACCTCCTTGCTGTCCGCCGCCAGACCCCCCGGGAAATTCTCCCCCTTGTCCTTCACCCGCTGGACTACTGCCGCCGCCCGGCGGGCTAAAGTTTTTACACTCTTCTTGATGCTCTTTTTCATTACAATACGCGGTGCATTCTTCCTGACTTTTACAGCCCCCGGGGCCGCCAGGAAACTGACCGCTCGTAGCTCCGCCGCCGGGGAATTGGCCCCCGGTCGCCCCACCGCCCGGAAAACCGCCGCCATTCCCACGGTGATCTTCTTGAGTGCAGACGCCTTTATGCTTTACTCCGCCGCGCCTTTCAGCATGGCAATCGTTCGTCAAGCTAGTGCCATCATTTGTGCAGACCGGGTCAGCAATATCAGAACAATCCTGTTTTCCGCATGCGCCCTCATGGAGAATTTGCACGCCCTGCTGTTCCGCATGGCATCTATTAAAATACGTCGTTTCTCCGGATGGGGCGCCTCTCCCATTGATGCCACAAACATATTCGGCGACTGCTCCTTTGACAATGCCGCATTCAGTAAATCCATCATGTTGTTCGCCGCCTCCTCCGCCCCCATTTGGCGCTCCAAATCCCTGGCATTCTTCTTGATGATCTTTACAGTACGCCATGCACTCTTCTTTGCTCTTGCATCCGCCGGGGCCGCTGAATCCTGCTCCGCCGCCTCCGCCGCCGGGTCCGGAAAATTGGCCTTCCAATCCATTGTCTTTTGCCCAGCTCGCACACGCTTGCTGATTTTGCGCGCAATACGTCTGGCATTCGTCTTTGCCGTGGCACCCGCCCGGTCCCTTGCCGCCGGTTTTCTTCATAATCTCCGCGTCCTGCGGCGAAATCATGCCGGCTTTCAATCCGAACTCGACGCATTCATCCGCGTGGCCCTCGCCTTCGCAATACGATTGGCACTGCTGTTTATTGCGGCAACCGCCGGGCGTCGTACCCGCTTTCAGAAATGGCAGAACTTTTTTTGCTTGTTCCAATTCGTCGCCAAAGAGAAATCCCGCTTTTTCGGCAAAAGAAATACACTCATCGGCATTGTCCGACCCGTTGCAATACGCCTCGCATGATTCTTTTGAAGAGCAGTTGCCGGGCGTCTCTCCGCTTTTTCGCAGTTCGGCGAATTTGCGGTATTGCTGGATTTCCTGCGCATCCAAAAATCCCGACTGCTCGCCAAACGAGAGGCATTCATCGGAATGATCCGCGTTGTTGCAGTACGATTCGCAGGACTTCTCGTTATTACAGCCGCCGGGCAATTTTACTCCTGACTTGATAACGGTTTTGAGTTTTTCGATTTTATTCAGCTCCGGCTCGGAAAGCAACTTATGATCTTGCGCAAAAGAAAAACACTCGTCTATCTTGCTGATATCACTGCAATAGGCCTCGCACGATTGCTGGGAATTACAGCCGCCGGGGCCGTCGGTGACATCGACAAGTTTTTGCCGTTTTTCAACTTCTTCGGCAGGCAGTATCTCATTTTTCTTGGCAAATGCAAGGCAGGCCTTTGCGTGCGCCACGTCATCGCAATAAGATACGCACTCGGTCTCGCTTTGGCAATCGCCGAGTTCCGGAACCGGGAACTTGACGTTTGTCAGGATTTGGCTTTTCGGCTCCGGTTTTGCCTCGCCGACGGGCGCGGACTGCCCTCCCACCGTCGGCGCGGCCGCAACGACAACAGATTTTCCGACAGCCACCCCGGCTTTGGTCGGGAGCAGATCGAAATCAATGCTCTTGCCTTTGCAATCAATAATGGTCGCTCCCATCTTAGGAGTGAAGTCCTCCGGATCGGCAAAAGAGACATTGTTATTTTTGAATACCGTCGGGCAATTGCCCAAGCCCCCGCCGTAGGGCAATTTGCCCGGCGGATAGAGCGAAAATTCCTTGATGCCTGCCGATGCCCTGACGGTCAGCGTAAAAAGCCCGTTGCTTAAGTCCTTTTCCAGCCGGACCGAGCTCGTGCCGCCTCCCGAAGTTTGCGCATGCGCTATGACGGCCGCGACCGTCATAGCGCATGCAACGAGCATCCCCGCCGCTAAAAATTTTCTATTGAGAAACATTCTCATTACGCAGAAAATCCGTCATTTTACGAGCGGATTTTTATACTTAAAAGGATTTGCTTTTTCCACCGGATTGATTTCCGGGATTTTCTTCTCAATGGGATTATTTTGGATCTCCACCTGCGGTACCTGCAAAACGCCGCCCTGCGGGGATTTTTTCTTGCTCCGCAATACGATAAAAACAATGATCAGCGCCGCAATCGTCGCTACTGCGATAATAACCCCGATGCTTTTTTTGGTGAGCGCCATAGTGACATGCCGATAAAGACGGAGGTAAGCTTCTTCTTATCTGCTATGTTGATTCAATTATACACGGGCCGTCTTTGTTCCGCCATGCCAGTTATCCCCACAATGCAATCTTAACCGCAATCCGATTAACTCAAATCAAGCGTCTTTACCGGCGCCATGACCGCCTGCGGGTCGCGCTTCCATACATCCGAGACATCCGCATAAAGCTCGATCTCGTTGCCATCCGGATCAAGGATGTAAATGCTGTGCGTTACCGTATGATCCCCGGTGCCGACAATCGTGATGTCTTTTGACTGAAGCTCGCGAAATGCGCTCTTGGCGTCTTCGTGAGAATCGCCTATCTTAAATCCAATGTGATAGAGCCCGGGCTTGAATTGTTCTTTGACATCGGGCTTTCCTCCGACTTCAATCAAAAGCAATTCGTGATGCGTTCTGCCTGATGAAAAGACCGCAACCCCTCCGCCGCGCGTAATTTCGTGAAAACCGAGCGTGTCGCGATAAAAATCCGCCGATCGTTTCAAATCAGATACATACAGTACTACATGGCCGAGTTCTTTAATTTGCATAATTTTTTCACTCCGCGGTGATCTCTACCGCGCTAATCACGATGTCCTGCGTCGGATGGTCTCCCCGCGCATGGTCTACCGGCGTATTTTCTATTTTATCCACGACATCCATACCTGCCGCAACACGGCCGAATACCGTATGATGTCCGTCTAACCACGGGGTCTCTGCGGCGGTGACCATGAAAAACTGACTGCTATTGGTATCCGGCCCGGCGTTTGCCATGGCAAGCGCGCCGCGTACCAGTTTATGCGCGTTAATCTCATCCGCAAAGGTATACCCCGGACCGCCGGTGCCGTCATCAGACCAATCATCATCCTTACTCTTCGGATCTCCGGTCTGCACCATAAACCCCTTAATCACGCGGTGGAATTTGACGCCGTTGTAAAATCCCGCGGTCGCGAGCTTCACGAAATTGTCCACGGTTTTGGGCGCGTCTTTGGGGAAAAGTTCCAGCGTGATATCGCCAAGATTCGTTTTGAGCGCCGCCTGCACCTTTTCCGGTATCTTCGTAGCCGGCGCCGCAGGCGCCGGCGCGGTCTCGCCAGCTACCGATGCCTTTTCTTCTTTCAGCACAGGCACCGCCTCGGCCGCGGGCGCCGATCCGCCGCCGCGCAAGAAATAAAACCCGCCGAAAAAAATACCCGCGACCGCCGCCCCTGCCAATAAATGCGTCATCCTACGAGTTCCCCGTCTCATATATTATAAAATGGAAAAAGGAATACCGCCCTATGGAATACTGAGAATCTTCTTGCATCTCTCAACAATCTCCTGCGGCATCACTCTGGTCTTTTCCCAAAAGGCGGCGGCACCCAGCGATTTGGCTTGTTCCATATTCTCTTTAACCGACACATTGGTCAGTATCACCACCGGAATGTCTTTTGTCTTTTTATATGATTTAAGCTGGCGCAAGACCGCCATGCCGTCTACATCCTCCATAATAATATCAAGCAGGATAATATCCGGCTCCCAGCCGATGGCCCTTGCCAACCCGTCTTTACCCCCGCTTTCCGCCATGATATCAAATCCCGCAAGCTCAAGAGGGATGCGGTATATGGCGATTTGTTCGGGATCGTCTTCAATGAGAAGCACTTTTTTCATAAGCGTTTATTGAGATTTAGCAATCTCTACCGTGAATGTCGCGCCCTTGTTCTCGCCGGCGCTCTCGAAATAAACACGGCCGCCCGGATGAGCTTCTATTACCTTTTTAACAATAAACAAGCCCAGTCCCGAGCCGTCGGTGTAGACATTTTCGGCATTCTTGGCGCGCTTGAATTTCTCAAACATCTTCGGCTGATCATCCAGAGGAATGCCGATTCCCGAATCCCTCACCTTGATTATGACGCTACCCGTATTTTCCGCAAGCTCCACCCGGACAAAGCCCCGAGTCGTGTACTTAATGGCGTTATCAATGAGATTCAAGATCGCCTGTTCAAGGTATCTTTCCTGCCCAAGAACAATGAGCGGAGCAGTGGAGGCCGCGTGCGGATATTCAAACAGCAGATGTTTTTTCTCCGCTTCCTCTTTGCTGTCAGCGCAGATTCTGGCAATCATTCCCCGCACGTCTATCGGCTGGACAATCTGGCCGGAGAGTTTGAAATCAACAATATCCATTTCCGATGCCTGTAAAATATCGTTGATGATATGCGTGAGCTTTTTGGACTTTATAAAAATGCCGTTAATCAACGACTTTCTCTTCTCTGCGGACAGTTGGTCCAGCGTCCCTTCCTGCAAAAGCGACAAGGTGCCGGTAAGCACCGATACCGGCGTACGCAATTGATGGGAAGCGACGTATAAAAACTCGGAACGGGCTTTGACCAGTTTCTCAATCTTTTCTATCTGCTGAATATCCCGCATCGTCATGGCCCGCAACTTGACGGTGCTGAACGCGATCACAAGAAAAATAATAATCGCAAGGAGAGAAGTAATGATGGCCAGTATGATCGCTTGTCGCTCGCCTGCGAGCGCCTGCGCGCGCGGCTGTTCTACAAAAACTCCCCACTTAACGACAGGGGTCGGCATTCCAACCGTAAACGTATCCTCCCCGTTTTCGTTGGCATATCGGTCATCCGGTGCCAGTCCATCCGCGATGGCGCCATCCACAAAAACTTTTTTGACTATGGCTCGTGTGCTAAAATTCTGACGCTGCGTGATTCTGGTAATGTCGGGGTGCAAAATCTCGATTCCGTCGCGGTCAAGAACATACACGTGTCCTTGACCGATCTTCGGAGACCGGATAATGGAGAGCAGGTTTTGCACATTCAGCTCGGCAATGATGACTTTGTCAATGAATTCTCCTTTTTTTGGAACGGGTACGGCGAGAGTCATGTGTAGTTCGCCATTGGATGAAATCACTGGTAGACCAAATTTCGGCGTACCCTGGAGTGCTAAATACAACGAGGGGTTTCGCAATTGGTCAATAAATTTTTCCGGCGGAAGCGGTCCCGACGAGTCAACACGTACAAGCTCTCTTCCGCTTTGACTCACAAGTGCGACACTCTTGAAAATTGGATTGCGGAGCAATAGATTGCTAAATGCGGTATTGATTCGCTGGGGTTCCACAACTACTTCTCTTGAAACACCAGTGGTCTCGTTAAGGGCAGTTTCAAGTGAGCCATTGATCTCCGACTGAATGCGCTCGGCAATTGTAAGCGCAAACACCGACGCCGATACACGCGTACTCCGCAAGGTCGGAATCACCCATATTGCATTGATCACGGAAAGGCCGAGTACGATCAGTACAAAAAAGCTTCTTTTCCCGAGGAAGATTGTCCTGATATCAGCCATAGATTCTACTTCCCAATAATCACATCAGCTTCTTTGAGCAGTTTTGGGTCAAGCGTGATGCCAATAGCGCGGGCTGTATCGAGATTGATCGTAAGAATAAGTTTACTGGGTATCTCAACCGGAATGTCTTGCGGTTTTTTACCTTGCAATATCTTGTGAGAAATCTCAGCGACTTGCTTCCCCATAACAGTGTAGTCCGGACCGAATCCGATGAGTGCGCCGCGCTTCACCTGATCCGTATCAAAAGCGGCAAAAGGAATCTTTTCTTTGATTGCCTGCTTGATGTAGCTGTCGAGTCCGCTCCACACAAGTGAATCGCCGCCTACAATTATTCCCTGTACTCGTTGCGCGGTAATCTTCGCTGCGGTTGATGCATTTTCTTCCTTGGTATGTACCGGAAAAAGTATGAGCTCGATGCCTGTACCTTTGACAACCTGCTCGGCAATTGCTACCGATATATTCGCCGCAATGTCGTTCTGTTCTTCTGCGGTTCGCGGCATGGCGATTTTTTTAATGCCGGGAATGATACGCGTGAGCAACTCAATTCGTTTTGCCGTGAGTTGACCCGAAAGACTGGTGACCCCGGTAGCGTTGAAACCCGGCTGCTCAATACTTTTAACGAATCCGGCGGCAATCGGGTCGTTTAATGATCCAAAGGCAATCGGAATGGGATTCGGCATCTGTCGCGTTACCGTGAATGCTGCTTTGGTTGCCGGAGTGGAGTAAGCGCTGATGAGATCAACGCGCGCATTCATAAAGTCCCGTGCTGCTTTGTCGAGTTCATCCGTAGTAGAGAGGTAACGCACATCGTATGCCACGTTTTGTCCCTCAATATACCCCAACTCCCACATACGATCCTTAAATCCTTTAATGGCAACTTCGTATGAGCCACGGCCGCGGGACAAAATGCCGATGTGATAGATTTTTGGTTGAGAAGATAAGGTGGTCGAATGATATCGTATCCATGTGATTGTGAAAACGCCTGCTATAAGAAGTAAAAACACTGCGCCTAATGCGATCTTTTTCATAAAATAGATTCTCTGTCTTGATTCTTCTCCTTAGAACATAAGAAAGAAGTGACAAGGACAGGAAGAGTCTTAATAAAATAAATAGCTATTTCTAAAGATTACCACAAAGACATATTCTTTCCTATTTTAAGAAACCACGTGCTCATGGGGATTGAAGAGAGAAGACAACGCGGATCAATCGTCGAAAGCGCGCACTGATACTATAGAATATTTTTCCCGCACCAACTATAAGCAGGATGCCAAATAAACTCTGGAAATGTTCAGGAGAAATTTGATACGACAACCACACGCCAACCGGAGTCCCCACGATTGCTGGCAACCAAACATGACGCAGGTCCTGTATCTCAAGTCGTCCGGCTTTGTGAAAAAGCCATGTGCCGAGGACCATTAAGAACGCGCTTACGATCAGAGACATGAGTATTCCTTCATTACTGGAAAACCCGATGCCAAGGAATGTGGGTATGAGAAAAACTCCCGCACCCATGCCGAGCAGAGGTGAGCCTATTCCTGCAATCAAACTCCATATGGCGGTTGCAGTCCATGCCCCAACAGGTAAAAAGGGAAATAATTGCGCAGGAATAAATCCGAGCAATTTGAAACTAAAAAAAATAAGGATACCGATAAATAGTTGGCGCAGATGCCGTTCCTTGAGTCGTTTTTCATAAAGGTTGCCAAAAACGGCCCCGATCATTCCGAATATAATCGAAGTGAGAAGAATGACCGCTTTGTGCCAATCAGCGTGGATGATCTGACTCGGCCAAAGAATCCTTACCACAATGCTTGTAATCACGGAGATGGAGATGGTGAAAAGCGTCAAGCCGTTGACGCGCTTCATATCACGCCTAAGCCACCACTGCACCATCCAGTTAAAAAAAAGCGATCCGGCAGTACCGAAAAACCCGCTTAATACGCTTGCGGCAAAACTGGTAATTTTCAATTTTTTCTCGTCGCTTAAACCTGACTGACGCGTTTGAAGGGTCATGGATATTCCTTAAAAAATGAAGCAACATAAAACCCCTCATCAAAGAGGGGTTTTATGCGCGCGCGTTTTCGTTAAAAGTCATCATCGCGCGTTGCGTCTCTGACATCAGCAGTCCACGGCGGCGCATATCGCCGCCGCCGCACGAGCGCATTATCATCGGCATACATTGCTTCAAATGACTACATACCATAATAATCAGTATACTCTATCACGCATCAAAAGGCAATACCGGGGTACTGAACAAGGTTAAAAACTCTCATCCTCCATAAGCGACGAGCCGTTACCCATATTGGCGGCGACTGCAGACGGAGCTGAAATCGTTTCAATCAATTTTGCGGCAACGCGATACGGATCCATATTTGCCGCCGGACGGCGATCCTCCAGATACCCTTTTCCCTCCCGCGCGGTAAATATCGGGATTCTGATGGAAGCGCCCCGATCACTCACGCCAAAACGGAATTCGCGGATACTGCATGTCTCGTGTTTGCCGGTCAGCCGTTGTTCATTTCCCGCGCCGTATACTGCAATATGCTCCGCATGCTTGAGTCCCAGTTTACTACACGCTTCTTCAATAACCGCCATGCCGCCATCCGCGCGCATTGCGCGCGTGCTGAAATTCGTGTGCGCTCCGGCGCCGTTCCAATCCCCGGCTACTGGTTTTGGCGCATACGAAATAGTAATCCCCCTATCTTCTCCGAGCCGTTCCAAAATCCACCGCGCGAGCCACATCTCGTCTCCCACTGCCAACGGGCCAATCGGTCCTATCTGAAATTCCCATTGCCCGGGCATGACTTCTGCGTTAATTCCTGCAATAGTGAGTCCCGCGCGCATGCATGCATCCAGATGCTCTTCGACAAGCTGCCGCCCAAAAATCCGACCGCTGCCCACGCCGCAATAGTACGGTCCTTGTGCCGCGGGGAAACCAGCCGCCGGGAATCCGAGCGGCCGCTCCCCCTGAAACAGCGTGTACTCCTGTTCAATGCCAAACCACGGCTCCTCGCCTTCGTATTTTTTCGCAATCTCTGCCAAAGGCGCGCGGGTATTGGTCTCGTGCGGATGCCCCTCCGCATCCATGACTTCGCACATCACGAGCACATGCTCGCCTCCGCGAATAGGATCGCGCGCCACTCTCACCGGCGTCAGCAGGCAATCGCTTTTTGACCCGGTTGCCTGCTCGGTGCTTGACCCGTCAAATCCCCAGCCGGGGATATCCGCGGCAGTCCGCACCGGGCCTTCAATGATTTTGGTCTTGGAACGCAACAGAGGCGAGGGCCGCGTCCCATCCAGCCAAATATACTCCGCTTTAATCAACACCATAAAATTAAAATCGTTATCATCTATCTCAAATTCTGCGGGACTAGTCGTGCCTGAAGCAGATTCGCCTCTGGCGAGGAACCTCTATCCTCACAACCAGTGATTCCGGCTTGAACTGCGGGACTAGGATTCGAACCTAGATTAACGGATTCAGAGTCCGTCGTCCTACCGTTAGACGATCCCGCAAAATGTATAAACGCGTCCCGATATGTCGGGACGCGTTTATTGTATCTTATAATATGAAGTTTTTCAACTGCTATAAGGCAAGATACCTGCGCATGGCAAAATAGCTGGAGCCAACGCCCAGCACCACGCCGGTGACGGATATGATGCCGAAGAATTGCAGGAGGTTGGTGAGGAAATATGCGAAGAGATTGAAATCAGGCACGAGCAAAGAAATCTTCGGCGAGATGAGCCATGTCAGCGGGAAAAATACTGCGATGACTGCTACGCCTGCCACAATGCCGTAGAGAAACCCACTGATGAGAAACGGCCCGCGGATAAACCATTGCGTAGCGCCCACGAGACGCATGATGCCAATCTCCTCGCGCATGGTGTAGATGGCAAGACGAATGGTATTGAATGCGACGAGTACGGCGATAAATGCGAGAAAGAGCGCCAGCAGAGCGCCGGATCCGCGGATGGTGGAGGCGATAGAGGCAAGGCGATTAATCACCGCCTGATTTTCAGAATAATTAATCTTGGCAACGCCCGCGTAATTTTTCTTGGCAAGCGCATCGCTGATGGCGGCATACCGCAGGGGGTCCCGGGCGCGGACCGTGATGCTCGCCTGCAAAGGATTATCGCCAAGCTCCTGTAGGGCGCTAGCGATAAGCGCGTCGTCTTTATGCTGGTCGCGGAATCGCGCGAGCGCATCCTCGCGCGAGATATACGCGGTCTCACGAATATCCGGCAGTGCGTCAAGATCGCGCTGAACCGCGAGTATCTGGCTTTCTTGCGCGTCCTGATTGAAATACACGCTGATGTCTATTTTTGATTCCAGCGAATGCAGGGCGGTATTGGCAATGGCGCCGACAAATACGAGATTGCCCAACACAAAGAGTGTGAGCCCAAATACCATCACGGTCGCCGCAGAAAGCCACGCATTGCGTTTGAATGCGAGGAATCCGGCCGCGATCATTCTTTTTATCGTCACTCCCGTCATAAAAAATACGGACTACACGAGATATTTGCCGCGCTCTTTATCGCTGATCACCTCTCCTTTATCCAGTACAATCACGCGCTTGTCAATCGCGTTGATCACTTCCTTATCGTGCGTGGCGAGCATGACGGTTGTGCCGAGTCCATTTATTTTTTGCAAAAGCTTAATAATCTCCCAGGTATTCACCGGATCCAGATTGCCGGTCGGCTCGTCCGCCAGAATCACCTCCGGACGATTGACGAGCGCGCGCGCGATCGCCACCCGCTGTTTCTCGCCGCCCGAGAGCTCGTGCGGGAAATTATCCATTTTGTCATAAAGCCCGACCAGCTCCAGCACCTGCGGCACATCTTCTTCGATCTCCGCATCCGCGCGGCCAGCCGCCTCCATGGCAAATGCAACATTCTCGGCCGCGGTCCGATGGGGCAATAATTTATAATCCTGAAACACGGTGCCTATCCTCCGGCGCACATGGTGCAGATCGCGGTGCGCCACTGCCGATACCTCCAATCCGTCAAGGAAAATCGTCCCTTCGGTCGGCTCCTCCTCGCGGATCAGCAGTTTCAAAAGCGTCGTCTTGCCCGAGCCGGACGCGCCGACCACAGACACAAATTCCTTTGGCTCTATGCGCAGGGTGATATTACGGAGCGCCACCGACGCGTGATTATAAATTTTGGATACGTTATCAAAAAAAATCATAGTTTGAGTTCCGCTTCGATAAATTCGTCCAGCGCGCCGTCAAGGACTTTCTCTATCTGCGAGGTCTCGATGCCTGTGCGATGGTCTTTGACCATTTGGTACGGATGCATGACATAGGAGCGTATCTGCGAGCCCCATTCTATTTTCACTTTTTCTTGGCGCACACCGCGTCGCTCCTGCTCCTGCCGTGCTAACTGTAATTGATAGAGACGGCTTCGCAAAATCCCCATGGCGGTTTCCCGGTTGCTCTCCTGCGAGCGCTCCACCTGCGACGCGACTTGCAGTCCCGACGGCAGATGCGTGATGCGCACCGCGGTTTCGCGTTTATTCACATTTTGCCCGCCAGGGCCGCTGGATCGGAAAAAATCTATTTTTAAGTCCTCGGGCTTGATCTCTACTTCTTCGGGTGCCACGAACTCGGGCATCACATCCACCAGCGCAAAGGAAGTGTGCCGCAATTGCTGAGATGAAAACGGGCTAATCCTGACGAGCCGATGCACCCCGCCTTCTTTTTTCAAATATCCATACGCGTATGGGCCTGCAATCGTAATAGTCGCATTTTTGATCCCCCACCCGCCCGGGCCTGAATTTTCTCCCCAGTGCTCATGGATTATTTTTACTTTCCACCTTCTCTGCTCGGCAAACCTGCTGTACATGCGCAGGAGAATCGCGGCCCAGTCCTCCGCATCCTTGCCTCCGGCACCGGCGTATATTGAAAGGACTGCATCGCCGTGATCATATTTTCCGCTGAAAAAAAGTTCCGTTTCCAGCGCCGTAATTTCTCTCGTCAATACATCCAGCCGCCCCGCAATCTCAGTCGCCATGTGATCATCGCCCCCGGCCATCGCATGCAAATCAATGAGTTCTTTTGCTTCAGCCGTCAATCCCTCGGTCCGCTCTATCTCGCGCTTGAACGCGGCGAGTTCCTGGCTTCGCGCGCTCGCGCGCTTATTATCGTCCCAAAATCCGGATCGTCCCATCTCGTCTTCAATTTTCAAAATCTCCGCGCGAATGCCCGGCAGGTCAAAGACGGTCCGCAAGCGCGCGGAGGTTATCTTGTATCACAGCCAATTTTTCGCGCAAATCATCCATACCGGATAGTATACCACACTGCCCCAAAACAAAAAAGTTATAGAGCGACGCCACCCGAAAAGAGTGGCGTCTGTTCATTAGGGATGCGGCATTGCCGACAGTTGCGAAGGAAAAAGTCTACGAATCGCCAAGATACCGTCCATCAGCGCATCCGCATCCGACGTACCCTCTCTCAATTCCTGAAGACCCGCCTCTGTCAGTGAAAATTGTTGCGGGTGTTGCGCGTTAACTCGCCAGACACTCACGCGGTTTTCCTCGGTGAGATCGATGAGTACCTCTCGTACGATCTGCAGAGATTCTTCCAATCTCAGTTTATACTTTGTCGTCGGAAGCTTTTGCAGATTTGCAAAAATCTCCCCATACCTCAATACCCCTGCGCGACCAATCAACTCCAATACGAGCAACCGTATACGGTCATAATTTTTGAACGGAATCGCTCTCATATGCTCACTCCAAAGAACGATGTTTTCATGGGGACGTACTGCGCCCAGTATACCACATATCACTACGGCGCGCCAAAAGGCGCGCCGTAGTGATAAAGACCAGGCATGGATGAATAGTCAAATAAGCCCTGTCGATCTGCATGCGGAAACCTGCGGTAAACCGGACTTATCGGCTCTTTTGCAGTAATTTTGCCAGTGTGGCAAGCGCGTCGCGCAGGGACTCGAGCGTACTTGCGAGTGATGGATTGGCGATTATGGCAGATGTGGTGGTTGCGCTGGAGACCCAAAAATCGGCCACGGCGCTCGGAAGCGCCATATACGAAGGGCCTGCCGTGGATTGGCTCCCCCACCCGTACACCGTAAGGCGATACCGCTTTGACGGATCAAGCGCGGGACCGTTATATACTTTTAAGTTCGTTCCCGGCGAATAAACGCCGTCAATGTTCGTCGTCCACACGGGATTTACCGCCCCCGAGCTGTCAAAAATCGCAATAGTGAATAACAGCGGCGCGGATCCTGGAGCAGTTGCCGGCCAGCCGCTCCCCACCGTCCACTGAAAGGTCGGGGGCGTTGACACCGGCGATTGAGATGCGATGGGGGCAACGATCGTCACGGGTTGAAAAAATATCTGTTTGGCCGTTGCCGACGGAGGGCCTTCTTTCCCCGCGGCGTCAACGGCGACGACATAATAGCTGTACTCGCCGACGGCATAGGATGAAGCGGCGACGGGATTCCGAGTGATTGCCCAATACTGGCACGAAGTCCACGGCGCGCCGATGAGTCCCCATCCGCCGGCATAAGCCCGGGTTCCGTTTGCCGTACAGGAGGTAGAATCAAAACCCGAGAATTCGCCCACGAGCGAAAAGGAAGAATTCCCCGGACTCTTTTGATAAAAACGGAATGTCGTTGTTTTTGAGGCGCTGTCGCCGGGATACTGGAAAATTATCTGCTGACCAACATTATTATCTCGGTAATCCGGCCAGCTGGTGAACCAGTCCGCCCGAATAGAGGTGGGCGC
>Ga0209515_10005192_pt1 | contig 17048 bp, 22 predicted proteins | sample Subgroupgradi54m_FD_187454 | JGI IMG/M metagenome (GOLD analysis project Ga0209515, IMG submission 187454) | Subsurface groundwater microbial communities from S. Glens Falls, New York, USA - GMW60B uncontaminated upgradient, 5.4 m (SPAdes)... ...
CGGTTGCATTTTCTTACATTATGGTCGTGTTATCGAATGTCGTTTTAACCAAAATTATTTTAACGTTGTGGGGATGAATCTCCACGGAGAATAAAAAAGGAGTTTTGACCATGCGCCCTCAGTTATTAAAGGCAGGAATAGCGGTTTTCTTTTTTTCTGTTATAACGGGATGCTCCATGAACGGTACATCCAACGGCGGGCAGATGGCCATGTACACCATTCCCAGCAAAGAGGCCGAATGGATCCGTAACGGCGAGCCCATTGAATTCGACGGAAAACAATGGTATCCACAGGATGGAACAGAAAATTTGTTGGATTCTGAAGTGTATCTGATGGGAGAATACCGCGGGGTAGAATTTTTCGTCGAGAAAATCGATGTCAAACCGTATGATCGACTTTATACCAAGTTTGGCCCGAATCGTTTCCGATATTTTGAAGTGAAAAAAGACGACCAATAAGAATATGATCGAAGTCTCTCATCTGATGAAAAGATTTAATGGGCAAATGGTTTTAGAGGATATCAATTTATCCGTGGCCGAAGGCGAGCTTTTGGTGATTTTAGGCAACAGCGGGGCGGGCAAAAGCGTTTTGTTGCAGCATCTGATCGGCCTCATGAAACCGGATGAAGGGACGGTCTCAATCGATGGTCAGGATATCACCAAGCTTTCCGAACAGCAATTGCTTCAGGTAAGAAAAAAAATCGGTTATCTTTTTCAAGAAGGCGCTTTATATGATTTTATGAATGTTTATGAAAACGTCGCCTTTCCTCTTGAAGAGCATGCCCATCTGGATGAAAAGCAGATCTCTTTAAAAGTAAAAAATGTTTTACAGACCGTGGGGCTTTCGGATGTGGGAGGAAAATTTCCTTCTGAGTTAAGCGGAGGCATGAAAAAAAGGGCGGCGCTGGCCCGGGCGGTGATTTTGGATTCCAAAATTATTTTTTGTGACGAACCAACTTCCGGGCTGGATCCAATTTTAAGTCGGGACATCTCGGATTTGATCTGTCATATCGCGCGGCAATTAAACTGTACGACGGTGATAACGAGTCATGATATTAAAAATTCTTTACGGATTGCTGATCGTTTGGCGCTGGTGCATGAGGGAAGACTCATCGCCGCCGGAACGAAGCAGGAGTTCAAATCTTCCAAAGATCCTCTTGTTCAGGAGTTTATCGGTTAAGGCATACGAAGAGTCGGGAGGCTGTTATGAGTAAAAAAGATTATTTTAAAAAAATTCTTGCCGGCATTCTTTTTATTGTACTTGGAATCCTGCTGGTGGGCGGCGTGATCTTAGTGATTGGGACGGAAAAAGGTTTTATTCAACCCAAATTCAATGTGACCGTTATTTTTAAAAAGGTGAATGGTCTGGGAATTGGGGCGCCGATTCGTCTCTCGGGCGTTAATGTGGGCACGGTGGGCAAGATCGATTTTCTAGACGACAATATTGACGGTCGGAATGTCCAGGTTGTCTTGAATCTTTTTAAAAGATATAAAAAACAACTGGAGAAAAGCACCTCTTTCGCGATCAAAACCGAAGGTGTGCTGGGAGGGAAAGTCCTTGAAATCAGCAGCGATGAATTGGGTCCTTACGTGGATTTAACCAAGCCCATCTTGGGGGAAGACCCGATTGACGTGCAAGACCTCGTCGTGGTTTTTTCCGACGCTGCCAATGCCTTTACCGAGACCACCCAGACGATGCGTTCCGTTGTGGAGGAATTCCATTCGGTCTCCGAGTCGACCCGGCGGGTGATGAATCGAATTGAACAGAAACTTATCGACGGAAATCTTTTTAAGGTATTTTAAATTGTTGAGGCAGCGTTTATGGAAGGTTTTAAAATATTCGGTTTGAACGTTCCCTTATGGATTTATGTCCCTGGGATATATTTCCTGTGGGTTTTTATTTTATTCGTTGTAAAAAACTTTATTTTTTATTACATCCGAAAATTTGCCGCCCGTACCCAGACCCAACTGGATGACCTTTTTATCAGCGCGGCGGATTTTCCTCTGGTCATTTTGATTTTTACCAGCGGCGGGCTAATTATTGGGCGGATGATTCCGGTTTCCGCCGATATCCATTTGACCAATTATTTTTTGATGGGGTTTAAAGCGGCAACGATTCTGGCGATTGTGATCTTTGTCGACCAATTCCTTTGTGCGGTGATCGGATTTTACGCCAAGAAAATCGAAATATTAAAAACGTCCGGCGGGATCGTCCACGGCCTGATCCGAGGGGTGGTTGTTTGTCTTGGGGTTTTGGTTTTGCTCGATAGTTTTGGGATTTCCATTACACCGGTTTTGGCTTCTTTGGGGATTGGGTCGCTGGCAGTGGCGCTGGCGTTGCAGCCGACGCTCGAGAATTTTTTTTCCGGCATACAGATTATCACCGATAAACCGATTCAGATCGGGCATTTCATAAAATTAGAGTCCGGGGAAGAAGGTTATGTCGAGAAAATCGGCTGGCGTTCCACATGGATCAGAATGCCCCAGAATAATATGATCGTTCTCCCGAATAAAAATTTAGTGAACGCCAGGGTGATCAATTATTATTATCCCTCGCCGGATTTAGTGGCCACGATTGAAGTGGGCGTGCATTATCATTCGGATTTAGAACGGGCGGAGAAGGCGGCGATTGAGGTTGGTCTGGAGGTGATGCGGGACGTCTCCGGCGGGCTCAAGGATTTCGTTCCAGTTGTCCGGTTTCATACGCTAGGCGAATGGAGTATCAATTTTACCGTGGTCTTGTGGGCGAAGGAAATTGGGGATATTGGTTTGATCAAACATGAATTTATCAAGCGTCTGCATAAAAGGTTCGCGAAAGAGGGGATTGTGATCCCGCATCCCGTCAGAGCTATTAATTACGAACAAGAGAAAGCTTAAACAATCTTAAAAGGAGACCAATGTTTATTCTGGGAAATTTAATTAAGTCGCTAGCAACAATCCTCGATGTGGTTTTGACCATGGCGTATTGGCTGATTCTGATCAGGGCTTTGATCAGCTGGGTGAGTCCCGATCCGTTTAATCCTATCGTTCAGTTTCTTTACCGGACAACCGATCCGATTTTGAATCCACTCCGGCGTCTTCTTCCGCCGATGGCGATCGATATCTCACCGATCATTGCCTTTTTAGCGATTATATTTTTTAGGTCATTTTTGGTTGCAACTCTGATGGAAATCAGTTATCGTATGCGCTAAGTAAAGGAGATATCATGATGTTTGATAAGATGAAAGCATTAATGGACATGAAAAAACAGGCCGAAGGGCTCAAGCGAGAGTTGGATTCGGCAAATATAGAAGTCAGTGAGGTGCGCGGGATCAAAATCGTCATCAGTGGTTCGCAGAATTTTCAGTCGATTGAAATCTCGCCGGAACTTCTCAATGGGGAAAATCAAAAACGGTTGGAAAATGATTTACTGCGCGCGTTAAATTCGGCCATTAAGAAATCCCAGAATTTGGCGGCGCAGAAAATGAAGGCCATGACGGGATTCAATATCCCCGGATTAAATTAATAATTCACAAAGAATTGTAAGGAGGTTGACAGATGCCGTATGATAAATCATTAGACGTGGAATCGTTCAAAGAGGTCAAGGAATTCAACGACACAAGAATTTCGGTTGGGATTTTTTCTTATAACAACGGAGAAAAGAAATTGCAGATTTCCCGCGAGAATAAGGACCAAAATGAGGAATGGCGTTTTGCCAAATTGGGACGAATGAATAAACAGGAAGCCAAAGAAATCGTCCCCATTCTGATGAAAGCCGTTGAAAAGATGTGAGGAGATGGTATGGCAGAAGTATTTTTAACCAGAGAAGGTTTTGAAAAATTAAGAGATGAGTTGGAAAAACTCAAAACTGTCGAACGCCGCCGGATCGCCAAGGCGATCGGCGAGGCCCGGCTGCAGGGAGATATTTCAGAAAATGCCGAATACGATGCCGCCAAAGACGCCCAGGCGCATTGCGAAGCCCGCATCTCTGAATTAGAATCCAAGCTGGCACAGGTGCGGATTATCGAAAATGAAAATATCCCGCATGATAAAATTTATATTGGGGCGATCGCGACGCTTTTGGATTTAGATACGGATGAGAAATTGAAATATATGCTGGTTTCACCGGAAGAATCGAACTACGAAGAAAATAAAATATCTATCTCTTCGCCGATTGGCAAAAGTCTGTTGGGTCATATGGCTGGAGAAATCCTGAACATTAAAGTTCCCGCCGGAGAACTTCGATATAAAATCCTGAAAATTGAACGTCCTGCATGAAATTATAAACGATTCTCGAGGGGAAAAATAGGCTGATTCCGTTCAGGCGAACACAATTTTTTTGGAAAATGTATTGAGGAAATTGTGTCCGGACTTCACTCCATAAGCCTATTTCTCCCCTCGAGATAATTTTTTTCGTTTATTTCAAACTTATTGATCCTCCTCGATCGAATCAAAAACCCAGAACACCACACACGGCAAAATCGCGAAAAGGATTCGATTCAACGACACCTGCAGCCACCAGCCGATCTCAAAATAGGTGTTGATGTAATAATAGACCCCGATCATCAGAAAATAGCAAAACAAAAAGACCGGGATGACCCGGATCGTCGGGCGTAAACATTTTCCCTTACTCAATATCAATCCACTCAAGCACAGAAACCATATCCCATTCCATTTCCCGCTTTTGAATTCGACCAAAAAGAAACTTAAAATCATTTTCATGCGAAAGAGGCTGGAGGGCTTAATCGTTGAGCTCAGACCATTGATAAAGGTTTGGTTGGGCGGGGCGTAAAGCAGTTCGAATAAAATCGTCGGTAAACCCCCGATCACCAATCCTAAGAAAAAAAAGGCCAGGAGATTTTGGTTTTTGAGGGTTTGATCTCGACGGAAAAGATAGGGGAGACTTAAAAAAAAGATAAGCAAAGCAGCGCTCGCGCCTTCTGGTTTGGTGAAACTTAAAAAACCTAAGAATAATCCCGCCAGCAGGGCGAAAGATTTACTGCTGCGTGTCCGGGCTTGAGTTAAACAGATGAAACTTCCCAGAAGATAATAGGCCAAGACAATATCACAGTACTGGCTGGAGGCTAGTTTAGTGAAAAATGGTAAAGTCACCATTAGTAAGGTCGCTAAAAGAGCTAAAATTTTTGGGGGAATTTTAAAAGCATTCTGGAATGACAGGCTTTTAGAACTTTTAATAAGTCCGGAAAAAATTAGCCCGGCGGTTAAGGCTGAAAAAACTAGAGACGTCAAAAGCGGTCCCGTTGATCCGGGGGAAGAAGAGAATGTCCAGCCCCACACATTGATCAACGGTAAGAGTAATGGATAATGCGGGCTCGAACGCCACAGAATGGGATCTAAAAGATTCTTCCAATTCCCTTCCCCCAGAAAAAGAAAACGCGCCTTAAGGTTCCACACGGACCAGGCGTCCCATCCGCCGAAGGGATAAAGCCAAGCTTGGCAGATGATCGGGATAAAAGCGATTCCGATGACCAGTAAGAAAAGGTTCGTCTCCAGGTTGAGGCCTCGGAATTCCCATAAAAATTTTTCATGTTTAGGTTTGGTCCTGGAGCTTAACATCAACAACCCGAACAACAAAAGAAGATGGCCTAAAATCACCGCCGTCTTGTTCAATTGATCAAAGACCAAAAAGCTGTAAAACAAAATGTACCCGCTCAATCCCAGTCCGAGTCCTGCTGCCAGAAAAAAAAGAAGGTAGACATTGAGTTTTTTGTCCTTGGCCAAAAGCGATGTGACCAAGAGATGGCCCAGGCAATAAGAGATCGCAAAAGAACAAAGATAGCTCATGGTGCAAAATCCTTGAAAGCGTTTTTCCTGGCCAAGATAATGCCAAATTTGTTTTTTTTGAGAGCCACGGCTTTGATTTCTTCAATTTTCTGTTGGGCGATTTCTTGACGGCTGCAATCGAAGAGAATAAATTCGTGATTGGTGGCGTTCAAATCTAGGATGGTCGGAGCCAGAATATATTGAGCTTGAGCAAAGTTCGCCGCGGCGGGACTTTCCTCCAAACTTTTATCCGTGTAATAGCCTACGTATTTTATGTTTTTGAACGTCTTTTCTAATCCCGTGAAGAGATATCCTGAAAAAAAGAACGGATTGTTCCGCCGTTTGGAGTATAAGTCCAGGATATCTACAAAAGATTCCGCCAGATTAACCGTGATCATGAGTAAAAGCGCAAGAATAAAAATGGATTTTGGTTTCATTAAATTCATTCTATCGAGTGAAATAGTTTAGTTCAACCGAAAAATATCTATTTTTCTCTTGTAGTGAAATTCATATTTTGATATTATGCCATCTGAAATCGAAGTCACTTTTTAAAAGGAGCTAAAATGTCTAAAGCTACTAAAATAATTATGGGGATTTTATTTGTCTTGCTGGGAATTAGTGTTTTTGTCGTGTTGTACGCTTTAAATCAGAAAGAGAATCTTGAAAAGACTAACAAAACTTTACAAGAGCAGGCTCAAAAGACGGAAAGCCGCGAATTAAAAACTGTAGAGCAGAAAAAAGCGTTAGAGCAAGAGAAATCAAGTCTAGAAAGCCAGCTGAAGCAAGCTCAAGATGCTAAAGCCGGGGTGCAAAAAAAATTGGATGCGGCTAATGAAAAGGCAGCCTCAATAGATAATAAGATCAATAGTTTTAATTCTCAAATCAATGACCTTACCAGTGAGCGGGATGATTGGAAAAAACGCGTGGAAGACATTAAAAAAGAACGCGATAACGCCATGACAAAATTACAGGAAGTTTCCTCCCGGCTGACGGCCAAAGAATCTGAAGCGCAAGAAGCAAAGAAAACCTCAACAGCCACAGCCGGTGCTGTGCAACCATCAACCACCCCGCCGGCCGATGCCGACGATGATTACTGGGCGGGAGTTGTTAAACAAAAGGCTTCTTTAGAAGTAAAATTGAAAGAGCTTCAAGATCAATTGTCGAAGGATGCGCTCGAGATATCTGATATAAAGAAAAAAAGTTCTGATCTTGAGCTCGAATTAACTGGACTCAAAAGTCAAAAAATGGATGTGGAAAGAAAACTCAAATTCAGTGAAGATCTCGCCAGCAATCTTTCTTTAGAATTAGCCCGGCTCAAAAATGATCGGAAAATGGGGAACGATCAGCTTGAGCAGCTGCAACAAGACAATGATGATTTAAGAACTCAGGTTAAAAGTTTGTCGTCTTCCAAGGCGGCCTTGGAGAAAAGCATTGCTCATCTTTCGGAGAATAAGAATGCCGTTGAGAATAAACTGGATGAGACTAAAAATTTGATTCAAGGAAAAATTGATGAAATCGTGAAACTTAAGGAATCTATTGATCAAAATGATCGACATTTGAAAACCGAATCGAAACAGGCACAGTTAAAGCCCATGATTGACGATCTTCTGCAGATGAAAGGCAAGATTGATCAGAAATACCAAGAGTCGGGTTCTAAGGAAGTGGAGTTACAGCCGATTATTGTGAGTGCTGAATCGCCGGTCGTTCAACAAAATATTCAAAGTACTGGTGGCAGCTATTCGGGATTCCAGGGGCATATTATGACGATCAATGAACCCAATAGTTTTGTTGTCCTCGACATAGGGGAAGGCTCCGGGCTGAAGGTAGGAGATCAATTAAGGGTCTTTCATGGTCCCAAGTCGGTCGCCCGAGTAGAGATTATTCAAGTCAGAAAAGAAATCGCCGCCGCAGATATTGTAGAAAAAACATCCTCGATTCAAGTGGGCGATATCGTCAGATAAAAGTGAATAAAAAAAGAATCAGTATAACTGATGTCGCCCATCGGGCAAAAGTATCGATCACGACCGTCTCGCGTGTCATCAATAAAGCCACGACCGTCAATAAAGAAAACATCGCAAAAGTCGAAGAAGCGATCTCCTTCCTGAAATTTAAACCCAATATCAGTGCCCAGCGCCTCGCCCGTGGGCTTAACAGCGCCATCGGGCTGGTGATGCCCGGGTATCCAGGGATCTTTCATTCCTTTTATGCCATTGAACTCATCCGCGGCATCGGCCATGCCTGTGAGACGTTGCGCCTCGATTTAGTCTTTCATATCACCAACGGCCAGAATCCGCTTAACACAAATACCGTTGGAGGGATTATTTTTGCCGACATCATAGAAAATCGTAAACAGATCGAATCGGCTTTGAGCGATGGAATTCCGTGTATGGTGATCAATAACATTGTCGAAGATTTGAAGGTGAATTATGTGGCGGTGGATAATAAGCTCGGTGGATTTATGGCGGTCGACTATTTGGTCAGCTTGGGACATCAAAGGATTTCTGCCTTGACCGGAAATCTCCATACTCAAGGAGGAGCCTACCGCCTTGAAGGTTATAAGAAAGCATTGGAACACAATAAAATTCCCGTCAGAGAAGATTATATTTTCCCCGGAGATTATTCCCGCCGCAGCGCCCGCATCCATGCAGAACAAATCCTTCAATTGAAAGATCGTCCGACGGCTATTTTTGCCGCGAGTGATGATATGGCTTTAGAGGTCATGGCCGTTGCCATAGAAAATGGTTTAAAAATCCCTGAAGATATTTCTATCATCGGTTTTGATGACAATCCCGCAGGGCTTTATGGACCGGTCGGATTAACGACCGTCAAACAGCCATTGTTTCAGATGGCCGAAGAGGCGGTCAAATATCTCAATGGTATTGTTTCCGGTAAAAAACCCGCCCTCATCCAGGTGGTCTTGCCTCCTAAACTCATTGTTCGGGAATCATGCTCTGCGCGAAACGACAACCCAAAATGAAATTATTGACAACGAATCACTTTGGCGTTAGGATAAACCCCTCAAAAATTTTGTCGACTCTTCTGGTGATATCGTCGGAGAATGACGATACTAAGGGATGAAGGAATTCAGGTGAATATCTTATTTACAATTATTTTATCTATACTGTGGGTTCTCTTCGCTCTTGGACTTTTGGTGACGACCTTCACTAATTTTCAGTACATGGATTTGAATATTTTGGTCGTGGTGGCGTTTTTCTTCGCGGCGGTCAATACTTTTTTAAAATTAGGCAAAAAAACGTAGGATAAAAATGGCAGAACATTTTTATGAATGTGTGGTGATTGGCGCCGGGCACGCCGGCATCGAAGCGGTTTTGGCGGCCAGCCGTATGGGCGTCGAAACTCTTTTGGTCACGCTTTCTTCCCAGACGATCGGTCAGATGAGTTGTAATCCGGCGATCGGCGGGGTGGGAAAGGGGCAGCTCGTCAAAGAAATCGATGCGTTAGGCGGTCAGATGGGCCAGGCAGCGGATGCAACCGGCATTCAATTCCGCCAGCTCAATGCCTCTAAAGGCCAGGCGGTACGATCTTCCCGCTGCCAGTCGGATCGGATGCGTTATAAGTTGTATATGCAAAGGATCGTGAGTCACCAGAAAAATCTTTCGATCCTCGAGGATAAGGTGAGTGAAATTTTGGTGCAAGGTGGAAAGGTCATTGGTCTTAAAACCGAAACGCAGGAAAAAATTTTGTGCAAGACCCTCATCGTGACGACTGGTACTTTTTTAAGAGGCCGCATTCATGTGGGAGAATCGATCACCCCTGGTGGACGCGTAGGCGAGCAGGCTTCTTATCGCTTAGCCGATAGCCTGCAGAATTTGGGTTTGCCTATGCTCAGTTTTAAAACCGGAACGCCCCCGCGATTGGATGGCCGCACCATCGATTTTAGCGGGATGGAACGTCAGGATTCCGACGAACATCCCATTCCATTTTCTTTCCGTACCAAAGAGCTTCCTAAAGAATTGCTTCCCTGTTATATCACCCGCACAACGCACCAGACGCACGACATCATTCGAGGTAATTTGCATTTATCTCCGATGTATTCCGGGCGGATTCAATCGACGGGAGTTCGATATTGTCCTTCCATTGAAGATAAGATCGTGAAATTTAAAGATAAATTGACGCATCATGTTTTTCTGGAGCCGGAAGGTTTGGAAGGGGATGAATATTATCCCAACGGCATTTCAACGGGTCTGCCGGTGGACGTTCAGGAAAAAATGATTCATTCGATCAAAGGATTGGAACACGCCAAAATGATCCGCCCCGGCTATTCGATCGAACACGGCGTCGTTCCATCGACGGAATTGAGGGCTTATTTAGAAACGAAAAAAATTGATGGGCTTTTTCTCGCCGGACAGATCAACGGCACAACCGGTTATGAAGAAGCCGGAGCCCAAGGGATGATCGCCGGCATCAATGCGGCTTTAAAGGTTCAATCCAAGCCCCCGTTTATTTTAGGACGGCAAGAAGCTTATATCGGCGTTTTGATTGATGATTTGGTGACCAAAGGGACCGATGAGCCGTATCGGATGTTCACCTCGCGCGTGGAGCACCGTTTGATCATCCGGGAAGACAATGCCGACAAACGTTTGGTTAAGTACGGTCATCAGTTTGGTCTTATTACGACGGAAGAATTTGATCGGATCAACGAAAAATATCAGGCGATCGAGCGCGAGATTCGGCATCTTCGAACAACGCGCGTTGCGCCTGGAACGTCTTTGGATGAAACCTTAGAAAAAAACAATAGTCCGATTCTCCGACAACCGACGCTTTTGAGTGATCTTTTGAAACGCCCGGAGGTGAGTTACGCAATGATCGCTCCGTTCGACGGAGATTTGAAGAATTTTCCCCAGGCGGTGATTGATCAGGTCGAATACGAAATCAAGTACGAGGGATTTATTGAGCGCCAGCATAAAATGATTGAACGTTTTCGGCATCTGGAAAACATCAGGATCCCAAAAGATTTTGATTATACAAAAGTATCAGGAGTTTCGCTTGAGATTCAAGAGAAGTTAAAAAGGTTTTCTCCAGCATCTTTGGGGCAGGCGAATCGCATTTCGGGCGTTACCCCGTCGGCGATTTCGATTTTGATGATTTATTTACGTAAGAGGAATTTATCAAAAAAAGATGAGGAGGTAAGATTATGAACCCAACAGATGAAATAACGATTGAAAAAAAGGAAAAAGGGAGGGCATCTTCAATGAAAATTGCAAAAGACATCACACAACTGATCGGTAACACGCCGTTGGTGCGTTTAAATAAAGTCACTCAAGGTTGCCTCGCCGAGGTCGTTGCCAAATTGGAATTTTATAATCCATTAGGGTCGGTCAAAGATCGTATTGGTTTAGCCATGATTGAGGCGGCTGAAAAAGCCGGGAAGATCAAAAAAGATACCGTCATCCTCGAACCTACGTCGGGAAATACGGGAATCGCATTAGCTTTTGTGTGCGCCGTGAAAGGTTATAAATTAACCCTGACGATGCCGGAGACCATGAGTTTGGAGAGAAGGGCATTGCTTCGGTCGCTCGGCGCCAATTTAGTTTTAACGCCTGGCCCGGAGGGGATGAAGGGGGCTATTGCCAAGGCCAATGAATTAGCCAAGACTGATTCGAAATATTTCATTCCTCAGCAGTTTGATAATCCGGCCAATCCGGAAATTCATCGCAAAACAACCGCCGAGGAAATTTGGAATGATACCGATGGAAAAGTGGATATTCTGATTTCCGGCATCGGAACCGGCGGCACGATCACCGGCGTATCAGAGGTCATCAAAAAAAGAAAACCTTCTTTTAAGGCCATCGCGGTTGAACCCAAAGGTTCTCCGGTTCTCTCCGGTGGAAATCCTGGGCCGCATAAGATTCAAGGGATCGGCGCGGGTTTTGTTCCCAGTATTTTGAACACCAAAATCATGGATGAAATTATTCAAGTCGACAACGACGAAGCGTTTGCCACCGCCAAACGGTTGATCCGCGAAGAAGGAATTCTCTGCGGAATCTCCTCGGGCGCGGCCGTATGCGCGGCGTTACAGGTCGCCAAACGATCCGAAAATAAAGGAAAGTTGATTGTCGTGATTATTCCCTCGACCGGCGAGAGGTATTTGAGTACGGATTTGTTTGCGGAGTTTCGGAGTTAAATCTCTTAAAATTACCGTCGATAAAAAATAAAAGCCTCGATATGGAAAAAATAATGCGTTTCGAAGTCCGCAATGATAATCCGCGTATTAGTTTTGATGAACAAGTAAATAGGTGGGATCGCTATTTATTGATAGATGGCCAAAGGGCTTATCAAATCAGTGGAGGCTGTGGCACCTGTCACTTTTTGTTTGAAAAGTTAAGTCATGCTAATAGAACTTTTTCAGCCAGTATTTTGAATGAACGGTTTGAAAAAAGCGAGAATGTTCTCGATGAAAAATTTTTAAAGCAAGTCAGCAGTATTTTTTAGCAGATAATTATATTATTTGCCTTTATAAATTTAGACCAAAATTTGTAATGCCGTCGGACAATAATGACTATTTTTTTCATGAATGCTTAAAACTCTTTGCCCCCAATGGGTATTTTGGGGTACCGCATTATACAAAAACACCATATTATCGTTTTAATTATAATCACGTTGTTAAAATTAATGAAAACGGACAATTTTTTAACTTCTTAATTCCTCTTCATCAGTTCGGAACGTTGGATCAAAAGCGAGTGGATTATTATCGAGAAATGATTTCGAGAAAAGCAATGCCTACGGCATTTTCTTTAAGTGTTCTGGATGTGATTAAACCCGCTGTATGTAGCGTAGGAAAGGAGTTCCCCTCCATAAAGACACACTGGTGCTTAGCAAATTATTTAATGGACGGGCATCACAAAATCCATGCCGCAGCCTTGGAAGGTAGTGAATGTCAGATATTATCATTTTTGTCAAGAAGTGCATCCGTAGCTAATGAATCAGAATTGGACGGCTTAGTTAAAATATTAGGCAGTGTCTGAATCAGTTAGAAATTAGGCAATCGCACGTACAGCCAATTGCGAAATTCGTCCCAAAGGAGCAGTTTTGAGGTGTTCTCAATTTCATACCCCCAAAGTCTTCTTAATGTCTTTCAACAGAAGATACAAATGAAATTGGTCGATCGGGGAGGGTTCAAAACCGAAATGTTCGTAAAAAGATTTAGCCTGTTTATCTTTAGCGTGGACGACCACCGCTCGCACTCCAATAATATCTGCTGCCCCCATAATTTTTAGGAGAGCATCCCGCAATAACCCTCTGCCTATTCCAGCGTTTTGTTCAGTTCTGTCAACCGCAATCCGGGTAAGAATAATGAGTGGAATTGGATAATTGGCCAATCCTTTGCCTACGCGCTTGGGAGAGGTTTCCTTAGTTACGGATCCGGCAGCGAGCGTATAATATCCGACAACCCGTTTATTTCTGGTTGCCGCGTATGTTCTCCCGGAATTGTTTTGGTTATTGATGAAGGCGAATTTTTTAAGATAATCGTTGAGGGCATCCACTCCGCAGTCAAAATCGTCGAGTGCATGAGACGCCTCCAGAAGGACGGGAGTTTTCAAGGGGTATTCTTTATTCATGAAAAATGTTTGGGGTCTTAAAAATTTTTTTAAGTTTCGGAATTTTACGGGCGGGTCGATCTAAGGCCGTACAGAAGGCCTTCCATTGCTGTGGGGGTAATGCAAATTGAATTTTGTTCGAAACCAGTTCCTCCGCCTCTTTTAAAGCGCAATCGACGACGAAGGCTGAAAGTTTCTTGTTTTGCAGCAAAGCCGCGTAAACCAAGAAATCCTTTTGAGAGTTCTCGATTCTTAAATCAATTCTAGTATCTTTTTGTGTTGTAGTCATTTTTTATTCACCTCCTTATTGGGCAATACAAGCATAACATATAGTACACACTTTGTCCACACTATCATTTCCCCAAACACAACTGCAGCAATTCCTGCGGAGAATGCAGGATATAGTCGGGTCGAAAGTTTTTGAGCGCCTGGAATGAGTTGTAACCCCAGGTCACCGCGGCAACATTGATGCTGGATTTACGGGCGGCCTCGATATCGCGGGTTTCATCGCCGATGTAGAGGATGTCCTGGGGCGCGTAACCTTTTTGTAAGATCAATTTTTTAAGACCGTGATTTTTGCCCCAAAAGCGGGACGAGGTCCAAACAAAATCAAAGAGATCCAAATCATGGTTTTTAAGAAATTTGTTAACGTTCTCCAAGGAATTTGAGGTAAGGATCCCCATTTTATAGCCCTGTCTGCCCTCAGGCAGGCCCAGTGATTTGATTTCCCATAGAATTTCCTTTAATCCTTTCACGGGTTTGATCGTATGCATTCTTTTGTTCAATTCTTTTTTGGCCCGGGTCGCGATGTGGGGAACTTTGAGGATTGAAACGTTGAGGAGTTTAAGCATTTCTTGAGAGGTTTTATCTTTGTAGTCCTCCACTTCGTGCGCTTCAATCTTTTTAAAATTGAATTCACCGGCGAGATGATTACTGATTTCAATCATGGATTGAAACGTATCGGCGATCGTTCCGTCAAAATCAAAGATTAAAACTTTTATTTTCATCTATTAACCATCCTGCCTATTTTCTGCGCTAATCGAGTAAGCCATGTTCCCAACACATAGAGAATAAGTGCATTCACTGCAAGCGTGAGAATTATAACGATCCTCTCTCCGAAGAAATATATGGAATATACATCGGAAATGGACGACCACGGTAACGCAAGCAAAAGCAGTGGTACGTCACAAAACCATCCGGGACAAGCGAACGTTACGTCTATGTAAGTATAAACAGAGAATAGCGCATAGCTCACCGTTAACATCGTGCCGACTAATTTTGGAGGATTATTGCGTAACTTCTGATACATCCATTCGTAGCTTTTTGCGACGGAATATATGATAGCCGTATTTAGCGCAATAACGGCAAGCGAAAAAATTCGTATCCAAAACGGCTCGAGTGCTTTGTTTGCATTCCAATTGGTCCAACGCTCCCATGGTTCTGAGATCATACTGTATGGATTGCACACCCATATCCATCCCGAGCAATGTGTCCAAGCAATAAAATACAAGATGGCAGCAATAAGATAAAGCATCGCAAGTCCTGTGGGAACCTTCCGGAATTTTTGCCACAATCGTTGCTGCAACGGACGGAATACACGAAGGACGGGACTAAACAATCTCCGAGGGTTTTCGCGTAACTGACGAAACAGCCATAAACAGAATTTTACAATCAAAAAAATTAAACCCGTATTAAAAGCGATGCAGAGTAACAAAAAAATTTTTCCCCAAAACAGTCCCCCGAACATTCCCGCCAATATTCCTCGAGGGACTATGTTGTCCCACGGCCACTCTATCCATGTGATCCATGGCTGTAAGGGAAACAGATTGTATATAATAATCCCAGGGCATACAAAATTTCCTGTCAAGCAAATCATCCATACTGTAAAAATAATAAGGGTAGGTAGCAGATATATCAATGCAAATGCCGATGAAATTTTTGTTTGTTGTTTCATGTTTTTATTCGAGCGCCAGATCCAAAACCACCTCCGCCATCATCGCGGCGCAGGCGGTGACACGGGGCGCCATCGGCGGGTGGCCTTTCGCGGAATCGGTTGTGTAGTCGCCGACCATATAAATATTCCCCAGCTTTCGAATCTGCATCGGTTTTTTTTCTAGAAGACCAGCCATCCCGTTTCCGCTGACGAGAAATTTTGTTTTGTCTCGATAGTATTCGACAAATTGAAATTTCCACTGGGCTTGATCAAAGGCCTCAACGATAAAATCACAGCCCGAAAAATATTTCTCCCCTTGATCGGGCGTCCAGTGAACTTGGTGGGTGGTGAGGCGCAGGTCGGGATTGATATTGAGGAGTCTTTTTTTAAGAATGACTACTTTAGGTTTTCCCACTTCATCTAAAAAGTACTGTTGACGGTTCAAATTGGAAGGGTCGATTGTATCCTGATCCAAGATTTCAAAATGATCAAACCCCGAGCGGGTGAGAATCATGGCGGCATTCGAACCCAAGCCGCCGGCGCCGCCGATCCCGATTTTAAAGGAACGAATTTTTTTTAGTTGTTTGGGTTTGAGGTATCTTAATAATCCTTGGTCGAAGAGGTTCATTTGTTATAAATTTTAATTCGTAAAATGTGAGATGAGGGAAGTTAGACGTCTTACATCTTACGTCTGATGTCTTACGTAATTCTGCCTTGCCGTGTTATGTTTTTAGATTACTTCATTTTGAATTCGCCGCCAGTCGGTCAGAACCGGATCGAAATTTTTGTTTTTTAAAAGCCGCACGATTTCTTCAACGGAACGTTCATCTTGGATGTCGAACTGCGGTTCTTGGTCTTTTGGATTTAATAAAGTATAGCCGCCAACGGATGTGTTGGATGCGGCAGACATTTTCGTAATGCCGAGTCCTAAAACTGCATCACGTAGTTTCCGGCTTTCTCTCGTCGATAAATTAATCCCAACGCGTGGAAATAAAATTCGCGTCAGGCAAATGATTTTAACAAAGGTCACATCCCGCACATCACAGGGAACAAATCCCATTCCCTTGATGGTGCGCAGCCGCGGGAACGAAACGCTGTATTCAATTCCCGGGGAATTTTTTTCCAGCCATCTTAAATGTTCGTAGAGGGAGTAAAGATCTTGTGCTGTTTCGCTTAATCCTAAAAGAATTCCTAGGGAAATCTGACGGATCCCGCTTCGGGCGATTCTTGCGGGTGTTTCTCGTCGGTAATCGTAGTCGCTTTTTTTCCCGGAGATGTGCACCTGGGCGTAGCGCTCGCGGTTGTAAGTTTCTTGGTAAATTGTGATTCCGTCCACGCCGCTTAAAAAAAGTTCGCGGTATTCATCCGTGTCCATCGGATGCACCTCGAGGCTGATTGAGGGAAAATAATTTTTAGCAATTTCAACGGCACTTTTTAAAAAGGAAAGAGGAGTGGCTTTGTAGGATTCTCCGGTCAAAAGCAAAATATTTTGAATCCCCCTCTGGGCAACGAACGCCATTTCGGTTTGCATTTGCTCGTCGGTTAATTTTATTCTTTTAATCCGGTTGTGGCTGTGAAATCCGCAGTAGGTGCAGTGGCTGCTGCAGTAATTGGAAAGATACAAAGGGGCATACAGCGAAATCGTCCGTCCGAAATACTGCGCGGTCAATCCCTGTGCATCTTTGGCGAGTTGTTCGGTTTCCCGGGAATTTTCGTTGGTTAAGATATTTTTGATTTCACTGAGAGTGATCATGTTCGAAGAGAAACCCTGTGAGCGGAGAGGAGGCCTCGGCG
>Ga0209515_10005193_pt1 | contig 17047 bp, 15 predicted proteins | sample Subgroupgradi54m_FD_187454 | JGI IMG/M metagenome (GOLD analysis project Ga0209515, IMG submission 187454) | Subsurface groundwater microbial communities from S. Glens Falls, New York, USA - GMW60B uncontaminated upgradient, 5.4 m (SPAdes)... ...
CGCGGGTCTGGGCGCCGCGGTTCATCTCGAGGGCGCGGCGACGCTCTATGAGCGACAGGCGAGCCTCGGCGGACTGTGTGGTCAGGCGTCCGTTGCCGGGTTCCGCTTCGATGCGGTGCCCCATGTGCTCCATTTCCGCGACCCGGCTGTCCTTGAGTTTGTGACGCAGCTGCTGGGACATCGGCTCCGCGCGTATCGGCGCGACGCCCGTGTGGCCACCCATGGCACGTTCCTGCGCTATCCGTTCCAGGCCCACCTCCATGGACTGCCTCCGGCGGTCGTAAAAGAATGCGTTGACGGCCGCCTGGCGGCTGGCCGGTGTGGGCCACCCGAGACCGGCACATTCGATCGCTGGATCGCCACGTGCTTCGGGGATGGCATCGCGCGTCATTTCATGGTGCCGTACAACACGAAATTCTGGACGCTCCCGCCGAGTACCCTGACGTGCGAGTGGCTCGACGGTCTTGTGCCGGTGCCGACGAGTACGGAGACGATTCGCGGGGCGCTGGAAGACGACCCCACGGAATACGGCTACAACGTGGAGTTCTGGTATCCGAGTCCCGGGGGGCTGGGCGCTCTCGTGCAGGCGTTCCTCGAGCGGGTTCCTCGGCTGCGCCTGGACAAACGGCTCGTGCGGATTGACACGGCGCACCGGCACCTCCACTTTGCCGACGGAGAAATGGTCGCGTACGACCATCTGCTCAGCTCGATTCCACTCCCTGAATTGCGAGGGCTGCTGGACCCCTTGCCGCACGATGTCGCGGAAGCGCTCGATGCCCTCCGGTGGACCTCCATCGCCGTCGTCCATCTGGGGCTCAACACGCCGGCCCGCGTCCCGTGGCACTGGGCGTATGTGCCCGATCCCGAGATGGCCTTCTATCGCGTCGGGATCCCGAGCCACTACGCGCCCGATGCGGCACCGGAGGGGTGTTCCATCGTGTCGGCCGAGATCTCCTACGCCCCCTGGCGTCCGCTGGAACGTGCCCACCTGATGCCGCGCGTCATCACCGAACTGCGGCGCTTGGGGATCGTCGGGGAGGAGTCGGACGTGGTGGTCCGCAAAATCGTGGAGCTGCCGTATGGGTATCCGATTTATGATCGGCAGTACGGATGGGCGACGACGCGACTATACGAGTATCTCGGTACCCAGGCCATCACCCCCTTCGGACGCTTCGGTTCCTGGCGCTATCTTTCCGTAGAGCAGACGCTCCTCGATGGCCACCGTGCGGCCGCCGCGATTGCCGGAGACCACCCCGCCATTCACGCGCAGGGTCAGGTCAAGAGCCTGACTCCAGGCTGAGCCGAGGACGATGCGGTATTTGGCTGAGTTCTTCCGCTACCGGGACCTGCTCTTTTGGCTCACCATCAAAGAGATTCGGGTGCGGTATAAGTCCCCGCTGCTGGGAGTGCTGTGGGCGTTTCTCGTGCCCCTGTGTCTTAGCGCAACGCTATGGATCATCTTCACCCGCATCATCCCCGTGCCGATGGGAAAACAGCCCTTCTTTCTGTTCGTGATCTTGGGAATTTTTCCCTGGAACTTTTTCGCGCAGTCAGTCTCCACCGGCACGACCAGCGTCCTGGAAGCCGGTGCGTTGATTAAGAAGACGGCGTTTCCGAAGGCCCTGATTCCATTGTCCGTGGTGGCGGCGAACTTCTTCAATTTTCTCATCGCGCTGGTAGTGGTCATCGGCTTCGTCGCCATCTCATCGCTCGCCGTCAGTCGGTGGGTTTGGCTGCTGCCCGTCGCGTGCCTGCTCGGGTTCGTGCTGACGGCGGGGGTGGTCTTCTTCACGGCCGGCCTGCAGGTCCGCTACCGGGATATAAAGTATCTGGTGGAGATAGGTCTGCTGGTTGGGTTTTACCTGACGCCGATCTTCTACCCCCTTGGGCTGATCGCGAAGGCGCCTCCCCTGCTGCAATCTCTGTATCTGCTCAACCCGCTCGTGTCCCTCGTGGAGCTGTTTCGCGCCACCCTGCTGGGGAGCACCTCGGGCGGGATCCTGGGATCGGTGTGGTCGGTGCTTGGCACGGCCACTGCACTGTCCGCGGCGGTGTTTGTGGTCGGGCTGTTGGTGTTTCGGCGGCGCGAGTCAGGATTCGCCGATTGGGTGTTGGGGTAATGGGCGACATTCGACTGCGCGGACTCTCAAAGGTATTCGCCGTCTCCCATGAGAAACCGACGCTCCTGCGAGAGTTGATGCCGCGATTGATGCGCTCGGCACGCCTTGAGTCCCGCTGGGCCCTGCGGGACGTGGATCTTGACGTGGCGCCCGGCACGTCGCTCGGCATTGTCGGGCCGAACGGCGCGGGCAAAACCACCCTGCTCAGCCTCATCGCCGGGGTGCTGAAGCCGACGAGCGGGACCGTCCACGTCGACGGGCGTGTCGCGACCGTGCTGGCGCTCGGCAGCGGGTTTCATCCGGAGTTGACGGGTAGGCAGAACGTCTTCTTGAACGGGGCGATCCTTGGTATGAGCACGCGGGAAATTCGGCGGAAGCTCGATGCCATTGTGGCGTTCAGTGAGTTGGAGGCGTCCATTGACGCGCCGCTGCGCACCTATTCGTCGGGGATGCAGCTGCGTCTCGGCTTCGCGATCGCGGCGCACAGCGACTTCGACATCTTGCTGCTTGATGAGTTCCTGACCGTGGGAGATGTCGCGTTTCAAGAGAAATGCCTGCGATATCTCGAGGCCGCGCGCGCGCAGGGAAAAACCCTCGTGATGGTGTCGCAGGTCTCGGCGCTCATTGAACAGCTCTGCGACCGGGCCGTGTTGCTGGTGGAGGGCCGCCTGGCGGTCGATGCGTCACCGCATGAGGTGACCGACCTCTACCTGCAGCGCAGCCTCGACCGCCACGCACAGCGCGATGATGCGTCCGTCCGGGAGCTGGACATGATGCGGCAGCAGCTGAGTCGCCGCGTGATGAGCGAGCGATTCTGCGGCGAGTCGGTGCGCCGGCGCGCGGGGACGCGGGAAGGCACCGGGGCGATTGAGATCAGCGGCGTGGAGTTTCTGGATTCGGCGGATCAGCCGCAGTCGGTCTTCCAGACGGGCGACCGATGCACCGTCCGCGCCCGTTTCATCGTGCGGCGGGCCATTCCGCAGGCCCGGTTTGGCGTAGCGATCTTCCGCGAGGCGGATTTCGCCTACGTCTACGGCACCAACACGATGGCGGACGGCCTGACGATCCCGGAACTTGCCGTCGGGATGGGCGAGGTCCGGTTGACGATCGAGCCGCTGTGGCTGCTTGATGGCGCATACCGGGTGAGTGCGGCCTGGTGGGATGCGGCGTCCGTGGTGGCCTCGGATGATCCGTACGCCGAGGCGAGCCCCTACGATTACCACATTGGCGCCTACGCATTCCAAGTCATCGGCCCGCCTGGAGCGGCCGGCGTGTGTTATCTCCCGCACCAGTTCGACGCGGCCGACGCTGGTGAGGCGCCGTCGGCGACGCTTTGCGTCGTAATTAATACGGGAGATCCCTTGATGATCGGTCAGGACCGCGCCGGCTCTTCGCGGCCGGCACGGTGCGTGCGCATTATCCGGGAGGACGGGTTGGAATGCTTCAGCGTGCTGGCCCGGGGGCCGGTGCGCATCATGCAGCTGAACCTGTTGCCGGCGCGCTACTGGGTCTGCGTCGATGATCGACGACCGCAGGAACTGTTGGTCAGGCCCGGGAGGCTGGAGCACGGCTGCGTGTCGCTCGGGCACCGCTGGTCGCTCCACTGCCCGGGCCCTCAAGAAGCACTTATGGAGGCAAGGCCATTATGAGGACGGCGCGCTTACTCAAGTATTGGGTCACCGCGATAACCTTGGCGGCCATCGCGGCCGCGTGGATGCTCCTCGAGACATCGCTGGCCCGGTTGGGCGCCATCGCCCTGATCGTCACGGCGGGGCTGGTCCTGCGGATCATCGCGAATCTCGGGCAGCTAGCGTACGATTTGAAGTCTGAGGTGGTCTCGCTGCGCGTGGCGTTGGCAGAGTGGGAGCATGAGGCCTCTGCCGCCGGAACGGAGCGGTTGCTGCTCGATGAAGTCTCCCTCGCGAGACTGGACACGCTCGTGGCGCGACTGCGCGAACTGGAAAGCGAACTCGAGCGTCTCGGCTCGCCGCTGGCGCCCTCATCCGCCCTCTCCTCGGCGCCCGCCAAACCGTCATGAATGAAGGGAACGTCTCGCCGCTTGTCAGTATCAGCATCGTCACCTTCAACGGGATCCATTGGCTGCGCGAGTGCCTACGCTCGGTCTTGGCGCTCGACTACCCGGCGGATCGTCTCGAGGTCTATGTCGTGGATAACGGCTCAACGGATGGATCGCAGGCCCTCGTGCGCGATCAGTTTCCTACGGTGCGGTTGCTCGAAAACCCGGTGAACAACTATTGCCGCGCGCATAACCTTGCGCTGCGCGCATCTCGCGGCGCGTTCATCGCGCTCCTGAACAATGACGTGACGCTGGATCCCGGCTGGTTGCAAGCGCTCCTTGCCGTGCTTGAGGCGGGCCCGCGCCGGGGCGCGGTGATGGGCAAGCTCTTCTTCATGGATGGGGTGACGCTCCAGGGAACGGGATTGGCGGCGTTTCCTGACTTCCGGTGGGGCTACCGCGGTTTGGGAGCTCGTGATCCGGATTCGTACGATCAGCTCGAGGAGCTTTCCTATCTTGCCGGGACGGCCGTGCTGTTCCGCCGGGCCTGCCTCGAAGCGATCGGCGGACTTGACGAGGACTTCCACTGCTACCATGAGGACGTGGATTTCTCGCTGCGCTGCCGCAAGGACGGGTGGACCCTGCACTACGTCCCGACTGCGGTGGCGCATCACGCGCGGAGTGGCACGTTCCGTGAGAAGGAACGCAATTTTCTCGATGACCGCAATCGGCTGTTCGTGGTCGCGAAACATTTTCCGGAGCGGTTCTCCGATGTCGCGGGCCGCTTCGCCATGGAGCAGGCGGCGGACCCTCGGCTGCCCGCCATGATCGAGGAGGCGCTCGCCAAGTTGAGACGCGAGCAGCCGGCCAGCCGATCTGCGGACACCATCGGGCAATTGCGCGCGCAGATTGAGCAGGCGATGTGGCAGGCGCGGTTCGATGGCGTCTACGCGCTGACAGTGGAAGCGCAGCGGCACGTGAACGATCGGCTGCAGGGGGTGCTGCGGGATCTCGAGGCCCGCGTGCCGCCGGCCGAGATGCCGGAGCCTGCCGTCCCTTGGTGGTCTGTGGGGCAGGTGCTGCGGCGGCGGCTCGAGATGTGGAGTCGGTCAGACCATCCGCGGATGGAGCGGCTCATCCGGGCGCTCATTCGCTGGAGCGCTGGCGTCCTCGCGACGATCTTTTGGTGCGCTGATGCCCTCAGCGCGCGAGTGCATTGGCCGCCGTCACCGCGCCGTCCCCTCCCGATCCATGCGACATCCGAGACTCCGGTGTCGATTGTCATCCCGACGTGGAACCGCCGGATGTTGCTGGCCCGGTGCCTGGACGCGCTCTGGGCCCTGCCGAGGGTGCGCTCAGGCCACGATGAGGTGATCGTCGTCGATGACGGCAGCGTCGACGGGACCGCCGACATGGTGCGCCGCCGGTTTTCCCGTGTGAAGCTGGTGCGGTTGAACCGGAATCGCGGGTTCGGATTTGCCGCGAATCGTGGCGTCAGGGCGGCGCGGCATCCGATGGTATTGCTGCTCAACAACGACGTGGTGGTGACAGCGGGAGCGCTGGAGCGGCTGCTGTCGCACGCAGGCACTCCGGATGTGGCAGCGGTGACGCCGCGGCTCTTCCGGTGGGATGGAGTCAACCCGCTCCAGGGGGTCTTTGAGGCGGAATTCCGCAGCGGTTTCTTAAAGGTGTTCATCGACGGCCGATCCCATGGGATTCGTGAGCCCCACCCCACGCTTCTGGCGGTGGGCGCCGCCTGCCTCATGCGCCGCAGCGACTTTTTCTGGTTGGGCGGCTTCGATCCCATTTACCGGCCGTACTGGTGGGAGGACAATCATCTCTGTTACCAGGCGTGGAAGCGCGGGCTGCGAGTGATGTATGAGCCGCGCGCCGTCATGTACCATAAGCTCCACGGGACCATCGGGGCAGGGGATCCAACGGTCATGCGGCGCAATCACCTCATCTTCTCCTGGATTCATCTGAATCCGGCTTGGCTCGGCGAGCAATTTCACGCGCTGGAGGCGCGATGGGTGACGGAACGCTCCCGCATGCTCATCGGTTACCTGAAAGCGCTCGCGGTCCTGCCGGGGATCCTGCGCCGGCGCTGGAGCGAACAGCGAGCCCTCCGGGTGTCGGACGCCGAGGTCCTCGCGCGGACGCGATCGCGCTGGGACTGGGACGCTGAACCCTCCGCGTCGCCTAATGGACACACGCAGGTGCACGCGGCGGAGGTGGTCGTCGCCCAGAAGGAGTCGGCTGCGATGGGTGCGGGTGATGGGTGAGGGGAGCGCACCAGGCGGCCTGCCGTACGTCAGCCTGATCGTTGTCACGTACAACGGGGCGCATCTATTGGGGCCTTGTCTGCAGTCGCTGGTGCATCTCGACTACCCCGCATCGCGGTTGGAGGTCTTGGTCATTGACAACGGTTCCACCGATGAATCGGCCGAGTTGGTCAGGACGCATTTCCCGCAGGTCCGTTGGCTATCGAACGACGTCAATAACTATTGCCGCGCGAATAATCTCGGGGTGCGCGAGGGACGCGGCGCGCTCGTGGCCTTCATTAATACCGACGTTCAGGTGGATTCGTCGTGGTTGCTGCATCTCGTTGATGCACTGCAGCGCGATGCCCGCCTGGCTGGCGTCACCGGCAAAACCTTCCTGGGTCGCGGCCCGCGGATTTCCAGCACGGGCCATGAGGCCGTCCCGAATCACTACTGGCGCGATCGCGGAATCTGGAAACGAGATCGGGCTCTCTACGATGAGGCGGCTGAGGTCCCCGGCATCTCGGGCTGCGCGTCGCTCTACCGACGGAGCTGCCTGGAGGCCATCGGCGGCCTGGATGAAGCCTTCGTGATGTTCTATGAGGATGTCGACCTGGGCATTCGCTGCCGGCAGCGGGGCTGGCGATTTCGATACGTCCCCGGGGCGATTGCCTACCACCAGTTCCACGGCACGGCCAGCGACGAACTCGGCCAATTTTTTGTCGAACGCAACCGCCTGCTCCTGCTGGCCAAACATGATCCGACCCTTCTACCGGCGGCCTGGGGCGCATCACACGCATTAGCGCATCCGGAGGGTCGTGGATGGATGGCATCATTTCAGGGCGACGTCTACCGAATGCTGCATCGGGAGCACCAACCCGCCGAAGTCGAGCGGTTCTGGCCGAAGATTATCGCTGCGCACCGGTGGGCGACCGAATGCTCGTGGTGGCAACGGCTCATCGCGCAGGCGCGTGCTCGCGCGGGCGCCGTAATGCGCCGATGGCGCAGGGTTGACCCGGAGCGATCGTCCGGTGACGCGATACGAGCGGCCCACCGGAGCCGAACGCACGGACTGACGTGGCGGTTGGAGCAATCGGGTCCGGTTCCGCATCTGATCTTTGACGCTCTCGGCGATGCGTGGACAGGCGGAATAGGTGGAGAGCCCGCTGTGGTGTCGCAAACGGCCCCCGTCCTTTCCGGACACGGCGCCTCATGACAAGCACTCGTGCGCTGGCGCCGGTCGCGGCATGGCGCCGGCAGGTCTGGGTGATCTTGGCCCTGTACGCCGCGCTGGCGGGAGGCTATGCGTGGTTGAATCCAGTGTTCGAGGCGCCGGATGAGCCGTTTCACGTCGGGTATGTGAACTTCCTCCTTCGGCAGCGCCGATGGCCTCAAGATGTTGACATCGAGAAGACACAGCAGTTCCTAGAAACCCACGCGGATGAAGCGCACGATTTTCAGATCTTCGAGGCCGGACAGTCGGACATCGTACACACGTGGCTGCATCCGCCGCTCTACTACATACTGCAGATGCCACTCCTCGGCGCGTTCTATCCGCGGGGCTTCACCGGCGTCCTCGTGCCGGTGCGCCGCGATTTCCGGGTGGCGATCCAACGAGGCTTCTTCCACCATGAGAGCAATGAGCAATGGATATGGACCCGCCAGCTGTGTGCCATTCGGCTGATGCGTCTGCTCTCGGTCGTGCTGGGCGGGCTGGCGATTTGGATGACGGCGCGCATCGCGGCACTGGCTATGCCGGAATCACTCAACCTTCCGATATTCGCCGCAGGACTGCACGCGAGTATCCCGCAGTTCACGTTTCTGTCCGGGACGGTGAATAACGACAGCCTGGGGTATGTCGCCAGCGCGCTTGGCCTGTGGGTGCTCCTCCGTGTGTTGCAGCGCCCACCGTCGGCTCCACGCGCGGCCCTCATGGTCGGCCTGAGCCTGGGCTTGGGATTATGGAGCAAGGCCACGACGCTGTTTCTGTGGCCCTTGACACTGGCGGTCGGATGGTTCGCGTATCGGCGCTGGATGGAGCGTGGAATTTGCGCACTTGGAGCGATTGCGATCGGTGGCGTCATCGCGTGGCCGGCGTATGCGGGTCGGCTTCACTGGATGGCCGACCTGCTTGGGTTTGCCGCGACGGGACGCTCGCGCTTTATGAGTTTTTCGACCCCGTTTTACGGGATCCCTGCGGGGACGGACCTCGGATACCTCGGGCGGGTCCTCGACATGCTGGGGGAATCGTTCTGGGGCCGCTTCGGGTGGAGCCATGTGCCGATGGACCATCGGGTCTTGGCGGTCTATTGGCTGGTGGTGACGCTCGCGCTCACCGGCTGGTGCTGGCCGCGCCCGCAGCGTCCGCTCTCGGCATGGACCCGGAAGGCCCTGACGGTGCTGATGGGGGGCGTGGCGATCTTCGGCGGCTGCGCGGGGCTGCTCTACGCACGCGCTTTTTTCCCGCAGGGCGGCCGTTACCTCATGACACTTGGTTCAGCGATCGCCGTTGGTCTCGCCTTGGGACTGCTCAGGGTTCGTGGACGGCTGGAAGACATTGTGGAGCAGCCCGTGCCTGAACGGGGATTCGTGTGGGGCGTTCTTGGTCTGATGGTGTCGCTCAACGGATTCGTGTTATGGCAGTCGATCTATCGAGCCTACGCGGTGGCGTGGGGGGCCGCTCATGTCGGTTGAGTCGGAGGCGGCGGACGCGGCTGTTATCCCGGACCATCAGCGCCTTGCGGCGACGGAGCGGGCTACTGTTGCGGTGGTGATCCCGACCCCGGGACGTTCGGCGCGTCTCGACCGCTGTCTTGAGAGCCTCTCGCGCCAGACCCATCTGCCGCTCGAAACGGTGGTCGTCGTACCGAGTGAAGAGGCCATGGAAGAGATCGCGCGCTGCGGGCTGGCCGTACAGGTGCGGGTCTGTGCCGGGAACGCATCATTCAGCCGCATGGTGAACGACGGCATCGCGTCGACGACGGGTGAGTGGGTGCTGCTCGTGAACGATGATGTCGTGCTGACGCCGCATTTCCTAGAGCGGCTGGTGAGTGATATTCCACCGGCGCCGGGCATCGGGATGATGTGCGGGAAACTGTTGGCCGCGGACGGGCGCACGATCGATTCCACCGGGCAGTTCGTCAGCCGCGCCTGGACGGCTCGCGAGCGCGGTTACAAGACCGCGGATGTCGGACAGTGTGACTCGCCAGGGTACGTCTTCTCGGTTCCCGGCGCGGCGGCGCTGTACCGGCGGCGCATGCTGGAGGAGATTGCCGTTCAGGGCCGATATTTCGACGAGGGCTTTGGCACCTACCTGGAGGATTTGGAGCTGGGGTGGCGGGCGCAGCACGCGGGCTGGCGCGCCTACTATGTACCTGCCGCGCGAGCGATCCATGCGCGGGGATCCACGACGAAATCCCGTCGGCCGCGCTGGCCGTTTCTGCAGCGCTACTACCTGCCGTGGATTTCGCCGGCGCTGCAGGCCCGTTATATCCGCAATCGCTATCGCCTGATGGCGCGATACGGTTCGCCCTGGACGCTCTTGAGGGATGGACCGTGGATTCTGTGGTATGAGCTGAGGCTATGGGTGTACCTCCTCAGTTTCGGACGAGAGACTCTGCGCGCAATGTGGCGCATACGGAAGACCAGTCAGGGCTGATGCAAGAGCAAGTTGGTTGTGTGCGTTCGGGCTCAGATCAGGGGTCGGCCGATTACGACTACGACATCATCATCGTGGGGGCAGGGCCCGCGGGGTCGACCTGCGCATGGTTTGCCGCACAGGCCGGGCTGCGCGTGGCGCTGATGGATGGAGCCGTGTTCCCAAGAGACAAAGTGTGCGGCGATGCGCTGAGCCGCACGAAGGTGTGGCCGCTGCTCCAGGAGATGGGTGTGGCGGAGTCATTTGACGAGTTGCCGATGGTTCCTTGCAGAGACTATCTGGTCGTGGCGCCGAGCGGGGGGCAGCTGCGCGTCACCGCCTCGCGTGAAGAGAACGCCTTATCAGGCGCCAATCGCATCTGCCGGCGTCGGGTGTTCGATCAGCGACTCCTTGAGCACGCAGCGTCCAAGGCGGACGTGTTGCAGGCCTTCACGGTGACGGATGTTGCGAGGGTGGATGGTGCCGTTGAGGTGACGGGTCATGAGCGGGCCACGGGTCGTCAACGTCGGCTTCGCGGCGCGGTAGTCGTGGGGGCCGATGGCGCACAATCCGTCGTCGCCGCCCGTGCGGGCCTGCGTGACGGATCAGAGACCCTCCCGGGCATCGCCCTGCGGGGCTGGCTGCGCCATGTGGAGCCGCCGCGCGATTGTCTCGAATTGTATTTTCTCGCACCGCTGTTGCCGGGCTATCTCTGGATATTTCCGTCGGAGGATGGCACGGTCAACGTCGGCGTTGGAATCTTCCGCGGCCAACTGGCCCGGATGCGCGTAGGGTTGGATGAAGTCTTCTGGCGCTTGATCAAAGGGCATCCGGTGCTTGCCGAGCGCTTCCGGGACGCGGCATTGCTGGAACCGTTGCAGGGATGGCCCCTGCCGCTGTGGAGCCGGCGGCGGCGCCTCTCAGCCGACGGGGTGCTGCTCGCGGGGGATGCCGCCGGCCTGGTCGATCCATTGACCGGTGAAGGGATCGGCAATGCCATGCTCAGCGGCAAGATCGCGGCGGCGGTCGCCGGCGAAGCGCTGCGGAGTCGGGACGCGTCGGCACGGTTTCTGCGCCGGTACGATGCGCGTCTGTGGCAGATGATGGGTCGCGAATTTCTGCTGGCCCGTCTGCTCCAGCGTGTTATTGCGCGGCCGTGGGCCGTCAATGCGGTGGTCAGATGCGCTCGGCTCAACGGCGCGTTCGCCCGGCTCGTGCACAGTGTCATCCTGGCGCCGGGGGGCAAGCAGGACTTGCTGTCGCTTCGCGGCCTCCGCAGAATTGTGGGGGATCGCCATGTCGCAGGCCGCAGGATATAAGATGAGGGCTGGCACGGAATGGGGGGTGCGGCGTGCGACGTGGTGGGATTGGCTTGCCGTGTACCGTCTCCGTAATTGGGAGCACAAGGTGAACTTATCGCGGTTTCTCCTCTACGTGGTGCTGGCCTGGATGATGGCCGGGGCGCCATGGGGATGGCGGATCAGCGGCGTGTTGATCGCGGTCACCGCGCTGCTCATGTATGCAGGCGCGTGGAGCGACTACTGGGATTTTGTGCTGGAAGGTCAGCGCAACGCCCTCGGTATGCTGGTGCGCGGCGCCGCGTTGTCTCAACGACAGGCCCTCGGGATGGTCCTGCTGCCGTTGCCTGCCGTGATCGGCTTGAGCGTCCTAGCCGCCACACTGGCGGTCGAACCGGCGACGGGAGCGATCCTCGGCGCGCTGACGGTACTTGTCACGGTGTACGCGAGTCCACCGGTGCGATTGAAGGTCCGCCGGCCCCTGGGGTTTTTCGCGGCCCCGCTGGGCGCAGCCCTCACGTTCGTGGCGGCGTGGGGAAGCGTCGCGTCATGGCGGCCGCTCACGTGGTGGATGGCGTGCGCGCTCTTCCTCTTTCACTGCTATGCGGAGTGTTTGCACGTGATGGACGATGCCTCCGTGCCAGGGGAGACGCGTAAGCTCCCATTCAGGACGGCGCGCCTGTGGGCCGGACGGCTGCCGCTGTGTTCGGTTGTCTGGACGGGAGCGTTGGCGCTGCGGTGGCCGGTATTCGTTGTCGGCATCGCAGGCGGCCTCGTCCGCTGGCTCGCGGTTAGATCGATGGATGGCCAAGCACTGCACCGCCAGCGTGTGCAGATATGGAGCCCACTGCTGTTTCTTCCGGAGTTCTGCGTCTACGGAGTAATCGGTGCCCTCCACCTCGCCTGGTGACTCTGGCACCCTGAAGCCGATGAAGTGCATGGTGATTCTCCCGGGCTACAACGCGGAACGGACGCTGGGTCGGGTGCTCGCCGAACTTCCCCCGAACTGCTGCGATGAGCTCCTGCTGGTGGATGATGGCAGCCGTGACGGGACGCTGGACGTGGCACGGGCGCTGGGAGTGCCGTATGTCGCGCACAGGACGAATCACGGCTACGGTGCAACGCAGAAAACCGGATTGCGGATCGCGCTGGCCCGGCAGGCCGACGTCGTCGTTTTGCTGCATGCGGATGCCCAGTATGACGCCCGGTGCATCCCAGCCATGGTGCGGCTCGTGGCCAATGGCGAAGCGGATGCGGTCATTGGTTCGCGACGGCTCGGCGGGCGGTGTCTGGAAGGCGGGATGCCGCGCTGGAAGCTGTGGGCCAACGTGGCGCTGACGGCGTGGATGAACGCCTGTCTTGGCAGCCGGCTCTCGGATCCGCATTCCGGCTTGCGCGTCTACAGCCGCCGGTATGTCGAATCGGTGGGATTCGACGCCTACGCCGATGGGTTCTTGTTCGACGCGCAAATTCTGTTCGACGGGATCGCGCAGGGCCTGCGCGTTTTGGAGATCGGCATTCCGACCCGCTATTTTCCGGAAGCGTCCCAAGTGAATGCCTGGACGGGCATCGGCTATGCCGCCGGAATTTTCGCCATCAGTTGCCAACACATTGCCCGTCGGGGAAGGCGGGCCCGGAAAGTTCCAGCCATCAGCGCGAAGGGAGCATTGAACAGGGGAGGGGAGGCATCATGTACCAGCAGTTGATGAGAAGAGTGAGGGCGGGGATATGGGTGGTGGCGGCAGGGTTGGCGTGGGTCCCGCGGGTCGCCGCGGAAGAGAAGACGGCGGCACAGGCGCGCACCGCCATCACCCGCGCCGTGGCATTCCTCAGCCATGCGCAGCAGCCCGATGGGTCGTTTGCGGTATCCATTTGTCGCGATCGAACGCTCACCACAGGCTGCACCCCCGACCCTGCCACCCAGCCGGTAGGCATTGTGCTCCGTGGACTCTCGTCTGTGACGACTCCCGATAAGAACACGCTGCTGTCGAAGGCCGCACAGTTCCTGAAGACGCAGATGAACGGAGAGGGTCTATTTCAATACCACACACGGTCGCATGTTTTAGCTGCCGTAGAGCCGGCGACGCTGGAAGACACCTGTGTGAATCGAGCGGCACTGGAGCAGGCCGGGGACTCGCTCCCCAGTGTGGTGCCGCAGTTGGCAGCCTACCGTACCATCGGCGGAACGTTCTATCCCTTCGCCTACCCCGTGCAAGAAGCGAACCTCCTCAAATCGAACGGGGAGGCGCGAAAGCGATTTACGGAGCGGTACCGTCCAGATCTGGCGTATCTCGTCGACGTCGTAGACCCTGTGGTCAACGCCAATATTTTCAGCTATCTCGCCATGCAGACGGGGGGGGATGACGCGTTGTGCCGGTACCTAGTAAATGTCAGTTCGTCCGGTTCCTCCAACGGCTCTTCGGTGTTCTACGAAAGCCCCAACATTTTCGCCCAGGCGTTCAGCCGCGCGTACGTTCAGGGTGCTGCGTGTTTGGAACCGGGCGTACCGAACTTGCGCGCGTCTCTCTTAGCGCGCCAGCAGCCCGATGGGTCATGGGGCAATAGCCTTGAGACGGCATGGGCTCTCAGCGCACTGAGCAACCTCGGCGCCCGCAGAGACGCACTCGACCGAGCGGTGCGGTTCCTGCTCAACCAACAGAATTCCGACGGCTCATGGAAGCAGGAGGCCTGGTGGAGCCTTGTTACCAGTGGGTATTGGTTTGGCTCCCCAGATGTCACAACTGGTTTTGTGCTGGAAGCCCTCGGCGGCTATCTGACCGCGCGGCATTGAGTGACCGCGGTGTCAGACACCAAGCACGCTGGCACCCCTCGCATGGCAGGCAGACCCTGTTCTTTGCGCAGTTTGACAATCGTATGGGAATATGGTTTTATAGATATATGGAGATGAGCGGATATGGCAGTGAAGACGACGTTGACGATTGATCGGGCCATCTACAAGGCCGCAAAGCGTGTCGCAGTCGAATGCGATACCACGATTTCCTCGATGGTTCGAAAAGGCTTGTTGATCTATTGCTCGGATCCGGAAGGGGTCGAGGAGACAGTTGGTCTGCTCATGGACAAGCAGGCGATGGCGGCGATTCAGGCCGGAGAAGACGCTCGCAAGCACCATCGCAAGGGCTATTACGTCGACTGGGATCAAATTCGTGACGTATAGCGTTCACCTCTCGCCGCACGCGGTGAGAGATTATCAGAAACTTGATCCCTCCATTCGAGTTCTCCTCCAGCACGCGATTGACAGTCTCCAACAGCACCCGCTCACCAGCCCAAAGATCAAGCGGCTCAAAGGGCGCCTCTCCCAGTATTACCGGTATCGCGTCGGAGACTATCGGATCGTCTACACGGTGAGCCAACCTGACCACACGGTGCACATCGATTATATTCAGCATCGGAAAGATGTCTACCGTGGCTAGACGAAACCTCCCCGTCATCTTGGCTCTTTTCTCCGGGGTCCTGCTGGGGTGCGCGTTCCCGCCGGTTGATCTGAAATGGTTCGCGTGGGTCGGGCTCGTCCCGCTTCTCCTGACGCTTGAGCGTGCGCCGCGTCCGCGTGTGGCATTCCTTTACGGATACCTCGCCGGCCTTGTTTTCTTTGTCATCACGTTGCATCCGCTCGTCAGCGTCCACGCGTGGTCCGGTTGGACGGCGGTGACGGAACGCCAGTTGGCCATGCGACTGACTCGACAGTGGTGGTTCATGCAGGGCAACTGGCTGGCGTTCTCGGTGTGGTGCGCCGTCCTCCTCGTCGCCGTGGGCGCGGTAGGCGTGCGGCGGTCCCGTGATGTCTAAGTCCATGCCTCGCTGGCGAGCCCGCACGCGTAGCCCTCGCTCCAAACGCGACAACATCCCGCTCGTCTTCGCCCTGTTTTCCGGACTGCTCCTGGGCTGCGCGTTTCCTCCCGTCGGCTGGGACTGGCTGGTGTGGGTGGGCTTGGTGCCGCTCCTGCTAGTCGTGCATCGCGCCGATCATCCACGGCGCGCTTTTTGGCTCGGCTGGCTTGCCGGATGTACGTTCTTCCTCATCGTGCTCCATCCGCTGGTGAGCGTCGAGTCGTGGGTGGGATGGGTCCAGGAGACCCGCACGGCGATGCACGGCCGGCTGTCCCGCCAATGGTGGTTTATGCACGGCATCTGGCTCGCGTTCTCGGTGTGGTGCGCGCTCATCTGGGGACTGTGGGCTGCGCTGCTCAGACAGTGGGGTCGCGGGCGCTGGACGCGGGTGATCACGGCGGTGGCCCTCTGGATTGTGCTGCCGGAGTGGCTCAGGGCACGGACCACCTTTGGATTTGAGTGGGCTTTCTTGGGGAATGCCTGTGCCCACTGGCCTGCCGTGTGCCAAGTGGCGGCCCTCGGGGGTGTAGCGCTCCTGAGCGGACTCGTGGTGCTCGTCAATGTGGGCCTGGCCGCGTTCGTGTCGAGCCGCCGCGCTGAGCGCGGCTGGTGGGTCGTGCCGGTGTTTGCGCTCGAATGTCTCGCGATCATTTGGTTGTGGGGCAGCACGATGCTCGATGCCGCCGTGTCATCGGCCAGACCCATCTCCGTTGCGTTGCTGCAGTATCACCAGCCGAGCGTGGCGCGCGAGGAGGACTATTCCTCTCTTGGATTGATTCGCGGCTACGAGCCGCTCGCGCGCAACGCCATCCAGCATGGAGCGCAGATCATCGTGCTGTCCGAGTCGGCGATGCGCGGCGTCGTCTCGCTTGACGGCAGCCCCTCGCCGAGCCGCCCGCCGAACCGGACGTACACGTTGGCCTCATGGAACAGCCTCGTGCAATCGCTTCTGCAGGGGTCTGATGCCGTCGCCATCATCGGGATCAATGCCGCGGCGAATGCGCATGACTACAACTCCATGGGCGCGTGGACGGCTCGCGGGCCGATTGGGTGGTACCACAAACGTCGCCTTGTGCCATTCGCCGAGTACCGCCCGTCGGGATGGGGCACGTGGGTCATTCGCAGTGATTCGCTGGACGTCCCTGGGCAGGGCAGTCAGCTCTGGCAGTTTCCCGGCATGACCGTCGGGACGTTCATCTGCCAGGAAGTGCTGTTCGGCAACCTCATGCGAGAGAGCGTGCTCGACGGTGCCGAACTGCTGGTCAGTGGAGGCAACGACGGCGTCTTCGCGAATCCCGCCGTCGCCAAAGTACACGAGGATGCGGCGCAGTTGCGGGCGGTTGAGACCGGCCGCTACATCGTGCGCGCGATGAAGACCGGCATTTCCGCGGTGATCGATCCGACCGGGCGGGAAGTGGTGCGCAGCCAGATGAATGCGCCGGCCCTCTTGTTTGCTCGCGCAAGTCCCCGCAGCGTCATCACCCCCTATGTCTGGTTCGGGGACTGGATGGTCTGCCTCTCTGCGTTACTCGCCTTTCTCATCGCTGGATTCCAGAGGCGTCGTCGTGGCTAAGCGGCGATCGGCCCGGCAGATCCGGAGCGTTTCTATTTTTCAACGGAGTTCGCTTCGCCAGAAAAATGGAAACGTCCCCATTTATTTAGCGCTGCTCTCTGGGATCCTGTTGGGTTATGCGTTTCCTCCGCTGGACTTCAAGTGGCTCGTGTGGGTGGGTCTTGTGCCGCTGGCCATTGCAGTGCGGCCAGCCGTAGTGCCTGCCGTCCTTGATCTGAGCCAGGATCTCGGGCGGCTGGTCGTCTCCCAGCCAGTCCCGCCCATTGACGACCCCCCACAGCCTGCCCTGACC
>Ga0209515_10005194_pt1 | contig 17045 bp, 15 predicted proteins | sample Subgroupgradi54m_FD_187454 | JGI IMG/M metagenome (GOLD analysis project Ga0209515, IMG submission 187454) | Subsurface groundwater microbial communities from S. Glens Falls, New York, USA - GMW60B uncontaminated upgradient, 5.4 m (SPAdes)... ...
GGATGCCGAACACGACCTGGATCATGCCTGGGTGATTGGCCCCACCGCCACGGTCGCCGTGCCTATTTTCGATCAGCGACAGGCCGCGAGGGCTCGTGCTCAGGCGCAGTTACGACAAGGCCAACAGCAGCTTGCTGCGCTGGAAGCCGAAATCCGCTCTGAGGTCCGGACCGCGTGGGAACGGCTCCTGGCCGCCCGGACGACGGCGGAATCGTACCGGGACAGCCTCATTCCCTTACGTACACAGATCGTCGACCAAGAGCAGCGACACGTGAATTACATGCTCCGCGGCGTCTACGATCTGTTGCTCGCCAAACAGAATGAGGTCACTGCGCGTCGTGACTACATCGAGGCCGTCCGGGACTATTGGGTGGCCTGGGCGGACTTAGAGCGCGCGGTCGGCGGCCAGCTGCCAATGACCACAGCGGAAACTCCAGCGCCTATGCCATCCACGCCAGAGGCGGTGCCTGAGCCAGCGCATCAGCACCATCACGGAGGTGAGCAGCCATGACACGTCTTCGACGATGGTGGGGACTTCTGCTACTTGTTGGGATTGCGGGTCTGTTGTTGCTGCAATACTCAGCGAACAGCCAAGTCTCCTCCGAGCAGTCTGGAACACTCCCCTACACCCCCGTCGTGACACCAAACGGCAGTACCTTGCCCTGGACGATGGAGAAGGATGGGGTCAAAGTCTTCCACCTGACGGTTGAACAGTGCAAACACGAGATTGCTCCAGGTATGGTGATCAACGCCTGGTGCTACAACGGCCAAACACCCGGGCCTACGATTGAAGCGGTGGAAGGGGACCGCGTGCGGATTCTCGTGACGAATCACTTGCCGGAGATGACGGCGGTTCACTGGCATGGGGTGCTGCTCCCCAGCGGGATGGATGGAGTCGCCGGCTTAACGCAGCCAGGCATTCCGCCAGGGGAGACCTTTGCCTACGAGTTCACCCTCCACCAGCACGGCACTCAGATGTACCACTCCCATGGGGACGAGATGACCCAGATGGGGATGGGCACGATGGGCTTCTTCATTATCCATCCCAGGAAGCCCGACCACAAAATCGACCGGGACTACGCCATCTTCCTCAACGAATGGTTCGTGGAGCCGGGGACAGCGACACCAAATGTGAACATCATGACGGACTTCAACATCTTTACCTTCAACGGCCGGGCCTTTCCTGGCACGGCACCCCTGGTCGCGAAGACCGGGAACAGGGTTCGGATTCGGATCGGCAACGTCGGCCAGGAGTCGCATCCGATTCATCTGCACGGCCACAACTTCCAGATCGTCGCCACGGATGGTGGCGACATCCCCGAATCGGCCCAGTGGCCGGAGACGACTGTCACGGTCTTCCCTGGCCAGACCCGCGACATCGAGTTCATTGCGAACTCAGGGGACTGGGCGCTCCATTGTCACCGGCGCCATCACCCGATGAATGCGATGGGGCACGCCATCCCGAACGTACTCGGAGTGAGCCAAGCGGGTCTCGAGGAGAAGATTCAAGACTTAGTCCCCGGCTACATGGCGATGGGAGAAACCGGCATGGCGGAGCACGCCGAGCATGCCCACCACATGCCAGGGCCGGAGAACACCCTCCCGATGATGGGCGGAGACGGGCCGTTCGGGAACGTCGGCATGGGTGGGATGTTTACGATTCTCAAGGTTCGCGATCAGCTCAAGGAAGGTGAAGATCCCGGCTGGTATTCGAATCCCCCTGGGACGGTGGCCTACCGTGTGGGTGGGTCAGCCCAACCCCAAAGCCAGGGACCCATGATCTACGTCTGCCCGATGCATCCAGAGGTGCGCCAGTCCCAGCCAGGCACGTGTCCCAAGTGCGGCATGACTTTGAAACCACAGCAAGGAGCAGTCGTGGAAGAAGGAGGTGGCAATCGCCAATCCGAATCAGGACAAGATACTATGGAAATGCCGGAGCACCACGAAGGCATGCCGCATCACTAGGCCAGAAGGGCCTGACCAGGAGGAAGGGGAATGAAGCACGTGCTACGAGGGATGGTGGCAACTATGCTGCTCATGAGCCCGGTGGCTGTGTGGGCCCAAGGGGAACATGAGCATGATCACGCGCACGGCATGGGCGTTCAAGAAGTCACCATTAAAGGGGAGTTGGTGGATTCGCTCTGTTATGTGGCGATGAATGCAAAAGGGGCCGGGCACAAGCAGTGCGCGATCGACTGCGCAAAGGCCGGCATTCCGATCAGCATGTTAGAAGACGGGACGGGCAAGCTGTACACCGTGCTGCCCAAGGAAGATAAAACTGGCTATCCCGAGAGCGTCATCGCCCGCATGGGCGAGACGGTGACCCTGAAAGGCGATCTGTATGAGAACGGCGGCAATCGGTACGTGACCGTCGAGTCAGTGGAATAACAACCATGTTCCCCGGAGCGCAGCACCTGCAGAATCTCCATCCGCTCGTCATTCACTTTCCCATCGCGTTGCTGATGGGTGCTGCGCTCTTGTATCTTGCGGCGTGGATTGGTAAGAGCGACGGGTTCGCTCGCTCGGCGTTTGTGGTCCTGGTGATGGGCGCGCTGTCCCTGGCAGTTGCAGTGGGAACCGGCCTCTACGCCGAACGGGGCGTGATGCTGTCCCTCTCGGTCCGTGAACATCTGCTCCAGCCGCACAAGACTGCCATGCTGGCGACCTTAGCGATGGGTACGCTGCTGACCGGTTGGGCGATGCTGGCTCGGCCCTTTCCTAAGAAAGGGAGACTGCTATTTCTGTTCCTGTTGCTCGTGATGATCGGCGTGATGACGGTGGGAGCCGATTTTGGCGGCCGCATGGTGTATGACTACAACGCCGGGGGCAGTGCGTGCCGCCAACCGATCCAGTTTACTCAATAGATTGTTATGGCCTTCTCTGTGCCTTGTTCAAAAGAGCAAACCGTTTCTCTTTTGTTCTATGAGAGAAATGGGCGAGAGAGGAGTTGGCGCCCTCCACTCAGGGAAATGAGAAATTTGAGATTTGACCGCATTGGAATTGTATGGTCAATTTCTCATCTCGAATCTCCAATGCTCCACCATTTTTCGCCGTAGGCGAAAAATGGTGCGGAGGCCGCGCTCCATCGAGCGCGGCATTTCGCGGCTGCCTCGATGGCAGCCGCTCCAGGGGGGACTTGGCGCCTCCGTCCCGACTCCATCGGGACTCCGGTCGGCCACCCGCGCCTCGGTAGTCGCCACGCTCCTGTTCGTCGCGTGGCATCCAGTTGGGGCTCGGCGCTCCCTTCAACTCCCCCCTACGGGGGAGCAAAGTATGCGGAGGGGGGGACTTGAACCCCCATGACCTTACGGTCAATAGGTCCTGAGCCTATCGCGTCTGCCAGTTCCGCCACCTCCGCAAATCCAGTGCAAAGAACCAATACGCTCATTGCGAATTTCGAATTGTGGATTGCGGATTTGAGAATCGCAGGTTCTCCCGAGGTTGGTCTTAATCTGCAATCCGACATCCGCAATCCGAAATTCGTGTAGCCTTCAGTGACTGGGCCAGTATACCGACGCGCCTTCCTGAGTGTCAAATGCCGTCTGGCACCCTTCAGTGTATAATACGCCTATGCGAATTGGGCTGACGTACGATCTCCAGACAGACTCGGATGATCCTCGGCAGGCGGAGTTCGACCCGCCGCGGGTCATTGAGGCTGTGCGCAAGGCGCTGCACGACCTGGGACATCGGGTGGTGTTGCTCGGCGCTGCGGAAGACCTGGTTCGCACGCCGCCGTCTGCTGAAACAATAGAGCTCGTCTTCAACCTCGCGGAGGGGCGGTCCGGGCGGTGCCGGGAGGCCTGGGTGCCGACGCTGCTGGACCTGTACCGGATTCCGTACGTGGGCTCCGATGCGCTGGCGCTGTCGCTTGGGCTGGACAAGGTGATGTGCAAGCGTCTGGCGGTCGCTGCGGGGCTGGCGACGCCGCCCTGGCTCTCGATCGCCCATCCCCGCGACCTGCCGACGGTCATCCCGCTCGCCTTTCCGGTCATCGTCAAGCCGCGCGCGCAAGGCTCCGGCATCGGGATTGACGCCGGCGCGGTCGTCGAGAATCGCGCCGCGCTGGTGCGGCGAGCGGCCTGGCTCTATGACCGCTGGCCGGAGCCCATCCTCATTGAAACCTTCATCCCGTCTGGCGAGTTGACCGTCTGCGTGATCGGCAACGATCCGCCGGTCGCCTATCCGGCCATTCAACGTCCCTTGGATGTGCGGACGCGGTTGTCGTGCCACGTCGTGAAGTCTCCGGTCTCCGTCTGGGAAGCCCCGCTGGAGCTGAGTGAGGCCCTCGACGCCGAGGCGCGCCGGATGACCCTGGCGATGTTCGAGGCACTCGGCTGCCGGGATGTCGCCCGTGTGGATCTGCGCGTGGATGCGCACGGACGGGTCCTGTTTTTGGAGATCAATCCACTCCCGTCCTATGATCCCGACGGCAGCATTGGACTGCTGGCCGAGCATCTGGGGATCACCTATCCGCAGCTCATCGGCCGAGTCGTGGAGGCGGCGCACGCCCGCCTCTTGCAGGGTCGTACACTCCCGGCGCCATCGGTGGTTCGAGGATGAGCCCGGAATCCATGTGTTCAAGCGTCTATCGCTATCCCCGGTATTACGCGATTGGCTATCAGTGGCGGACGAAAGAAGAGTGTGACTTCCTGGAGGCGTGCCTCGCTGCCCATGCCGCCCTGCCTGCGCCCCGCCAACGAGCGGGGCAGGCAGGCCGGAAGGCCAAGACGGTCTTGGACATCGGCTGCGGCGCGGGTCGCCATCTGTTGGAGTTGGCGAAGCGCGGCTACCAGGCAACCGGGTTCGACCTCCAGCCCGAAATGATTGCCTTTGTGAACGAAGAGGCCCGCAAGGCCGGGCTCGCGGTCAACGCCTTCGTGGGAGACCTGCGGAACATCGAGCTGAAGGGCACCTTCGATGTGGCGATCTGCCTGATGGATACCTTCCGGTTTCTGCTCACCAACGAGCAGATCACGCGTCATCTCCATGCCGTGGGCGACCATCTGAGCCCCGGCGGGCTGTACGTGACGGATTTTTGGATCCCCGCCCGGTGGGACCAGGCGGCCAATGAGATCTATCAGTGGGAGCAGACCGACGGCGACACGACCGTCCGGGTCTTCTACCTCCAGCATCCGGAGTCGGTGGATCCCGTCAGCCAAACCTTCGAAGACGAGCTGATGTTTACGGTGGATGAGGCGGGCACGTCGAAGGAAATCCACGGCGAGCGGACGCGGACGCGCCTCATCATGCCGCAGGAATTTCGGGCCCTCGTGGAAGCGTCGGGGATGTTTGAGTTCGTGGGCAGCTTTGCCGATTTTGATATGGCCAAACCCTTCGAGGCGTCCTACGTGTCATGGCGCATGGTCAGCATCCTGAAAAAGCGCGCCTGACCGCGCCCGCCCGCGTCGCCGTGTCTCCGAGCATCCTGCCACGATGACGGACGAGAGCGTCTTCGCCACAAACCGGAAGGCCCGCCACGACTACTTCATTGTCGAGTCGTTGGAAGCGGGCATCATGCTGGCCGGGACGGAAATCAAATCGATCCGAAAGCATCACGTCAGCCTGGATGACAGCTTTGGGCGCATTGAAGACGGAGAAGTCTTCCTGTATAATATGCATGTCAGCCCGTATGAGCAGGGCGGACGCGAGAATCTCGAGCCGACGCGGCCCCGGAAGTTGTTGCTGCATCAGCAGCAGATTCGGCGCCTCATCGGATTGTTGAGCCAGCGGGGCTATACGCTGGTGCCCTTGCGACTGTATCTGAAGCACGGCTTGGCGAAGATCGACCTGGCCGTCGGCAAGGGCCGGAAGTCCTTTGAAAAACGAGACGTGATCCGGGAGCGCGAAAGCGACCGGGAGCTGCGCCGGATGATGCGGACGAAACAGAAGCGGTTTCGCGAGTAGGTCATCCCGAGCATTGCCGATCATTGACAAATGGGGGGGCGAATAGCATCGATTCGGATTCGAGGGATGTGAGGGGCATGCCGAGGTGGTCAGGAGGCCTCGTTAAACACCTGGCATCAACACAAGTGCCGACGACAACGTCGTGCCTGGCACTGTCGAAGGTCTTCTCGCGAAGATCGACGGCGGTGTCGTAGTCGCCGCCTAAGACGCGGCGCCGCGTGTCCGACCAGCCTGCGGGTTGGGATCACGCGTTGCCAGCAGGATAGGGAAGCCGGGGTGGTCCTTGCTCGGCTGACCGAAGGTTCACAGGGACTGGCCCTGAAGGATCCTGCTCCATCGGAGCCTTCGGGGCGAGACGCGAGGATGGAGCTACGCATGTAGAGGGCTCACGCGCTCGATCCGAAGACGCGAGTGCAATTCTCGCCGCCTCCACCATTTTTTCATTGAGAAATGTTTCGCACAAGCTCACACAGCACAGAGGTGCTTGACGACCACAATTGAGAAAAGCTATGTGGCGGGGCTTGTGGACGGAGAAGGGTCCGTCACGCTCACGCGAGTCCACAAGAACGAAATGCCTTCTCCGCAAGTGACCATCACGAACACCGAGTTACGGCTTCTCGAATGGGTGTCCAAGGTCACGGGATACGGAAAGATCATTACACGCAGCCGACGCGAACCGCATCATAAAGTCGCGTATGTGTGGGTAGTGGGGAAGACGGAGAAATGCCTTAATTTCCTGCGTGAGATTCGACCGTATCTCTTGGTCAAGCATCGGCAGGCGGATTTGATCCTTGATAGATACAAGGCGGTGACGCCACGAAATGGCAAATACACCGCCGATCTCCTCAAGAAAAAGCTTCGACTCGTGGCGCGAATTCGAGCGCTCAACCATCGGTAAACCTAACGTCTCATCTATACCTGATCTTTTCTGCTTTTGAGTGACACAGGATTATCAGTGAAAGTGCCACGTTGAACGGACATCGGTTGGGTTGGTGGTTGTGTGTGTGTCTGTCTGGTTGCGCCTCCCTCTCGCCTGCCGGTTCCCGCCTCAGTTCCCCGACGCGACTCGTCAGCCCGGGTCTTTCGCCTGTCCGGACCGTGGTGGTGGATGCGGGCCATGGCGGGCATGACCCGGGGACGCGGCACCACGGCTTGCGGGAGAAAGACCTCACGCTGGATATTGCGCGCCGGCTCCAGGGAGAATTGAAATCGGCGGGATTGTCGGCGGTCCTGACCCGAGACCGGGACGAATTCCTGGAGCTCAGCCGCCGCGCCGCGATCGCCAATCGGCTGCAGGCGGATGTGTTTGTGAGCGTGCACATCAATGCGAACCGCCGGCGTTCGGTGTCCGGTATCGAGGTCTACTACCCTCGAGAATCCGTCATCGATCCCACCGCAGCGCTCCCGCCACAGGTGGAGCCCTCCGAAGTCGCGCTGCCCACCACGACCATTCAGCACATCCTCTGGGATCTGGTGTTGTCGCGCTCACGCCAGCAATCCGCCGTCGTGGCGCAGCAGGTCTGCCGCGCCTTGCAGGACCGCCTGCAGGTGCCGTGCCGGGGGGTGAAGGGCGCGCGGTTTGTCGTGTTGCGGGAAGCCTGGATCCCGGCGGTGCTGGTTGAGGTCGGGTATGTGTCCAATCGCGAGGAAGCGTCCCGGTTGGCCAGCGCGGACTACCGGCAGGCCATTGCCCAGGCCATTGCCGAGGGGATTGCGGCCTATGTTCACGAGCTCAACACGATACAGGGGTAGGGTCGCCACGGGCGTGTGACGGGTAGCCATGAGCAGCCTCACGAAACCGATTGGAGTGTTTGACTCAGGCATCGGCGGCCTCACCGTCGTGAAAGCGCTCATGCGTGAGTTGCCGGGAGAGTCCATCGTCTATTTCGGCGACACCGCCCGCGTGCCCTATGGCTCGAAATCCAAATCGACGATTGTGAAGTTCTCGCTGGAGAACGTGGAGTTCCTTCTCCGGTGCGGGGTCAAATGCATCGTGATTGCCTGCAACACCTCCTCGTCCTGGGCCCTGCCCACCCTGCGCAAATACTTCAAGGTGCCCATTATCGGCGTAATCCGCCCCGGCGCCCGCGCCGCCGTCCGTCAAACGAACAACAAGCGGGTGGGGGTCATCGGCACGGCCGCCACCGTGACCAGCCGCGCCTATGAGGTCGAGATGAAACGCTGGGAATCCTCGATCAAGGTCTTTTCCCAGAGCTGCCCGCTGTTCGTGCCCCTGGTGGAGTCCGGGTGGCTGAACGGCTCGGTCTGCGCGGCGATTGCCGAGACGTACCTCGAGCCGTTGCGGCGGCAGCGCATCGATACCCTGATTCTTGGCTGCACCCATTACCCGCTCCTGACTCCCGTGATCCGTAAGGTCATCGGGCCGTCCGTCAGCCTGGTGGATTCCGCGACGCAAACCGCCTCGGAAGTGAAGGGCCTGCTGGCATGGAGCGACCTGCTGTCCACCAGCCACGTGCGGGCGCGCCACCGCTTCTTTGTGACGGACGAACCGCAGCATTTTGCGCAGGTGGGGGAGCGGTTCCTCGGCGAGTCCATTCGCTCGGTTGAACGGGTCAACCACCGGTAACCGCATGGCCGCCTCCTTCACACGCGCAGACCGCCGGCGGGCGGGCCAATTGCGTCCGGTGAAGCTCATCCGCCGCGTCATGAAATTCGCCGAAGGATCCTGCCTGGTCGAGTGGGGCGATACGAAAGTGCTCTGCAGCGCCTCGGTGGAGGAGAGCGTGCCGAGGTTTCTTCGGAGCTCAGGGACGGGTTGGGTCACCGCGGAATACGGGATGCTGCCCCGGTCCAGCGGTCAGCGGATTGAGCGGGAGGCTGCCAAGGGGCGCGTGGGCGGGCGGACCCAGGAAATCCAGCGGCTCATCGGCAGGAGCCTGCGCGCCGTCACGGATTTGTCCCTCTTAGGCGAACGCACGATCTGGATCGACTGTGATGTGCTGCAGGCCGACGGAGGGACACGCTGCGCGGCCATCACCGGAGCGTGCGTGGCGTTAGCCGATTGTCTGCGCACGCTCAGGAAAGCGAAAACGGTGGCGTCGGTGCCGCTGCGGGATCTGGTCGCGGCGGTCAGCGTCGGGATGGTCAGCCGGCGCGCCCTGCTGGACTTGGCCTACGCGGAAGATTCCCATGCCGACGTGGATATGAATGTGGTCATGACGGGCCGCGGCCACTTCGTCGAGGTCCAGGGCACCGCGGAGAAGCGCCCGTTCGACCGGCCTGAGCTGACCCGCTTGCTGCAGTTGGCCTCCCAGGCGATTCGACGGCTCATCAGGTTACAGTGCCAGGCGCTTGGCATCCGTCATCTCCGCGACCTGTGAACATCCGAAGTATGAAGTCAGAAATATGAAGTAGGATTTATCCTACGTCGTACCTCCTACCTCAAACTTCAATCAATGATTGACATTATCATCGCCACGCGCAACCCCAAGAAGTTCCAGGAGCTCAAGGCCCTGCTGGCGGTCCCGGGCGTGCGCTGGCGCTCGCTCCTGAATTTTCCGTCGGTTCCGACGGTGCCGGAACGCGGCCGGACGTTTACGGCCAACGCCGTCGCCAAGGCGCGCGCGGTGGCGCGCGCGACAGGATGCCTGGCGATTGCCGACGATTCCGGCTTAGAGGTGGAGGCCTTGGAGGGCGCCCCAGGGATTCGTTCGGCGCGCTTCGCCGGCCGGCACGGCGATGACGAGGCCAATAACTGCAAGCTCCTGCGTATGCTCAAGGGCTTGCCTTCTGCCAAGCGTGGGGGACGGTACCGGTGCGTGTTGGCGCTCGCCGGTCCGCGGCGAGTGCTGGGGATTGCGGAGGGCACGTTTGCGGGCTGCATCGCCGTCGCCCCGAAGGGGCGGAGGGGCTTTGGCTACGACCCGCTCTTCGTGGTGCCGCAGCTCGGCAAGACAGTGGCCCAGTTGTCCGCCGCCGTGAAAAACCGCATCAGCCACAGGGCCAAGGCGGCCGTCCGGTTGCGGCGCCGGTTGGCCCGCCTCGTGGAGACGCGGGGCACTTAGCGGATCGACTCGAGCAGCTGGTCGAGGCCGCCGTGGAGCAGTTGGTTCAGCAGCTGGTCGAGGCTGAATTCAAACTTGTAGTCCGGCTTCTCGATCGTCCCGCCCAGATGATGCCGCCCGACCAAACGCCTGAGGCGTTCCAGCCCCCCGACGGTTTTTAGGATCGCGCTCGACGGCGTGGCGGTCGTCGGCGCCTGCAGGACCAGCTGTTCGGACAGCTCCGGTTCCACCGTGAGATCCAACGTCCCGTCCAACCCGACGGAGCCGCGGAGATAGATGGCAATCGGTTCCGTTCCCGCCCATCCGCCCAAGCGGAAGTCCTTGGTGTCCACCCGACCGCCGAGGACGCGCCATTGACCGCTCAGCTCGGTGATCTGCGCGCTCCGGAACATCGCCAGCCCCAGCCGGTCCGCCAGCGCGCCGAAGAACCCCCGCAGGATCTGGTCCAGCAGCGGAATGTCCGCCAGGTGCTCGCCGTTCGCGCGCAGCCAGCCATCGCCGGAGAGCCGGTTGCGGTCCGCCCAGGTTCCCAGGAAACTGGCATGTCCCGACAGGGCCCCGTTGATGTGACGGTTGCGCCAGGCGGGAATGGCCTCGGCGACTTGCGCCAAATCCGCCTGCGTCAAATCGAACTCGAGGAGCGACCGGGCCGGTTCGGTGCTGTAGTCGGCCAGGTATTGGCCGAGGAGTTTTCCGTCAGCCAGGAACGCGTTGGTCAAGCGGATGGACAACCGGCCTTGGCCTTGTTCGAGTTCCAGGCGCACGGCACGGAAGGGCAGCTCCCGGATGCTGAGGGTATCTGCCGACAGCGTGCCGCTCGCCGAGACCGCGTTCCAGTCCCCGAGCGGGCCGACCATTTGGAGCTGGAGTACGGTGGCGCCGTACATCCGCCACGGTTTCAGGGCGTCGAGCCGCAGCCACGGAAGCCGCGTCAAGTCAGACGGCTCGAGGGTCCCTGACACGCGCAGCTGGCTGAGCGACTTCGGCGTCGCACCGATTTCGCCCTGGACCAGGAGATGCGAGCTGCCGAGGGTGATGTCGGCGGTCTCGAGCAGGAAGCGGTCGGCGTATGCCGTGCCGAGGACGCTGACGGACCCGTCGGTGAGGCGAGCGTGGAGCGACACGCGCGGCGCGGCGGGGAGGTTCGTCACGGCTCCGTCCAGGATCACGGGTTCGTGGTCAATCGTGAAGGCGAGCTGGTCGGTGAGCACCTCGTGGTTGCTGAAACGAATCGTGCCCACCACCTGTTCGATCGGATGGGGAATGGGCTTGAGGCGAAGGGTCGCGCCCGACATCGTCGCGCGGCCCTGCCAGCTCAGCGTCGTGCTGGGGCCGTCCACCTCGAGATGGATGGCCGCTGGGCCCGCCAGCGCGGTGAGGGCTGCGGGTGGCGGGAGAAGCGCGCTCACTTGCGCGAGATCTGTCTCAGCGTCCATGGTGAGGTGCACGGCCACGGGAGTCGTGAAACGCAAGCGTCCCTGTAGGGTAAGCGGAGACGCCTGATACCGGGCGCTCAGTGATTCGATGGTTAAAGAGGACGTCAGGTGATCGTATGACAGGCGGCCGGCGATGTGTTCGAAGGCCTGCGGCATTGATGGCACCGCGACCGAGGCGTCTCGCAGGATCGCCTCGGCCATGAGCTCCACGTGCGGCCATTGTCGCAGCGGTCCGCGGCAGACCGCCGTCACATCAGCCTGCCCGGAGGCCTGCCAGGCCGGCGACGTCTCGCCGCGGCCTCCAGGTTGCGTCTGCACGCGCGGCCACACCTGAGCAGGAAGAGCGGTGAGGTCGAGTCGGGTGTGCACGATCAGCTCTGCTTGTGGATCGGGGAGGGGCGCGAGCGTGCCCTCCAGCTCCCATGGCGCCCCAAGCGCGATGCCATGCAGCGCGTGAATGTCCATCCGCGTGTCCACCAGCTGAATCACACCGGAGAGTTCCGTGACATCTTGGAGGAGCGGCAGGCCCTCCAGATGGCCGTGATCCAGATGCGCCGTCAGGTCTACCGCCCAGGGCAGGGAGCCGCCGGCGTTTGGGGTCGTGGCGCCGTCGAGCACCAGATTGGTGGTGAGGCGGAGGAGGCCCTGTTCCCACACGAGCCCCTCGACGGTGATGTGCCCGGTGATGAGCGGTGCGGCGTCCGGCTTCGCGTCCAGTCGGACCTTGGCCGTCGCGACGCCGCCTTTCAAGGCAGGGGGGAGGCGCTCGGCGAGTGGTGGACTGAGGCGGTCCAGCGCAATCTCGGACGTCAGCACGTCGAGGCTGAGGTCGCGCGTGCGCATCTGCATGCGGCCTGCCAGCGCCACGTCCGTCTGGCACGGCGCCAGGAGTTGTCCGCTGAGGCGGAAGGTCAGCTGGCGCCGCAGCACGAGGTTAAGCAGCCCCAAATGCGCGTGGAGATGGGACGCTTCGAGCCAGCGGATGCCGCTCGCCGGATCAACGCCGCGGACCTTCTCCAGCCGGAGCCCGTCCCACAACGCATACTCCATGCGGCCGATGGTGACGGTGAGGTGGAGTTGGCGCTGCAGCTGTTCGGCGAGCCACGCTTTGCCTTTCGTGGGCACCCACACGCGCAGCCAGAGGCCTGTCCCCAGGGAGAGCAGGAACAACCCCGCGAGCATGGCGGCCAACACCACAAGTACCGGACGTCGAATCGCCTGCATGAGCGTCATTATAGGAGCAAGTGACGCATTCGCCAACGTCCGTTCACCCCGCCACCTGTCTGTTGGCCCAGCGGGCCACCGACGTCATGATAGGACGTCGGTTCGTCTTCGACGAGCAGACAGGTGGTGGGGTCGTTGACGCTTCCCGTACGACACTGTTACAATGACCCCGCAGCAGAACATCGTCAAGGAAAGAGATGGGTTGCGGGAAGAGAAGAACCGCGTTTTCTCTTCCCGCCACAACTGGAGGCCGCAGCTAGCGGCCTACTTCCAAGGAAGGGGAGCACAGCGGATACAGGACGTTCCTCTTGATCCGCGATAGGAGGGGAAACCTGGGTTTCCCCTCCTATGGAGGAGCGAGACCGAAGGTCGAGCGACGACCGGGGCGTGGCTCAGCTTGGTAGAGCGTCTGGTTTGGGACCAGAAGGTCGGAGGTTCGAATCCTCCCGCCCCGATTTTTCGGCCTCTGGCCGAAAAATGGAGCATGTGGAATTGGAGCATTGGAAATTAGAAGCAACAATTTCACATGCGGTCTAATTTCAAATCTCCAATTTCTCAGGTAGCACGGAGAGGCCAAATCTGAAGCGGCCACCATCGAGGTGGCCGCGGAATGGCCGAACATCAGCCATGTTCGGCACTCCGCCCACGCCTCGATGGCGTGGGCTACGCCGCGCTCGGTGGGGACGCGGACTGCCGCCCCGATGTCTTCTGTTCTACGATAAAGACGTGGAGAAAGGAGTCCGGTTAATGCAGGTGATGCTGTCTCGTGCCCGACTGTGCGTGTTGGTGGTGGTTGTGGGAATGAGCGTGGCGACCCCGTATGACGCACGCGCGGAATCATCGGGCCTCACCCTGGGGAAATCCGGCACGATGAGCGGCAAAGCCTGGCGAGGTCTGGTGAATGTGGCGACCGGCGTGCTGGAGATTCCCCGGCAGATGTGGGTCCAAACGCTCCACGAACAGCGGGACGGCATGAATGCGCTGACCGCGACGATCGACGGCGTGGTGCTGGGCGGGCTTAAAGGCACCGGCTCGGCCCTGGCGCGCACCGGCTCCGGCGTCTATGACTTCCTTACCTTTCCCCTCAACTATCCGAAAGAGTTCGGCGCCCTCTATAATCCGGAGACGGTGTTTGAAGCTCCCTGGAGCCCGTGACCTCTTAGTTCGTCAAGGAAAGGGATAGGTTTCGGGAAGGGAAGACCAGCCCCTGCGGCTTTGCTTGGCCCCGAGAAATCGCGGAGCGATTTCCGGGGTTCAGTCCCTGAAATGCTTCGCATTTCACGGGACAAAGCCAAGCAGCGAGGGCGACCCCACTACCTATGTTTCGGCCAAAGGCCGAATGGTCCGCCTGCGGCGGACAGCACAGGTGGTGGGGTGGAGGAGCGAGACCGAAAGTTGAGCGACGACGCGCCCGTAGCTCAACAGGACAGAGCAGCGGGTTTCTAACCCGTGTGTTGGGGGTTCAAGTCCCCCCGGGCGCACTTCTCACACAGTGGAAAGTGGAACGTGGAATGAAGAGACGTGAACGCGTCGCTGTTCTTCCTTATCCACCTTCCACTTTCCACCTCGTGAGATGAGACACCCCCGGTTTTGGGTTGAGCGGTTCGCCGTCCTCGCGCTCCTGGCGCTTACCGCCGGCTATGGCAGCTTGTACGTCGTCCTTCCGCTGTGGCTTCAGCAGCAGCTGGTCCGCGTCGCGGGACCGGCGCTGACCGTCGGGGCCATCCGTCTGGAGTTTCCTCTGAAGCTGGTCCTTTCAGATGTTCGGCTGAGTGAAGGACCGCTTGGTGCGATGCTCAGCAGTCAGACCATCCTGGTGAGCCCGCGTTGGCTCTCCTGGCCCCGCAAAACCGTGTGGCTCGAGTCGCTGGAGATCAGCGGGCTCCGCTTCCAGTGCCGGCGGACTAAAGACGGAACGCTGGTCTGGCCGACCATCTCTCAGGTCATGGACCACCGCGGCACGGATGCGGAAGTGGCCGCGACATCGCGAATTCGTCTACCATCGGGATGGCGGGTCGTCATTGGGACGGTGCGGGTGTCGGATAGTATTGTGGAGTTTGTGGACCAGCAAGCCAGCCAGCCGTTCCGGGGCGTCCTGAGCCAGCTGTCGGTGGTCGGCGGGCCGGTCAGCGTGCCGGTCAGCGCCCAGCGGGTATCGCTGGCCATCCAGGCGCAGGTGGTGGGGGTCGAGCGCCTCGCCGCTCCCGCGTATTGCTCGGGATGGATTGACGCCGACACCGAACAGCTGGACCTGTCCTGCCAGCTGCTGCCACTGCGGCTGGCGGCGTTTCACCCCTACTACCAAGAGCCGTTGCGGGCGCGGGTGTCAAACGCGACCCTGAAAGCCACCGGTCATTTGACATCGAAGGCGAACGCGTTAGAGGGCCGCATCCAGGTGGAAATCGGCAACCTGAGCGAAGCGGATTTGTCCTTCTTTGGCCGATCGGTGGCGGAGAAGAAAAGTGTTGAGGGGGGCGAGCCTGCGCTGACCGGGGAACTGCAGCTCTCGGGACCCCTGGACCAGCCGCAAGCCTGGGACGTGCAGCTCGCAGCGGGCAACGAGATCGTCCAGCGGTTTTTGAAGCCGCTGATGAGCCGCGGGATTGAAAACATCCCGGTGAAGGTCGGCACGCAAGTGATTCATGTCGGACTAACACCCAGCAGCGAAGCCGTCATGTCCAACATCGAAGCCGCCAGCAAAACCGTGACGGAAAACCTGCAGATTATCGCGCCGCAAGGTGCCGTGCCGGAAGGCGCGGCCCCACCTGAAGCGGCGCAACCCCCCGCTGCACCCGCACCTGAAGCCCAACCCGTGCCGGAGGCTGTCCCAAGTCCTGAGGCGGTGCAGCCGGCGGCTTCCCCTCTCCCGCCGCCGTCCGCCACGCCATCAGTCAGCCCGACGGGCCCATCGAGCCCAATGCCTCAGACACCGTCCACGCCGGCTGCTGAGCCGGGGAAGGCGAAGCCCAAGCCGGAGGAGCACCCCGCGCCATCAGATGTGTCCGCGACGGCACCGCCGGCCAGTCCTTCGTCAACGGTGATGCCGCCCGCGAGTACTCCCTCGCCGAAATCGAGCCAACCCGCGTCAAAGCCCTGACCAAGGATCGGTCTCGAGCGACCCAGCGGTTGCTCAACGACGCGGAATCCGATAAGATAGAGCCGTTGTGTCATGTGAAATGTGTAAGGTGTAATGCTCTATGGCAGTGACACTGTGCCCTCCAACGTTCTTCCGGGTCGTTAGAATTTGACGTCCTGCATTACACGTTACACATTCAACATAACACAGCCTTATGGTGGGCGTAGCTCAATGGTCAGAGCGCCTGGCTGTGGCCCAGGAGGCTGCGGGTTCAATTCCCGTCGCTCACCCGTTTTTCTGCCTGGAAGGCAGAAAAACGGCCCCGCGTCTTTGTTTTGCTTTGCTTCGCAAAGCAAAACAACGGGGCCAGAATGTCTAGCGAAAAAAACGCCCCCACGGTTTAGAGGTCCTATGACAACCATCAACGTTCGGGAACTTCAGAAACATGTGCGCGGCTGTGTGAAGGCGGCCCAGCGAAACCGCGTCGTCGTGACCTGCCACGGCATTCCGACGGCGCTGATTATCGGCGTCAAGGGCACAGATTGGGAGACCCTCGCGCTTCAAACCAATCCGTCATTCTGGCGGATGATCGAGAAACGCCGAGCAGAGAAAACCGTCTCCCTTGAGACCATGAGAAAGGTGCCAGGCACCGGGGGACAGGCATTTGGCATGGCAAATAGCTCCGCCGAGCTGATCTGGGTCCTTCGGCGCGGCCTTCGGCCTTGCTCAGGATTCCGCCCTGCGGGGCTCCACTGGCACATTTGGGACGCTTCCCCTCAACCATCCATGCTGGAATATCACGACAGATGCTAAAGCGGAAGGTTGATCTCAATCACCTGCAGTTATCCCGGGCGCAGCTGCAGCTGTTTACGGACTGCCCGCGGTGCTTCTGGCTCCAGAACCGGCACGGGGTGAAGCAGCCGAAGGGCTACCCCTTAGCCCTCAATATTGCGATGGATCAGCTGTTGAAAGCAGAATTTGATGAGTTTCGCGCTGCCGGCAAGCCCCACCCGATTCTCGTGGAGCATAAGGTTGAGGCAAAGCTATTCGGCGATACGGAGAAGCTGCAGGAGTGGCGGAACAACTTCCGGGGCTTGCGATGGGCGGATCCGAAGTCAGGGCAGACGTTGTATGGTGCGGTCGACGACATCCTCGAGTTCCCGGATGACTCCTTGGCGATCCTGGACTACAAGTCCTCAGGAGCGCGGGAGGTCACCATCTACGACTCCTATCAGCTCCAGATGGATGTGTATACCTTCCTCCTGCAGCGACTGGGCTACCGCACCGCCCCGAACGCATACTTTGCCTTCTTCGTGGCCGTGAAGGACGATGGGTTCGGCGGGCGGCTTCCCTTTCGAGCAGAACTCGTGGCGGTCACAC
>Ga0209515_10005196_pt1 | contig 17039 bp, 21 predicted proteins | sample Subgroupgradi54m_FD_187454 | JGI IMG/M metagenome (GOLD analysis project Ga0209515, IMG submission 187454) | Subsurface groundwater microbial communities from S. Glens Falls, New York, USA - GMW60B uncontaminated upgradient, 5.4 m (SPAdes)... ...
TCTGTAAATCCAGGTAGGGGGTGTCCTGAAGATCATACAGGAAGCTGCCGCGGCACCGGCCGAAGATACGGGGACGCTCGGCATAGTGAACCGTGTCACCGTAGGAACAGACACGGGCTTCAACAGCCAACAGGGCTTCGTCATCCGACGCATCAACGATCGATGATTTCCGTTTAGCGGTGAGCTGGTGACCGTTCGACTGCACGGCAGTGGACATTGGCATCTCCTCTTTTTGGTCATCAACATAGCAAAGAGTTCCTAACAGGAGTTTAACGAGAAGATAACAATTTCGTTATCTTGGGGGGTCTGTCTGGAAGGTTCTGCCGGGGTCTTAGAGCGGCGAAGCAGGAAACAGCATCTTTACCCGCGTTCCTTGACCGACTTCACTGGCAATGGTGGTTGACCCGCCATGCAGCGTGACGATGCTTTTGACAATCGCGAGCCCCAATCCCGTCCCTTTCGACTCGACAGACACGCCAACGGGATGTGCTTGGTAGAATCGGTCAAACACATAAGGGAGCTGCTCGGATGGAATTCCACAACCAGTGTCTAGGACCTCTACGCAGATTCCGTCCGGTGTTTTCGCGGCGGCTAACGTGACCGTTCCACCCTTCGGCGTGTGAGTGATCGCGTTGGTGATAAGATTGCCGAGCGCCCGCTGAAACAGGGGTCGGTCGAGACTGGTGACGAGACCACGTTGTGCGTCCAGGATTAGCGTCACACCCGCCTCAGTGGCGACAGCTTCGTAGAACTCACTGACGATTCGCAATTCCTCGGCGATATTCAACGATTCCTGTTGAATCGGCAGTCGTGCCTGCTCAGCGCGTGCCAAAAACAGTAGGCTCTCGATGAGCCGTGATAGCCGTACACACTCCTCAAGGCATGATCCCAACGTGTCACGATACTCCTCGGGCGAGCGGACACTGCGCAGTGCTACTTCAGTCATACCACGCAGATTGTTGACCGGTGTGCGCAACTCGTGCGCAATGTTGGCAGAAAATTGCGAGAGCCGAGCGAACGATTCCTCCAAACGAGCCAGCATATTGTTAAAAATATTCGCCATGGTCAATAATTCGGCTGGTAGTCCTCTTGTGGGAATGCGCTGATCGAGTGAGCTGGATCGCACATGCTGGACTGCTTGGGAGATTTGCCAGACGGGTCGGATGCCGCGCCGGGCGATTTGATAGCTGATCACCGCACAAGCGAAGAGCGCGATCCCGAGCACGCGCCATAGGCGCTTCCGGTACTTGGTCAGCAAGCCTTGCTTCTTAGCCTGGCTCAGCGCCGCCTGGATCACCCGCGCACCATCGCCTGCTGGCCCCATGGTCCCTCGAGCTGCTAACCCACGAAAGGACTGCCCATGTAGTGACACCATGTTGGTTCCCCTGCCAGGATCTGCGTCAGCGCTGGCGGGTTGAGGAAAGCTGCTGGGAGCAAGCAACTGATCCATACCCGGCGTTTCGACGATGGTCTGCCCACGTTCCGTGAGGACCCGCACGTAGACTTGGACGTACCGGCTGTTCTCAGCGACCTCTTGCGACAAGCCAACCGAGTTTTCAGGCTGATCCTTGAGAAGGTCTCGCACATCCTGGATCCTATCCGCAAGAAAGAGCTCTTCTTCCCGATCGAGGTTTCTTACCAACGAGCGGTAGAGAAACACCGTCGTCATGAGGATCAGCGCGAAAGCCGAACAGGCGTACCACATCGTCAATCGGGTGGCGAGTGACCACGTATGGGGAGTCGTCATGCCTTGTGGGCGGCCGGTCATGGGTTATGGGCGCGCCTCGAGCACATAGCCCACCCCTCGGATGGTGTGGAGGAGCTTATTGCGGAACGGCTGGTCAACCTTGACGCGAAGCCGACTAATATGGACATCGACAACGCTGGTGTCGCTATCGAAGTTCATATCCCAGACCTGCTCAGCGATGAATGTCCGTGATAACACCTCACCCGTATGCTGTGCGAACAACACGAGCAGGGCGAACTCCTTGGCCGTTAGATCAAGCGGACGCCCAGCCCGCGTCGCCCGATGGCGGACCACATCGATCTCCAGATCGGCGATGCGCATCCTCTCGGAGCGACGGGACTGTCCGCGCCGCAGTACCGAGCGGATGCGCGCCAGCAACTCGGAGAAGGCGAACGGTTTCACGAGATAGTCGTCGGCCCCGTATTCGAGTCCCTTCACCCGATCCTGCACCATATCGCGAGCGGTCAGGAAGAGGACCGGCGTTTGTTTTCCAGCGCGCCGAAGCTCCGAGAGCACAGACCAGCCATCGCGGTCGGGTAGCATGACGTCCAGCACGACCAGCTCGTAGTCTCCAGTTCGCGCAAGATGCAGGCCCGCCTCTCCATCAGAGGCCACATCAACAACGAAGCCGTTCTCCGAGAGGCCTTTCTTGAGGTAGGCGCCGGTTTTTTCCTCATCTTCAATAATCAAGAGCTTCATCAAGCCCTCCGTCTTCCTGATGACACATAGGATAACAAGCGACTGATCGGACTACAAGGCGATTGTCGGCCCGAGCTGGCCGATGAAGTTCCCGCACGACTCAGAGACACTGTGCGCTTGTCATCACCAGCCCGATGTCGAGCACCATCGCTCGAAGGAAGACTGGTGCCTCAGAAGCTGGGGTTGAAGTGACCCTCTCCAAACTTGATGGATCACAGAGAGGTCGAGCCCCCAAGCAGCGTTACGGAATTTAATGGCTCGTTGGGCGGTTGACTGGTGGACCCCATAGATGTGCGTGACCTATTAAATGCGAACCGGCTTCCATCGGCGCTTTCCGAGAGGATGAGAGGTCATCGCGACGAATCCGGCACGTGGCGTCATGCCCTAACTCGCCAACACGTGGCTACATGCAAAGAGTCCTAGCTCTCGCTGGAGAGCCAGGACTCTTAACCTCTCTCCTCGATAATTTCGAGCAGTAATAAACCCTCCCCGGAGAAGTGGTTCAGTGAACCTAGCCGATGGGGTGGAACTGATCTCTAGCTGAACTCAAGGCGCGTGGTGTGCGGCGACTGTTGTTTGTGTGGTTCAATGATCTGCCCACACACGCCGCCCACCACACTCCAGATCATTGGAGTGTGCAGCGACGCGCGTCGGTGGAGCTATGCGCCGTGATTCAGGACGGCGTCGAGGACGGGGCCAAGCTCAGCGTAGAACCGTGTATTGTTGAAATACTCGCAGACCCGCTTGCGACCTTCGAGGCCCATCCGCCGCGCAAGCTCCCTGTCGTGGACCAGCCGCTGGATATGCTCCGCTAGTTGCTCCTGGCCCACCTCGCCGACCGGATGCAACAGACCGGTCACGCCATCCACAACGATTTCCGGGGTGCCGCCACGATTGGTGCCCAGCACAGGCAGGTGGAACGCCATCGCTTCCGTCGTGACGCGGCCGAAATTTTCCCCGACGCCCTGGGAGTTCATGACATACGCATCGCTGGCCGCGTAGAGCGGCCTGAGGTCCTCCATGAAGTACCACGTGCGCAATGTGCCACCCGTCGCCCGACGCTCCATGGGACTCAGCCGGTTCAGAAAGTCCCGTCGATCGTGGACGCCAAACCCTGCGAGGAGCACCTTCAGCGGCAGGGTCGGCCGTCGCTCCAGAAGGCGGCCGACCGTTCGCATGAAGAGCTCCTGCCCCTTGCGAGGCGATTCGTTGACAAACAGTGTGAGTAGGAAATCGTCTTGGCCCACGCCCAATTTCCTTCTGATCGCCTCCCTCGTGAGCAGGGACGGCCCGATCCCAACGCGCTGCAGTATCCGGTACCGAAGATACGGGAAACGTGCCTGGTCCGCCGAGGCGATGAACGCGTCGATGACGCTCAGGTGAATCACCCTGGTGAGCGACGGGAGTTGCAGCCCCGCCGATCTCCATTGCTCCAGAGAAGCCTGCGAGTCAAACAGGACCGCTTTGACCTGACGGCTTGGCTCCATCTGTGTGAAGTATTGATCAGTATCGATCTCATGAATCCACCAGATGATCCGCTCCCCGCCGGACGGCTCACGACGGATGAACTCCTGGACCCACGTGTTGACCACCGCCGTATTCGCGACAATCACCTGTGCGCGGGAGGCCTCCCCAAACGATTCTTCGACTGCACACAGCGAAAAGCCGCGTCGCAACACCAGGTGTGCGGCGTGCTTTCGGCTACCGAGGGTAACCACGGTCACCGTTGCCCCGGAGCGCTGCATCTCGGCCCCCAGCTCGACCAGAAACAGCGGGGCGCCGCTATACTGGAGCTCGTGCGAGACGAGCAGGACTCTCGCACCTCGCAGGTTGGGAAGGAAGCTCATCGGGATCGACTCGGCAGAGGGACGCGTGCTGTGTTACGCAAGATACGGCGCGCGCCATGCTCGCGCATCAATGGCTCCGGGGGTCGGATCGTCGTCACCATGATCCCGCTGGCCGGTCATCGCATACAGCCACCCATCATGATAGGCCGCCACGGTCGTTTTGATGCGGTACGGCAGGGCGCCGACGATCGTCCACGACTGGGTCTGGGGATCGTACCGTTGCATGACGTTGGTGAGCTCCATCCGGTACGTGTGGGGGTCTTTGAACGTATAGCCACCGACCAGCAGGATCGTTCGGTTGACAACCACGACCGACGATTCGGTGTGGGACACGGGAACCGGCATATCCGGCAGCCGCTGCCAGGTGTCGCTGCCCGGCTCCAGCACGTACGAATCCGGGTACACCGTCTCCTGCGTTTCGTGCGTGCACGTAAAATCCGGCTGGCCGGGAATCGCCTTGAAATCTCCTTCCTGTCCGCCCAACAGATACAACCGATCGTCGACCACGGCGCTGGACCGATGGCCCCCGCCTCGCGGGATGGGATGCTCTCGCCGCCAGGAAGGTTCCAGCGGTATCGCTCCATCGATGGCCAAACTCCAGTGCTCGAACGCTGGGGTGACCCGGTCCGGTTTCGCGCCGCCCAGGACGTGCAGACGCCCGCGCCACCACTGCAGGGCGGGCGCATATCGGGGATCTGGCAACGGAGGCAGCTCGGACCATTGTCGCGTCGTCACATCGAGCACAACACTCCTCGGGATGGCCGGGCTACACCGCGGGCCGAACTGGCCCGACACGCAATACACGAACCGGTCGCCATCTGTGGCGATGCCGTGATGATGGTGCGCCATCGCGGGCGACATGTCGAACCGTTCCACCCACTGACATCGCTTTAGGTCCAGCACATCGACGAAGGGAGTGACGTGCTGCAAATCCGAGTAGCCACCGACCAGATAGAGACGCTCCCGAATCTGGGCTCCCGAGGCGTCATAGCGCCGGCTGGGTGCAGAAGCGACCGGCTGCCATGCCAGCCTGGCATCCTTGCGCTGAGACGCCTGTAAGATGCGCCGCGTCTCTCGGTCGAACACGACCTTGCGTCCCGACGCGGAACGCATCAAGAGCCACTTCGCCACGCGCTTACTGGTCGCTGTGAGCCTGTTCATGAGCGGCAATCGGTATGGTGTTTCTGAAGGTCGTTGAATGATCACAAACCGCCTCTCGCCCAAGAAGAACATCCATGGGCTGGACGAATGTTGCAACTGGTGCGCTAGTCAGGAGGCCGGTGAATTGTTCGCACAGCTCCGTGAGGCTCCTTGTGAGGCTGTCGGCGGTTTTGGTCTCCAGCGCCTGTGATTCCACGACCATTGCTCTGGATATTGACGGATCTGGGATTCCAGGATGTCATTCAACCGTTTCGTGGTGCGGATCTCCCATGTTGGATCGTCTGGCAATGGGACGGCCGGCAGGAGGTGAATCTCGTATTGGCCGATGGTTTTCCTGACGCAATAAATCGGGAGTAACGTACAGCCCGTTTTGTTGGCCAGCCGCGCCGGAAGCGACGTGGTCGAGGTGGCCCTTCCGAAAAGCTCGATCCACAGCCCTTCTCTTCCCGCCCATTGATCAATCACGATCGCGACCCCGTGATTCTGGCGCAATTCGGCCAAGGTGCGCCGGAGGGCATTTGCTTCTTTAGGGATTGGGACGGTCTCGCTTTCTCTTCGCAAGGCATCGATCATGTCGTTGAGATAGGGATTCTTGATCTTTTTGACGATCACCGAATGCGGATACTGTTTGAGACAGCCCGGGAATCCGATATATTCCCACGCACCAAGGTGTGACGCGACAAACACCACGCCTTTCCCGCGAGCCACGGCCTCGTCGAAATGCTGCTGTCCTGTGATGGGAAACCGGTGCCCAGCGTTCTTCTTCATTGTGTGGCTGACCAAGAGCTCCAGAATAGAGAGTGCTTGGTGCTCAAACGATCGTCGAGCGATGGTGCGTTTCTGACCAGTGGACAGCGTATCTCCATAGGCGATGGTGAGATTCTCCAGCGCAATATGTCTTCGTGTGGGAGAACAGACAAAATATAGATCTGCCACGCGTGTGACAATCCATCCGGATAGCGATAACGGGACACGCTTCAGCACTGCCACGAGAGCTTGAACCGCATAATATTCAAATAAATATCCCATCACCATAAAGGTTCCTCTATGGAATTCTGGGAACACGATCCTTAAATAAAACGTCCCAACGGGTCATCAGACCCACTGGGCCGAAAAACTCCCCGACTATGCAATAGGCAGAACTTTTCGACTCAAGGTGGTGCTGTGTCCAGCACCCAGGGAAGCATCTTATCTGCTGCTACCGGCAAGCTCAGTGTGAGGGATCGCTACGACCTGAGAGCGTTCAGCACAATGTCTGGCCGCTTCAAGGCGACTCTCAACAGAGCTCTTGCCGCACCCTCTGGGTAGGTCCGTCCCTGCTCCCAATTACGTAGCGTGGCAGCACTGACCCCGATCAAGTGTGCGAACTGGGTCTGAGACACTCTCAGCCTCCGGCGAACCGCTTTGACCTCAAGCGGATCGAAACGGACGACTCGGCTTGGTTTGCGCTGGCCCGCCTTGATGGCGCGCGCTTCATCCAGGCTCTTTAGCAGATCGTTGAAATCGCTCCCTTTCATAGCACACCCCCTCGCACATGGTCGCTCAATACCTTGAGCTGTTGCCGCGTGAGGTCTCCCTGCCGGACCTTATCGTACGCAAAGAGCATGTAGATCCGATCTCCCAACTCACAGTAGTAGATCACCCGGATCCCGCCTCGCTTCCCTCGGGCTCCCGCGCCCCACCGCAGCTTCCGCAACCCACCTGCTCCTGGGATCACATCCCCTTTCTTCGGCGATCGCGCCAGCTCGCTTTGCAGCTGTCGGTATTCCTGGTCATTTAGCAGTGTGCTGATCCGCGCGGTAAAGATGTGGGTTTCGACGAATTCCATTGGGAATCCTAACAACCCAAATATACGCTAATAGCGTACTATGTGTCAAGAAGATTCACTACGAATAAACGGGGGAGGTGCTGGCCGACCTGGATGAGACAAAGAACTTTCCGCTTGCAAGTCCGTATCGGCCGGGCGCCTAGAGGCAAGCCTTACCGCCTCAGCTCATAGACAACCTTTGTCCGGTAATGGACTTGCTCGACATCCGGCTCCCCATTTTCAGTCAGGCGAGTCGAACGGCGTTGCCGCGCTCGTCCCTGGCGGTATAGCGATAGCTAGGCATGGTCGCCCGTGGGCTCCGCTGATCGATCGGACGACAAGGCGCTACTCAGGTGAGTGATGATCTGGTGGAGGTCCTTCGCGTCGAACGGTTTTGTCAGGTACGCGTCCGCACCGCACGCCATTCCCTCGGCGTAATCCTTGTCCTGAGCCTTCGCAGTGAAGAGTACGATGGGGATGCGGCGGGTGCGGTCGTCACGCTTGAGTCGGGCGCACACCTCAAAACCGTTCATGAGTGGCATCATGACATCCAGGATGATGAGGTCGGGCGGATCCTGGAACACCTTCACCAGCGCTTCTTGTCCGTCCATCGCCATGCTCACCTCGAACCCGAATGCCTGAAGCCGGTAGCTGACCAGCGCAAGGATGTGTGGTTCATCGTCCACGATGAGCATGCGTCGTTTCATTTCACCCATCCGAAATACTCCCACTCTAGTTGAGTGACGCGGGGGACTGCTTCAACCGTCGTCACACCAGCCAGAACTTTGGCGGGGTCGTCTTCTCGCAGCATCCGGAAGCCGTCCTTCCGAGCGGTCTCACGGATGGCATGCGCTGGAGCCTTAGACACAACACCGTTCTTGATCGGGTCGCTCATCATCGGTAGTTCAAAGAGCCCGGTCCGGCCCTTGTAGCCGCTTTACTTGCAGACCTGACAGCTCTTGCCGTGGAAGAGCTGGACGTCCAGCTTCAACTGCCACTCGGTGAGCGATAGCTGCATCCCGGCGCTGTCCAGTAGGCGCATCACCACCTTTTCGCCAAACTGCCCGGGCACGACGGAGACGCGCAGGTCGATCTCCTTGCCTTCCATCTTGAGCTGTGTATCGTCAATCATGAGCACCACAGGTGTCGTGTTCGCTATAGACATCCTGTGTCTTCTCCCTCACCAACCTCCCAGGCTGTTACCGACTCCCCTAACAGCATTGCCACGGTCTTCAGCAATTCATTCGAGTCAAATGGTTTCGTCAAGTAGGCATCGGCACCACGCGCAAAACCGCGCAGCTGATCAACAGGCTGCGCCATGGCTGTGAGCATGAGGATCGGTTGCACCCACGGATTTGACAGCTTGCGCAGCTCCTTGCACACCTCATAGCCGTGGAGATCTGGCAGCATGAGGTCTAAAATGACCAGATCCGGCTGGTGCTCGGCGGCGTAGCTCAAACCCGCCTTTCCAGACATCGCCGTATGGATCTGATACCCAGCAGACACCAATCGCTCTTTGAGAAGTTCGGCCATGTCCGCTTCATCTTCAACGACTAAGATCTGTTTCTTTCGTGTCAGGTCCATCTGGCACCCCCTTCCTGTTCAGACCTCCCTGGCGTGTTCCGTATCCAGTGCTTCATCGGTGCTGGTGGCGTGACAAGCATACTTCGATCCGATCCCTCAAGTCTTCAGGCTCGAAGGGCTTCACGAGATAGTCCTCAGCACCCAGAGCTAATCCCTCCTTGATGTGATCAGGCATGTCGAGCGCGGTCAAGAAAATGATCGGGATATGCTGCGTCTTGGGATTGGCTTTGAGTTTCGCACAGACTGCACGCCCCTTCATCTGCGGCATGAGGATGTCGAGCAGGATGAGGTCTGGTGGTTGCTGCTCCACCATCTGAAGGGCTTCCTCACCGCTGGTCGCTGTCAAGACCTGATAGCCCCAGTTCGTCAAACGCTCTGAGGCCATGAACAACAAATCCTGCTCGTCATCAATGACGAGAATCCGCTTCTGACCCGTTGTTTGGTTCATGCTAAACTTCCTCCCTTCTGCTACATGGATTTCGTTAACAAGTGTCCGATGGTCTCTATCAGCTCTTCAGGGTGGAACGGCTTGCGCAGGTAGGCGTCGGCTCCGCAGTCCCGTGCCGTCTGCTCATCTTTGGCCTGGGTCTTGGCGGTACACATCACAATGGGAATATGCCGATAGCGCGTATCCTGCTTGAGCATCGTGCAGACCTCGTAGCCATTGAGGTGTGGCAACATGATGTCGAGGACGATGAGATCCGGCTGCGCGGTCCGTGCCTTCTCCAATCCTTCCGGACCATCAGAGGCGGTGATCACGTCGTAGTGGTTGGCCTCAAGGCGCATCTGGACCAATTCGACCAACTGTGGCTCGTCATCCACGACGAGGATTCTCTTGTTCCCCATGAGTGCGTCCCCTCTTGATGTCTATCCAGTTCATGGAACGTATCGCTGAATGACCGCCAGGAGTTCCTTTGAATCAAACGGTTTGATCAGGTAATCTGTCGCTCCCAGTTTCTGGGATTCTAACATCGAACGGGTGTCAGCCTTTGCCGTGAGCATAATGACGGGAATGAGACGGGTCTGTTCGTGCTGCTTGAGCTGCGGCAACAGCTCCAACCCATTTTTCCGAGGCATCATGATGTCCAAGAAGATCAGATCGGGCTTCTCGCTGAGGGCCTTGTTGAACCCCTCTTGCCCATTCGAGGCTGCCATGACCTCATATTGGTTCGCCTCAAGCCGTAGCGTGATGAGCTCAACAAATTCGGGTTCGTCATCAATCAATAAAATCCGTTTCTTCATAGGGCATGCGCTCCGGTGATGCGCTTGGCCGATGGCGTCGTGTCCGCGCCGTTCAGCTTCGTTGTTCCTTGCTGGGCCCATGCAATGAGCTCCTTCATCCCCTTTGCATCATCGGGATAGGTTGCGCAACCGACGTCGAGTGTCATCCCTTCGGTCATCGGCTCATGAACGATCCAATCCTGAATGGTTGGGACCAGTCTGGTCTTGACACTCAACACCCCCATCTGATCGCAGTCGGGCAACAACACCGCTACTCCCTCAGGAGTGCGAATCGTCGTATCGTCTTTTCGGCACAACCCGCTCTTGATCAGCGCTTGCAGGTGGTCCACTACGCTCTCAACCGACTCGGGAGCACACGTCACCAAGAGCAATGACATCCGTGAGCTATTCTCCACGGCTTCTTGAATCCCATCCTTGACCTGTCGTTCAAGGAGCGCCTCGATCGAATACGTGGGGAGCGTGAACATAAACGTGGTGCCCGTGTTCACTTCGCTCTCGACCTGGATCACCCCACCATGTAGCTCAATGAGCCCTTTGGTGATCGCGAGGCCCAGTCCCGTGCCTTTCTCACCGGCTCCGGCGACCCGGCCAAACTGCTGGAATTTGCTGAAGACCTCTGGCAGGTGCTCCTTCGCGATCCCTTTCCCGCTATCCTGCACCTTGCAGATGATGTCCTCGGGACCTTCGCTGACCGAGATGGTGATGTGTCCACGTTCGGTGAATTTCAGCGCATTGCCAATCAAGTTGGTGAGCACCTGCGTGAGTTTATCCGCGTCAGCATACACCGTCGCCTCTTGTGTGGGGACGTCCGCTCGCAGCGCGACGCCCTTGGCTGTTGCCTGTGACTCAAACGTCGCCAGGACGTCCTTCACGCAGGCAACCAGATCCACGCGTGCTCGCTTGAGTCTCACCTTTCCGGCTTCAAGTTTCGACATATCCAGCAGGTCATTGATCATCCGGGCGAGGCGATCAATGTTGCTTTGGGCGGTGATCAGGACTTTTTTCTGCTTGTCGGTCGTGGGTCCAGCCACCTCATCGAGCATCAGGCTGATGCCTTCTCGGGTAATCGCCAGCGGTGTGCGCAGCTCGTGACTGACGTTCGCCACGAGCTCATCCTTGAGCACCGCCAACTCCTGGAGCCGTGTGTTGGCCTCCCGCAACGCTTCCTCCGCACGCTTGCGCTCCACGGCGTAACGAACCGACCGTTCCAGCAGAGCGGTCGTCATGTCGTGTTTGAAGAGATAGTCCTGCGCCCCCTGTTGAAGGGCTTCAAGAGCCAATTGGGTCTCCCCAAAGGTTCCGGTCAGAAGGATGACCGGCGTATGCGGGGCGTGCGCACGCAAACTGCGGAACGTGTCCAATCCGGTGCTGTCGGGAAGCTTCAGATCCGACAGCACAAGATCAATGCCCCCTTGCGCCAACCGCTTGAGGGCTGCCCCCAAGTGGTCAACCTGTTCCAGCTCAATCGTGGGATCCAGAACCTGAGCAAGGGACTTCTTGATCAAGAAGGCGTCGTCTGGATTATCTTCGAGATGAAGAACCCGCAGAGTCATTCGCTTTTCGCTTCCGGCACCCGCGACACCCGCGCCCAGTACAGCTCGAATTGCACTACCATTCGGTGATGTCATGTAGATTTTTGCGACGTGGCGGGGTTGCTTGAGGAGGCCTTGCCCTTTTCCATCCTCAGCCACCCCACGGTCATCTGATCGGCTGCCCAGCGCTCCAATAACTCTTGGCTGAAGCGCCACTGCCCACCCACCTTGAAACTGGGCAGCGTGCCGACTTGGGCAAGACGGTACACGGTCCTCATGCTCACCCCAAGCCAGCACGCCGCTTCTTCGACAGACAAGTTGGGTTTCTCGGTCATGGTGTCAGCTCACGGCTTTCGGTTTGACGGACTTAACTCCTGCTCGATGACCTGTTCGATGAGCCGTAAGAGCTTCTTGGAATCGAATGGTTTGGGCAACATCCAGCGGGCGTTGGGTGCCTGGAAGGTGCGGTCGACATCAAGCGCTTCGGCGATGGCGGAAAGGAAGATAATCGGAATGTGTCGGGTCGCGACATCCTGTCGAAGCAGGGCAGCCGCGTCGCTTCCATTGAGCTCAGGCATCAAGAGATCGAGCAGGATGAGGTCAGGCTGTTCACGCTTGGCCATTGCCACGGCTTCCTGACCGTTCCTGGCATGGATGACTTTGTAGCCATGCGCGTCCAGCCGCATGGTCACCATCGCCACGCTATCAGGTTCGTCATCCGCCAAGAGAATCGTCTTGGTCGTATTCATATGGGTCGCCATCACCGTCCTCCTTTTCGTGTCTCTTGTTTCACGCTCGTCCGCTCTGAGCACAAAAAAGCCCATCCGTTCGGATGGGCTTCCCTTCACCACAAGCTGGTAGCCGAGCTATCCTGCCTCATGGGCGAGGACCTCTAGCTTTGCGCCCGATCCTTTCGGACCGTTTACCTTTTTCAGCAACCCTGACGTCTACAAAGAACAACGTACACGATCACGCCTCTGATTTAAAGCGTACCTGATCTCAGGCAGCCTTGTCAAGATGAGGCCACCCGTGGTCATTGCTGGCTGCTTTTGTCTACTGGATTGGCTCCGGCACCCGCGACACCAGCACCCAGTACAGCTCAAATTGCTTGATCATCTCCTGGAACTGCGTAAATCCGAGCGGCTTGGTGATGAACGAACAGGCCCCGTTGGCGTACGACTTAACCACATCCTCCTCCTGTTTACTCGTCGTCATGATGACCACCGGCAGGAACTTGAGTGCTGGGTCACTTTTGATCTCCTTCAAGACCTCAAAGCCATCCTTCTTCGGCATGCGGATGTCAAGCAGCAGCAGGCCCGGCAACTCAGCATCATGGTACTGCCCTTGTCGCCGTAAGTAGGCCATCGCTTCCTCTCCATCTTTGACCACTTTGACCAGGTTCAGGAGCTTGGCCTCCTCAAACGCCTTGCGCATCAGGAAAATGTCGTCTTCATTATCCTCCGCCAACAGGATCTTGATCGGTTGGTGGTCCATCAGTGAGTTCTCCTTTCATCCACGGTTCTTTCCAAAGGTCACGATAAATTCTGATCCCCCTCCCTCACGCGGGCGCACCCACGTTGTCCCGCCGTGTCGCTCGGCCACGGCTCGAACGATGGCCAGCCCTGCCCCGGTTCCCTCCACCTCATGCCCTACGGCCCGCTCAAACAGGTTAAAGATCCGCTCGGCATGCTCCGGGGCGACCCCAGGTCCCCGATCGCGCACGACGAATCCCTCGCCATCGGGATCTCCTGGCGCTGGCCGGTAGGCAGCAATCTCCACGTCGGGAGATGCTCCCGGCCTTGTGAACTTTAGGGCATTGGACACCAGGTTGTAGACAGCCTGAGTCGCCCAGGTCCGGTCGGTCCGAAGTGGTGGCAGATCCTTGGCGACCTGCACCTTCGCGTTCGTTTCCTGGATCCTTGCCGCCAATCCATCGAGGGCCTCGCGGATGATCGCCTCCCCTGGTACCTCCTCGGTAGGTGGCGTCATCCGTCGGACCCGAGAGAAGGTGAGAATGTCATTCAGCAGAAGGTGCATCCGAGCCCCGCCCTTGACCACGCGCCGGAGCAAGTCCTGGCCCTCCTCATCCAGACGCTCACCATGTTCATCCAGAGCTATGCGGGAGAAGTTCTCAATCGACCGAAGCGGCTCAGTGAGGTCGTGCGAGGTGACATAGAGGAGCGTTTCTAGCTCCTTACTCTTCGCCGCGATCTCCGCTTCTGCCCATTTGCGCTCGGTGATGACCGCTCGGATCGCCAGGTACTTCTCGGGCTTCCCGTCTGGCCCCACGAAGGGCACAATCGTGGTATCCACCCAGTAGATCGTGCCGTCCTTGGCCCGATTGCGCACATCGCCACGCCAGATCTTGCCCTGCCCAATCGTCGCCCACATCTCCTTCCAGAACTCCTTGGAGTGATAGCCGGAGTTCACCACCTCCCGATGATCTTTCCCAATCAACTCCTCTCGGGTGTATTTGGCAATCGTGCAGAACTGATCGTTCGCGTAGGTGATCCGGCCCTGGGGGTCGGTCTCTGCAACAATCGCAAACTGATCCAGCGCTTGTTTCTGCCCCGCCAACTGCTTCATGCTCTCACGCAACGCCTCTTCCGCCTGCTGGCGCTCGGTGATGTCCCGGGCGATCGCAGAGACACCGACGATCCGGCCGGAGGGATCCTTGATCAGGGAGACGGAGAGGGAGATCTCCACCCGGGTGCCATCCTTGCGTTGGCGCTGGGTCTCGTAATGCTGGACCCATTCCTCTTGTTGCAGGCGTCCCAGGAGTTTGGGAACCTCATCGGTGCGGTCGGGTGGGATGAGCAGGGCAATGGGCTTGCCGATCGCCTCGGAGGCGGGGTAGCCGTAGAGACGCTCGGCTCCTTTGTTCCAACTCGTGATCATCCCGTCCAAGGTGTAGTCGAGGATCGCGTCGTCGGAGGATTCGACGATCGCCGCCAGACGTCGGCTGGCCTGTTCCGTGCGCTCCGCCCGCTTCTTGGCCTCCTCGGCGTCCTGGGCCAGGTTGAGGGCGGCAAGCCGCTGGGCCTTCAATTCCTCGGCGCGTTTCGACAACTGTTCATTGGACAGGCGCAATGATTCTTCGGCTTTCTTGCGTTCGACAATCTCGGTGTTCAGCCGGCCGTTCAGCTCTTCGAGCTCGCCGGGACTTCGCAAAGACAGGGCTTTGGGAATGAGGGGGATCAGCATGCCGGCCGTCACAATCGACACGATTGCTGTCATAAGTTTTACAAGACCTTGGACGCGGTAGACGGGCCACCATGTTGTGTAAACATCCATCATATGCGTCATTCCACAAAGAACAATGAAGGCCCCAAATAGAGAAAACATCCACGGAAAAGGGAGATCTTTACGTTTCCACACAAAATAGATCAGGATCACAGGGATCATGAAGTAGGCCAACGCGATTACAAGATCCGACAACACATTGAGCCAGAGAATATCCGCACGCCAGAAATAACAATGGCCGTGCGGCATAAAATCCTTTGAAAACAAGCGTTGGAAAAATCCAACTAAGCTTGGAGCCTCACTAATCTCAAATGCGCTCTCAGTAACCATGTGTTATCTACAACGACGACACATCATAGGGCGCCGGTCGTCCCAGAGCTTTTGAGAGCTCATTGATTTGGGCTTTAAGGTCGATCATGCGTTGTTCTCGTCCCACGGCCAGTTTGTTAAACTGCTCCAGTTTTTCATTCGAGTCAGCCAGTTCTGTGATTTTCTGAAGGAGCGCTCCTTCCCCCTGCTTGCGCTCGATGGCATATCGCAAGGCGCGGGACAAGGTCCTTCCATCTAATTGGTCTTTCATCAGATAATCCTGGGCCCCTTGTTTCAGGGCTTCCACTGCCGTCGATTCCTCCGCGTACGATCCCGTGAGAACCACAATCGGCACGTGCAGCGTGTGCGCCCGCACCCTGTTCACGGAATCGAGTCCTTGGGAATCGGACAAGCCCAGGTCCAACAAGACCACGTCAATTCCCCCATTTTTAAGCCGGTCTAACCCAAGGCCGAGTGTCTGTACCCACTCCACCTCACAGGGATAAGCTGCATACTTGCGCAGGGCCCGTTGGACCAGCTCGGCCTCTGCCGGTTGATTCTCAATCAATAAGACCTTCATCATCCCTCCCCCCCCGATTCTGCATTACTTCCTTCCTTCAACGGGTTCATCTGGATCCTCCCTGTATGGCATGCGGCGTCTTGTTCAACACCCCCCAATACAGCCCAAGCTCGGAGACGGCCTGGACAAAGCTCTCAAACTCCACCGGCTTGACCACGTAACTGTTCACACCCAGTTTGTAGCTTTCCACCAGATCCCTCTCCTCACGCGAAGAGGTCAACACCACGACCGGAATGAGCTTGGTGGGTTCGTTCGACCGGATCTGGCGCAGCACCTCCAGCCCATCCACCTTGGGAAGTTTCAAATCCAGCAGGACCACCTTGGGCGCCTCGGCAGCATTCCGGCTGGTAAAGGGTCCCCGGGCGAACAGGAAGTCGAGTGCCTCCTCGCCATCCTTCGTCACCACGACATGGTTGGCCAGATTGTTTTTCTTTAGTGCTCGCAACATGAGCTCTCGGTCGTTGGGATTGTCTTCCACCAACAGAATTTCAACCAGTTCCATCCCTGCGATCATGTCTGACTCCCTCCTGTTGGAAGAGTAAAGTAAAAGGTCGCCCCTTCGTTCACCTTCCCCTCTGCCCAGACTCTGCCTCCGTGTCGGTGGATCACCCGCTGCGCGAGGGCAAGCCCCACGCCTGTCCCCTCGAATTCCTCCGGGGGATGCAGTCTTTGAAAAACTCCAAATAATTTATCCGCATACCGCATATCAAACCCCACCCCATTATCCTTCACAGAGTACACAGTGAAGGATCCTTCGGTCCGGGCCCCCACCTCAATCACGCCAGTGGCTCTTGGCCGAGTGAACTTCATGGCGTTCGAGAGAAGATTCATCAAGACCTGGTGGATCATCGCTCGATCGCCACGAGCCGGGAGAAGCGGTGGAATCTTTACCTGGACTTTGCGCTCAGGGTTGAGCAACCGAAGCTCCTCAACGACAGCCTGGGCCAGCTCGCCCATGTTGATCTCGCCCAGGGCCATCGATTGGCTCCCCAAGCGGGAGAAGGCCAGCAGGTCGTCAATCAGTTGGCCCATCTGTTTGATGCTGGTGCGGATGACCTGCAGGCACCGCCGGCCCTCCGCGTCGAGAGAGCTGGGGTGATCTTCTTCCAGAATCGAGGCAAACCCGGAGATGGCGCGCAAAGGGGCTCGCAGATCGTGCGAGACAGAGTAGCTGAAGGCCTCCAATTCCTTGTTGGCGGTTTCGAGTTGGATCGTGCGATCCTTCAGAGCCTCCTCCACCCGCTTGCGCTCCGTGATGTCCCGCTCGGTGGAGGCGATCGCCACGGGG
>Ga0209515_10005197_pt1 | contig 17037 bp, 16 predicted proteins | sample Subgroupgradi54m_FD_187454 | JGI IMG/M metagenome (GOLD analysis project Ga0209515, IMG submission 187454) | Subsurface groundwater microbial communities from S. Glens Falls, New York, USA - GMW60B uncontaminated upgradient, 5.4 m (SPAdes)... ...
CTTGAACGCGCTTGGTGAAGCGACGAATAAGCGCTGCTGCGGATTCGTTCCCTTGCTTTTTGACTTCTGCGATAATCTTCATAAGTGCTCGCTATAGTAGCATAGTGCCGAAAAAGATGCAATAAAAAAAGTCCTCAAATAAATGAGGACTTGTTTTGATACTTGAACAAAGAACTTTTGCCGATCCGACGACTGTTGGTCTCTATCCCTCAAAGGAGGTAGGGGGATAAAGCAGTCGTCGGATTTTCTCGGACAAACACCATTTTGGTCGGTGGTGGGCCGGCGCAAGGCACATGTCGCAATGGGCAACACAACTGAACATCACGATACCGTGGATGATGTTCACGAAGGGCACAAAGGACTGCATCCGCGCTTTTGATGTTTGATACTTTTCCGTTCAATGAGAAAGTGAGCGACGCTCATCTCGGAGAAGTACCAATGGTCATCTGTTAAAACTATAGCAAAAAGAAAATAAATGTCAAGTCTTTATTCGAACTTTTTTGTGGATAGAAAAAAGCCCTACAAAGGGCTTTTTAATCGGACTATTTCATCGCCTTAATATGGTCGGCGAGTTTTGCAATTTTTACCGTTTCTTGTGATCGGGTAAGCATTTCGCGGATGATAACAGTACCCTCAAGCGCTTCTTTTTGTCCAAAGATGAGTGCATAAGGAATGCCCATTTTTTCTGCAATAGCGAGCTGTGCGGAGAGTCCGTCTTTGGTGAGTGAGTGGGTCACGGGGATGCGTGCATTGCGAAGAATTTCGATCACCTCAAGCGACTTGAGTTTTGCTTCAAAGCCAAGTTGAATGAAGTAAATTTTCGGCTTCTTTACAATGCGTGGTTGAACAGTCTTGTAGTTGGGAGACATTAAGATGCGATCGACGCCCATGCCAACACCCATTGCAGGGACATCCTTCTTGCTTCCCAAGCGTTTTGCAAGATAGTCGTAGCGACCACCACCGGCGATAGTGAGCGGTGTCGCCGGTTCTTCTTTTTTCTTTGCATCAGTTTCTTCCTCGGTTTCAGCTTTTGTATTTTCTGTCGGAAGTTCAGTGATTTCAAAAACGGTGTGCGTGTAGTAGTCGAGACCACGCACGAGGTTGGTGTTGATACGATAATTTAATTTGAGCGCATCGAGATATTCGAGCACTTCTTTGAAGTGACGCTTTGCATCAGGAGAAAGGTGTGCAATCGTTTGTGGTGCTTTTTCTTTGAAGGGCTGGCATTGTGCATGCTTGCAGTCCAAGATGCGCATAGGGTTTGCCTTGATGCGTTGCTTGCAGTCTGCGCAGAGATGATTCAAGTGCTTGCGATAATATGCCGTGAGTTCGCGGAGATAAGGAGTGCGCGATTCTTTGTCGCCGATTGAGTTGATGTCAATAACGATATTGTCGATACCCACTTCTTTCAATATCATCGCAGTAAGATAAATGACCATGGCGTCGGCAATCGCTTTTTGTACGCCGATCATTTCCATGCCAAATTGTTTTAACTCACGATAGCGTCCACGTTGTGGGTTGTCATGACGGAAGAAGGAGCCGTAATAGTAGAGCTTCACAGGTTGTGGAAGTGTCTGCATGCCATGCTCAAGATATGCACGCATCACGGGCGCAGTACCTTCAGGACGCAATGCAAGCTTGTCACCGCCTTTTGTTTTGAGGCTATACATTTCTTTGCCCACAAGATCGGTGTCTTCGCTGTTGGTTGCAATAAAAACATCCTCGCGTTCCATCGTCGGTGTTTCAATTGGTTGAAACCCATAATAAAGTGCAATCTCTGCAGCCTTTTCAAAAAAACCTTGATACTTGTGATGTTCATCGCCGATGAAGTCGCGCATGCCTTTGGGCGCTGTAGGGATCTCTTTCTTTTCTGATTTAGCCATACAAATATATAATGAACGATTAATTAATAGTGTACACCAAACTCTTGAAGTGAACCGGGATTGAGTGCGAAGAGTGTGGGGGGGAAGAGGCGCAAGAGGACTTTGCCGTCCATGTCTTTACGTGGGACGGGTCCCCAGATGCGTGAGTCGGAGCTTTGTGCGCGATTGTCACCCATTGCAAAAAACTCGTCGGAAGAAAGTGTGTGGACAGAGTTGTCGAGCTTGGGCTCTTTGACATAAGGTTCGGAGAGGACAAGTGGGGTAGTTTGTGTTTTGTTGGTGATCGAAACAACGCCATTTTCGATGGTCACCGTATCTCCAGGAAGGCCGATGATACGCTTGATGAAATATTTTGAAGTGTCGTTGGGATATTTGAAGACCACAACGTCACCACGCTGGTAGCTGTTGGTGTATTTTGCAACTTCATTCACGATAAGATACTCATTATTGTGAAATGTGGGGAACATGGAGTTACCCGAGACAACAAAAGGTTGTGCGACGAAGGTGCGTAGCGGAATAATAATGATTGCCGCGACGATTGCATAGCGTATGGTTTCCCAAATTACTTCCTTTGCGGTTTGTTTCTTTTCAGTGTGTGCATCTTGTGCACCTGGAGTGACTGGTGATATTTTTTCCTCGGTCATTTGTTGGTTATGATACGGTAAAGTGTCGCTTGACACAAGAGCATTTTTTGTTGTTTAGAACAAATTATCAAAAATTAGAATCCGTATGTGGTGGGAAGCAGTAAAATAAAATTCATGAAGATAACGAGAAGAAGAAAACCTACGAAGAGCTTTGCAAAAAATTTATCCTTCGCGAGTGTGGCGATGCATGCAATCATACGCGGTGCAATTTTCGGAACAAGCAAAAATAAAAATATCAGCGCAGTGAAGTAGTGATATAAATACATCGGACGATGAATCAAAAAGAAGGGCAGATAATTACCAAGATATCCCAGAAGAAGAATCGTTTCATCGCGGTCGATTGCCCATTTGCGCGAAACGAGTGCGTGCCAAATGATGAATCCGACTTCGCAAAGAAAAAGAAAAAAGGTCACGAGCCAGAGCATTGCGTTTGCTTGCAAGATGATCGTCTTGCCCGCATATGGTTCATCGCCTTTCCAAAAATCAATTGCGGTGCGCGCCACAGGCCATGCAAGAGGTGAGGGTGCTTGGAGAATTGCTTTTTGCACATCGGTGTCGTTATTGATACGCACCATATCGCGGTGAATTTCGGGGAGAAAATGCATGACACTTAATATGTGATCAGGTTTCGGAAAATGAATATTGGTAACCCACGGCGCATTGAATGCAAAAAGGAGCGGGTCTGCTTTGCCACCTTGGGGAAAATAAAAAAAGAATCCTACGAAGATTACAAGATAAAGGATGCCCGCGATGATTCCCGTAATAAAAATTGGCGCAATGTGTCGATATGCAAGAAAGAGGAGCCATACGGTTGCAAGCACTCCGAGTGATGTCCATTTGATCGAAAGTGCGCAACCGATAGCAAGACTTGAAATGATGATGAGCATGATGCGTCGTGCGCGAGTCTTGGTGTGTATTGCTACATATGCAGTGCCAAATGCAAGAAAGTTCATGAGGACAAGGAGTGTGTCGGGGAGTATTGTCCGTGCATAAGTGATAAATGCATTATCAAAAATAATAAAGAGTGCGGGGAGTGCCGCCATGTACACCGTGTATCCTAGGCGTCGCCCAAGCCAATAGATGAGCAAGGGAAGGAGTATGCCGAGGATTGCCGTAAATGTGCGGATTGCAATGTAAGGAAAATCAGCGAATGATTGCCCTGCCTCCATTTTGAGTGATTGCAATGTGAAGGGTTTTTGTTGTCGCGCGATTTCGGTGTAAATAATTCGTGCGAGTGGAGGATGAATATCAAAAAACGGTTCATGGTGCAGTGTATGCAAAGTAAAATTGGTGTAAATCACTTCATCAAATTGAGTGAAGGCGGGATATCCCAACAAGGGGAGGCGTAGGAGTGCTGCGAGGACAAGCAGGATGATAATCCACTGTTTGTCGCTATGAGTATGACGTAAAAAAAATGCTTGCATATGAAGAGCGCGTGCAGTGCATGTGCTCCACCATGTGCGTATATGCCTCAGTTTTTTTTCGGAAATATGCATCATTTTTTTTATTTTAATTTTTCTGCGATCACCACAATACTCATACCAAAGGGAAGCCTCAAAAGAGGAATGAAGAGTGATTCGATGCTGATGAGGATAAAGAAAATTTTATCGAGGAAGCTTGGCATTGCAAAAGATGATTCGCCTGATACGCCAAAAAGTCGGAGTATTGCCGCAGGAAACAGAAGCGACATATTCCAATAGCTTGCGTACTCTACACTGAAGCCCGAGCGCTCAAGAAGGAAAGAGAGTTCTGCGCGTGTGTAGCGGCGATAGTGATGATGTGTCACGTCGTGTGCACTCCAGAGCCATTGATACGCAGGAACGGTGAGCACAAGCTGTCCGTTGTCGCGAAGCATACGATGGAGGTATGTGAGAAATTCTGCATCATCGGGAGTGTGTTCGAGTACATCAAAGAGCGCGATTATGTCGTAACTTTTCTCCACAATCGTCGGAACATCTTGCTCAAGCACGTTGTCATATCCACGCGCTTCACATGCACGGCGTGCTTCGGCATCAGGCTCAAGCGCGGTGACTTTTCCATAGGGTTGTAGTATTGAAAGCATGCCGCCCCAGCCTGCGCCGATGTCGAGAATATCGAGTGGTATTTCTTTTTTGACAAAACGATGAAGCACGCGCTCGACTACTGTCCTCCGTCCGCGATACCACCATGTATGTTCTCCATTGAGTAATAATGTAAATGCTTTCCGTTCCATATTATTTCAATGTGTGACGTATTACCCACATTGTTTTTATTGCTCCTACTGCGTCAGCACCAAGGTGGAGTTTGCTCTTGCGGTTGGGGTAGCGGAATTCTTTCCAGATGACGGGAAGTACAAGGAGGGTGAGTTTTGCTTTTTCCGCACGAGCGATAAGTTCGAGATCGAGGAACCATGTATCGTCAGTACATGTTTGCAAAAGTTTTTTCCCGCGGGTATCCATGAGCTTCATGGGACACTGGGTATCATTCACCCGAATACCGACAATGAGTCGTGCACAGAAATTAAATATGCGCGAAGAGTTGTGGCGCAATATACTGCGGTCGGTTGTCGAATATTTGTGGAAGCGTGAGCCAACGACAAGGTGTGCTTTGTGTTGTTCTGCATGTGTGAGCATGACCGCAAAAGCTTTCGGGTCGGGAGATGCATCGGCGTCGATGAAGCCAAAGTATGTTGCATCAGAATATGCTGCTGCGGCCTTGAGTGCCGCTCCCTTTCCGCGCTTTGTTGTGGTGACAACTTCTACATGAGGGATATTTGCGTTGCGTACCACTTCTGCGGTGCCATCAGTCGAAGCATTGTCAACAACGATGATGCGCCAGGTGAGATGAGGAATTTTTTCAAGTGCAAGTGTAACGAGCTTGAGCGTCGGGACAATAATTGCTGCTTCATTGTGTGCAGGAATAGCGATGTCGAGAGTTGTCATTGTGCAATAATAACATACAATAGAGTGGATGAAATGGATTATCGTTGGACTTGGAAACCCGGGTGGGGAATATAAAAACACGCGGCATAATGCGGGGCGTCTTGTGCTTGAGGAATTTCGCGTGGCACAGAATCTCCCTGAGCGCGAATATAAAAAAACGTATCAGGCACTGGTGACGAAGGGTGAAGTTGGCGGAAAGGAAGTGCTGTTGCTCGAGCCGGAAACCTACATGAATGATTCCGGAAAAAGTCTCGTTTCCTTGGTGAAGAGCAAAAAGCAGGCAACACAGATGATTGTTATTCATGACGACATCGACCTTTCGCTCGGCACATGGAAATTCTCTTTCAATCGTGGGAGTGGCGGGCAGAAGGGAGTAGAGTCGATTGCGGCAACTTTGAAGACTAAAGAATTCATCCGCGTACGCGTGGGCATTCTCGCGACGACTCCAACAGGCAAGCCCAAGAAACCGAAGGGTGGGGAAGCAGTCGTGAAGTTCGTGCTCGGCAAATTCAAAGAAGATGAAATGGTAATATTAAAAAAAGTAGGAAAAGAAATCACCCAAGCCCTCGAAACCCTCCTCACCGAAGGTCTCGATAAAGCAATGAATCAGTGGAATTAAAATAGGGCATACGCAAACCATGAATCTCATCCGCTTGCGTATGTCCTATAAAAATAAAAAATTATGCCAAAAGAACAGCCTGACGCATTGATAAAATTAACGAAATATTTACACACGCTTAAAGAAATGCGTGGCGCGCGCATTTCACTTATTAAAAGTGGGTATCAACGCGACATATATTTACTTAAAGTAGGAAAAAAGAAATACGTTGCTCGTGTGGGGAAACCTCATAACCTGAAAGATCTTTCAATAGAAAAGGAGGTGTGCATGCTTAAATTTCTTGAAAATACAGGAATCACTTTTACTCCAAAGGTGTTGCATCATCACAAAGGACTCGATATTTCCATTGAAGAATTTGTGGGGACACATGGTGTGGATTTTAAAGATTTTACCACAGATGATATTGATCTCATTGCAAAGCAATTGGTTGTCATTCACCAGCTTTCAGTAAAAGCTTTTCGTGCATTTTGCAAAAAAGAAAATTTTCCTTTCCCGAAAACACTTTCCGAAAAAGCGAGTATCGATATTTTTGGAACGAAACGTTTTGCGCAAGCCATGAAGACTTGCCCCGACAAAAAAGTCCTTGCATGGATTGCTCCACGGCTTAAGGTGAACATCACCGAAGCTTCCCGAAAACATCCTAAAGGATCTGAACATCTTGTCTGGGGTGATGTGGGAAATAATACACGCTCGACAAAAAATCAGATTTTCTTCATTGATTGGGAGTTTGCCCGTATTGAACATTCGCCTGAGCTTGCGTACATTAAGATTCATAGCCACCCGCGTGCACCGCTTTTCCGTGCTTTGGTGAAAGCCTATGCAAAGTATTCAAATATTTCTGAGCAAATACTTTATGAGAAAATAGCTCGCGAAGAAAAAATCATCCGCGTGAACGATGTGATCTGGGCGGCAATGAAATGGGGAGAATCGGTGGGAACAGCCGAAGAGAAAAAATACCAACTCCTCACGTACAAACGTATGAAACTTTTTGAGAAAATTAAATAAAAAAAATCGCCCGTGTTGTATGTGGGCGATTGAATATTCGATTACAAAACCTTAACCGATTGAAAGCATGGCAGGGTTCAAGACTCCGCCAGTTTCGTTGGCCTTATGGCCTTCATCTTTGATTTGAGTGTCCACGTTGTGCCAGAGCCGAAGCTCCTCGCCGTGTTTCCAGCATTGAGCCAAAATTTTCACAGCACAGCCGTACATAAAGCCCGTGATACCAAACGAAATATCGGCCTTGTAGGAACACCTGCTGGCAATGTCTCGCAGTTCGAAACCTTGAGCAATTTCTTTCTGCATCAGGCGTGCCCAGCACTCGGCGTAAATGTAGACACAAAGTCCGTAGCTGTCGTCTTTTTGCGAGGCAATACCTTCTTGCCACTTTGCTTCGTCGCGGTCCATTGCAGGACAGGTGTTGAGTTCAGCGAGGAACTCACGGTCCTTCTGGTCTTGGATCACTTTTTGTTCGGCACTTGCTTTTGCCCAGCGAGCTTCCTTTTCCGCTTGGATACGAGCATCATTGGACACCTCCTTGGCAGAGAGTTCAGCTTTCGGGTACGGACCAACCTTGCCAGTCGTGTAACCCACGAGTGCTCTCGACCAGTCGCGATAAATCAGATTGGGGTCAGAGTTTTGGCAAACACTGACCTTGATACCGTTGAAGTCGAACGACACCAGAAACATTGGGACAGGCTTGCCGGACAAGAGAGAAGCAAGCTGAACTGTGGCCATGTTGTTGAAGTTCCGGTCGGCATTTTTCGCCATCTCGATTGCTTCGGCGATTGTGCGAATGATTTCATCACCTGCACAAGTTTCCATATCGAGCTTGGTGAAATTGACTGCACCAGCGTTTGCCCAGCGATGCCAGAAACGGGGGGTACGAGATTTACTTTGGTTCATCAGTTTCTCCTTGAAAAGGGTTGAGTATTCAATGTACAATGGTTGAACAACTGAAAATAGAATACATTATACTAGTACTTTTGTCAATAAATTTTGGAACAAGAAAAAGCCCCTTGTTAAAAAAGTCCCCTTAATTTAAGGGGACTTTTTCTTTTGTTTGGTTTATCCAAATTACGCTTTCTTTTCTACTTTCTCTGTTGGAGTGTTAAAGGCGAGCGTCATACGCTGGTCTTTTGGTTCAAAGAGGGTAATAGAGAACGGATAGGTTTTGCCGAGTTCAAGAGCCCATTTTTCTTGTCCAAGGACCGTCCTTGGATTATAATTGTCGGCATGCTTCGTAAGTGTGAATTTGCGGTAGGGGAATACTATCATGTTTATAATCGCGGCGTAGAAAAACGTGATATTTTTCTTAGCGATGCGGATCGCGAACGGTTTTTGCGACTTCTTTTTCTTTCGAATGGCACAAAACCCATTGTTTTCAAATCAATCCAAGGACGGTCCTTGGATGAGATTGATGTGGGGGACACTATTGTTGCTATTGGTGCTTATGTGCTCATGCCAAATCATTTTCATATTCTTGTGAAAGAAATTACTGAAGGCGGATTGAGTACATTCATGTCAAAGCTCACCACAGGCTATTCAATGTATTTTAACAAAAAACATGAGCGCGTTGGGGCACTTTTTCAAAATAGATTTAAGGCAGAACATGTTGATCGAGATGAGTATCTTAAGTATCTTTTTTCCTACATTCATCTGAATCCAGTAAAATTAGTTACCCAAAATTGGAACACTGCTCAATTGTCTCAAAGTGGAGAAGTGAAAAATTACCTTGCTCAATATCCTTATAGTAGTTATCTTGAATACACGGGCACCAATAGACCTGAATCGCGAATCATTAATCAAAAAGAATTTCCAGAATATTTTGAAAAAATCCACGACTTCGAGGACTTTATTGATGATTGGCTTGCATATCATCAAGAAAAAGAGGAAGAAAAACTCATCCAAGGACCGTCCTTGGATTAAATATTCAAAAGAAAAAGTCCCTTTTGTTGGGGACTTTTTCTTTAGTAACTCTTACTGACTTGCTAACTCTTTTTTAAACTTGAGAGGCTTACGCTTTCTTTTCGGATTTTTCTGCTGGAGTACCAAACGTAAGTGTCATGCGCTGGTCTTTTGGCTCAAAGAGTGTAATGGTGAACGGATAGGTTTTGCCGAGTTCAAGCGCACCGCGGAGCTTCTCTTCAGTTCCGAACTCAGAGATGTGCACAAGTCCCGCAACACCTTCTTCGATTGAAGCGAGGGCACCGTACTTGTTGAACTTGATGACTGCACCGCGAACGATGTCGCCTTTCTTGTACTTCTTCTCCGCACCCTTCCATGGGTTTTCCTTCAAGACCTTCACCGAGAGTGAGACTTTGTTGTCTTTGATCTCAATAATCTGTGCCTTGAGATGGTCGCCGATCTTGAAGAGTTTGCGTGGATCATCGACGAGTCCCCAATCCATTTCTGAAATATGGATAAGTCCCTCGAGACCTTCTTCGATCTTCATGAAAGCACCAAAGTCGACAATGCCGGTGACGTCTCCCTCGACAATGCTACCAAGGCGATACTTCGAGACGATTTCTTCCTTCTCTTTCTGATTCTGCTCCTTCTCTGAGAAGATAAGCTTGCCTTCCTTGGGAACTGCAGTGATCATGATGACGGAAAGCTTCTCACCAACGAGACGTTTCAATTCGCCAAGAATTTTGTCCTTGTCGCCATCCTCAACGCGAGGGTAATGGTCGCCTGAGAGTTGTGAAGCAGGAAGAAATCCGGAGATACCTTGCCACTCCATAATAAGTCCGCCTTTGTTGGCGTCTTTTACTACAAGCTCGAGTACTGCCTTCTTCTTCACAAGGTCTTCTGCGTCTGCCCAGATGAGTGACTGGCGTGCCTCCTTGAGTGAAAGCTCGACATATCCTTCTGCGTTTTCGCTCTCAACCACCTTTGAGGTGATGAGGTCGCCCACGTTCATGTGCTTGATCAAGTCACGTGCGTTCATGTACTCGCGACCATAGATGATGCCGACACCATAAGGGGGCATATCGATAAACACTGCACGCTTGTCGACTTTGATTACAGGACCTTCGACGATTGCACCGGGTTCAGGGCGCGCAATAATCTCTGCCATGAATTTCTGCATCGCATGATCTGCCGGCTGAATGTTTTCTGCTCCAACAATAATAACTTCTTCCTCTGTATGAGTTGTCATATAAAATAAAAAATCCGCATCAGGCGGAATACTTTTTGTTTCCGCCAATAGGGTACATTTCGCGCGACATCACTAAACGGATGGGTTGCAAAATGGGTTAGCCCCAAAGGCACGACTAAATAAGTTGTACGAATACTGTATCAGAAAGAGTCTCAATAAGCAAGCGGGCGTTCACTTTAATACAAAATAAGATGCGACTGCGGAGCAAGCAAGGAGAAGGATTGCGCCAAGCAGTGTGGCAAGGCAAGATTTACACATTGCGTCCATTATCCCACAAAAAAATTCCATTGACAAACGGTGAAAAACCTTTATAAATAGGAGCAGGTTAAGTTTTTTTCACAAAGGAGAAGTTCATGGCACATCCGGGTTTTTCAATATTGCAAAAAGACCATCTCGCCGGCATTCCAACCGCCCTACTGACTGCGACGCTCGCAGAAAGAAGGCGCAAGGCAGAAGACAAGCATAAAGCTTATCTTGCAAAACACTTTCGCTGGAAACCATACTTGCTCTACGGTGTCTTGTTTGGGCTCATGCTTCACGGGATCGCACAGTTTATGTACGACCCCAATGAGATAAGCCCGAGGGTGGTCATTTCTTTCCTGTTGTGGCTTTTGTTTTGCGGGCTTGCCGCGTATGGAAGAAGATTGGGACTCACCAACCAATTCGCAAGGGAATTCAAAGAAGAAGCGAGGGAAATTGGAATCTTGGAGGATTACTAGATCCTTTCTCGGTTTTCAAAAGCGGGCAGTAATGCCCGTTTTTATTTTTTTAGAATTTCATGATGAGAGTATTTTTTTGTCTTCCATTTTGCGCTGTATTTGCTATACTACCCCCATGATTATTACGTATCACGGGGGGCAATTCGTTAAAATTTCGCAGGGAGACACGGTGATTGCCGCCAATCCTTTTGGAAAAGATTCGAAACGCAAACCTATTCGCTTCGGTGCACACATTGGTCTTGTTTCAGCAAATATTCCTGATTTTACCGGCACTGAAAATCTTTCTCATGGTGAGAAAGTCCCTTTTATTATTTCGGGACCTGGAGAATACGAGGTCGGCGGGATTGCGGTCTCGGGCTTCCTTGCACCCAAGCCATTTGGAAAGGATGCAACATTAAATACTATCTATACTATTGAACTTGAGGGAATTCGCCTGTGTTTGCTCGGTGCACTTTCTTCAAACGAGCTTTCTCCTGAAACACTCGAAGGAATCGGCGAGGTAGATATTTTGTTTGTTCCCATTTCCGGTGGTGATCTCATTACTCCGGCTGAAGCAGAGAAGATCGCCAACACGCTCGATGCGAAGATTGTCATTCCACTTGCATGGGATGCTGACGAGAAGCAACTCACCGTCTTTAAGAAAGAGGCGGGCGCCGAAGGGACGCTTCCCGTCGAAAAGCTCACACTCAAAAAGAAAGACCTCGAAGGTAAAGAGGGTGAGGTGGTAATTTTGGAGCCAATCAATCACGCGTAATTCGTGCGTCACTTTCTAAGTATGTTCGATTATCTTGATAAAATACGAAAGAAGCCACGGCACACACGGGAGGTGATCGCAGTTTCATTTTCAGGAGTTTTTACATTTGTGGTGCTTGCACTGTGGTGGCACACATTCACATTTGGTGGGATGAACAAGCAAGACGACTTGGCGCAAAAACAAGACTCACCACTCCAAGCACTTTCAAAGATTATGAGCGAAGGGAAAAAGACTGCCGCCGAGACAGTGACCGCATTTCGCGATCAGACAAAGCAACTCGAATACGTTGTTGCACAAGCGCAACTTGCATCGACAACTGCACTTACTGCATCGGCGTCAAATGCGGTATATCCCGAAGACATTCTTGCGACAACGACACAAACCAGTACAATAGAAAATGCAACCAACACAAATTCAACTAACGACTAATCCATTATCATGAGCACAAAAAAAACAACACTTGAAGCAGAGGAACCAAAGGCACCACACGTGAATGTAATTCCGATGAACATCGCACAAGAAATGCGTGAGTCATATCTCGACTATGCAATGTCCGTGATTGTCTCGCGTGCACTTCCTGATGTGCGCGATGGATTGAAGCCGGTGCATCGTCGCATTCTTTTTGCGATGCACGAAGCAGGACTTGTTGCCTCGGCGCGTTTCAGAAAATCTGCAACGATTGTTGGTGATGTGCTGGGTAAATATCATCCTCACGGAGATTCATCGGTGTATGATGCGATGGTCAAGATGACCCAGCTCTTTTCGATGCGGTATCCACTCGTACTCGGTCAAGGAAACTTCGGTTCTATTGATGGTGATGCAGCGGCGGCATATCGTTATACCGAAGCAAAGATGTCAAAGATTTCCGGCGAAGTGCTTCGCGATCTCGACAAAAATACTGTTGATTTTCGTCCCAACTATGACGGCTCAAAGAAAGAGCCGGTTGTGCTTCCTTCGGTAGTGCCTAATCTTCTTTTGAACGGCACACTCGGCATTGCGGTGGGCATGGCGACGAACATCCCCCCACACAATCTTGGTGAAATTGTTGATGCGATTATTCATCTCATGGATAACCCCGAGGCGACAACCGAAGATCTCCTCAGCTTTGTTCAAGGTCCCGATTTTCCTACGGGAGGAATGGCTTACAATAAGCAGGATATTGCGCACGCGTATGCAACCGGTCGCGGTGGTGTTGTGTGTCGCGGTGAGGCAGAGATTGTCGAGCAGAAAGCAGGGCAGACCGAGGTGATTATCACGAGCCTTCCTTATCGTGTGAACAAAGCAACACTACTTGAGAAGATTGCAGACTTAGTAAAAGAAAAGAAGCTCGAGGGCATCAAAGATCTTCGCGATGAATCTGCAAAGGGCGACATTCGCATTGCGGTGTATTTGAAAACCGGCGTTCCTCCGCAGAAGGTTTTGAATTATCTCTATCGTCATACGGAACTTGAGTCGACCTTTCACTACAACATGGTCGCATTGGTGGATGGTATCCCACAGACACTCGCACTCAAGACCATACTCGAAGAATTCATCAAGCACCGCAAGGTTGTGGTGAAGCGTCGCACCGAATTTGAGCTTGGCAAAGCACAAGACCGTGAACACATTTTGCTTGGACTCAAGAAAGCGCTCGACCATATTGATGCGATCATCAAGACAATTAAGGCATCAAAAGATACGCCGACCGCACACGCCAACCTGATGAAAGAATTCAAGTTCTCAGATCGTCAAGCAAGTGCGATTCTCGAAATGAAACTGCAGAAGCTTGCAGGTCTTGAGCGCAAGAAGATTGAAGATGAGTTGAAGGCAGTGCAGGCGCTTATCAAAGAGCTTCAGTCAATTCTCGAGAGTACAAAAAAGATGCTCGGGGTTATCAAAGAAGAAATGGTTGCCGTACGAGAGAAGTATGGTGATGCACGTCGCACCAAGATCATCAAAGGTGGAGTCAAAATGATTTCCGTCGAAGATACCATTCCCGAAAATGAAACGGTGCTCGTCTTTACCGCGGGTGGATACATCAAGCGCACTGACCCTGCGGAGTATCGCACGCAACGTCGTGGTGGTGTGGGGGTTGTTGATCTCGACACAAAAGAGGAAGACTTTGTGAAAATTTTTCTTACAACATCAACTCACGCGGATGTGCTCTTCTTTACGGATAAAGGCAAGGCATATCAGATCAAGGCGTACGAGCTTCCTGAGGGGCGCCGCGCAACGAAGGGGAAGTCAATTATGAATTTCCTCTCACTTGCAGGTGACGAAAAGGTGACCTCGATGCTCGCAATGCCCAAAGAAGTGAAGGCGGTCGCAAAACTCGCACTCATGATGATTACCGAAAAAGGTGTGGTGAAGAAAGTCGGCGCAGACAGTTTCAAGGATGTTCGTCGCAGTGGATTGATTGCAATGAAAATTCAGCCGGGGGATCAATTGCTTTCTGCATGTTTCGTTGAGGACGGCGATGATCTCTCGCTTGTTTCTGCATCAGGACAGTCGATTCGTTTTGCACACAGTGATGTTCGCGAAATGGGACGCACTGCAGGAGGAGTCCGTGGCATGAACTTGAAAGGAAGCGACAAGGTGGTGACTGCAGATGTGATCAAAAAATCTTACGTCGAGGCATACCTTATTGTGATGAGTGAAAATGGTTATGGAAAAATGACCAAGGCAAGCGAATACAAGGCACAAAAACGCGGTGGCTCCGGCATCAAGACTGCACAGGTGACACCAAAGACTGGAAAAATTATGACGGGTATGGTTTTGGCCGAGCGCGAAGGAGAGATTGTTGCGATTTCAAAAAACAGTCAAGTCATTCGCGTTGATCTCAAAGAAGTTCCTGTTTCAAGCCGTCAAACTCAAGGAGTCCGCATTATGAAACTTCGTGAAGGGGACTCTATCGCTTCACTCATCACACTCTAATCTTAAAAATTTTGTAAGGACTTCACCTTGTTTCTTTTGGGTGGTACAATACTCTTATGTTTGCATCTCCGGAAACAATTATTGCGACGCTCTTGCTTGAAGAGGATAATGTTGTTGCAGATTTTGGCGCAGGGTCGGGGGCGTTTACCATTGCGGCGGCAAAGGCTTTGAACGGCTCGGGGAATGTCTATGCGATCGATGTGCAGAAGGATTTACTCGCCCGCCTCGAGCATACTTGCCAAGATTTTCATGTGGCGAATGTTTCGTATGTTTGGGGTAATATTGAAAAGCAGGGCGGCACAAAACTGCGCGATGCCTCCGTCGATGTCGTCATTGTTTCTAATGTCCTCTTTCAGGCAACCGAGAAGAAGACGGTTATCGAAGAGGCAAAACGGGTCTTGAAGCACAATGGCAAGCTGCTCATTATCGACTGGACCGCCTCATTTAAAAATCTCGGCCCAACCCCTGAGCAAGTTTTCCCTGAACTTGAAGTGCGCAAGATGATGGAGTCGATGGCATTTTCTTTTGAAAAAAATATTGATGCGGGCAATTTTCATTATGGACTCATTTTCCGCAAGGGCTTATATTATAATCCGACGGTGCAAGAGAAAGCGATGAAACGCCTATAATCCCCTAAACATCTGCACCATTTTTAATTTATGAAATTTCAATATATCGTCCTCGCATTCTTCGGATTTATGGCAGTTGTTGCGGTGTTTATTTTTGCAAAAGCTCCCGCACCAGGGAATACTCCGCAACAAATCGCCGGAGCAAGTGGTACGGTGACCATTTGGGGGACATACCCACTCGTTGGTGGACTTGATAAGGTCATTGGAGATTTTGACCAAGTCTATCAAAAATCTTTTCAGGTGAATTACCAATATCATGACCCCAAAGATTTTGACCGTGATATTGTCGAAGGTCTTGCGAGTGGAAAGGGTCCTGACATATTGCTCCTTCCCAACAACCTTATTCTTCGTCACGGAGATAAGATTGAACAGATTCCCTACACTGCGTATCCTCAAGTGAATTACGACGCGACCTTTGTGCAAGCAGCGGAAATTTATAAACGCGACCAAGGACTTGTCGCGCTTCCTTTTGCGCTCGATCCACTTGTCATGTATTGGAATAGAGATCTTTTTACCAATGAATCCATTGCTGAACCACCAAAATATTGGGATGAATTTCTGACGATGACACCAAAGCTCACAAAAATAAATCCGCGCACCTCCGAGATCACGCAGAGTACAATTTCTTTCGGCGAATTTGTGAATGTGAATAACGCAAAAGACATTCTTGCGATGCTTTTCCTTCAGGTGGGAAATCCGATTGTGAAGTTTGACAAAGGTCTCTTTACGTCTGCGCTTGTCGAAAAAACTGGTGACCGCACTTCAACAAACGAAGATATCGTGTCCGCCTTTCGTTTTTTTATGGATTTTTCGAACCCACAAAAAAGTATTTATTCGTGGAGTCGCGCGCGAGGAAGCTCGCAAGATGAATTTATCAATGGCAACCTTGCGGTATACTTTGGTCATGCGAGTGAATACAAAACCCTTGCCGCAAAAAATCCTCACTTAAATTTTGCTGTTGCACCGGTACCACAACCACGCAATACAAAAGTCGAAGTGACCTATGCCGATGTCTACGGTCTTGCGGTAATGAAAAGCTCAAAGAATAAACAGACAGCATTTGTCGCAGTACAGCGTTTGCTTGATACACAGCCGACGGCACAGTTTGCTCAAACATTTAATCTCCCTCCCGTGCGTCGTGATTTGCTCGTACAGCGCCCCACTGATACGGCACTTTCGGTCTTTTATGATGCGGCACTCCGCGCGCGCACGTGGCTTGATCCGCGACCCGAAGACAGTGATAAAGCATTTCAGTCTACCGTCGAGTCGGTTTCCTCAGGGCGTAATACTATCGCCGCTGCTATCGAGTCATTACATATCCAATTACTCTCCGCACTCGCTCCATATAGGCAATAGTTACTTTCCTTTGTTATAATAATTTCACATGAACCCACTTTCCCGCAATCACTTTATCTTTCACTTCCTTACTTCAATAGGGACGCTACTCTTTCTTTTTCCTTTGGAAACTGAAGCGAGGACAGAATTAACAAATAACAGCAGTTTGGGTTTATTAGCACAAAGTGCTGCGGTTGCAGATTCTCCAATGAGCGCGCTTGATGGAGTGGTGACACGAAGCGATGGTTCTCCAATGAGTGCATTTGACGGCGTGGTAACACGAAGTGACGGTTCTCCGATGAGCGCGTTTGATGGGGTGGTAACGCGAAATAGTGATAGCGGAGGAATGGTCCCTGCAAGTGAGCGTTGTGATTTCAATGACCTTATGCGCCTCGGGCAAACAATAATTGATTTTCTTATTTTCAAAATTGCCGCACCTATTGCCGCACTCATGTTTGCGTACG
>Ga0209515_10005199_pt1 | contig 17036 bp, 18 predicted proteins | sample Subgroupgradi54m_FD_187454 | JGI IMG/M metagenome (GOLD analysis project Ga0209515, IMG submission 187454) | Subsurface groundwater microbial communities from S. Glens Falls, New York, USA - GMW60B uncontaminated upgradient, 5.4 m (SPAdes)... ...
TAATTGGAAAAGGGGTATAAAAGATGAGGGCATGGAATCTTAGGAGCAATATATTGGCCGAATTGGAGCTATCCAAAACTCTATTTGGGGGGCTATTAATCAGCTCTTTGTTAAGAACAATTGGTTTGGGGGCAATCACATTGTTCCTACCAATATATATTTATAAGCTTGGCGGTCTTTATTTTGTAGTAGCTTATGTATTGATAAGTCGATTTGTGCAAACAGCTTGCGGTTATTGGATTGGGAAGACAATTGCCAAGATTGGTTTGAGACGGTCTGTGGTGATCTCTGAGGTTTTATTATCCGTTTCCCTGCTTTTATTTAAGGGTGCCGAACAGCTTTCGTGGTTCTTGTGGTTAGGAGCGGTAATTGTCCCATTTGCAATTGAGTTTTATTGGATTCCGTATCACCTGATGTTTGTAAGAAATAAATCTAGGGAGTTTGGGAAGGACGCTGGAATATTGGCAGTGGTTTCAAGATGGGGAGGTGTATTGGGGCCTTTGTTGGGTGGGCTTATGGTGGGAAGTTTGGGGTTTGGAGGGCTGTTTAATTGGGGGGTAATCTTTGTACTTATAAGCAGTTTGTCAATTTTCTTGGTGCCCCAAAAGGAGCTAAATTGGGAGTTTCATTTGGAGTCGTTTGAAAGAAAGATATCGGGTATGTGGTTTAGAAAGGATTTGCTTGCTTATGTGGGATACGGGATTGAGAGTGTGATGTATGATTTTTTCTGGCCAGTTTTTTTGTTTGTGGTTTTGGGAAAGTCACACATATTGTTGGGCAACTTTAAGACGGCGGTACTTTTAGTCTCGAGCATACTGTTTTTGTTTGTAGGGAGAAGTATGGATCATGAGAAGATGAGTAAATGGACTAAGTTTGCCATGGTTGCAATGGCAATAATTTGGGTTTTGAGAGGTGTCCTGCGCTTTGGTTCAGGACTGTGGGTATTGGACATCTTGGACGGATGGATTGGAGTGTTTGTATTTTTACCATTTGAAGTATATGGATACAGAAGAGCCAGGGTGGCTGATAGTGCTTTGTACGTGGTTGAGAGAGAAGTATCTGATAGCTTGGGAAGATTCTTGGGGGCAGGTATAGTGGGACTGTTTTATTGGTGGGGTTGGGAATGGAACGCGATGGTGTACGTGGGAATATTGGGCCTCTCGATGATGCTTTTCTTGCCAAGAGAGGAGGCTAAGCTCTTGCGTGAAGTCAGTTAAGCAAATATTAGATGATAGATTGATAACTGGTAAGAACCCCTACGTCTCGCGAGAGTTTCAGGATTATGGATATCGACTCGCAGCTGAGTTGGGAGACTTGCCTCACAAATCTTTGTATATTAGGTTAGCTAAAACTTATCCCCGTAAATTGCTTGAGGATGCAAGGAGTTTTGTCGTTGATAGCAATGCCCGTAATAAAGGGGCACTTTTTATGTGGAAACTTTCAGAGTTGAAAAAGAAGAGTAAAATGAAGAGTGGATAGCCTATGTTGACCAATATATTGCAGCAAATTAACTGGATAGACTGGGTGATTGTTCTGGTCGTGATTTACCATGTCCACGATGGTTGGGAGAGGGGAATGGTGAGTTTGGTGAACGAACTATTTGGGTTTTTTGGTTCTTTGTGGATGGCGGTTAAATTTTACCCTGCTGTAGGAGTGTTTATCGCTGAGAAATTTGGGATAGCTAGTGGATGGAGTAAATTATTGGGATTTGTGGGGGTGGCTGTGGTATCTGAAATGGTGATGTCGGCCCTGCTTGACGAATTTTATAAGAGATTGCCTAAATCCTGGATTAATTCTCGAGTTAGTCGATGGTTGCTGGTTTTTCTATCGGCCATTAATGGATTGATTGTGGCTAGTTTCTTGTTGTTGGTTATTTTGGGATTACCAATAAAGGGGACGGTCAAAGCGGACATCCGTAGTTCGAAAATTGGAGGTGCATTGGTGAAGAGAGTTCAGAGTGTAGAGAAGAACACAAAGTCGATATTCGAGGAAGTGGTCGGTGAAACGGTTAAATTTGTTACTGTCAGGCCTAGCTCAAAAGAAAGAGTAAGTTTGGGCTATGAGGTTACGGATAAAGAGCTGACAATTGATTCGGCGAGCGAGGGGAAAATGTTGGAGCTTCTAAACTCAGAGAGGGTAAAAATCGGACTTAAGCCGCTGGTTGTAGATGCCAAGATTGTGGAAGTGGCGCGAAAACACAGTCGCGATATGTGGCTGCGAGGTTATTTCTCACATATCAATCCCCAAGGCCAAGACCCATTCCAGCGAATGAGAGAAGGAGGAGTGAAATTTAACACTGCAGGGGAGAATTTGGCTTTGGCTCCTGAGGTGAATGCTGCTCATACTGGTCTTATGAACAGTGAAGGCCACAAAAGAAATATATTGGATCCGAATTTCAAGAGGGTGGGAATAGGAATTATCGATGGGGGATGGTATGGCAAGATGTTTACACAGGATTTTGCTGACTAGAACTGAAATGAAGGAAGTAGTATTGATGCGGACCCAAAGTTTCCTCGATCCTGCCCAGGTGATTGAAGTTTGAGGGATGGGTGGTGATTATCCAGTACGAGTTTTGCCCGGTTGTAAGAAGAGGAATCTGGGAGGGCTTGATAATCCACCATTCGTTTAATTTCCCACCGACTGAGGAGAGAACATAGATGGATTTGTGGTCTGAATAGTAGATAAAACTGGGAAAGTCTTGGTCGTCAAGAAAAATCTTTTCTTCTGGTGATATCAGCATCTTGGCGGTTTTTCCTAGATCTGCACCGATCAATGATCTGTCCGGGTCAACAGCCTCTTGGTAAATGAGGTGAATTACTTGTAAAGAAAATAGGACAAACAATAAGACTAAACCAATTTTGCCAAAGCGTGAGATGGCTTTGTAAGCTAGATAGCTCAAAAGGATTGCAAGATAGGGATAAAGGGGAATAATGTACCAATCAAACTTCTCCTTAAGAAAATTTAGAGGGAGAAAAAAAGCAAGAGAACTTAACAGGAGGAATAGATTGGCGTTTGAAGCAATTTTCTTTCCCTTGTGGCTAAACAGAGCACAGGGAATTAGTAATATCCATGCTCCAAGATCATGAAACAGGTACTTGGAGAATGTTCTGAAATCTAGATATCTTACAGAGGAGAGGTTTCCTCCTGCTGGATGAAGAAGATACCAAGAGAGAAATGGTGAGCCGAACCTAATCAAACCCGCGAGGTGCCACCACAGAAATGATGCAGCAAATCCTGCGACCAAGGGTGTCAGGCTTCTCAAATAAAATTTGCGATATATAAGATGATAAAGAAAGATAATTGAGAGGGGGTATATCCCTAGCAGCCAACCTTTGGTGAGAGCGGCCAACCCTGCCGCAATTCCTGAGAGAAGTAATAAAGTTCTTCTCTCTTTTGATATGAGGAAGAGATAGAGAGAAAGAAGTTGTAGACAAATAAGGAGAGCATCTAGATTGCCCATTGCAAGTCGTGGGACAACTTGACCAAGGGTTATAAAAATAGTTACGCTGAGCAGAGGAACGGGGGATTGGGTAAGCTGTTTGGCAATAAGATATAGCAACAGTGTTGCTAGTGATGCGGCTGCGACTCCCATGATGCGGGATTGCCATTCTCCGGAACCAAATAGCCGAGTAGGAATTGAGGAAAGCCAAAAATAAAGAGGTGGTTTGTCGGCGTAGTAACGACCATTCCAGAAAGGGACGAGTACACTTGTGTGATTTGCCACCATATTTTTGGTGATTTCGGCATACCAGGCCTCATCCCAATTGCGCAAAGGGTAGGAATTGAGTTTGTATGAGAAGACGAAAAAAGAGATGGCCAGTATGAAGAGAGGGAGTCGAATTGATATACTGGAGGAGTGAGAGTGTGGCAATTTAGAAACTTAATTTTATTTCTGTATATAGCTGGTGTGATTTTGTCTAGGTTTTTGTTGACCAAGAGTGTCAGTTTTGCCGATATGTGGTTGGCATTAGGGCTAATACTTGGTTGGTTTTTGCCTATGGTTGATCACCTTATATATTGCGTCACTTACCCCCACGAGTTAACTGTAACTAGAGTGAATGAGATGGTCAAGGCAAAGAATTTTTGGGGGGTATGGGAACTGCTTAGGTCAACTGCGGGAGAGAGAAACAAGTTGGTTTTACATGGAGTCGTAGTTCAGAGTGTATTTTGGGTTTTTTCTCTGTGGGTGGTTACTTCTAGTCGTAATGGTGTTGGTGTGGGATTGGTCCTGGGAGCTTTGCTTAATTTGTTGGTGTGGGATTGGTCGAATCTTACTCGTGGGAGCTGGGCCAACATATTCTGGCAAATTAAACGGACAATTCTCTTGCGTGAAGCGAAATGGACGTTTGTTATTTTTTCATTAATATTTGGTTATCTGACTTTTGCTGCATTTTGGAGATGAGGGGTTGACATACCCCCTCCGGGGGGGTATAAGGTATGGGTAATGGCCAGTAAGAATCATGGAAAAGAAAATATCAATCGAGCTAGCTATATTGTCGGGCATGTAAAAGCGGTATCTCGGATGTTGGAAGAAGGAGCGTATTGTATTGATATCATCCACCAGCTAGATGCTGTTGGGTCAGCGACTGCTAAATTGCGGGAGAAGATTTTAGAAGATCATCTTAAGTCATGTGTGATTGACAAGATGAAAAGTGGAGATAGATTTGATCATCAGAAAGTTATAGAAGAGTTACTTTTAGTTTACGGAAAGAAGAGATAATTATGTGGCTTGGTAAATTGCTGATATCGTTGTCGAGTTTGTCTTTGATGCTGTTGACTTATGTATGGTTTTTGACTGACTGGGGGAAGAGGGGAAAGGCTGGGGGGGGAGAGCCTGCTCTGGGTTCCGTAGACCAGAGTATCAATAAGGGATTTGCTATATCTGGAATGGACTGTGCTTCATGTGCTATCAATATAGCGAGAAATCTTCGTAAAACACGGGGGGTGGTGAGTGCTGAGGTAAACTACGGAAGCGAGACGGGGGAAGTGGTCTATGATCCGGCTCTTTGTACAGAGGAAGAGTTAGCAGCTGCTGTTTCTGGCGCTGGTCCTAGATATAGAGCGGTATTTAATAGGGAAAATGTTCATGGGCATGGATCTGAACAACTTAAAGAGACAGAGCTTGCGGTTCTCAAGAGAAAAGTAGTTGTGAGCGCGGTCTTATCCATGCTAGTCATGTTGGGTGCCGGACGGGAGTGGCTACCAGTAGTGCCGGAATATCTGGCATTGCCTTGGGTTCAGATGATATTGACGTTACCGGTGGTTTTGTGGGCCGGAGGAGTATTTCTGGAGTCGGTAATTTTTTCATTGAAGAGCAGGCTTGCGGGTATGGATACGCTGATAGGATTAGGTACTGGAGCGGCTTTTATATTTTCGCTGGTCGCAACTTTTGCACCTAGGGCTTGGGGAGTTACAAGTATTTATTATGATACTGCGGCTGTTATCGTGACATTAATTTTACTGGGAAGATTTCTTGAAGCTAAGGCCAAGAGGCAAACGGGAGAAGCTATAAAAAAACTCATAGGGTTAAATGCGAAAACTGCGAGGGTGATAAGGGAAAAAGGTGGAAAGCTAAGGGAGATTGACGTTGCGATTGATGAGGTTGTCGTGGGAGATTTAATTCGGGTGAGGCCGGGTGAGAAAGTGCCAGTTGATGGAATAATTGAGGAGGGTGAGTCGGCGGTTGACGAATCTGTGGTTACTGGGGAATCGATTCCAGTTGAGAAAACAAAAGGCGATAGGGTAGTGGGTGCGACTATCAACAAGAGTGGCAGCTTTGTATTTAGAGCAACTCAGGTGGGTGCGGATACAATACTATCTCATATTGTGAAAATGGTTGCTCAAGCTCAAGGGAGTAAGGCTCCGATTGCAAGATTGGCTGATAGCATTTCGCAAGTTTTTGTGCCCGTCGTGATGATTTTGGCAATTGTGACCTTTTCAGGCTGGATTGTGGCGGGATCAAGTGTGGGTTTTGCTCTGACAAATGCGATTGCGGTTTTGATTATTGCTTGTCCTTGCGCTTTGGGTTTGGCTACCCCTACGGCGATTATGGTGGCAGTTGGCAAAGGGGCTCAGGGAGGAATTCTTATCAAGGATGCTAGGTCTCTTGAGATATTGGGGAGAGTTAATACTGTGGTTTTTGATAAAACAGGAACTTTGACCGTGGGTAAACCCAGAGTGACTGATATGGTCATATTTGACAATAAAATGAAGGAGAATGATCTGCTTAGAGTGGCGGCTAGCTTGGAAGTAGGGTCGGGGCATCCATTGGCTGAGGCGATATTGGAAGCTGCATCACAACGAGGAGTCGGGGCCATTAAGATTGACAAATTTATATCGATTCATGGCCAGGGAGTAAAGGCCAATATTGATGGTCAAGAAGTGATGTTGGGGAATAGGAAGATGCTCTCGGGGGTGATTTCTAATATAAAGGACTTCGAACATAAGATTTTGTATCTTGAGACTCAAGGTAAGACAGTGGTAATGCTTGCTTCTGGCAAAAAGGGAAAACAGACATTACACGGCGCGATTGCTATATCTGACTCAGTGAGGGAAGGGGCTGCACAGGTCGTTTCGCAGCTAATGGTCATGCATATCACGAGCTATATGATCACAGGAGACAACGCAAGGACGGCCGCGGCAATTGCGGATGAAGTTGGTATTGCTTCTTCTCGTGTCCTCTCGGAGGTAGAGCCGGAAGGAAAACAAAAAGAAGTGAAACGCATTGGGGGGATGGTTGCCATGGTAGGAGATGGTGTCAATGATGCTCCGGCTTTGGCTGCGGCACAGGTAGGGATTGCAATGGGTAGTGGGACTGATGTGGCAATTGAGGCGGCAGGGATTACTTTACTTTCGCGCAATATAAGGGCAGTAGTAACGGCATTTGAGTTGTCGAAAAAAACTATGAGGATTATTAAAGAAAATCTGTTCTGGGCATTTATATATAATATCGTGTTAATACCCGTGGCTACTGGTATCTTTTCTCCTTTTGGGTTAACCCTTAACCCAATGCTAGCCAGTGCGGCAATGGCCATGAGTTCAGTAACGGTTGTGGGAAATTCGTTGAGACTGCGAAAAATCAAGATTGATTCTTGGAAGAGATAATTAACAGGAATACAATATGTCAGTGATAAAAAGGATCGATAATAAAGGAAGATTGTGGACACTGATATCCTTGGCTGCCGGTTTGATTTTTATGGTTTTTCTTTTTAGAAGTCCCGTAGGACAGCAACTTTTACGTAGTCGGGACCGCACGCTGTTACCTGTAATTATAGTTATAGCCTCTTTGGTTGATTCAATTAATCCCTGTGCGTTCTCGGTTCTGTTTCTGACAGTTGCGTTCTTGTTTAGTTTGGGCAGGAGTAGAAGGAGTATCGTTAAGACTGGGATGCTTTATATCCTGGGGATATTTTTGGTCTATTTGCTCATCGGTTTGGGAGTATTGCAGACGCTTAACTTTTTTAATATCCCCAATTTTATGGCCAAGATAGGAGCGATAGCTATTTTGGTGGCCGGAATAATTAATCTAATAAATGAGTTTTTCCCAAAATTCCCGATTAGACTCAAGATCCCATCGGCTTCTCATCCAGTTCTGGCGAGGCTTATCGAGAAAGGATCTGCGCCAACAGCATTTGTCTTGGGAATACTTGTGGGGATGTTCGAATTTCCTTGCACAGGAGGACCATATCTTATGGTGCTGGGACTGCTTCATGACCAAGGGACATTTCTTTCAGGGTTTTTCTACCTAGTCTTATATGATCTAATCTTTGTTTCTCCCCTCGCTCTTATACTGGCAATTGCTAGTGATGAGGGATTGCTTAAGAAGACAGAGGAGTTTAAGAAACGAAACTCGGAAAAATATAAATGGTTGCCGGCCCTGATAATGGTAATATTGGGACTATTGATCTTGTTAATTTAATTACCATGGACGAAGACAAATTTGAAAAACTAATCAAAAAAATAGAAGAGAAAAAACAATCAGGGTCCTTTGACTTGTCACTTGAGGAGGATCTTTCGATTGCAGTTATGAACCTCATAAGTCTTGAGGAACACTTCTTCTTTACAGCTAATAAAACTGGTAAATCTGATTACTATGACTTGTTGTCGCAAACTCGGGAAGTGCGCAAGAAACTGCTTGCCAAGATGATTGATGAGCACGAGGGGGAGACGTGGTGTATTAGTAAACATCTTTTGGCAACTACAATGCGCCTTATAGAAGTGGGGACGAAATATCAGGCAGATGGCAAGAAAAAGCAGTCACTTGAGACATTTGAGCAGGCTTATAAAATATATTCTTTATTTTGGGCATTGAGACTCAAACTCATGAATCTTACTGATGTAAAAAAAGTGGCTGATGACAAAAAACCTATGAACTTTACTGACATAGTGAATAAACTGGTTGACTGTTGTAAGGAGTGAGATATGAAGAGTAAAAATCCATTTAACATATCGACTATCCTGATTATAGGAGTGCCGTTATTGCTCGTGGCTCTAGTGGCGGGGAGTCGACTAGGCGAGAAAACCCCCAAAAACCTCGAGGTGTTTGCTCAGTGCTTGAAGGACAAAAATGTGACAATGTATGGTGCGGCTTGGTGTCCGCATTGCCAGGCCGAGAAAAAGAGGTTTAAAGGAGCTTTCAAGTATATAAAATATGTGGAGTGCCCGGATAATGTGGCTCTGTGCACACAGAAGGGTATTGAAGGATATCCGACATGGGAGCTGGGTGATGGTACTAAACTCGCTGGAGAGCAGACGAAGAATTGGGCCAAGTTCTCGTCTGACACGGGATGTCCCTTGTCGTTTGAATAATTTTGTTGTACCCTTTTTGAGCAATGACAGTTAAAGTTACGGATCAGAATTTTGATAGTGAAGTTCTTGGAGAGAAACTGCCAGTCCTGGTAGACTTTTGGGCAGAATGGTGTGGTCCGTGTAAGATGGCTGAACCTGTTCTGGAAGAGTTGTCGAATACTTACTCGGGTAAGATAGTTATCTCTAAGCTGAACGTAGACGAGAATCGTGACTCATCCATAAAATACGGTGTACAGAGTATACCGACTGTGATTCTGTTTAAAGAAGGAAAAGAAGTTCAAAGACAGATAGGTTATGCAGGGAAGAATGGATACGAAAAGCTAATAAAAATAGGGATAGGGGAATAATTTCGGACTGGAGAACTGGTAACGGTTGGAAGTTTATGATTATTTGGCGACTAGGAATTCGTTTTCTGCTTGGCCGAGTTGAGTATCTGTAGTCGATGCATAAGAGACAATTTTCCACGTTGTTTCACTACTACCAACTGGAACTGAAACGGTGATTCTACCGTCGGATCCAGTCTTGAGATCTGGGTTCCAATAGAGAGTATCTACGTCTTTCCCTAATAGCTCACCGCCTCCTCCGCCGCCTCCACCTCCCCCGAAGAACATATTGGCAATCCAGTGAAGAGAGGAGGAAGAATTGGTGGAACGGGCTCTAAAGAAATAGAAACTAGAATGGAGGGGTGGGGTAAAACTCTTGCGCAGAGTAAAGATAGCTTTGTCGACGATTGCAATACCCACATCAGATGAGATGAAATTGCCGTTTGCATCCTTGGTAAGGATAGTCACAAGAGCAGTATCGCCGGGATTGTACTGAGGCTTGTCTGTGGAGGTCTCAACGGTGATAAGTTTCTTCATGGCAGGAACATTAAGAGCCAGGCCCTCTATGTGGTATTCCCCGTTGGTAATAAAGCTGAAGGTTGGGGTAATTGAGGGCATGTAAGAGTCGGGGACGGAGAAAGTGAATGTATTTGGGCCCTTCTTGAGATCCAGCCACTGAGGGTTATAGACACGACCGCGTTCGAAGGTGGTGAATACTTTAAGATCTTGGGGTGAGTTGATTTCAAGAGTGGCATCTTGGCCTGGAGTGAGGTTATTAGTCGCTGAGGAGATCTTGAGAACTACTTGTTGGTTGGAGTCTCTACCGGGGGAGATTTGTCTGTCGGGAGCCTGTGATTGGATATAAATATTTCTTGAGGCTGATATAACGTTTCCTTTGGAGTCTTTGCCTGAGATGGTTAATAGATAATATTGCGGATTTGCAGAATCGATACTGAAAGATATGGTTCCATTTCCGCTTCCATCTGTTGTTGTGGTACCGTTTTTGATGATGGTTTTTTGGGGAGTGTTGTTGGAGGAATAAGCTTGAGAGGTGACTTCATAAGTGAACCCTTGGCTTATTTTGCTCCCGCCCGAAGATTCGGCGTAGAATTGGACCGGGAAGGTGTCACCGCTACTTCCTTGGGTGGGGCCGGGTTTGAGAAAGATATTGTATTCGCCTTGATGGACAATGGCCCCTTTGGCGGAAACTATTTTGTTTTGATTAGGATCTAGTTTTTGGGCAACGAGGGTAACTTCTTGACTAACTTCGTCGACAAGATCAGCTGTATTAATTTCTACTCGGGCCTTGCCGTCTTTATCCAGGGTAATTGAAGGCCCTAAGGGTTTGCCGAAGTAGATTTGAACGCCATAATATTCATCTCCAAAACTACCACCTCCGCACATGCCACCCCAGTTATTGAGTCTAAAAGATGAATTATAAACAGCTTTTTCGGTTTCGTAGTAGTCGCGTTTGTAAAGTGCGTAATCTACGGTTTCTCCTGTCATGGGTTTGCCGTTGAAGAACTTGCCACTAATGGTTGCAACAACTTTGTCGCCCTTGGTATATTCTGGTTTTTCGATGCTGACACTTAGCTCGTAGGGAGGCTTGATATATTTGCTGACCTCGAAGTTGGTCGATACGCCTGAGTAGTTCTGCTGGGTAAGAATGTCGGTTGTTGCGAAGAGATAATTGTACTGGGAAGGCGCTGCATCTTTGGGGATAACAAGTTCTCCTGCGAAGGTGCCGTTATCTTTGACGTCAACGATTTGATCCAAACTATTTTTGACTTTGGGATCGGAATATGAAGGTGAACTGACCTTAATCTTTTTGGGTTGCGGTAACCCGTATATTCCATCGTTGTCTGTTCTGATGATGCCCCTGAAATAGATCTTGTCTCCGGGCTTATATATGGGGCGGTCGGTGTAAATAATTCCCGTAATGGTCTTGCTTAGATCCCGGTAAGTGCGGATTTCGGCTTGGCTATTGGGAAGACTGACGGGAATAATCATGGTGTCCTTGCCTTTTTGAGCCAAGATCAGATCGAGTCTTTGAGGGAACTCTAAGGGGTATTGTTGGATACCGGAGAGAGTGTGTTTCCCAGTGATCTGAGGTTTGTCTCCCAGGGTATAGAAACTAACGTCAATGTCTGACTCAGGGTCTCCAGTGGCTAAGTTTTGTGCGGCAAGATATACAGACTTATCATCTTGTCGCATGTGAATAGCGGTTTCGTTGAGGGCAATCCAAGTTTTGGCAAGGACATTGTCGTCTGAGTCCAAACCCTCAAGGAGATAAATGCCTGTCGGGTTTGTAAAGTTAATTTGATACCCGTCGGCAATGTCGGACTTTTCCTCTACAAGTTTCAACTTGTCGGTGTCGACTGGGAGCTCGAGGTATGCCTCCCCATAATATGGGGTATTTGATTTGTTGTCGGTGTTTGAACGGTAGACAAGGCTTTGGAGCAAGGTATCTGGGTTGGCTCTGAAAATTTTGATTTTGGGAGATTTGATTTCTGCCCCTACTTTGACGGTGATATCGGTGCCTTTATCTTGGGGAAAACTCATGAATTTGCCATCCCAGTTTCCATTGACAAAATGAATGCTGGCAACATCAAAGTCAACATTAAAGTTGAAAACATGATCAAAAAGTAGGCGCTTGCCAGATTCACTGGGGAGACCGGCTTTAAGGGTAACGTTTATATATGTGCCTGGTTTATAAGGAGAAGTGGGACTAAAAATGATTTGCTTGGGATTGTCTCCTTGTGTAAATTTACCACTGGTTATGGGCGAAACATAAATGTAGCTTTCGGCGTGATGTGCAGTTACGGGGAGATTGAAGTTGATAACTATTTTGGGAGTGGTACTGCGGATATTTCCGGAGGGAGAAGTAGAAACTACAACGAGTGCTGGTAGTGAGGCGATCTTGGCTGTTTTCTGTAAATAGAGGAGGCGGAGGAAAAGAAAAGTGGCGATCCCGGCTAAGATAGGGAAAAGAATTAGGGTAAATTTGAAGAGGGGGGTTAGAGAGTTGGCGGATTGGGTTGGTGGGACTGGCTGGAGTTCTGTGGGGAGAGAATCTTTTGTTGGAGGCTTTGTTTTGGTCATTATGATATCATTTTATGAGTTTTTGGAAAGTTATGGAAGGAGAAGTATTTGATGTAGTAATCATAGGGTCTGGACCTGCGGGATTAACTGCCGGGATTTATGCGGGACGCGCTAATTTGAGAACGGTTGTATTGGGAGGGTCTAAATGGGGAGGACAGTTGATGTTGACGACTGATGTCGAGAACTTTCCGGGGTTTCCTAAAGGAGTTCTGGGACCGACTCTGATGACTGAGATGAGGACTCAAAGTGAGAGATTTGGAGGACTAGTTAAAGAAGAGGACGTAACAAATGTGGACTTTTCGAAAATGCCATTTGAGATTAAAACTTCTGATACGGTTTATCTGGGTAAAAGTGTGATTGTGGCAACAGGTGCTGCTTATCAGTGGCTAAATCTGCCGTCAGAACAAAAGTTGATTGGCCGTGGAGTGTCCAGTTGCGCTCCATGTGATGCGCCATTTTTCAAAGATAAAGATGTGATAGTGGTGGGAGGAGGGGATGCTGCAATGGAGGAAGCGCTTACTCTTACTAAATTTGCAAAGACAGTGAAAATGATTCACCGCAGGGAGGAATTTCGGGCAAGTAAAATAATGCAAGAGAGAGTGCTGTCAGATCCTAAAATTCGGGTTATTTGGAATACTGAGGTAACTGAGGTACTGGGGGAGACCAAGGTAGAGGGAGTTAAGCTGAAGACAAAGATTGGGGCTAAGCAGACGGAAGTTAAAGTCCAGGATTTTGCAGGCAAAGAAATCACAAGATCTAATGGTGAAGTGATATGGGAGATGCCGATTGATGGAATGTTTGTGGCGGTAGGACACAAGCCGGCAACGGAGATTTTTATGGGAAAGATAGCCTTGGATGAGAAAGGATATGTCAAGAGAGATCCTTCCCAATCGCAAGCTAAGTATAAAAGTATGACTGAAGTCTTGGGAGTATTTGTGGCGGGCGATGTCCATGACATTGACTACAGACAAGCGATTACCGCGGCAGGGTTTGGTTGTATGGCAGCAATGGATGCAATCAGATGGTTGGAGGAGCATGGAGTGGGCAAAGGGGTCCAAGGATGGGGTTGACTCTGGATAGTTTTTTGGGTAGTCTACTTTAGTTATGGCTGACTCACAGAAGGTTGGGTTTGATGTTTCTAAAGTTATACCAGTGATGGTGCTTCTGCTTATAGGGGCTGCCTTCTTTATTGGTAATTTATCAGCCAGGGTTTCGTATCTTGAGAGAAGTGGAGCAGTGAGAGGTGATACTACTGCAAATCAGAACTTGCCAGCCGGCCAAAACCAACCAGCAGCAGCTCCAGCTCCAGCGGAGATCGACAAAGAGACGTTCAAGAAGTTGGCTGAAGGTGAGCACGTGATAGGGAAGAAAAATGCTAAGGTGGCAATTGTTGAGTTTTCTGATTTCCAATGCCCTTTCTGTAAAAGCTTTTTTGATGCTACATTCTCGCAAATTAAGAAGGACTACATAGACACAGGCAAAGTAAAGCTGGTTTATAGACAGTTTCCTCTAACTGCAATTCATCCTTACGCGATGGGTGCAGCTTTGGCGGCTGAATGTGCTAGTGAGCAAGGTAAATTTGAGGCATATCATGATAAATTGTTTGCAAACCAAACATCTTTAACGACAGAGGACCTCAAGAATTATGCTTCTCAGGTGGGTCTTAACACAGGTAAATTCAACTCATGTCTTGATAGCCAGAAATATAAGGATAAGGTTGATGCTGATACGAAATTGGGGACAGACAATGGTATAAATGGAACGCCTGGGTTCTTTGTAAATGGGAAATTGGTTTCAGGAGCTCAACCGTACGAGAATTTTAAAATGTTATTGGACGAGGCGCTTAGAAGCTAGGTTGAGAAAGTAGGGTTTGGGCTAACTGGTCTACGTTTTTCTGGATGCTGGTAAAGATGTTTTGCGATATTTCCATGACTTTGGTGCCGTATTCGACGCTCTCGTCAGGATCAAGGGAAGTAAAATCTTCAATATCTTTTATTTCCCAAGTAAGGGAATTTCCCGAGAAATTTAATAGTTGCTGGCAGTCATTTTCATTTTTGGGGTTCATAAAGACGACAAGATTGGTTGAGGTTAATAATTCTAGGGTGGCTTGGGTCCATACGAAGCTCATGAAGGGAACAAGTTTGTGCTTTTTTATAAGCCTCATTCCATACCAGGTGATAGGCCCGTCAAAGTTTCTGTGGGCCGCAATTCCACTGGAGGAGACCCTTACGTCCTTGATTTGCTTGGATTTGAGATAGGCTTCGGCCAGTCTGCTTCTAAAAACGTTTCCTGTACAGACGAAATGAATGTGTCGTTCTGGCATAGGTAAATATTGTATCTTGGGTTTCGGTCTATAGCTAGATTCTGATATAATTTGAGGCCGAGGCGCCATCGTCTAATGGTTAGGACCGAGCCCTTTCAAGGCTCTAATCGGGGTTCGAATCCCCGTGGCGTCACCATTTTTATAGGTTGTGGGAATGGCGGGTTGATTTGGAGATATAGGCTGTTTGGGTATATAATCTTACCTTCAAATTATCAGTATTTCTTCTTATGCGTGAATTCGAGAAAAGTAGCTTGGACCATAATCTGGGGTCATCCCACGAGGGTCAAGAATATGCCGTCCCTTGCAATCTTGATCGCTATAGGTCTTTGACTATGGGTAGCATAAGCTGGTGGGATGATGTGTCTAAAGTGTTGAGTGAGGTGAGTGATCAAAAGTTAATCACTCTTCCTAGGCGGGCTTATAGCGATCCTTATCTGTCTGATAGATATCTTATGTCTCCTAAAAAACGAACGCACGAGTTGAGTGCGACATTTGATATTTGGGATACACACCTCAAAAGACCATTGGTAGGGAAGACGGTTCGGGATGATAAGTATTCCAATCCAACTGTTGATGACTGGGACATTTTGTTCAGGGAAGGATTGCTTGTTTACTATGCATCCCGGCAGACTTATGGGGTTGAGAGAATATACGATATAGTTGTGGTGCAACAAGGCCCTATGCTTCTGCTTGAAAAAATAGAGGGAGATGAGATGGCGAAAGTTGCTAAAGCTCGTAGATTTACAGCCGAGATGGGAATCAACATATTAAATTATCTGGCTCTTACCTATACGAAACTTGAGAGGAAAGGAGTTTATCAAGGAGACACTGCTCCCCACAACATAATTCTTGATAAAAATAGCGAACTACTGCCGAGGCTCATTGATTTCAACACCTCGCCTTCGGTGCGACCACATTACGAAGGATATGACGTTTACAACAGGAAGGGTTATATAAACTCGACAATGAGGAGGTTGGTGGATCTTGTGACTCAAGGGATAGGAGGGGGGAGAGATAGTTTGGCGATTCGGGAGGAACTAGTGGACTTTGAAGACAGTTTCTGGAAAGAGCCATATGAGAAATTCGAAGAGGTTGGTGCAGATATAAGCCAGTTTATGAAACATTACGGAATTTCTCCTAAGTGGCAGGGGTATATATAGTCTCTTTTGTCTGTGGGGAGTTTCTTAACTTGTTATAGTATGGTGGTGGGAAGTTAAGGGTGCGTGGACACCAGGGTGATCGCCAAAACTTCGGCTGTTTAGTATAATTAGCCTTGGAATAGATATATTGGGCCGGTAGCTCAATGGTAGAGCAGGTGCCTTTTAAGCACTTGGTTGAGGGTTCGAATCCCCCCCGGCTCACATATAAAAACTGCTGGGTGTATCCAGCAGTTTTTGTATAAGAGGTCTAGGATTCGAACTGCCGGACGAACGAAGTGAGGAGGCGGGGTCGCGACTTGCCCGAAGGCAAAGTTGTGACTCGAATCCCCCCCGGCTCACTCGTCGAGACCTGACCTTCTGTTTAGGAGGGAGAAATTACAATGAAGCGGGAACTGGATACTCCCAAATCCATCCTTGATGATTTGCCTTGTGGTTGTGGCGGACTGCTTGAGTATGGATTAATTAATTTAGTCGTTTATCCTAGCTGGAAATATCCAGATTTGAGATTCGAAATTGATGTACCTGGTTGGAGATGCAACAATCTTGCCTGTGAACTGCAAGTCGTTGAACCCCAAGTTGAAGACGATATTTATTTGGCGATGGAACAGTTTGTGAGAGAATCGGTGCGGAATCGACTGGAGGGTGTGGGTGAGTGATCGACTATTTATGCAAGAACCGCATAGTTCATGGTAAATTTGTAAGATGTCGGATGTTAACAAGAAAGATAGAAATATGAAGGAGGTTGAGAAAGAAATTCTTAAAGAAGAGATTAAGAGCGAGAGGCTAGAGAAGGAGATACTAAAGGAACTTAAAGAAGAAATTCATAAAACGGAAGAGTTGGATAAGGAGATAAAAGATACAGAGCGCAAGTTGTCAAGAAAGTTTATTCCGATTGCCAAACTGTTGGCTAGAAATGGTTTTACTTGGTCGGAAGTAAAAATATTGAAAGGGACGATGGTCCAAAGGGTATCAAGGCATAGATTTTTATTCACAGTGATCGTGCTTGTAGGGGTGGTGTTGGTATGGAAAGGACTATGGGAGACTTTTGACAAGATATCAATTTTTAAATATTCAGCAGTGTCTTTGGTTGTGGGATTTTTAATCTTGTGGTTGTTGGAAAAATTTTCTGAATTGAAATAATAACTTCAATTCTCAAGTTTCTGTAGGAAGATGGTGGGATCGTGGTAAAATTATGGTCGTTACTTACGGTTAATTGCGGGATCGTCTAATGGTAGGACTGGGGCCTTTGGAGCCCTCTATCTTGGTTCGAATCCAGGTCCCGCAGCACTGTTTACTTTACCTTTAATATGTCACAACAAA
>Ga0209515_10005200_pt1 | contig 17035 bp, 15 predicted proteins | sample Subgroupgradi54m_FD_187454 | JGI IMG/M metagenome (GOLD analysis project Ga0209515, IMG submission 187454) | Subsurface groundwater microbial communities from S. Glens Falls, New York, USA - GMW60B uncontaminated upgradient, 5.4 m (SPAdes)... ...
TCCAGCCCCGCCGCCAGCCGCAGCGTGGTGGTCTTGCCCGCGCCGGTCGGCCCCAGCAGCACCAGGAGCTCGCCGTCGCGCACGAGCAGGTCGAGCTGCTCGATGGCCTGCGTGCGGCCGAAGCGCTTGCCCACGCCGTCGAACCTCACCTCAGCCATGGTGCGCCTCCTCGTGTAGGGCCGAGCGCAGGGCGCGGCCGGAGGCACGCTCGAACAGTGACAGCCGCTCGGGGCGGAACGCCAGCCCCGTCCGATCGCCCGGGCGCACCTGCACGTCGGAGGGCAGGCGCGCGCGCACCGTGGCGCCCGCCTCGGTGGTCAGGATGACGATCTGTGTGGTGCCCAGGTATTCGGCCTCGACGACCTCGGCGCGCAGAGGTGAGCTCGCCGAGAGGCGCACGTGCTCGGGACGCGCTCCCAGGACCAGGTCGGTCTCGCTCGTGCCCTCGCGCGCCTCGGGCACCGCGATCTGCGCCTCGCCGATGCGCACCGAGCGGTCGCCGGGCGCGACCCGGCCATGGAACGGGATGAAGCTCATGGCTGGCGAGCCGATGAAGTCGGCCACGAACATGCTCGCCGGCCGGTCGTACAGCTCCTGCGGCGGCCCGAGCTGCTCGATCCGTCCCGCCCGCATGAGCGCGATGGTGTCGGCCATGGACATGGCCTCGATCTGATCGTGGGTCACGTAGACGGTGGTCGCGCCCAGGCGATCGTGCAGCGCGCGCAGCTCGCCGCACATGATCTCGCGCAGCTCGGCGTCGAGGGCGCCGAGTGGCTCGTCGAGCAGGAAGGCGCGCGGCTCGCGCACGATGGCGCGGCCCAGCGCCACGCGCTGGCGGTCGCCGCCGGGCAGGCCGGAGACGGGCCGATCGAGGAGATGGGTGATGCGCAGGATGCGCGCCGCCTCCTCGACGCGCCGCTGCACCTCGGCGGCCGGGGTGCGCTGGCACTTGAGCGGGTAGGCGATGTTCGCGCGCACGTTCATGTGTGGATAGAGCGCGAACATCTGGAACACGAACGCGATGTCGCGCTGCGACGCGCGCTTGAAGGTCACATCGTCACCGCCGAGCAGGATGCGACCCGACGTGGGCAGCTCCAGCCCCGCGATCATGCGCAGCGTCGTGGTCTTGCCGCAGCCGGACGGACCGAGCAGGCAGAAGAAGTTGCCGTCGGGGATCGTGAAGGTGGAGTCACGCACCGCCACGAAGTCGCTGAAGGCCTTGTGCAGCTTGTCGACGCGGATCTCGGCCATGGGTTACTCCTCGAGCCTCGCGGCGATCACGAACAGCAGCGTCCCGGCCAGCGTGACCACGAACGACCGCGTGTACAGGGCCAGGGAGAACGGCTGCAGCATCATCAGCACGCCCAGCGCGACCGCGACCGTCGCGAGCAGCTCGATGGGGCCCTTGCGCAGCCAGCGGGTCCAGCGGGGCGAGCGCTTCATTTGCGCACCGCCCCGAAGGTGATCCCGCGGAGCAGATTGCGGCGCAGGAGCAGGGTGAAGGCGAGGATGGGCACGAGGAACAGGGTCGTGCCTGCCGCTACCGCCGGCCAGTCCTGGCCGCCCTCGCCGATGATGATGGGGATGAAGGGCGGTGCGGTCTGTGCGTCGCCCGAGGTCAGCAGCACCGCGAAGGCGTATTCGTTCCAGGAGAAGATGAGGCAGAAGATGGCCGTGGCGACGATGCCGGTGGCCGCCTGCGGCAGGACCACCTTGCGGAAGGCCTGCAGGCGCGTGTAGCCGTCGACCAGCGCCGCCTCTTCGTACTCGCGCGGGATCTCGTCGATGAAGCCCTTGAGCAGCCACACGGCCAGCGAGACGTTGACCGCCGTGTAGAGCAGGATCATGCCCAGACGCGTGTCGGTGAGGCCGAGCTCACGGTACATGAGGTAGATGGGGATGGCGACGGCGATGGGCGGCATCATGCGCGTCGACAGGATGAAGAACAGGAGGTCGTTCTTGCCCGGTACGCGGAAGCGGGAGAAGGCGTAGGCGGCCGTGACCCCGAGCAGGAGCGAGAGCACGGTCGAACCGAACGAGATGATCACCGAGTTGAGGAAGCGCGGGGCGAAGTTGGACGGCCCCGAGATCACCATGTGGCGCTCGCGCGCGAGCCGGTCGCACACGCTGCGGGCCGGTGGCATCGCGTCGATGTATTCGGCCGGCTGGCGCGAGTGCGCGTGGAACAGGTTGCAGAAGCCGTCGAGCGAGGGATGGAAGGCGATCTTGGGCGGATAGGCGATCGAGTCGGGCGCCGATTTGAACGCGGTGAGCAGGATCCAGACCAGCGGGATCACCGAGACGAGCGCGTAGGCGACGACGATCACCGCGGCGATCGACTTCGACCGGCGGGAGGGCGCGACGACCGAATGGGCTTCGAGGCTTGGCCGGCTCATGACGTCACCTGCTCTTCACCCGGTTGAGCGCCTTGACGTAGATGTTCGCCAGGCCGAACACCGTGACGAACAGGATGATGGCGAATGCCGACGAGTAGCCGGTGCGCCACTTCTCGAACGCCTCGCGCTTGAGCGTGATCGAGGCCAGCTCGGTGGTCGACCCGGGCCCTCCGTCGGTGAGCAGGTTGACCATGTCGAACATCTTGAAGTTCTCGATGGCGCGGAAGAGCACGGCCAGCATGATGAATGGCAGGGCCATGGGCAGCGTGATGGTGCAGAACTGCCGCCAGCGGGAGGCGCGGTCGACCTCGGCCGCCTCGTAGATGTGGTCGGGAATCGAGCGCAGCCCCGCGAGGCAGATGAGCATCACGTAGGGCGTCCACATCCAGGTGTCGACGATGATGATGGCCCAGGGCGCGAGCTTGACCGAGCCGATCATGCTGAACGACGACGCGGGCACGCCGGTCAGGTACTCGGCCGCGTAGTTCCACAGGCCTGTCTGCGGCTGGTAGAGGAAGGTCCAGAAGTTCCCCACGACCGCGGGAGACAGCATCATCGGGACCAGGATGACGGTGGTCCAGAAGCCGTGGCCGCGGAACTTGCGGTCGAGCAGATAGGCGAGGGTGAAGCCGAGGAGCGTCTGCAGGAGCAGCGTCCAGAACAGGAAGTGGGCAGTGACCTGCATCGCCTGCCAGACGTCGGGATCGGTGAGCACGGAGCTGTAGTTGTGGAGACCCACGTCTCGCACAGGCGCGTTCGGGCGGTTGGCGCGGTAGTTGGTGAACGACAACCGCACCGTCCACGCGAGCGGGAAGATGTTGATCGCCAGCAGCAAGAGCATCGTCGGCGTGACGAACAGCCAGGCGATCGCTCGATCCGAGAGCCCACGCAGGCGCTTCATGACGTTCACTAGATCTTGCCGTCGTCGGCGAACACCTTGGTCCAGTCGGCGACGAGGGCGTCGAGCGCTTCCTTCGCCGTTCCCTTGCCCGCCACGACGTAGTCATGGACGCGCTTCTGCATGGCGAGCATCAGCTGCGCGTACGAGGGCTCGGCCCAGAAGTCCTTCACCATCTGCATCGAGGCCAGGAAGGGCCCGGCGAAGGGAGCGCTGGCGGCGAAGCCCGGATCGCCCAGCACCGCCTTGTGGCAGGAGTAGCCGCCCAGCGTCCACCACTTCTTCTGCACCTGGGGTTGCGCGAACCACTTGATGTACTCGAGCGCCGCGTCGCGCTTCTTCGAGTACGCCACGACCGAGATGCCTTGCCCGCCCAGCTGGGTAAAGCTGCGCTTCTCGCCTGGATTGGCGAAGAAGCCGATCTTGGCCCCGCCGACGTCGGGATCCTTGTAGAGACCCGGGAAGAAGGCGAAGAAGTTCATCTGCATGGCCACCTGGCCCGATTTGAACGCGTCGAGCCCTTCCTGCATGTAGGCGTTGGTCTGTCCGGGCGCGGTGCAGCAGTCGTACAGGGCCTTGTAGAACTCGAGGCCAGCGACCGCGTCGGGCGAGTTGACGATGCCGTCCATCTTGTACGGCTTGCCGGGGTCCTGGTAGTCGAAGCCCCAGTTGTAGAGCACGTTGGTCACGCCCATGGTGATGCCCTCGGAGCCGCGCTCGGTGTAGAGGAAGACGCCATAGACCTTCTTGCCGTCGATCACGCGGCCCTGGAAGAACTCGGCGACCTGCTTGAGCTCGGTGTAGGTCCTGGGCGGCGCGAGCTCGCGGCCGTGCGTCTTCTTGAACTCGGCCTGGATCTCGGGCCGCTCGAACCAGTCCTTGCGGTAGGTCCAGCCGATCGCGTCGCCCATTGCGGGCAGTGCCCAGTAGTTGGGCGTATTCTTGGGCCACTGCGAGTAGCCGACGACCGTGGCGGGCATGAAGTCGTCCATGCTGATGCCGTTGGCGGCGAAGAAGTCGTTGAGCTTGACGTAGTGACCGTTCTCCGCGGCGCCGCCGATCCACTGGCTGTCGCCGATCATCAGGTCGCACAGCTGGCCCTTCGAGTTCAGCTCGTTGAGGAATCGATCGGCGAAGCTGGTCCAGGGAACGAACTCGAACTTCATGCGGATGCCGGTCGAGGCGGTGAAGTCCTTGGAGAGCTCGGCGAGCGCGTTGGCGGGATCCCAGGCGGCCCAGCACAGCGTGAGCTCCTCGACGTCGGCCGCGCCGGACGACGGTCGGCCGGGATGTTCGGATGCCTTGGCCTGCGCTCCACCATCGCGGCGGGCGCTGCAGGCGAGGGCGAGGAGCACGAAGACAGCGACGAGCGAGCGCGAGACGAGCTTGTTCATGATCGACCCCCTGCGTGGGTGGCGGAAACGACCTTCTCGGCGAAGCGCATGGCGACGGCAGCGATCACCGTCGCAGCGAGCACGAGCGCACCGGCGACGAGCTTCACCATGATCGACCTCCTGACTCTATCGTGTGTTCATTAAACACTGTCAAGACTGAACTAAACATGACGGCTCAGAATCCGGCGCTGGCGCCGATGGCGATGCTGTTGTCGTGGACGCTGCTGCCCGCCTGGTTCTCGGCGGTGGTGTTGGTCCACTCGGTGGCTAGGGTCACGACCCCGCCCAGGGTGTAGTAAACACCGCCGATGAAGGAGCGGTTGCTGGCGACCAGATCGTCGGCGCCCATCTCGTTCGTCGCGGCGTCCAGGTTGCAGGCGCCCCAGCTCACGCCCAGCTTCAATTCGTCGATGGCATAGGTGAGCTGGCCGTAGTAGCCGTTCGAGCGGCGCTTGGCCGGCTTGCCGTCGATGATGGCCACGCCGTCGCGCATGGGCGCCATGATGCCGACGCCGTCGCCCAGGAACAGGTAGCCGACCAGGCGGAAGCCGGCCAGGTCGGCGCGCACGCCCAGGTCGAGCGCGGAGCTGTTGATCTTCTCGATCGCGGCGAACTGTCCGTTCGACGACGACGATTGCTGCAGCCAGCCCCCGAGCCAGGCCCGGCCAGCGACGCGACCGGTCCAGTCGAAGGTGGCCTTGCCCTGGAAGCCAGGCAGGCTGTGCTCGACCAGGATGACCGGGTTCACGCCAGCCAGCGGCGCCGCGTCCCACGGCTGGATGACGGCGGCCACCAGCTGGAAGCCCGAGAGGGTGGGCGACGCGTACTGCAGCTGTGGCATGAAGTCGGCGAAGATGTAGCCGACGCCGATCCGACCCAGGGTGGAGTTGCCCGCGCCGCTCGGGCCGGCGGCGCCCGAGCCGACGCCGCTGAGGGTCATGTCGTTGCCGATCGCGTCGGAGCCGAACACGCCGAAGATGCGCCCGGCCTTGAAGGTGCCCAGGTTCTCGCGCCCGAAGAACACGTAGCTCTGGCGTACGCTCGGGCCGGTCTCGCCGAAGCCGACCTTGGCCGGCTGGCTGTTGACCCCCGACCAGACCTCCGCGGCGCCGCCGAGGTCCCAGCCGTCCTTCTGCGTCGACGCCGAGACCCCGAAGTGGCCCACGCCCAGGCCGTTGGAGACCGCCGATCGATTCTCGCCGCCCGGCCCGGTGTTGCAGCTCGCGCCTCCCGCCACGACGGTGGCCGAGTCGTCGCAGAGACCCATCTGGTAGTAGCCGCTGGCGAAGCCGTACAGGCCGATCTTCCACTCTCCGGCGGTGATGTCGGCGGCGCGCGCCGACGGTGCGGCGAGCAGGACGGTGGCGATGGCGAGGGCGAGCGAGAATCGAATGGAGCTGCGCATGGTGCCTCCTTGTCGAGCTGCAGGGCGGCCGGGTTTCCGGCTTGTTCAGTTTAGTGGACTAAACATAAACTAAACTGAACAGCAATGTTTCGCGCGTGTCAAGAGGGGATGACGAGCGCGCGCGCCCACCGGCACCGGGATCCCTCGTCGAGCTTGGCCTCGGCCGCGGGAACGTGCGTCCGGTCACGTCGACGACGCGCTCTTCGGATCGCTCGACCACTTGGCGCGTCCAACGGCTCATGCTGAGGGCAGTCTTGGTGCTCCTTTCGCTCACCGTCGCCACGGTGTCGTTCGCCGGTCCTGGCTCCCGCGCCCGTGCGACGCGAACGGTGGTCCGCGCCGACACTTACACCTACGACACCTTCCTCGGCTGGTCGGAGGACGGCAGCTACTACGGACGCACCTCCGCCGGTCGAGACGGCGTCGAGCGGGCGGAGATCTGCCGCAGCGACGACGCGAACGAGAACACCGGGACCTGGCCGGACTGGCTGCTTCGTCCACGTCGATTGGCGTGCACGCCGCTCTGCGCTCGCGGCCGCGACTGCCGCAAGGCCATGGAGCGTGCCGACGAGCTGCTCCTGGTCCCCGAGTCGTCGCGGCTCGGACCGAACGAGGAGGATGTGAAGGTGCGCGCGGATGGCAAGCGCGCCCACGTCACCGTCGAATGTCGCGGCGAGGTGATCGCGAAGAAGAGCATCGCCCTCCATGGTCCGATCGCGGCGGACGACCTGCTCGGCGTCACCTGGCGGCTGGACGGCGGTGCGGTGGCCGTGTTTATTCCGACGCCGACGCCCCCCGACTACCAGGTCGTGGAGGCTCCGGAGCCGGCGGTCTACCTGGTGGTGCTCTCGGTTCCCCCGGCTTGCCGGCAGGGCCAGGCGGCCGACTCGTACAGCACGCGATTCTGAAGGCAGAGAGCCTCGGGTCCCGACTGGCGAACCCCCCGGTGGGGTCACTACTCAAGGTGAGAAAGTCGAGCCGGGCGGTAGCTGCTACCGCCCAGGCCCGGCGATTCTCTCCGTTGATCGACGAGTGCATGCGCAGGCCCTCTGGAAAGATGGCCTTGAGCACGTCTCGGGCGGCGTCGGCGTCCTTGAGCTCAGACAGGATCGCCCGCATCTGGGTGGCCCTGGCACGGGCCTCGGTGCGCAGGCGGGCGAGCAGGTTCGCCTTGATGCTCGGCGCCTGCTGAGCCACGGCCAGCTCCGCCTCCAGGATACGGATGCGCTCGCCACGCTTCCGCATCTCGGCGAGGAGCTCGGGCACGTTCGGGGCACTCGCGACGGCTGCCGCGAGACGTCGCTGCTCGCCGCGGAGCTGGGTTAGCTCGGCGTCCAGGCCTGCCAGGTCCTGCCCCGGCCCGGCGGCGTCCTCGCGCGCGATCTCGGCCAGGACGTCATCGACGAAGCGCTCGATGATCTCGGGCGCGAGGACGGTATCTGCGATGTACTTGGCGAGCGGGCCATCCACCTCGTCGATGGGCTGCATGTGTACCTCCGGGCAGGCACGCGGCCCGCGCTTGTGATGGTACGCGCATCCGTACGCGCGCACTCGCTCACCAGCACGGGTCGTGTTCTGGACACCGATCGCCTGGCCGCAGTCCTTGTGGGTCACGAGCCCGCTCAGCATACTGGGCGCGCACGCCCGAGGAGACGGCGCGCCGCCTGGGTACCGGTACCGCCGGGTTGACCTCCGCCGAGGCAGCGCGCCGCCTCGCCGAGTGCGGCGCGAATGATCTGCACGGCCAGCGGCCGCTGTCGCGCCTGCGCGTGCTGGGTGGTCGTGGCCACCGGAACGGCGACGCAGTTCGGCGGTATCGCGCAGCGCCTCACCCTGCGCCCACCCGAGAACGGCTTCGATCGCGGCCTGCGTCACTTCGGCTACCTGCTCGGGCGCACCATGTTCGTGATCGTGACTGTGGTATTCGCCGTCAACACCATCCTGGGCCGGCCGCCCTTGGTTGAGCGGTCGCCTCGAAGTGGGCGACCTGGGCATGCGCGTGGTCGGCGCCGGCTTCCTGCTGGCTGCAGCAGGCTTCCTGGCGGTCGCATTCGGCACCGTGTTCGACACTTCGTGGTGGCGTGCGCTACTGCCGGTGGCGGCGTTGTTCTCGCTCCTGTTCACAGGACTGGACTGGCACGTCGCCTATGCCGGCGGTGGCACGGGCAGCGAGCGAGGTGCCGTCAGCGCGTGAGCGCCAGGTCGATGGCGATGAGCTCGGTGTCGAGCGTCTTGGGCCGACCGACGATCTCGCCCAGGGGCGTGGCCGTGACTCGTCCGTGCGAGAGGCCGAGGACGATGCCGTGCTGGCCGCGCGCGAGCTGCGTGACGGCCGCGAAGCCGAGCCGGCTGCCGAGCAGGCGATCGAAAGCTCCGGGTGTGCCGCCGCGCTGGACGTGACCGAGCGTGGTCGCGCGCACGCCGACGCCGAGATCCTCCACATGCTCGTCGAGGTAGCGCACCAGTTGGTCGGTCTTCACCTGTGCACCCTCGGCCACGACGATGAGCGCGTGCGTCTGGCCGTGCTCGAAGGCGCCACGCACCTTCTGCAACACCTCGTCGGGAGTCGTGGGCAGCTCGGGAATCACGATGGCCTCCGCGCCGCCAGCGACACCTGCGGCCAGCGCCAGGTAGCCACACGTGCGGCCCATGACCTCGACCACCGAGACGCGCCGGTGCGAGGCCGCGGTGACCTTGAGCCGGTCGATGGCCTCGAGCGCGATGTCGAGTGCGGTGTCCACGCCGAGCGTGATGTCGATGCCGGCGAGATCGTTGTCGATGGTCGAGGCGATGCCGACGACCTCGACGCCGTGGCGCGCGAGCGCGAGCGCGCCCGCCTGCGAGCCGCTGCCGCCGATGATCACCAGCGCGTCGATGCATTCGCGCGCGATCAGGGCGAGCGCGCGGCGCTGGGCTGGCTCGGTGTGGAAGTCGGGGCAGCGCGAGCTGCCCAGCACCGTGCCGCCGCGCTGGATGATGCCGCTGACCGAGCGTGCCTGGAGCGGTGTGAAGCTGCCAGCGAGCAGCCCGGCGTAGCCATCGCGCACACCGATGATCTCCCAGCCCCGCTCCAGGCCGGTGCGCGCGACCGCGCGTATGGCCGCGTTCATGCCGGGTGCGTCGCCGCCGCTGGTGAGAAGCGCGAGTCTCTTGATCGCCATGGGAACCTCAGTGCTGGTGAACCTCACCGATCGCCGCGATCCGGCCCGGGCCATGGCAGATCATGCACTGCTCCTGCGCGCCCACCGAGAGCACCGCAGCGCGGGGCGCATAGAACTGGCCTCCATTCGCCTCCATGTGATTGATGGCGATGTTGGAGTCGTGGCAAGACGAGCACGCCCCGGTGATGGGCGAGACGACCAGAGTGGTGCCGGCCGCCTGCGTGGTCACGTTGGTGGCGGCGTTGTACGAGAACCCCGCACCGTAGTCGGTGACGTTGTCCGCGACGATGTAGGGCGACAGCGTGTAGAACGTCGAGCTCGTCAGCGGGTCGCTGTTGTACTTGCCCGTGGCGACGGTCGTGAGCTCCATGCTGGGCACGGCGTTCAGATTCGCCACGTTGGTGAAGTCGTACGTGTTGGGCACGTGGCACGTCGTGCAGGTGTTCAGCGTGCCGGGGAACTCGACCTCGTCGTAGCCAGGGCCCGCCTCGGTGGCGTGCCAGGTGAAGTCCACGGTGCGCTTGCGACCGGCGTGGATGGCGTGGATGAAGTACTTCGAGCCGGCGGACCAGCCCGAGCTGGTCCGGTTCGGGTTGTGGCAGAACGAGCACGTCGGCCCGTCGTTTCGCTGTCCGGCGTGAAAGGTCGGCTCGACGCCGAGGGCGCCGTGGCAGTTCTTGCACTTGGCATTGTCGACGATGGCGCGGCGACCGGTGTAACCGGTCGCCACCTTCCAGACGTTGGGCGCGGGAACGCTCAGGCCGCCCTGCGCCCTGCCGTCGGCAGGCACATTGGCGATCCACGGGTACGCCGACAGGTTCGTCTGCACCAGCGGCGGCGCGCTCGCCAGCGAGTAGGTGTAGCCGAGTCCGCCGGTGAGCATGGTCGCGGTGGCCGGAATCTGCACGCCCGTCAGGGTCAAGGTGTAGTAACCGCTCGCGTCGGGGCCGGTGAGCGTGCCGGCGCCCGTGCCGGTGGCGCTGCCGTCCCAGATCTTCTTGATGTAGCCGCCCGCCGAGGCGTTGAAGTCCGCGGGCGTCGGGTTGCCGTCCTGCGGCACCGCGAACGCGAAGTACGCGCTCGGCGAGCCGACGAAGTGCGGCATGAGCTCGGTCACCGGCGGCGTCGCGGTCGGTGCGTAGGTCTGGAACACGACGTCGGTGCCATGGTTCTTCAGCTTGAAGACGATCTGCGGCCGCTTGACGCCGGGTGTGACCGTCGTGTCGAGGACGGTGGCGACGCTCTTCACGTCGTAGGTGATGACCTCGGCGCCCGCGGGCACGAAGCCGCCAGCGGCGACGAACGAGGCGTTGGTGTTGACGTTGCCACCCGTGGTGACCAGCCAGGCGTTCTGCGGATCGGGCTTGGCGACCGACTCGTGGTACTTCGCCGTCGGGAAGCTTCCCGTCGGCCCGTGGCAGGTGGCGCAGGCGCCGTCGACCTGCGGGCCGCCCACATGGTTGCAGGGCACCGGCTTGCCGTCGGCGCCGCGAATGACCTGACCGGCGATGCCGCAGAAGCCCGGCGCGGAGCCGGTGAGGGACACGTAGTCGTGACAGCCCGTGCACGCCGCGGTCGACGGGTTGCTCAGCGCCTGCGCACCTTGCTCCGCGCCCGCGTGGCAGGTGTTGCAATCTCGGATGTCGCGCGGGTAGGTGGCGGCGATACCGTGGAACAGGTTGGCCGTGGCCACGTTCTCACCGTTGTGGATGCGGTGGACGAAGGTGGCCGAGTTGGCGGCAGGGTTACTCGTGCGAGCGGGGTTGTGGCAGACGTTGCACATGCCCACGTCGACGCGCCCGCCGCCGTGGAAGGCCGCAGACGTCGTGGTCTCCGCCTTGAACTTGGCATGGCACGAATCGCATCCGGCCTGCGCGGCGATCTCGCGCGTGAGCGGCGTGCCGGTGCCGCTGGGGATGAAGTAATAGGGCAGGTTGTCGGCGAAGAACTGGTTGGCGTTGAGCGTGTAGACCGTGTCGGTCTGCCGCATCGCCTGGATCCAGACGACGTGCGTCTCGTCCAGCCTGGCCGGATCGTAGGCGACCGCCACCGGACCGTTCGGGGTCGACGTGGTCGGGAACGTGTAGGTGTAGTCACCGGCGCCGAGGCCGTTCTCGGCCAGGGTGCCGAATCCCGGGGCGGTGCCGAGCGGGTTGTAGGCGGTCGGCTGCCCGGCCGGCACCGACTCGCTGGTCGTCTTGGTGTAGACCGTCAGCGGCGACACGATGCCAGTCGTGGCGTTCCTGGTGAAGTAGGCCATCGAGAAGCGCGGCTGGATGGCAGTGTTCTGCGAGTAGCTGCCGTTGATGTCGAGCGGGTAGCCCCGGTCGTCCTTGAGCGTGAAGCGCACGGTGATCGCGCCGGTGGTCGACGTGCTGACGCCGCCCGGAACGATCGCGACGACGATGCCGGTGCTGGGGAAGCTGGTGCCGGCCGGTGCGGTGTTGCAGACGTAGCTGGTCTCTGCCGCGTTGATCTCGCTGTCGTCGAGGGTGCCGTTGTTGTTGGCGTCAAGGCCGGTCTCGAGCTTCGTCCCGCCGAACGGGCAATGGCTGCCGCTCGGCTCCGCGCTGGTCTTGACCAGCGAGCTGGTGCCGCTGCCGTCGCAGACGTACGAGGTGCCGCTCTCGTTGACCTCGGACGGATCGAGCGTGCCATTGCCGTTGCTGTCGAGGCCGACCTCGATCTTGATGCCACCGGCCGGACAGTTGACGCCCGCGGGCTCCTGGCTGGTCCTGGCCAGCGCATTCAATCCGGGGCCACCAGGATCGCCGGGAATTCCGTTGGTTCCCGGGGCGCCCTGCTCTCCGGCGCAGGCCAAGAGGCCGCAACATAGAAGCGACAACGTTCCGATTCCGAGCCCCGTCATGGCAGTCCCTCGCGCGCAGGAATGTGGATGCGGTGCCGTAGTGCAAGGAGTGCACCGGCGTTCAAGCACGCAGACTGACAGACCCCGAATGGCGTGAAGCCGAGAGGAACGCGCACGGCTTGTGGGACTGGTTGCCGCGCCGCGCAAGGATTGCGCGAATCGCGGCGAGACGGATCGCGACATCTGCATGGCGGCGTACAGCCAAGGGCAACCGGCAAGTGGCGCAGGACTTGCTCCCCCTACATGCCGGCGTTCAGCAAGGAGTCCAGATGCGAGTCACGCGCAGCAAGCGTTGGGTTTCGCGGCACCACATCCGGTTCCAGGGCCTCAAGGAGACAGCCGCCGAACCACCCCGGCGCACGGTCGCAAGACGCCACGGTTCGTCGGCGCTGACCCCGCTGGTCTTCGACTGTCCTCGCACCCGATCCTCACGTGCCTCCGACCATTGCCTGCGTTGCGAGTACTTCGTGAGCCTCCGGCCGGTGCCGCACCGCCGGCTCGTGACCCTGAGCTGCTCGTGCAGTGACGCAGATCCGATCGTATGCAGCGCCGAGGTTCGTCGCTCCTGGCCCACCGTCGACCCCGGCGCGCCGATGCGCGAGGCTCGTCGGCTGGTCACGGTTCACGATGTGCCCCTGGTGCTGGTCGCCCGCGACGACGTGGTGCTCGGCGTCGTCTACCGCAATCAGGCGGTGGGCTCGGAGGATCCGGTGGCCGCTGGCATGACGCAGTACCCCTGGTCCGTGTCGACGCGCGCGACGCTCGGCGACGCGGTCGAAGCCCTGCGCGTCTCCAACGTTCCCGCGCTGCTCGTCCTCGGCCCCGAGGCAGAGCTGGTCGCGGTGGTCTCCGCCCGCCATCTCGCCCAGCTGGGGGTGCCGACCCAGTTGCTGAAGCGATGACGATCCTGGCCGTGCCGGTCTGATCGCCGCGCGGGGCTGGCCTCACACCGTGCGCGAGAAGCGCTCGCGCCGCTCGTCGGGCGAGGCGGGCAGGTAGGTGTCGAAGACCGACGCGCACACGCGCGAGAAGGTGCGGCCGAGCGGCGTGAGCGTGATCTCCGTGCCGCTGACGACGCAGAGGCCCTCGGCCTGGTGGGCGCGCAGGCGTTCCAGCTCGGCCGCGAAGTATTCCTCGCCATCGGCGCCCAGGTCGACCCAGTCGTTGCACATGAGCTGCACGATCACGTCGCGGCGGCGCCGATCGTCGGCGTCGAGGCGGATGCCGCGTTCCGTCGGGAGGCGGCCCGTGCGCACGGCCTCGGCCCACTTGCCCAGGCTGCGCGGGGCCTGCACGATGGCCTCGTCGAGGGTTGCGATGCCCGAAGCGCCCGCGGCGACCGTGTCGGTCGCGCGTCGCACCGAGTAGCCCTGGAAGTCGCGCCACAGGCGGCGCTCTCGCCGCGCGCGCGCCAGCTCGTCGTCGGGGCGGGCGAAGTGGTCCATGCCGATGGCCTGGTAGCCTGCGTCGGTGAGCAGCTCGTGCGCCATCCTGAACAGGGTCAGCTTGGCCGCGCCCGTGGGGATATCGACCGCGGGTAGGCGCCGCTGGTTCGGGCGCAGGTCGGGCAGGTAGGCGAAGCTGTACACGGCCAGGCGATCCGGCGCCATGGCGATGACCTCGGCCAGCGTCTTCGCCCAGGTCTCGGGACGCTGGCGGGGCAGGCCATAGATGAGATCGAAATTGACGCTGGAGAAGCCGGCGGCGCGCGCGCTGGCCACCGCGGCAGCGGTCTCGTCGATCGATTGCACGCGGTTCACTGCCGCCTGCACGTCGGGGTCGAGATCCTGCACGCCGAAGGAGACCCGGTTGAAGCCGAGCTGCGCGAGCAGCTGGATCTGCGAGGCTCGCGTGACCGCGGGGTCGATCTCGATGGCCAGCTCGGCGTCGGGCGCGACCTCGAAGCCGGCGGCGAGCACGGCGTGCCACAGCCGCTCGAGCTGAGCCTCGTCGAGAAAGGTGGGCGTGCCGCCGCCCAGGTGCACGCGCGCCAGCTGGCGGCGGCCGACCAGCGCACGGCCGAGTAGCACCAGCTCGGCAGCCAGCATGTCGACGTAGCGTCCCGCCCGCTCGGAGGAGCGCGAGACCACCACGTTGCAGCCGCAGTAGCTGCACATCTCGCGGCAGAAGGGGATGTGCAGGTACAAGGACAGCGGGCCGCTCCGCCGCGCGGCCTGCGCCAGCGCGTCGCTGTGATCGGCGCAGGTGAAGTCTTCCTGCCAGGTCGGCGCGGTCGGGTAGCTGGTGTAGCGCGGGGCGTTGCGATCGAGACGCGCGAGCTGGTCCTCGTCGACCGTGGGAAGCGAGTGCGTGTGTGCAGCCATGGCCTGGTGAGGAGCAACCGTCGTGCCACGCGCGGGCGGCGCAGGTGTACGCAGCCCGCGAAACTCGTGCGGCCCGGGCGCGCGCGTGCGCAGGATTTGCGTGCTTTGGCCTGCGCACGCCGGCCGCCGTGCGGCATGACGCTTGCTCCTCACGGCGGCAACATGGTCGCCACCGCCGCCAGATTCACTCCGCCCGTCCCGGCGATGTGCGCGCACTGCGGCCTACCGGTCGGCACGGCCGGCGCGCGCTTCTGCTGCCGCGGCTGCGAGGCGGTCCACGAGCTGCTCCAGCGCGAGCACCTGACTCGCTACTACGACCTGCAGGGCAATGAAGGCTGTCCCGTCCCCTGCGTGCGCGACGAGCACGCCGACCGCAAGTGGCTCGAGCCCATCTTGTCGCGGGTCGCCGCCACCGGCGCCGGCGTGCAGCGCTTCCGCCTCGATGTGCAGGGACTGCACTGCGCCGCGTGCGTGTGGCTCATCGAGGAGCTGTTCCGCCGCTGCCCCGGCGGGCTGCGCGTGGACATCAACCCGGCCCTGGGCGCCATCGATCTCACCGTCGACGCTTGCTTCCCGCTGCGCGAATGGGTCATGGACGTCGAGCGCTTCGGCTACCAGCTCGGCCCCGCGCTCAAGCGGCCCGAGGCCTCGACCAGCGCGCTGCTCTGGCGCCTGGGCGTGTGCGCGGCGCTGTCGATGAACGCGATGATCTTCGCCATCGCCTTCTACGCGGGCCTGCGCGAGGGCCCGACCTACCGCCTGTTCCAGGCGCTCGTCTTCGCCCTCTCGACGCTGGCGGTGCTGGTGGGCGGCTCGGTGTTCATCCGCTCGGCCTGGCAGGCGCTGCGCCACCGCATCCTGCACATGGACCTGCCCATCGCCCTGGGTGTGCTGCTCGCCTACACCAGCTCGACCCTGGCCTATGCGGCCGGGCGCGAGCGCGGCGTGTACTTCGACACCCTGACCGTGTTCATCACCCTCATGCTGCTCGGCCGTTTCCTGCAGGAGCGCGTGCTCGAGCGCAACCGCCGGCAGCTGCTCGACTCCGACGGCGCCGACGGCCTGTACACGCGCCGCATCCAGGCCGGTACGGTGTGCCTGGTGCGCTGTGCCGAGGTGCACGCGGGCGACCGCCTGCTGGTCTCACCCGGCGACCTGGTCTGCGTCGACGCGCGCCTCGACGACGCCGCGCCGACCTCCTGCTCGCTCGACTGGATCAACGGAGAGAGCGCGCCGCGCACGTTCCGCAACGGCGACACCATTCCGGCGGGCGCGTTCAACGTCAGTCGCCGTCCGCTGCGCGTGACCGCGGCCAGCGACTTCGTGGCCGGCGCGCTGACCGAATTGCTGCGTGTGCCCACGCTGCGCCCGGCCGACGCGGCGCGCGCCACTCCCTGGTGGCGGCGCCTGGCGCGTGGCTACGTGTCGACCGTGCTCACGGTGGCGGTCACCACGCTGCTCGCCTGGCTCGTCATCGGCCACGACGCCGCGCGCGCCCTCGACGTCACCGCGGCGGTGCTCATCGTGACCTGCCCGTGCGCCTTCGGCATCGCCACGCCGCTCGCCTACGAGCTGGCCCAGGCAGGTCTGCGCCGCGCGGGCCTGCTGGTGCGCTCGGCCAGCTTCCTCGACCGCGCCGCGTCGGTGCGTCGGGTCGTCTTCGACAAGACCGGCACCCTGACCACCGGCGCGCTACGCGTGGCCGACGCGGCGGCGCTCGATCGTCTGCGCGGGCACGAGTGCGACGCCATGTACACGTTGGCCGTCTCGAGCACGCACCCCAAGAGCGTTGCGGTGGCCGCGGCGCTGGCCGCGCGGGGGGCGCACTTCATGTCCGATCTCGAGGTCGAGGAACGCCCCGGTCACGGCACGATCGCGCGTCGCGATGGTCACGAGTTGCGCCTGGGCTCGCCCATGTGGGCGTCGGCCACGCCGTACCCGCCCTTCGCCGACGTCGTGTTCTCCGTCGATGGTACGCCGCGCGCGTCGCTGCACACCGAGGAGCAGCCGCGCCCCGACGCTGCAGAAGAGGCCCGTCACCTGGCCGCCGCGGGCTACGAGGTGCACGTGCTCTCGGGCGACACGGCGGCCAAGACCGAGGCGCTGGCCAGGCAGCTGGGCATCCCCGCCGGCCACGCCGTGGGCGGCTGCTCGCCCACCGAGAAGACCGCCTGGCTGGTACGGCACGACCGCCACGACACGCTCATGATCGGCGATGGCATCAACGACGCCGCTGCGGTCGAGCACGCCTTCTGTTCGGGCACGCCCGCCATCGACCGGCCGTTCATGCCCGCGCGCACCGACTTCTACTTCGTCACCGCCGGGCTGCGCCCGGTGCGCCTGGCGCTCATGGCGGCGCTCGCGCTCGCGCGGGTGAACCGGCGAAACCTCCGCATCGCCATCGCCTACAACCTCGCCACCGTCGGACTGGCCGCGGCTGGCCTGATGTCGCCCCTGCTGTGCGCGGTGGTCATGCCGCTCTCGTCGCTGACCGTCGTGCTGTCGAGCACCCATGCCTTTTCGCGAAGGAGTCCGCTGTGGAGGTCCTGATCCTGCAAGTGTTCGTGAGCCTGCTGCTCGTGGCTGGC
>Ga0209515_10005201_pt1 | contig 17034 bp, 30 predicted proteins | sample Subgroupgradi54m_FD_187454 | JGI IMG/M metagenome (GOLD analysis project Ga0209515, IMG submission 187454) | Subsurface groundwater microbial communities from S. Glens Falls, New York, USA - GMW60B uncontaminated upgradient, 5.4 m (SPAdes)... ...
GTGCCCACATGGTGGTGTTTCTCAACAAGGTGGATGTGGCCGACAAAGACCTCGTTGAACTCGTTGAAATGGAAGTGCGCGAGCTGCTCTCGAAGTACGAGTTCCCCGGCGACAAGGTGACGATCGTGCGGGGCTCAGCGACGAAGGCTCTGGAGGGCGACAAGGGCGAGTTGGGCGAGCCGGCGATCCAGAAGCTGATGGACGCGCTCGACAAGGACATTCCCGAGCCCAAGCGCATGACCGACCAGCCGTTTCTGTTGGCCGTCGAGGACGTGTTCTCGATCACGGGCCGCGGAACGGTGGCGACGGGCCGTGTCGAGCGCGGCACGGTGAAGGTCGGCGAGAACGTGGAGATCGTCGGCATCAAAGACACCCAGAAAACGGTGGTGACGGGCATCGAGATGTTCCGCAAGCTGCTCGACGACGCCCGCGCCGGCGACAACGTGGGCATCCTGCTGCGCGGCATCGAGAAGGCGCAGATCGAGCGCGGCCAGGTGATTTGCGCACCGGGTTCGATCAAACCGCACACCAAGTTCAAGGCGAAGCTGTACGTCCTGACGAAGGAGGAAGGCGGGCGTCACACGCCCTTCTTCAAGGGCTACCGCCCGCAGTTCTACTTCCGCACGACCGACGTCACGGGGGCCTGCGCGCTTCCCGCGGGAGTCGAGATGGTCATGCCGGGAGACAACATCGACATCGAGTGCGAGCTCATCGCCCCGATCGCGATGGAGAAGGGCCTGCGCTTCGCCGTTCGCGAAGGCGGCCACACCGTGGGCGCCGGAGTCGTCGCCGACATCATCGCGTAAAATAGCCGAAAATCACTCCAGGAATAAGGTATAATATGGCTGAGACCAATAATCCGCAGCAAAGAATCCGCATCCGCCTTCGCGCTTACGACCACCGCGTCCTCGACGCCAGCGTCGGAAAGATAGTCGAGACGGCCCAGCGAACGGGAGCTGTCGTTTCCGGCCCCATTTTGTTGCCGACGCACATCAAAAAGTACACCGTGCTGCGGTCTCCGCACGTCGACAAGAAGTCTCGCGAACAGTTCGAAATGCGCGTTCACAAGCGCCTGATCGAGCTGAATTCGACGACTTCTAAGACGGTGGACGAGTTGATGAAGCTCGACCTGCCGGCCGGCGTCGACGTCGAAATCAAGCTCTAACGGGGCTTATGGGGATCGGCTTTTTCGGGGGGTTCCTGCAGGATGGATGTTTTTTGCCATTTTTAGGAATAAAATTATGAGCGAGCAGCAGACGACTGAAGCGATGGCCTCGGCCGACGGAGTCAAGAAGGCTCCGGCGACGTTCCGCGCCATTCTGGGCGAGAAGATCGGCATGACGCAGATTTTCCACCCCAAGGATCAGAATCTTTACGGCGTCACTGTCATCCAGGCGGGTCCGTGCCCCGTTCTCCGGGTCAAGACCGCCGACTCCAAGGACGGCTACAACGCGGTGCAGCTCGGCTTCGGCAAGCGCAAGGACAAGTCCTGCGACAAGTCCGAGCTCGGCCAGTTCAAGGCCGCCGGCTTCGCTCCCGCGAAGCATGTGCGCGAGATTCGCGCCGGTAACATGGCGGGGCTCGAGGCCGGCCAGACCGTCATCGTCGGCGCCGTCTTCAAGACCGGCGACTATGTCGACGTTCAGGGCATCTGCAAAGGCAAGGGCTTCGCCGGCGTCATGAAGCGCCACAACTTCAAGGGTATGCCCGCCGGGCACGGCGCGTCGGACAAGGAGCGCTCACCGGGCTCGCTTGCCTCGCGCCGTTCGCTTGGACGCGTCATGCCGGGCCAGCGCATGGCCGGGCACATGGGCAACGTCGCCATTTCGACCATTAAAATCGAAGTCGTCGATGTTGATGCCGAGAAGAACCTGATCTATGTCGCGGGCGCCGTCCCCGGCCCTCGCGGCGGTCTCGTGACGATTTTTGAGACCGTCAAGAACAAGAAGATTCGCGTCGACATCGTCAAGTCCGCGATCAAGAAGGACAAGATGGGCAACATCATCAAGGCCGCCGCCAAACCCGGCGCCGCCAAGAAGTAAGGAATCATAATGGACGCTAAAATTATCGACGTCAACGGCAAAGAGACGGGTACCGTTACCCTGGCCGAGCAGATCTTCGGGCACAAGCCCGAAAAGCGGTTTTTGCACGAGTTCGTTACCATCTACCTCGCCAACCAGCGCGCGTGGACCTCGAACACCAAGAGCCGCACGACGGTGTCCGGCGGCGGCCGCAAGCCGTGGAAGCAGAAGGGAACCGGCCGCGCTCGCGCGGGCTCGATTCGCTCCGGTCTGTGGCGCCACGGCGCGATCATCCACGGTCCGCGCATGGGCCGCGGCGCGCGCCTCGACTACCCTCGCCAAAAGGCGAAGCTCGCACTCGCGCAGGCCTTGTCGGCCCGCGCGCAGGACGGCGGCCTCATCTGCGTCAAGGATTTTACGCTGAAAGAGCCGAAGACGAAGGTCGTCGCGGCGACTCTGGCGAAGCTCGGCTGCGAGGGGAAGACGCTCATCGTGCTCGACGCCCCGAATCCGGCTCTCGTTCTAGCCGCCCGCAACCTCGCTACCGTGGCGGTCCGCCTCGCGGCGGACATCAACGCTTATGAGGTTCTTTACTGCAAGAAGCTCGTGATCACGCAGCCCGCGCTCGAGAAGCTCGGCGCGCGCTGGAACTAGGGAGTACGACGATGTCCAATAAAGCTCTTCACGAAATCCTGGTACGGCCTCTCCTCACGGAGCGCGGCACGGGCAATCAGGAGAAGTACAATCAATATTTGTTCGAGGCCGCTCCCGACGCGACGAAAACCGAGATTGCGCGCGCCGTCGAGACGATGTTTAAGGTCGAAGTTAACAAGGTCCGCACTTTGGTCGTCCCCGGCAAGTTCCGCCGGTTCGGCCGAGGCGGCGGCATGCGCCCTGACTGGAAGAAGGCGATCGTCACGGTCGCCAAGGGCCAGAAAATCGATTTCGCGACCCCGGCCGCCTAGAGGACCTTTATGCCAATTAAAGCCTACAAGCCCTACACCCCGTCCCGCCGCGGAATGACGTCCTCGGACTACTCGGACATCACCACGAGCGTTCCCGAGAAGAGCCTCGTGTCGAAGCTGACGCGCAAAGGCGGCCGCAACAACACGGGCATGATCATGGTGCGCCATCAGGGCGGCGGCCACAAGCGCGCGTTCCGCGCGATCGACTTTAAGCGCTTCGACAAGGCCGGCGTCCCGGGCAAGATCGTCTCGATCGAGTACGACCCGAACCGTTCGGCCCGCATCTGCCTCGTCAACTACGCCGATGGCGAGAAGCGCTATATCGTGCAGCCCCTCGGCATCAAGGTCGGCGACAGCGTTATGAGCGGCCCCGAAGCCGAGATCAAGCTCGGCAACGCGTTGCCCGTCAATAAGATCCCGGAGGGTACCTTCATCCACTGCCTCGAGCTCAACCCCGGCAAAGGAGCGCAAATGATGCGCTCGGCCGGCACCCAGGCGCAGCTCATGGCGAAGGACGGCGGCTACGCGCAGATCAAGATGCCGTCGGGCGAGGTTCGCATGGTGCCCGATACCTGCTACGCAACGATCGGCCAGGTCGGCAACATGGAGCACAACACGATCACGCTCGGCAAGGCCGGCCGCAATCGCCATCTCGGCATCCGCCCGACCGTTCGCGGGGGTGCCATGAACGCGACCGACCATCCGCTCGGCGGCGGACGAGGCAAGTCTAAAGGCAACAACCACCCGCGTTCGCCTTGGAACCAGCTCTCGAAGGGCTTTAAGACCCGCAACAAGAAGAAGGTCTGGGGCTGGATGATCGTATCCGACCGGCGCCGCTCGGCGCAGCACGCCTAAAGAGGAATTATGAGCCGATCGACTAAGAAGGGACCCTACGTCGAGCCGAAGCTGCTCAAGAAGGTTCAGAAGCAGAACAACGCCGGCGAGAAGAAGCCTATCAAGACGTGGGCGCGCCGCTGCACCATCACGCCTGAGTTCGTCGGGCACACTTTTTCAGTCCATAACGGACGGAAATTTTTACCGGTTTATGTCAACGAGCAGATGGTCGGGCACAAGCTCGGCGAATTTTCGTTCACCCGTTTCTTCAAGGCTCACGGCGGGACGCACAAGGACGCGGACGCGAAAACCTGAGGGATAAAGAGAAATAATATGGAAGCGACAGCTCATTCGCGGTTTCAGCGCTACGGGACGCGCAAGGTCGGCCAGGTCCTTAAGGAAATCCGCGGCAAGTCCGTTTTCGAGGCCGAGAGGATTCTTCCGATGATGCCCCGCATCTGCTCGACCATGGTCGGCAAGGCCGTCAGATCTGCGGCTGCGAACTTGGTTAATCGCGCGGCTAAGAACGGCCACGCGATTAACCCTGAGAAGGTCTATATAAAGTCCTGCTGGTCCACGATGGGCCCGATGGGAAACATGAAGCGCATGCTGCCCGCTCCGCAGGGCCGCTCCTACACCTTCAAGAGAAAAGTCTGCCACTTGACCGTCATCGTCAGCGATGAGCGCGTCGTCGGCAAAGGGAAATAATTCACCATGGGCAATAAGATTCATCCGAACGCGCTCCGCCTCGGCTACATTCACGACTGGCAGTCCAAGTGGTTCTCGACCAAGGACGCTCCCGCCCTCATCGGCGAGGACTTCAAGATCCGCAACCTCGTCCGCAAGGCCTTCCGCATGGCCGCAGTCAGCTGGGTCGGCATCGAACGCGCCGGCTCGTACCTGCGCGTCAACATCCACACGGCCCGCCCCGGCGTCGTGATCGGCAAAAAAGGCGCCGACATCGAAGCCCTTCGGAAAAACGTTGAAGCGATGACTTCCCGCAAGACCTACGTCAACGTCATGGAGATCAAGGATCCCGAGCTTGACTCCCGCCTCGTCGCGGACTCAATCGCGGTCCAGCTCGAAAAGCGCATCGCCCATCGTCGCGCCATGCGCCGCGCGATGGAGCGCACCATTCAGTCCGGCGCTCTCGGCATCAAGGTCATGATTTCGGGCCGCGTCAATGGTGCTGAAATCTCGCGCCGCGAGTGGCAGCGCGAGGGCCGCGTACCCCTGCACACTTTCGCCGCCGACGTCGACTATGGTACGGCCGAAGCCATGACGCACGCCGGCCTCATCGGCGTGAAGGTCTGGATTTTCAAGAAGCAGCATTTCGTGAAGTCCCTGAAGGAACTCCAACTGATGGCCAAAAAAGAAGCGGCGCTTGTCGCGGCCGCCATGGCCATCGAAAGCGGTGAGACGCCGTCGGCGCCCGCGCCGACGGCGACGCCGGAAGGGGGCCGCTGACATGCTGATGCCCAAGCGCGTCAAGTATCGCAAGCCCCACTCGCATCCCCGGATCAAGGGGCCGGCCAAGCGCGGCGTCAGCCTCGCGTTCGGCGAGTTCGGCCTCAAGGCGCTTGAGCCTAAGTGGGTCACGGCGCGCCAGATCGAAGCAAGCCGCGTGACCATCAGCCGCCACCTCAAGAAAGGCGGCAAGCTCTGGGTTCGCATCTTCCCCGACAAGGCCATCACCAAGCATCCCGCCGAAACCCGCATGGGCAAGGGTAAGGGCGCCCCGGATCATTGGGCCGCGGTCGTGCGGCCCGGCCGCATGCTGTTCGAGGTCGGCGGCTTGACCCTCGACGAGGCAAAGAAGGCCCTCAAGATGGCCTCCTACAAGCTGCCCATTTTAACGAAGTTCGTCGTCCGCGAGCACCTCTAAATATATGACCGACAAGAAGAAGACCGCGACGCAAGACAAAGCCGCCCTGAATCCCGCGGAGCTGAATAACGAGTTGCGGACCGCGCTCGCGAAGCGCGCGAAGCTCACGTTCCAGCACAACGTCGCCCCGCTCAAGAATCCCATGGAGTTGCGCCATCTCCGCCGCGAGATCGCGCGACTCAAGACCTATATCTCCCGCAAGGAGGCCGCGAAGTGACGAAGACCGCCGCCGTTTCCGCCGCGACCGCCGAGTTCGAGCTCGATCGCGGCAACCGCAAGACCCTTGAAGGAGTCGTCGTGTCCGACAAGATGAACAAGACCCGCACCGTCCGCGTGTCCCGTTCCGTCCGGCACCCGTTCTACGAGAAGATCATGAAAAAATCCAAGAAGTTTCATGCTCACGATGAGAACAACCTGGCTCGCGAGGGCGACGTCGTGGAGATCACCAGCACCCGGCCGCTGTCCAAGCTGAAGCGCTGGCGCATCGTCCGCATCGTCAAGGCCGCGCCGAAGGCGGAGCGGGTGGAGGCTAACTCCAAATGATCCAGCTTCGCACGATGGTCAACGTCGCCGACAACTCCGGCGCCCGCCGCCTGCAGTGCTTCCACGTGATGGGCGGCTCGTACCGCCGCTACGCGTCGTTGGGGGACATTATCGTTTGCTCCGTCGTGGACGCTCTGCCCAACGGTGCGATCAAAAAAGGAACGGTCGTCAAGGCGGTCGTGGTGCGCGTTAAGCGCAACCTGCGCCGCGCCGACGGCTCCCATGTTTCTTTCGACGACAACGCCGCGTGTTTGATCGACGACAAGAACGAGCCGAAGGGCACCCGAGTCTTCGGACCCGTGGCGCGCGAGTTGCGCGACAAGGAGTTTTTGAAGATCGTGTCCTTGGCTCCCGAGGTCGTGTAATGAGTCTCCCCAATGATTGGGCCCCGGAGGTCGTTTGACATGAAATTCAAGATCAGAAAGAAAGACAAGGTCATCGTGATCTCCGGCAAAGAAAAAGGAAAGACCGGAGAAGTCCTCGCGCTCATTGCCGGCGACGCGCTCACCCCGACCCGCGTGCTGATCTCCAAGGTTAATATGGTGACGAAGCACAAGAAGCCGACGCAGACTGACCGCGGCGGACTCACGAAAATCGAGGCCCCGCTGTCGATGAGCAATGTTATGCTCCTCGACCCGAAGACCAACAAGCCCACGCGCGTCCGCATAAAGACAGCCGCCAACGGTGATAAGACACGCGTGGCGGTCAGGTCCGGTGAGACGATCACCTAATTCAGGTAAGAAACCATGGTTGAGAAAGAGAAAACGACGGACGACACGAAGGCGAAAGCGGCGGCGAACAAGGCTGCCCAGGCCGCCAAGAAGGCGGGCCTCGAAAAGCAGGCCGCCTCCAAGGCCGGCCCGGCGTTCGAGCTGAACCAGGACGGCCGCGAGACCGAGCATCCGATCCCGCGCCTTAAGACCCATTACCGCGAGACCGTGATCCCCTCGTTCATGGAAAAGCACGGCCTATCGAACCCGCACGAGGTTCCGAGCCTGCGCAAGATCGTGCTCAACGTCGGCGTTTCCGAGGCCCGCGACAACGTCCAGATGCTGGACAACGCGCGGGAGGAGCTGGCGCTGATCACCGGCCAGTGGCCGCAGGTTCGCAAGGCCACGAAGTCGATCTCGAATTTTAAACTGCGCCAGGGCATGCCGATCGGCGTGCGCGTCACTTTGCGGGGCGACCGCATGTGGGAGTTCCTGGACCGCCTCATCGCGGTCTCCATTCCCCGCATCCGCGACTTTCGCGGCCTCGAGCCTAGGGGCTTCGACGGCAGCGGCAACTTCAACCTCGGCTTGAAAGAACAGCTTATTTTCCCCGAGATCAAGTCCGAACGCGTTCCGCAGCAGCGCGGCATGAACATCTCGTTCGTGATCGGCGGCGGCAAGGACGACCTCAGCCTCGACCTCCTCAAGGAGCTCGGGATGCCGTTTAAGACGGCCGAGCAGGCCGCCAAGAAGGGGAACAACTAATCATGGCCACCACAGCATGGCGCGCGAAGATGACCAAGACGCCCAAGTTCTCCACGCGGCATCGCAACCGCTGTCAGATCTGCGGCCGTCCTCGCGCGTTCTACCGCGACTTCGGCCTGTGCCGCATGTGCTTCCGGAAGATGGCCCACCAAGGCCTACTGCCGGGCATCAAGAAATCCTCCTGGTAAGGTAATCATGGACCCCATCGCCGACTTGCTCACTCGCATCCGCAACGCCAACATCCGACAGAAGGACCGCGTCGACGTTCCCCTGTCGAAGCTGAAGATGGAGGTCGTTCGCGTCTTGAAGGAAGAGGGCTTTATCGCCAATTTCAAGACTTTATACAACGGAACTAATAAACAGGGCACCATCCGCGTGTTCCTGAAGTACTCCCCGACGAAGGAAGCCGTCATCCGCGGAATCAAGCGCGTGTCGAAGCCCGGCCTGCGCATTTATCGCCCGCACGACAAAATCCCCCACAGCCGTGGGGGATTTTCCGTGACGATCATGTCCACGTCCCAGGGCGTCATGACCGACGCGATGGCGAAGGAAAAGAAGGCCGGCGGCGAAGTTCTCTGCCAGGTGTGGTGATCTAACATGTCCCGAATTGGAAAGCAGCCCGTCGTCATCCCCAGCGGCGTCCAGCTCAAGCTGGACGGCGGCGTCGTCACCGCCAGGGGCCCCAAGGGAGAGCTTAAAGAGACTCTTCACCCTTACGTCAAGGCCGAAATCAAGGATGGAGCCGTCATTTTATCCGCCGACATCGCGGTTGCCCGAGACGCCTCCGCGATATGGGGCATGACCCGCGCGCGCCTGAACAATCTCGTTCAGGGCGTGGCCGTCGGCTACTCGAAGATTCTCGAGATTCATGGCCTCGGCTTTCGCGCGGAGATCGTGGGCCAGAAGCTTACGCTCGCGCTCGGCAAGTCACATCCCGTCGTGTTCGAAGCCCCGAAGGGCGTGACGATCACGGTCGACGCGAAGAAGACTTTGCTCACCGTGTCCGGCATCAGCAAGGACGCGGTCGGCGCCGCCGCCGCGGACATCCGCGAGCTGCGCAAGCCCGAGCCTTATAAGGGCACGGGCATCCGCTATCAGGGCGAATACGTCCGCAAGAAGGCGGGCAAGACCGCGGCCGGCGCTACCGCCGGAGCGGGAGGCAAGAAGTAAATGAAGAACAAATGGGTTCGTTCTGAATTTCGTAAATCCGCCACGCGCAAGCGCCTGTTTGAGCATCGCGGCGAGCGGCCGCGCTTGACGGTGCACCGCAGCCTCAAGTACATCTACGCCCAGGTCATCGACGATATTAAAGGCGTGACTCTGGCTGCGGCGTCCTCGCTCGACAAGGACCTGCGCAAGGAGATGAAGTCGCATCAGAGCATCGAGGCGGCGAAGAAGGTCGGCGAGAGCATCGCCGCGAAGGCCGTGAAGGCCGGCGTCAAGAAGGTCATGTTCGATCGGGGCGCGTACATCTATCACGGCCGCGTCAAGGCCTTGGCCGACGCCGCACGCGCCGGCGGACTCGAGTTTTAACGGAGAATTTGTAATGGCTACTGAAGCGACGACGACGGTTCCCACCCAGCCCATCGTGCCCGCGGCGACGGAGCGCCCCGAGCGCGGCGGTCAGGGCGGTGATCGCCGCGGACCCCGGCGCGGCCCGCGCCGCAACGACGCCCGTGAAGAGGGCGGTTTTAAAGAGACCGTCGTCACGATCAACCGCGTGGCCAAGGTCGTCAAAGGCGGCAAGCGCTTCTCGTTCTCCGCGCTCGTCGTCGTCGGCGACTCGGCCGGCCAGGTCGGCTATGGTATGGGCAAGGCCAAGGACGTGCAGGCCGCCATTCTGAAGGGCAACGCGCACGCCCGGAAGGCCCTCGTCAAGTTTCCGATCGTCCCTGAGGGGACAATTCCTCATGAGATCGTCGCGAAGTTCGGCTCCGCCAAGGTCTGGATGAAACCCGCGACTCCCGGTACCGGCGTTATTGCCGGCGGCGGCGTGCGCGCTGTCCTTGAGGCCGCTGGCGTGAAAAACATTCTCACCAAGAGCCTCGGTTCGTCGAACGCTTTCAATATGGTCGGCGCGACGTTCGAGGCTCTCAAACTCCTTCGCACGAAGGAAGACATCATCAAGCTCCGCGGAAAATAAAGTGGCCAAGACCAAGACTCCCGTCGCTCAGATAATCACCCTCTCCAATCTCGAGCCCGTCCCCGGCTCGCGCCGCCGTCCTATTCGCCTCGGCATGGGCGAAGGCTCCGGCACCGGCCAGACCGCGACGCGCGGCCAGAAAGGCCAGCGCTCCCGCTCGGGCGACGGCAAGCTCGTCGGATTCGAAGGCGGCCAGACGCCGCTGATCCGCCGCATTCCGAAGCGCGGCTTCACCAACGGCCTGTTCAAGGTCGTTTACCAGGTGATCGACCTCGGCACGCTCGACCGCGTGTTCAAGAACAAGGCCGAGATCACGCTTGAGGACCTGCGCATCCACAATCTCATCAAGGGCCGCAAGCCCGTTAAGATCCTCGCCGACGGCGAGCTGAAGCGCGCCATCAACGTCAGCGCCCACGGCTTCTCCGCCAGCGCCAAGGAAAAGATCGAGAAGGCCGGCGGCAAGGCCGAGCTCGTCAAGGCCGCGAAGGCCTAACGATGCGCGGACTCGGCGACATCTTCGAGATTCCGGAACTGCGCAAGCGCGTTTTCTTCACGCTCGGCGCGATCGCTGTTTTCCGCGTCGGCGCGTCGATCCCGATTCCGGGCGTCAACGGCGACGCCATCCGCGCTATCTTTGCCGCGCAGCAGAGCAGCCTGCTCGGCTTTCTGAACACCTTCACCGGCGGCGCGCTCGGCAGGTTCTCGATTTTCTCGATGGGCGTGGTGCCCTACATCAACGCCTCGATCATCATGAGCCTGCTTCAGGGCGCGCACGTCCTGCCGTTTCTCGACCGCCTGGCCAAAGACGGCGAACTCGGCCGGCGCAAGCTCAACAGCTACACTCGCTACCTTACGCTTTTCCTCGCGGTGTTCCAATCTTTCGGCCTCACGATCGCGATCACGAAGATGCAAGCGCCCGGTGGCGCGCTGACCGTCATCGACCCATCATGGATGTTCTACTGCGTGACTGTGCTGACAATGACGGCCGGGACGATCTTCGTCATGTGGCTCGGCGAGCAGATCACCGAGCAGGGCATCGGCAACGGTGTTTCTCTGCTCATCTTCACGGGCATCGTCGACAGCATCCCGTCCGCGGGCTACAGGCTCTTCGAACTCGTCCGACTCGAAGAGCTCAATCTCTTCGCCGCGCTTGCCATCGTCGCGGCGCTCGCGGCGGTCATCATCACCGTCGTTTGGGTCGAGACCGCGCAGCGCAAAATACCGGTCCAATACGCCAAGCGCATGGTCGGCCGCAAAATGTACGGAGGTTCGCAGAGCTATCTGCCGCTCAAGGTCGACCAGAGCGGCGTCATCGCCGTCATCTTCGCGTTGTCCTTGCTGTCGGTCCCGGTCACGATCGTGACCTTTGCTCCAAATCAGCCCTGGGCCGAGGGCGCGATGCGCTTTTTCCAGGGCGGCAACTATCTTTACGACGCGGTGTATGCCGGCCTCATCATTTTCTTCTGCTACTTCTACAACTCGGTGTCGATCAACCCGGTGGACTTGGCGGAGAACATGAAGAAGTCCGGAGGCTTTATCCCGGGCATTCGTCCCGGGGAGCCGACGGCCAAGCACATCGAGTGGATTCTTGAGCGCATCACCCTCGGCGGCGCGCTGTTCGTGGCCGCGATCGCGATCATGCCCGACATCATGAGGCGTGAGTTCAGCGTCCCCTTCTTCTTCGGCGGCACGTCGTTGCTGATCTGCATCGGTGTAGCCCTCGACACGATGGGCCAGCTTGAGGCGCATCTGATCATGCGCCATTATGAAGGCTTCCTCAAGAAGGGCCGGATCCAGGGTCGCTGGTTCAACGTCGGCAGCGGAGTATCTCAATGATCGCGATCCTGCTCGGCTCGCCCGGCTCCGGAAAAGGAACCCAGTGCAAACGCCTGGCCGAGAAGTACGGCTTCTCGCACCTTGCCACGGGCGACATTTTCCGCGCTGAGATCAAGTCGAAGACCGCGATCGGAGAGAAGGCGCAGGACTATCTGAAGAAAGGCAAGCTCGTTCCCGATGCCATCGTCATCGAGATGGTCGCAGGCAAGATCGAGACCGGCGGCAAGTATCTGCTCGACGGCTTTCCGCGCACGATCGAACAGGCTCAGGGCCTCGCCGGAATGCTCAAACGCGTCGGCTCCATCGTGGACCTCGTGGTTTTTCTGACGCTGCCGAAAGAAGAGGCGATCCGCCGCATGACCTCGCGCCGCACCTGCGCCGGCTGCGGCGAGGTGTTCAATACGATCTCCCGCCCGACCAAGGCGGAGGGCGTCTGCGACAAGTGCTCGGGTCAGGTGGTTCAGCGGGAGGATGATTCCGAGGCCACCGCCATCAAGCGCCTGATGGTTTTCGAGGATTTGACCCACCCGCTCGTCGCGTACTACAAGTCCGAAACGGTGTTCCACGAAGTGGACGCCGCCCAGGCCCCGGAAAAGGTCGAGGCCGCGCTGTCGGCCGTGATCGATTCGACGAAGGCGTCGCGGTGACCATGTTGATGAATAAGGCCGTCGAGGTGAAGACTCGCGAGGAGCTGGCGATCATGCGCAGCGCCGGCGTCATCGTCGCCGACATCCTTGTTCTTCTCAAGGGGATGGTCAAGCCCGGCATGGCGACCGGCGAGATCGACCAGATCTGTCGCGAAGAGCTTAAGAAGCGCGGCGCCAAGCCTGCGTTCTTGAACTACCACGGCTTCCCGGGCGTCATCTGCGTCTCGATCAACAGCGAGATTGTGCACGGCATTCCGAGCCGCGCGCGGATTCTGAATGATGGCGACATTGTCGGACTCGACTTTGGCGCGATCGTCGACGGCTGGTACGGCGATTCGGCGATCACCGTGCCTATCGGCACTATCAGCCCTGAAGCTGAGCGGCTGATACGTGTGACGCGCGAGTGCCTCGAGAAGGGCCTGGCCGCCGTCAAAAACGGGAATCGTATCGGCGACATCGGTTTCGCCGTACAGTCCTACGCCGAAGCCGCCGGCTACACCGTGGTTCGCGAGTTTGTCGGGCACGGCATCGGCCGTGCCCTGCATGAAGAGCCGCCGGTTCCGAACTACGGCAAGGCCGGCATCGGCACGAGACTAAAGACCGGCATGACGATCGCCATAGAGCCGATGGTGAACATGGGCGGTCCCGAGGTCGCGACGCTCGGAGATGGCTGGACTGCGGTGACAAAAGACGGCAAGCTGTCCGCGCATTTCGAACATACGGTGGCCGTAACGGACTTCGGCTTTGAGATCTTAACCTTGCCGACCCCCGCCAATGTGATTAATAAACCGCCTCAAATTTAGATGACTAAGGAAGAGAAGATCGAAGTCGAAGGCCGAATTTTGGAAGCGCTCCCGAACGCGATGTTTCGCGTCGAGATCGCTCCGACCAAGATCGTTCTGGCGCACATCTCCGGCAAGATGCGCATGCACTACATCAAAATTCTGCCCGGAGACAAGGTTCGCATCGAGCTGTCCCCCTATGACCTGACACGGGGACGCATCACTTATCGGGAGTAATGACATGAAAGTCAGAGCGAGCGTCAAACCCATTTGTCAAAAGTGCAAAATCGTGAAACGCAACGGCGTCATCCGCGTGTTGTGCTCGAACCCGAAGCATAAGCAGCGGCAGGGCTGAGTCAACGGCTTTAACCACTAAGACACGAAGTATAAAGAAAGAACGGAGAATAAAGTATGGCGCGAGTCGCAGGAGTGGATCTTCCCAAGAACAAGCGGATTGACGTGGCGCTTCAGTACCTTTACGGCGTGGGCGAGACCCGCTCCAGGGTGGTTATCGCGAAGCTCAACGGCATGGTCAAGCCTGAGACCCGGGTCAAGGACCTCACCGAGGAGCAGGTCGTGCTCATCAACAACCTCCTGCTCAAGGATTTCAAGGTTGAAGGCGAACTGCGCCGCGAGACGCTCGCGAACATGTCCCGTCTCACCGAGATCGGCTCGTTCCGCGGCCACCGCCATCGCCGCAACCTGCCGTGCCGCGGACAGCGCACGAAGACTAACGCGCGCACCCGTCGGGGACGCCGCAAGACGGTCGGCGTGGGCAAGTCCGCTTCGCCCACGGGCAAGGCGTAAGGAATTTAGGAGAAAATATGCCCGACGAAAAAACAACCCCCGCCGCGACGAAGGCAGCCCCTTCAGCGGCACCCCGCAAGAAAGCCTGGAAGTCGCTGACCTTCGCGAAGGTCCACATCCAGTGCTCCTTCAACAATACCATCGTGACGTTGACCGACGACCGAGGCGACGTGCTCATCTGGGCCACCGCCGGAGGCTCGGGCTTCCGCGGCACGAAGAAGGGCACGCCCTTCGCGGCCGGCGTGACGGCGAAGAAAGTCGCCGATCGCGCCGTCCAGCTCGGCGTCAAGCAGGTCGCGGTTTTCATTAAGGGCCCCGGACCGGGCCGCGAGACCGCGGTGCGGTCGCTCGGTTCCGCGGGTCTCATGGTCGTCAGCCTTAAGGACGTCACGCCGATGCCGCATAACGGCTGCCGCCCGCCCAAAGCGAGGAGAGTCTAGTTTTATGGCCCGTTATACCGACGCCGTCTGCAAGTTGTGCCGCCGCGAGCAGCAGAAGCTGTTTCTCAAGGGCGACAAGTGCTACACCAAGTGCGTGCTCGAGAAGCGCCCCGGCATCCCCGGCATGGCGAAGCCTCAGCGCGGCAAGCCGTCCGCTTTCTCGATCCGCCTGCGCGAGAAGCAGAAACTTCGCCGTATGATTCAGATGAACGAGCGCCCGTTCGAGCGCGCGGTCACCAATGCCTCCGCGGCCCGGGAAGAGTCCGGCGCGGCGCTCCTGCGCGGCCTCGAGCTGCGCCTGGACAACATCGTTCGCCGCATGGGCGTCGCGACCTCGATTAAAACGGCTCGTCAGCTCGTTTTGCACGGGCACGTCAAGATCGGCGGCAAAGTGGTGGACATTCCGTCCTACCCGGTCAAGACCGGAAGCGTGGTGTCCGTCAACGTCAAGATGAAGGAGAACGTCGGCGTCAAGCTGAGCCTCGAGACGGCCAAGAAACTCAGCAACCGCCCCGCCTTCCTCGAGTTCGATGAGACCGCTCTTTCCGCGAAGGTTCTCCGCATTCCCGAGCGCGGCGAAACGTCTTTCCCGATCAACGACCAGCTGATCATCGAATATTATTCACGCTAAAGCGTGAATAAATTTTCTTAATAAACGTCCTTACTTTGGAGATATAAGATATGGCTTACAAAGAACTGATCCTGCCGCAGAAGCTGTCGGTCGACGAGAAATCGATGTCGGACAGCTACGCGAAGTTCGTCGCCGAGCCGTATGAGCGCGGCTACGGACACACGGTCGGCAACGCGCTTCGCCGCGTGCTGCTCTCGTCTCTCGAAGGCGCGGCGGTCACCGCGGTACGCATCGAGAAGGCGACGCATGAGTATCAGGCTCTGCCGGGAGTTAAGGAAGACGTGATGAATATCCTTCTTAACCTCAAGAAGCTCCGGGTCAAGCTGTTCTCGAACGGTCCCGAAACCGTCTATCTTTCCGTCAGCAAGGAAGGGATCGTCACGGCCAAGGATATCCAAGGCAACGCGAATGTCGAAGTCGTCAACAAAGACCTCGTGATCGCGCATCTCGAGGCGGGCGGCAAGATCGACATGGAGATCGAAGTCTCTAAGGGCCGCGGTTACGTTCCGGCCGAGGAGCTTCGAGCGCAGAACCAGTGGGCCGCGGGCTTCCTGCCCGTCGACGCGCTGTTCTCCCCCGTTGTGAAGGTTCACTACGACGTCGAGAACGCCCGCGTCGGGCAGGTGACCGACTACGACCGCCTGATTCTCGAGATATGGACCGACGGCTCGCTGAACCCAGCCGAGGCCCTGATCCAGTCCTCCAAGCTTCTGCGCGAGTCGCTCAACATCTTCATCCCCGAGGAAGAGCAGGCGGCGGCCGGCGGCCTTTCCGATGGCGCGGCGTCCGAGGGTGCCGTTTCTCTCGCCGGTCTCGATCCGAAGCTGCGCGAGATCCTCAACCAGCCGATCGAGATGATCGAGCTGTCCTCCCGCGCGTCGAACTGTCTGAAGGTGGCCCGCATCCGCACGATTGGCGAGCTCGTGGGCAAGCGGGACGAAGAGCTTTTGGCCGTCAAGAACTTCGGCAAGAAGTCCCTCGACGAGATCAAGGACCGCCTGAAGGACATGGGGCTGTCGCTCGGAATGCAGGTGGGCCAACTCGGGTAAACCGAGCGCCTTCTTCAATATAAACGCACTTTTGGTTCAGGAGACAGTTTATGGCGTCTAAAGCACTCGGTCGTCGACAGCTCGGAATCACCAGCTCGCATCGCCGCGCGCTGCTGCGGAACATGGCGACGAGCCTGTTCAAGCACGAGCGCATCGAAACCACCATCGCGAAGGCGAAGGAGCTTCGGCCGTACGCGGAGAAGCTCATCACCAACGCGAAGAAAGGCGAGCACTTCATGGTGCGCCGCCAGATCCAGGACAAGGTCGTCTACAAGAAGCTGTTTGAAGTCCTGGCTCCCCGGTACGCGCAGCGCCCCGGCGGCTACACCCGGATCCTCAAGATCGCTCCGCGCATCGGCGACAACGCCAAGCTCGGATTGATCATGCTCGTCTCTTAAAAAAGGTACAACAGGAGCGCAATGCTCGACTTCCTTTTCAGCCTGTTCTCAAACGACATGGGCATCGACCTGGGGACCGCCAACACCCTCGTCTATGTGAAGGGTCAGGGAATCGTGCTGCGGGAGCCCTCGGTGGTCGCCATCGACCGCGAGACGCGCCGGGTCCTCGCGATCGGGGCCGAAGCCAAGCGCATGCTCGGCCGCACGCCCGCGTCGATCATCGCGGTGCGCCCGCTGCGCAACGGCGTCATCGCCGATTTCGAAGTGACGCAGGAGATGATCAAATACTTCATCCGCAAGGTGCACAATCGCCGCTCGCTGCTGCACCCGCGCGTCGTCATCGGCATTCCCTCCGGCATCACGGAAGTGGAGCGTCGCGCCGTTCAGGAATCCGCCGAGCAGGCCGGCGCTCGCCGCGTGTATCTGATCGAGGAGCCCATGGCCGCGGCCATCGGTGCCGATCTTCCCATCTCCGAGCCGCACGGTAATTTTATCGTCGACATCGGCGGCGGTACCACCGAAGCAGCCGTCATTTCCCTTGGTGGCTTGGTGGTTTCAAAATCATTAGACATCGCCGG
>Ga0209515_10005202_pt1 | contig 17034 bp, 14 predicted proteins | sample Subgroupgradi54m_FD_187454 | JGI IMG/M metagenome (GOLD analysis project Ga0209515, IMG submission 187454) | Subsurface groundwater microbial communities from S. Glens Falls, New York, USA - GMW60B uncontaminated upgradient, 5.4 m (SPAdes)... ...
GTTTCACTCGTGACTTGCTTATCAGCAAGTATTAAACATTTGTGAGATTTGCTAGAATAGTAAATTGCATAATAAAAATTCCATAATTAATGCAATTAACGGTTCTGTTGAAAAGTTATTCTTGAAAAGAAAAATATCAAAACTATGTTCATCTTCTTTTCCATATTAAAGAGAATGACTTTCAAATAGAGCTCTTTTTTCTGTGAATCCACACTTTTTGTTCTTAACCAACTGCCATATTTACGCTTCAGAGCGCTAAATATGGCTTCAATTTTATTTCGTTTAAGATATTCTCCATAATCAAATATCTCTCGAATTTCAAGTCTATAATCCTCTTTGCATTTTTCAGGTGGTTTGAGCATATTTTTCTGCAAAATGAGTGGAAGACAATTTTTGTCTTCCAGCAGAAAACGACAGTTTTCTTCACTATCAAACCCCCGATCCCCATACAACATATCAATGGGTACCTCCCCCAGCATATGTACAAGAGGTTTCAGCATGGTACTATCATGCTTTTTGATATCACTTGTCTCAATTGCACGAAAATGCCCATGCTCTTGGTCAATAAGAGCAAAGAGCGTGATAAAGCCATCTACTGCTTTATCACGTCGATAACAGTAATAATGCGATGGATTAACACATTCAAAACCTGTGCTATCAATAATTACTTTGGTAGACTTTGGAAGTAATGTATCAAGTGCATTAAATATCAACGCACAACAATGCTCAGGAAGCGTTTTGATGAAGTAACTTAATGTGCTAAAATTTGGGATTCGATGCAATCCCAAATATTTCATCACATTGCTCTCTTGTAGGTCTATAATAAGATCACGAAGTGTTAATTTTCGCTTAATTTTGTAGATATAGAGGAAGATTTTTTGTGGATAGGTGAACACTTTAGGGTCATGTCTTTGTCTATAAAGCGGGATTTGCGCCTGATGGCACAAATCAGTGGTCAAAGACCACAAAGAATTTAAAAATGATTGCGTATTTTCTGTCATTGCTAGCACCTCTTTTTTTCGTCGTTAAGTAACGATTTAAAGACGGTGCTAGTTTATATTTCTTCCGAACTTTTCAACAGAACCGCAATTAACTATAATATTCGAATATTTCACACATTAGCTATAAATTAAAAAATGGTTTCAATAATACCCTTTCTCAATTAATTTTTTCATTCTGCGAATAAAGTCATCTGCGTCAAGGTAGTATTGTTCGTATTCTTGGCCTCTGATTTCTTTGATCTCACGATGAGTAATCATTTTACTCATCTTATAGAAGCGGCGCATGATGTCGACGTATTTTGGTTCGAGTAGTTTATGATGAACGTAGACTTTGTCAAGCATATCAGCGACGTGTTCGGGAGTGGGAGGGATTTCGCCTTTGCGCATAAGCGCGGCGTGGGCGGCGTCGATGACGCTCCAATACAGATCCAATGTTGCTTGTAAGACGTGCCAACGGGAGTTTAAGAGGGTTTTAGGTGCTCTGCCAAAGTAGCGCCAGACGCTTTCTTCGCTGGGACGAATACGGCCTTGTTTAAGCAGGATTTGTAAGGGTTCGAAACAGCCTCTATCTATTAGCGCAACGCCGTCACGGAGGATATTGACGACAACGGGATCACCGGCTTTGACGTGTTCCCAAAAAGCGGTAAAAGTCATAGAGGTGACGTGTAATTTTAAAGAAACGCGCTGGATGGCACTTTCGACGATTAAACGGTAGCCTTCTACTAATGGTTCGGTGATGGTAAAACGGGTGTCGTCAGTAATTACTAAAACGTCGATATCGCTTTTATCTGTACTTTCACGACGGGCGGAGCTGCCAAACACAACTACGCCTATGAGAAAATCGCCAAGTTCAGTTTGTAATTCTTGGGTGAATTTATGAGCAAGAGTGACATCATCTGTAGGATAGCGATGGATGTTTTCATTTTCTTTTTTATAGATTTTAAATTCCATTTACTAGGATTATATAAAGAAGATTATTAAGCTTTGTTAACTATTTTAAAGTAGTTTTAAGGTTGAGATAGGGTTGGGAGGCTTTGAGATAACTTGTGGCATGGTGTTGGATTTGGGTTGTTCTCACACGAAAATGGGCAGGATTGTCTTCCAAATGCTTACAAATGTCACGTAAATTGTCTAATGATTTGATTAATTCGCGTTTATCAAGAGGAAACGTCATAGGGTTATGGCGGATTAGTTCAGCTTTAATGGTGTCGCGATGGTTGTCTAAAGTTACAGCGGCAGTGCGAAAGAAGTGTTGAATTTTTTCTTTAGGGACAATGCCCAGCTGAAGTTGGTACATGGCGGCTTTAGGTTGGGCAAAGGTTTGACTGATATAAGAATTAGTAGTGTTGACTTTCTCTTTGAGGTCTTGAAATCGATCAAGGTTGATTACATCTTGTTTACTAATGGATATGCCACCTAAAGAAAATAATTCACGTATCACCATACTTTTGGTAAAGTGAGGAGATGTATATATATTTTTCGATGGTAGATTCGTGAAATGAGAAAAAGAACTGGTTGAGAGGATTAGTTTTTTTCGAGATATAATTCTAAAGTGGCCATGTACTCACGAACGGTGTGGTTTAAGAATTTTTTTATGGTGCCGTCATGGACACGGAGATTGTAATAGGGGGCATTCGTTTCAAATGAACGGCAATCAATTATTAATTTTTCGATAACAGTTATGCTTTTTTTTTTTCCTGTGATAAACATTTGATCTTTTGGATAAAGTGCATTTAACACAGTTTGATAGGTTTCAAGCTGTTCTATTGTTTTTTGAAAAAATAATTGAACTTTAGCAGTGGCATCATGATTACTTTGTTTTGTAGAATGATCGAGAAAAGCTAAGTGTACTATTTCGGCATTGGGACTAAATAGGCGTTTGTTGATATATTTATGAATATCACCTAAGAATGCTTGGACTTGAGTATCAGCAGTATTTTGTGAAGAAGTTGCTTGTTTGTTTGGTTTGATTAGTCCACCTAAATATCCGAACATACTCATATAATTATTATTTTTTCTCTCTTTATATAGCTTTCGAGTGGGAAAAATATTGATCTGATTGTTGAAAAATATAGAAGTCCAACCGAATCTATCAGAGTTTGGGTTGGACTTCTAATGATAACTGTGGTTATCATATACGTAAATTGCAAACTGCGCAATTTCCGATAATGATAACTGTGGTTATCATATACGTAAATTGCAAACTGCGCAATTTCCGATAATGATAACTGTGGTTATCATATAATGAAATTACAACAACGTAATTTCATATAATAAGCAATCCAACGTATAGGAACGGATTATCAAGTTGGATTGCTATATAAATAGTGTACTGCCATAAAATATATAAATCATTCCTCAAAGAAAAGGGTATGGAAAATTCAAGCGTACTTGTTCTTGATTTTAATGATTACATTTCTTTGTCGTATCAATTACAAAGAGGATTTATTGAAGGGATTGGGCGGTCGCTTGCGCAGTCTGGTTTTGTGGTTTGTAAGAATGTAGGATTAGATGAAGTGATGACTCAAGTACGACAGCAAGAACGATTATTTTTTGAGAGGTTGTCGCTTGAGCAAAAGTTGAGATTATTTCGTCCGGAGACAAAAGGAGAGCGAGGGTTTGTGCCGATTGGAGGGGAGACGGCAATTGGGCAAGGGTATCCTGATTTGAAAGAGTATTTTGAATTTGGGCGTGAGGAGGATACACTTTATGATGCAAATGTGTGGCCTGATGTTTCTTTGCTGCCGGAGTTTAAACATACGATGTTACGCGCGTATGCGTTGCAGGAAGAGAAAGCGCATGTTCTTTCAGAGGCGGTTGCGCAATACTTGGGTTTACATAAAGAAGTGTTAAAAGAAGATACCGTTGGAGGGAATAGTGTGATGCGGCTGAATTTTTATCCGACTAAACAATATGTTATTGAGATGTTACAAGAATATATAGAGAATCCAACGCAGGCATTGTTGTCTGAACAGATGGCACAAGAAATGCTGGAGAGTTTGAGAGAACCTTTTGCTACACCAAAAAGTATACGCGCAGGTAAACATAAGGATAGTAATTATAAGACGTTGTTATATAACCCGGATGAAGGATTGCAAGTATCGCCGCACGATGATGATCGCTGGATAGATATACCAGTAATTCAAAGAGCTGTGGTGATTAATATTGGGAAAAAATTGGAATTGAAAACGGGCTTACCGGCAACGGTGCATCGAGTAATTAATCCTACGCTTGATTTTTCGAAATCGAGATATACGGAACCGTTTTTTGAGCATCCGCATGCAGATTGTGTGTTAGATGTGAACACGGGATTGACAGATCGGGAGTATATGACTGATCTTTTAGTTCAGAGATATACTGTAGGGAAATAATTTTAATCTTTTGTCCTTTTTTGACGACAGATTTATATAGAATATTAGTACTATTCTTACATGGTCTAATAGTAGAGCTCATTAATAATGGAACATTTGTGAGCTCTACTAGAATAGTAAATCACAGGGCATAAAGTTCCTTTATTTTTGTGATTTACTATAATAAAAAAGAGTGGTTATCATGAAGAAAAAAAGTAGTTTAATTGTAGTAATTTTGGTTGTGTTATTAGGTATAGTTCCGTTAACAATGGGGGCGTATAGCAGTGCATCTTCGGTTGTGAAAGTGACGTTGATGTCGCAGATGCCAGATCCGGTGCAGCCAGGAGAGATTGTAACGTTAAAATTCAAGATTGAAAATGAGGGTACAGAAACAAATACTGATGCAATTGTGACGCTGATGCCACAATATCCGTTCAGTTTGTATGGGGATGTGGCGGAAAAAAATATTGGAAAGCTTAGAGCGGCGTCGAGAGGATCTGATGCGGTTATTGTGGAATATAAGTTGAAAGTAGATGCGAAAGCAACCACTGGAGATACAGAGGTAGAATTGAAAGTTCAGTTGGGGGAGGCGGCGGTAAGTTATACAAATAATGAATTTAAAGTGAATATTGAGACACAAGATGCAGTGTTAGATATTACTTCGATTACGTTTGAGCCGGAACAGATAAAGCCAGGAGAGATTACGGATGCGACAATTGTGATTAAGAATTTGGCGGATTCAACATTGAAAAATATTAAGTTTAAATTGAATCTATCTTCATCTATTCCCTTTGCTCCCTATAAATCGACTTCGGAGAAAATTATTCCACTATTAGAATCACAGTATCAAAAGAAGATTACATTTTCATTGATTGCGGATCCGAAAGCGATGGCAGGGTTGTATAAAGTGCCAATTGAAATTAAATATAATGATGAAAAAGGAAATAAGTATACTTCCCAAGAGATTTTAGCGGTGTCGTTAGGAGATGTACCTAAAGTGAAACCATTTATTAAAAAGACATCTGTGTTGCAAGCAGGAGAGAATGGGAAATTGACGCTTGAGATTGCTAATCCGGGGACGGCAGATATTCGTTATTTAGAGTTGTTTATCATGCCAACAGAAGAGTATACGCTATTAACGCCAAGTGATTATTTTTATATTGGAAATATTAATGCGGATGATACGGAGAGCGAGGAATTAGAGATATATATTCAACCGGAGGTGAAACTGTTACATTTGCCGGTGAAGTTAAAATATTTTGATGCGAATGGAAAGCAATTTCAGCAGCAGTTTGATTTAACGATGAATTTGTATTCTGCGGCGCAATTACAGAAGTTTGGTAAACAGTCTGCTAGTTATACTTGGGTGTATGTACTTATTATTCTGGGGATAGTAGGAGGGTTCTTAGTGTATAAGAAATACAAACTAAAAACAAGATGATAGAATTAAAATGAAGAAATCACGATGATTAAAGACTATGTTACGCTGGCAATGCGCAGCGCCAAGCAACGTAAAATTCGTTCGTGGCTTACGATGCTTGGAATTTTTGCGGGGATTGCGGCGGTGGTGGCGTTGATTTCACTTTCGCAAGGGTTGAAGAGTGCAATCGAAACGCAATTTTTACGTTTAGGTTCAGATAAACTTGTAGTGCAAGCGGCAGGATCAGGATTTGGACCACCAGGGACGGCAGTGACAAATCCGTTGACGATTAAAGATAAAAAAGCAATTGAGAAAACGAAAGGAGTGGATTTAGCAGTAGGGAGATTGATACGAATTGTAAAATTAAGGTTTTCTGAGGAGGAGAAATATACATATGCGGTATCATTTCCGGCAGATTCGAATGAACGGGCGTTAATTGTGGAAGCAAATGATTATCAGCTGGCACAGGGTAAATTTCCTGACAAACAGAGAAAAGAGATTATTATTGGGCATAATTTTGAATCTGATTTTTTTGAGAAAGAGTTGGCGTTGCGGGAAAAAATTACAATTCAAAACAAAGAGTTTGTGATTGTAGGTATTTTAAAGAAGTCAGGGAATCCACAACAAGATAATGCAATTTTAATTCCAGAAGATCCGTACAGAGAGATATTATCATTGAAAGAAGTGTATGATATTATTGCGGTGCGAATGGAAAAGAGTGCAAGTTTGAGTTTGGTTGCGGAACAGATGAAAAAATCATTGCGTAAATCACGAGATGTGGAAAAAGGAAAAGAGGATTTTACAGTGCAGACGCCGGAAAATATCATTGCGACGTTTACAACTATTCTTACGATTGTGCAAAGTGTGTTAATTGGGATTGCGGCAATTTCTCTTCTGGTTGGAGGAATTGGAATTATGAATACGATGTACACAGCAGTGTTGGAGCGAACACGAGAGATTGGTATTTTAAAAGCAGTGGGAGCGACGCAGCGAGATATTTTATTATTATTTTTGATGGAGTCAGGACTGTTAGGGTTAATGGGTGGTGTGATTGGGGTGATGTTAGGCATAGGGATTAGTAAGACTGTGGAATTGATTGCGTTTCAACTATTTGAATCACCGTTAATTCAAACGGATTTTTCGGTATTTCTTATTGGAGGAGCATTATTGTTTTCGTTTTTAGTGGGGATGATGGCAGGGATATTTCCGGCGTATAATGCGTCAAAGCTGTCGGTTGTGGAGGCGTTACGGAAATGAAAACCCCCAATCGCCCTAAGGAGTGGAGTATCTGTCAACAGCATAGGGAGTTTTCAGTGTTTGTTCACCCCATTAAAACAAAACCCAATCACTGTAAGCAATGGGGTATTACAAACAAATGATTACAGATTATTTTATGCTGCCCTGGAAAGAGATGCAGCGACGAAAGCTGCGGTCATTACTGACATTATTTGGTATTGTGGTAGGAATTGCGGCAGTGATTGCATTGATTATGATTGGGCAAGGTTTACAGCAGGCAATTATGGGCCAGATTGCAGCAATGGGAAGTGATAAATTAATTATTTCAGCAAAAGGAAATGCGTTAAATGCAGGGTTGTCAATTGATGCAATAAAAATAACAGATAAAGATTTGACAACGATTAAACGGGTGTTGGGAGTGAAGGAAGCAGCGGGGTTTATTTACAGCACGGCGAAAATTGAGTTTAATGATAAGGCACGATATAATTTTGTATATGGGTTTCCAACACGCGCGGAAGAAAATGCGTTGATTAACGGCGGACAAAATTATAAGTTATTAACGGGAAGAAATTTAGAGAAAGGTGATAAATACAAAGCGGTTGTAGGAAATGAGTATATTAATCCAGATTTATTTGAGAAAGAGGTAGTTGTGGGAAATAAAATGATGATTCAAGGAAAAGAGTTTAAGACTGTGGGTACGTGGCAGAAGACGGGTTCACCACCGGATGATTCAGCAGTAATTATTCCATTGGATACATATCAAGAATTGTTTAAGAAGGATAATGAGTTGGGGTTGATTATTTTGCAAATAAATCAGGGTGAGGATTTGAAATTAATGGAGGAACGAATCAGTAAAGAACTGCGAAAACAACGTTCGTTAGATGAGGGAAAAGAAGATTTTAGTATTCAAAGTCCGGAACAATTAGCAGCGGCGTTTGGAACGATATTGACAGTTGTGCAAGTTGTGCTTATCGGCATTGCGGCGATTTCGTTATTTGTAGGAGGAATTGGGATTATGAATACGATGTTTACGGCGGTGTTGCAGCGAACAAAAGAGATAGGCTTGTTTAAAGCAGTAGGGGCAACGAATGAACAAATTTTAGGGTTGTTTCTTATTGAATCGGGATTGTATGGGATTATCGGGGGGATAGGAGGGGTTGTGGTGGGATTAGGAGTGGCGAAAATTGCTGAGGGAGTGATTGGATATTTTATTGGGCCGGCGTTTTTTGTGTTACAATTAAATTGGTGGTTACTATTGGGAGCGATTTTTTTTTCGTTTATTGTAGGATGTGTTTCGGGAATAGCTCCTGCGAGAAGAGCATCAAAGTTGAATCCAATTGAAAGTTTACGATATGAATAGTTGAGGTATGAATACTATGATTACTCCTGAAAAAACAAGGCGAACAACAAAAATGTTGAACCCGCTCTTACAATTTAAAGATGTGTGGAAGACGTATTATTTAGGAGCGCAAACGTTAGATGTGTTGAAAGGAATTACGTTAGAAATTTATGAGGAGGAATTTGTGGCGGTGCTTGGGCCATCGGGGAGTGGAAAATCGACAATGATGAATTTATTGGGTTTGCTGGATGTGCCCTCAAAAGGATTTATTTTTGTTGAGAGTCAGGATGTACGAAAAATGACAGAATCGCAGTTGGCGCAACTGCGAGGGAAGAAAATAGGGTTTGTGTTTCAGCAGTTTAATTTGATTTCGGCGTTGACAGCGTTAGAAAATGTGATGCTGCCGATGATGTTTCAGAATGTAGCGGAAAGTGAGAGGAGGCAACGAGCACAGGAATTGCTGACGAAAGTGGGATTAGCAGATCGGATGCATCACAAACCAACTGAATTATCAGGGGGACAGCAGCAACGAGTGGCAATAGCGAGGTCATTGGCAAATAACCCTGAGATTATATTAGCAGATGAACCAACGGGTAATTTGGATTCGGCTTCAGGAAAACAAATAATGGATTTACTAATAGAATTGCATGAAAAAGAGAAAAAAACAATTATTTTAGTTACACATGATAATTCACTTGTGAAACATGCAAAAAGAATTATTAGATTACGAGATGGTCAAGTGGTGAAAATGAAGGATAATAGCAAATCTCTTTAATTATGGAACATTTGGGAGTTTTGCTAGAATAGTAAATTGCATTTCAAAAGTTCCATTATTTATGCAATTTACTATAAGAAGTAAAAAAAAAGAGATTAAACAGAAATGATTGTTTAAAAGATGGAACGTAATGACTACCACTTAGGGAAAATTTCTATCTCGGTAAAGTTTTCTTAAAACTATCTTTTAAACAACCTATAACGGAGGACATAATTAATTGATTATGTTTGTTATGTCCTCCGGAATATAGTGTTGGTTAATTATGGTTCAATCAGTATGTCCTACACTATAAATATTTATAAATTATTCTGGTTGTGAAATAGATATACAATAGGTGAAAAGCTATGGAGCAGAAGCAACTTGACGAATTAGAAAATTATACTGAAGAATTTATTGAGGATGAAACTCCGGAGGAACATATGGTACTTAAAGCAAGAAGAGAAAGAAAAGCATTAGCGATGAAACGTTTAGCAGAAAGAGCGGCAAAAGAAGCGGCTGAGAAAGAACAATTAACTAAAACAACAAAACAAACAGCGAAGATGAAGATGACGGAAGTAAAGATGGAGCCGATTAAAGTAGAAACGTATACTGATGATGAAATAATGATAACACCGGTGAAAGAGGAATTAAAATCGGTGAAAACAGCGCCGCCAGTGGAAGTGTCAACGCCAGTTAATCCGTGGGCAACTGAGAAGAAAGATGAAGCAAGCGGAGATGCAGGGTTTTTTGCGGATGTTTCAACGTGGCAGGCGTTTACGGGAATTTTAATTATCTTGCTGATTTTTTCTATCTTTACGCAAGGGTTTCAGTTTAAAATGGAAGGAATTGAAGGAAAAAGTGTTACTGGAACTGAGAAAGGAGGAGTTGCAGCGGTTGTATCAGAAGAAAAAATAAGCAATAATAAAGATACATCAAGTAATGTGACAACGCTTGCGGCGGATTCGAGTAATATTTCTTCTAAAGCAACAGAAACAGCAGCGGTAACTGGGTCAAATGCAACGATTCAATCTTCTCAAGAAGTTCAAAGTGATGTAAAAGATAAACTGAATACAAATTCTAACAAAGATTTGACGGCAGAAAGTAGTTCTGTAGCTAAACCAAGTACAGTAAGTGAAGCGCCGGCAACAAGTACAGTTAAGACTGTGCCAAGGTTAGTATCATTAGGTGCAAAGAAGTGGAGATTTAGTTCGGAGAAATTAACGGTTAAACAGAATGACCATATAGTTTTAACAGTGCGACCGGAGAGTATGACGTTTACGTTTGCCATTAAAGAGTTAGGTGTGGAAAAAGAAGTTTCGGGTACAACGGTGATTGAATTTGATGCGCTGGAAAAAGGAACATTTGGATTTAGTTGCAGTAGTTGTGAAGAGTGGAGAGGAATGATAGGTACTTTAGTGGTAGAATAGATCTTTCAAACCGAAAAAATAGAATAAGCTTTTTATACTTCTTGCTTTTTCTCTGATTACTTTATGTCAAAAACAAAGAATTTATTTGGAAAAGTAGCGATGATTGGGTTCTTAGTTATGGTTGTGGTGGGATTTACTGTGCCAATTGTTTTGAATAATATTAAACCAGATACGACTTCCTATGTTGAGCCAAGGTTATGTCAAAGTGATGTAGATTGTGGGTTAGTGTGTGAAGATCAACCAGTGATGGTGTTGTGTGGGCAGAATATTTGTTCGCAAAATGCATGTACGCAAAAAAATAATTATCTTTTTACAGAAAAACCAATTGGGTTTACATTAGAAGTTGTGGTGGGTAATCAAACGATTGATGTAGCTTCACGTGCGGATACTAAAAATTTCTTTGTGACATTTGAGAAAAATACAGTGAAAGTGTATACTACTGGTTTGACGTTGGGACAGATTTTAGAAAAAGTGAAGATGAAGATGAATGCGCAATGTGTGATGATTGATCAAACGTATTGTGCAACGGAGGGGCATACGTGGGTTATGCGAGTGAAAGGGGAAGAGTCGCCATTATTTGAGTATACGCCCCAAGAAGGAGATAAGATTGAGTTGGTGTATTCCTAAAAAGATATTTTTTAATGAGGGGAAGGGGATTGGGTTAAGATTCTAAAGAGAAGTTTGCATAATTGATATTTTACAGAAGGCATTGCCTTCTTATGTTACTAGCGCAACATCTTGGCAAACTTCTCTAAGAGAACTGTGGAATAATCGGGATTTCAAAAAAATATTTGTTAAAATATAGAAGTCCAACTAGATCATTAATGGTTACAGTTGGACTTCTAATGATGACTCTAGTCATCATATACGTAAATTGCAAACTGCGCAATTTCCGATAATGATAACTGTGGTTATCATATACGTAAATTGCAAACTGCGCAATTTCCGATAATGATAACTGTGGTTATCATATACGTAAATTGCAAACTGCGCAATTTCCGATAATGATAACTGTGGTTATCATATAATGAAATTACAACAACGTAATTTCATATAATAAGCAATCCAACATTTCGATACTGAATTATCCTGTTGGATTGCTATATGTGGAAATCACGATTTTGCAAAGTTCCCTAAAGTATTATAAATAAGTTAGTTGTTAGAGGTTTTATGACAGAAAAACAGAAAGCATTAGATTATCATCAGTTTTTGAAACCTGGAAAAATTGCAGTGATACCTACTAAATCGTGTAAGACGGCAGAAGATCTTTCTTTGGCGTACACGCCAGGAGTGGCACAACCTTGTTTAGAAATTGAAAAGAATCCAACTGATGTATACAAGTATACGAATAAAGGGAATTTGGTAGGGGTTATTTCTAATGGGACGGCGGTGTTAGGGCTCGGAAATATTGGAGCATTGGCAGGCAAGCCAGTTATGGAAGGGAAAGGAGTGTTGTTTAAGCGGTTTGCGAATATTGATGTGTTTGATATTGAAATTAATGAGAAAGATCCGGCCAAATTGGTTCAGACAATTGCGTCTCTTGCGCCAACGTTTGGAGGAATAAATCTAGAGGATATCAAAGCACCGGAGTGTTTTTATGTTGAGGAAGAGTTGAAGAAACAATTGGATATTCCGGTGTTTCATGATGATCAGCATGGCACGGCGATTATTTGTTGTGCGGCGTTGTTAAATGCGCTAGAGTTGACGGGGCGTAAGGTTTCTAAAATTAAAATTGTGTTTTCTGGGGCAGGAGCGGCGGCGATTGCGTGTGCGCGATTGATGATGAAGTTAGGAGTTGAGCGAGGGCAGATATTTTTAGTGGATAGCAAAGGAGTTGTGACGGTTGAACGCGAAGGAGAGCTTAATTTGGAGAAAAAAATGTTTATGCAGGCGACGCATTTGAAGACTCTGGCGGAGGCGTTGGTTGGGGCGGATGTGTTTATTGGGGTGTCGCAGGCGAATGTTGTTACGAGGGAAATGGTTACGTCGATGAATACAAAACCGATTATTTTTGCGATGGCGAATCCCAATCCAGAGATACGATATGATGTGGCGAAGGAGGCGGTGCCCGATTGTATTATGGCAACGGGTAGGTCGGATTATCCTAATCAGGTAAATAATGTGCTGGGTTTTCCTTTTATTTTTCGTGGGGCGTTGGATGTGCGGGCTAAAGAGATAAACACAGAGATGAAGCTTGCGGCAGTACGAGCTCTTGCTAACTTAGCGCATTCGAAAGTCCCAAAAGAGGTTTTTGCGGCGTATGGTGGTCGAGAATTTACGTTTGGAACGGAGTATATTATTCCAAAACCGTTTGATGGGCGAGTGCTTTATCATGTAGCACCAGCGGTGGCGCAAGCGGCAATGGATTCGGGTGTTGCACGGGAGCATGTGGATATTAAGAAGTATACGGCAGAGTTGAAGAAGTTGGCGAAGCGGTTGGCGAAAGGAAAGTTTATATAAGTGAAGAGCTCTTTCTTTAGTGGTGGATGGGAAATATGTCATTTATTCAAAATGTGGTTAATTCATTGTATTCTGAAAGTGCTCTTGCTAGACGAGAGAGAAGATTAATTGATAGGTTGATTGTGGATGAAACGGCATTAAATGATGCGCAAAAAGAGTTGAATGTAGTTTGTGGGAAGTCTTCTGTTGATATTGCACAAATAGAGAAGTTTGAGAAGAAAATTAATGAAGTAGTTGTGAGAATTACCGCGGAATTAAAAGATTTATTATCTAAAGAAAGTGTGGAACTGCAAAAAGATATTACCGCGCCACAAGAAAATTTAAGCCAGGTGTTAATAGCGGTTGAGCAGTATTTAAAATATCTGACACAAGAAAAAACAATGAGTAAAAGTACTGTACAACAGTTTCGGCAGTTGTTAGATGATATAAATAGAGAATTTACGGTGTTAGAAGCGGTGCTAGATAAAGTTATTTCAGAGAGTCAAGTATTGTTTACAAGTATTTATCAGCAGCGAGGGACAGGGGGTTTTGGGGATGTTGATTTTAATAAATTTCTTGCAGCAGGTGATGTGTTTGAGAAGAATAAAGTGGTATTGTCACGAACAATTAAATCATTGTATAAGAAGTTGGGGCAACTACATACCGAGTTAATCAAAGAAATAAATCGGTATCATCGTGAACGACAGAAGACGGTTAAATATACTATTGCAAGTTTAAGTGAAAAACAACGTGCGGCAATTGTTGCGGCACATGCGCTTTTAGTTTCGAAAGGAACGGTTACGCCTTTAGCAGAGAGGGATCAGCAAAAGATTACACAGTATATCATTGAAGCATTGGAGTTAGAACGGAAGATTGTTGCAGAGATGAATAGATTGGGAATTCCAACAAAACTGGATCAAGCGGTGCGTGAGCAAACGGGACTTGCGAAAAAACAGTTTCAAACGCTGGTCAATAAGTTAAAATATTATAAAACGAATTCAGGGGTGTATCCATTTGAATTTTGGTTAGGAGAGAAGCGAGCGTTAGGATTTCTTAAAGCAAATGATTCTAAGAATTTAGGATGGTTGAAAGAGTTATTTGAGCAGGGATTATTACATGCAGAGTATGGGATGTTAAGTGAACGGGATAGTGGAATGGCAACATTAACTGCGGAAGGATTTTTGAACACGGCACATGATGAATTTTTAAAGTATTTGCAGGAGTATCAGAAAGGATTTTTGGAACTAACTACTTCTATTACAAAACGTGCGGAGGGGGCACAGCAAGTGTTTGCAGTGCTGGGGAGCACGATTTATCATACGGAGAAAGTGCTTGAGCAGACTAGAAGTGTGACAGAGGCGGCGTTGAAGAAAGCGGAAGAGCAGGCAAAAGGGAGAGGAACTAAACCAAGTGTGATTATTAATTGGGATAAGATTCAAGCACAACAACAAGCGGCTGCGGAGAGAGAAAAGAGAGTAATACGAGAGGAAGCGGGACAAACAATGGCGACGTTGGGTGTTACTCGAGGAATGGAACAAAGAAGTAGAACGAGAGGATTATCATTTATGCAAAGAGCGTTGATGTCGTTAGCGTTTGCGTCACAGTTGATTGCAAGTTCAACGTCCCCAGTAGGATTGTTACCAACCAAAGCAACAGCGGCTTTATCACATGAAGTGGTAGCGCCGTCTCTAAAAGCAAATAAAGGAGAGTTGCCACACACAATGAAGATTCCAACTTCAGTACTGACAAAAATTTCTTCTTTTTTTAAAGCGGAGAAAGATGCGATGTTGATGATTACAGAAAAAGAAGCGTATTCGACGCCGCAAGAGCATACGGCAGTGATGGCAGAGGAGCATGAAGTGATTGATCCGGTGTTGGAACAAGTACAACAGAAAGGAATTAAACTTGAATATTATCCCGGTGAACAGTTAATGTTAGTGTATACCAAAGAGGGAAAGTTGATTACCAATTTTCGCGTTCGAGGAGGTCCAGTGAAAGGATATGTTGATCCAAACTATTCTGACCATTATTATGGTTCAACACCGGCAGGAACGTTCGTGATTAATCAAAGTGCAATAAGACCTTATATCAAACGAAATAGTTCGTGGTATAAAGCGAGAATTAAGTGGGGAGCATTGATTAGACAAGCAGAGGATGGAGAAATTCAAGTAAGTGAAAATGGTGGGAAAAAATGGTTTTATGCGACGGGGACAAAAGCAAAGGTGAAAAGTTTTGATAAAGAGGATTTCTATCAAAAAGATGGAACACTTATGACACAATGGCTTGAAAATCCATTTGGACACTTGACGATTGAATTGAAAACGGAAAAGGGAGCAGTTCTTGCGGAAAAGATTCATCCTAATGCAGATTTAGAGAAAGGAAAGCAAATGGATGAAACGAAAATTTCGCACGGATGTATGCATATTGCGCCCACAAATATTGATGAGTTGGCACGACTTATTTTATTGAGCCCAGGAAAAGTAATGATGAAGATTTATTCTTATTCTGCAAAAAGTGATGCGAAGCTTGATTATGTTAAAGTTAAACCGCAAAAACCGAGTAGTTCTTAAAGTTTGATTTCAACGATTGTTTTTTTCTGACCGTTAGAACAGCCTTGTTCGGCGAATTTATAAATTTCGTCAATTTCAACATTATTTAAAGCAATACAGCCCCAAGTCCAGTCTTGGTTCTCTCTTTGATCGCTACCACCATGAATTTCGATATAACTTCCTAAAGATGTATTTTGAGGGGGAGTTTGGCAGTTTTCTTCCGCTTTTTTAATGGATTCATATTCAGATTGGTTGATGAGGCCTTCGTTTTTCCCTCTTTTGGCAGCTTCAAGAGTGGGATGGTTTAACAATAATGCTTTATAGAATTTACTTTCAGGATTTTTTTGAGCGATGTAAAAAGTACCCTCAGGGGTTTTGTTGTCACCTCTTATTTCTTTATCACCAATAAAATCACCAAGGGAGATGGAATAGGATTTTAATTTATGGTTGTTGAGGTATATTTCTAAGAGGTGTTGTTGTTTATAGATAACAATCTTTTTATTGATGCCAATTTGATTGATTTCTTGTTGATAAGCGGTGTTATATGTTTGAACTAACTCCTCTAATGAAAGATTATTAGTGTTTTGTTCTGTTTCAAGTTCTACTTCTAACTTGAAATTTGGAATTGTTGGAGTTGCTGTTTGGTCTAATTCAAGTACATTTTGTAGGAGAGGGGAAGCCGCATATTGAGGGGTAATTTGAATAATTGGAGTTGGAGGAATTAAAAGGGGTGCTTTTATTTCTGAATCGGGAGGAAGAATTGAATCGCTAACTGAAATATGGTTAGGTAAGGAGGAATTGTAAGGAGGGCTTGGTTTAGAGGCACATGTGTTTAGACTAAATAACAAACTGCTGAGATAGACTGTTTGATAGAGAGAGCGGCAACGCATAGAATCATTTTGGATGGATTGAACTTTATAAATGTTACTATCCTAAAATAGTTAATTTTTAAGATTGGATGGAATAGAGATTGCTGTTTAAAAATACAAATTAATCCAGCATAAAGTTTATAATCCACTTGTTGCTTGGAGGTGGTATGGCATTTAAAGAGGTGCAGGCATTTTTACAAAAAATTAATTCTTATATGCAGCTTTCTCCAAAAGAATTACAATTATTACAGATGCCAAATGTGGTGTTGAGGCAGACGCTTACAGTGAGCGGGAAGAAGTATGCTGCCTATCGGGTGCAGTTTAATAATGCGCGAGGGCCCTATAAAGGAGGGATTCGGTTTCATACTGAGGTGTCGCTTGATGAAGTGAAATCTCTTTCGTTTTGGATGGCGCTGAAAACAGCAATTGTGGATGTGCCATTTGGTGGAGCGAAAGGGGGAATAACAGTTGATCCGAAAGGGTTGTCAGCGAAAGAGTTGCAGCAGTTGAGTCGAGGGTATGTACGAGCGTTCTATAAGCAACTGGGGTCAAAACGAGATATACCGGCGCCTGATGTGAATACCAATCCGCAGATTATGGCCTGGATGTTAGATGAGTATGAAAAATTGACGGGAGTTAGTGCGCCAGGA
>Ga0209515_10005203_pt1 | contig 17033 bp, 17 predicted proteins | sample Subgroupgradi54m_FD_187454 | JGI IMG/M metagenome (GOLD analysis project Ga0209515, IMG submission 187454) | Subsurface groundwater microbial communities from S. Glens Falls, New York, USA - GMW60B uncontaminated upgradient, 5.4 m (SPAdes)... ...
CTTCGCGGCAAGAATTTCCTTCGCAAGCGCATACGCATCGGGAAGATACATCCACTTGCTTGTCGACGCTGTGGGGTAAATCGTGAACTGTTTTCCTTCATGTAAAACTGTAAACCGTTCGCCTTTGGGGGTAAGGACAATAACATGGAGTTCCGTCGCGAGCGCCGCCTGATCATGAAGGCGCAAACGGACAGGGGAATCCGCATCAAAAAGCGAGCGATCGGTTGAAATCATCAGAATGTTCATACGAGTGCATCGTTAAGTGCAGTAATTGTCTCAGCAATCATCCGTTCCTCGGTAAATGTTGCGACATAATCCGCTGATGCATCGGCAGTTTCTTTTGCACTTGCGGGGTCGAGCAATAAGAGCCCGATGAGCGATGCGATATGTTCACGTTCATCATAATGCGCAAGCCACCGTCGTGCATGCGAAGCAAAAAGTTCAGGATTTCCTCCTACATCCGTCGTAACAACAGGAGTACGGAGCGCCATTGCCTCAAGTATCACGTGGGAGAGTCCTTCGTAAGCGGTATTCAGCGCGAAACAATCCGCTGCGCTGATACGCCTCATCAATGTACTGTGATCGAGGAGTCCGAGAAAACGTACGAAGTCATATCCTTTTTCTTTTGCGTATGCACGATACTCCGCATCATCCCCACTTCCCGCAATTTCAAGTAGTGCATCGGGGACACTTTTTCTTACCAACGCCATCGCGTCCATAAGCCCCGTAAAACCTTTCCATGGAACAAAACGTCCTACAGAAATAACCGTTGGATGTGCCGTAGCAAAATACTTTTTGAGTTCATCTTTCGTTTCACTGGGAAGATCGACAAGAAAGGAATTGTACACAATGACAATTTTTTTTGAATCAATCCCCCATCGCATCACAATACTGTGAAGATATGCACTAGGGACGATAATTTTCCTCGAATGTTGCGCAACCGTTCGCTCAATAAAACGGAGAATATAAATAGGCAGGGAATACTTTTTTTTATTTTGAAAATTTTCAGTAAATTGATCAAGATTTTCTTTTATGCCGAAGCGTTGCACGCCTTGTTCCCATGCATAATCCCCTACGATACAAAGTGCGAGCGGCTTCCTGCATATTGTCGCGACAATAAGAGCGGGCAATCCCACCGAAACAGGATCAAGCGCATAGAGAAGATCCGCTCCACTCGCCCGACGCAATAGTGCAAATAAAAAAAACAAATGACTCACCCCTTTGGGAAGATGGCGAAAGTGGCTAAATGAAACAACTTCGACATCGACACCTTTTGGCGGGAGCGCAAGCTCAAGTATCCTTGCACGTGTGGCAGGACCCCCATCATCAGGAGGATAGAGCGGGGTTGCAATGAGAATTTTCATAATAATAAAGGTAATAACAGTCTACAGGAGAAAAAAGTGATAGACGAGTATTGAAAAAAGGAGTTTCAATCACTATGCAAAACAGCATTCAAAATGAATGCTGTTTTGTAAATACTCAGAACTTATCTTAGATTGCAGCAGGAAGCGTGACCGCCGCAGTAGGTGCAACATTCGTGGTGGCACCGGCACTCACTCCCGCGCTTCCGGAGAGTGAGATAGGCGCTGCATCGATGGTGCCGTCCGCATTCACGTGGATTTCTGCATCAACCGATCCTGTGGCTGTTTTATTTCCCTTTTCCGAATGAGCGGAAGTACTTGTTGTGCTCGTGGTATTTGCCGTGCTTCCACCATGCACAACGGTCGCATCACTTTCGCTCTTTACTGAGCCGGTTGCATCATCATTTCCCAAGATACTTTCAAGAAGACTGTGTGCGCGCATCTTCAGTGTTGTGCTCGCTTTCACAGGAAGTTTTATATTCACCCCACTTGAGACACTGCCGTTTGCAGAGGCACTTTCTTCACTGTGCGCCGAAGCACCCTCCACTCCGGTCTCCGCATCACCGTTTACCGAGATACCCAACTTGAGAAATGCATCTGCATTTGCCTTCAGTGCATGATCGGTCTTTGCTTGTTCTTCACGGGCAGTTGTCGTCGCACCGTCCGCTTCAAGATTTTGCTTCGCCTCCGCAAATGCATTAAGGTGAGCCTGTGTTTGGGCAGTAAGTGTTGCTTTCGCATTCACATCAAGACGTTCCTGCGCCGCGAGTGCTTCCGTTTCGGCGGCACGGCGTTCTAATTCTTTACGCGCAAATTCCGCTTCCGCTTTTGCGCCCACCTGAAATGCTCCCTCAACTCCTTCATTGACATGCACCTTAACGGGATAAAGCGTATCTCCCGGCAGTGAACCTTGTGCGGCATAAGAGACACCGCCGGATAATCCGAATAATACTGCTACGATAATTGAGATCATACGTTTTCGTTTTAGTTTGGTAACCGCGACAAGAGATTTGTTTCTTGCCTCGCCCAAATGATGACGAACCATATTTTCATTTCTTACAGGAAGCGGAGAAGTCTTCATAAAAGAAAGTACGCGTTCGCGCATTGCTTCACGCTCGCGCAACGAAAGTGCGTGGTTTTTAAGTGAAGACAGTTTGTTGGCAATTTTTTGCATACGGTTATTTATTGATTGAATGATGACTACGAAGACAGACGTTGTTTAAGCAAATGTTGCCCACGGAAAAGTCTGACGGAAACAAGTGATTGACTGATTCCAAGATTTTCGGCAATTTCCTTCGGGGTATATCCTTCAACATATCGCAATAATATGACTTCACGAAATGATGCAGGAAGATCGGCAATTGCGCGATGCAGTTCGGCATACTCCTCATCGCGTTCAAGGGTTGCTTTCCCGTCTTCTCCGCGCGGGTCAAAGCCTTCTTCAGTCAGTGCATCAAGGGAAAGTGTTTTGTGTTTGCGAAAATGATCGATAATAAGATTACGGAGCGTGCGATAACAAAGTGCGCGCAGATTTTCCACACTATTTCCCTTACCGAGATATTCCCACACCTTGGCAAATGTGTCGGCAACCAAATCTTTCGCAAGCTCGCGATCATGCACGCCGAAAAATGCAAAACGGAAAAGTGCGTCTGCGTGCGTATCATAGGCAGAAAGAAATGCCGCTTCGGTGTCGCCCATATCCATAAGACGTATCAAATCGCTTTTTATTACACTTGGCAAGGAGGTTCATCAAAAGCCTGCTTTTGAGGAATAACTGCGGTCTTTTTTATGCGGCGATATTACTTTCGAGCGGGAGATTACCTGAGAAGCACCGGCAAAAAGACTTTTTCTTTCATGTCTTGTGCAATGAGGTTCCAGTCGTATTTTGCAAAGGCCATTGCTTTTGCAGTTGCAAGAACACGAGATACTTTTACCCCATCTTCCATAATATTCTTAACAGCTTCGGCAATTTGCTTGGGACTATCTTTGTCTACTGCCCAACCCGTTGTCTCCTTGTCAGGATTACGCTTCGCATCAAAAAGAAAATCCGCAATCCCTCCTTCTTGCGTTGCAATGACCGGAAGTTCCGCCGCCATCGCCTCCACGAACGAATTGCCCATTCCTTCAGAACGCGAGGGGCGAATAAAGATATCGCACGCCTTTAAATATTTCGGCATTTCCTTGTGGCTGATCTGTCCGCGAAAATGCACACGATCACTCACATGAAGCTCACCCGCAAGTGCCTTCAACATTTCCTCATCGGGACCAATACCAAAGACAAGAAAATGTACCGAGGGCGGGAGTTGTGCAATTGCCCGAATAACATCATCAACCGCATTTTTGTGTACGAGACGAGAAGTGGTAACGAGCCATGTCTCCCCCTCTTTCTTTCCAATCTCCTCCTTTACCGCACTCAGTTCTTCTTGAGAATACATTTGTGCAAAATGTTTGGTATCAACGGCATTCGGCACCACAATCGGCTTCCCGGGGAAACCCATACGCTTTGCCCACTGTGCGAGAAATGTCGAAATGCATTGAATTGCATCGGGAGTGGTGAAGGCGCGTTTAAAAAGCGGCCACACCGGCTTTGCAAGACGTTCAATATATTCGGGAGGGTCTCCTTCTTGAAGTGTTTGCACATATTTCACTTCGGGATGAAACATTTTAAACAGTGCGGCGGGTACTCCGCATGAATGCGCCATCATCGCCCATGTCGCATCGTAGTGATACTTGCGGTGAAGCGAAAGTGCCTTCCATGTCGCGAAAAATTGAAAAAAGTATTTATTGAGCATCAGCGGAAATTTCTTGAGATCCGCCATTGTCGGATTTGCACTCATAAAACCGATCCGATGCACCAGTACATTGCCGATCTGTTCCACTTTGGGAAGCGTATTATCGAAACCCAAACATACCATGTGAAATTGGATATCCTCCGGCGAAATACGATCGGTGATCTCTTTAATGGCAACCTCCGCACCCCCGACGTGCTTCGGAAAGTATGCAAGGGAAAATATGAGGATTTTTTTCATATTTTCCTTATGAGGAAATACCACCGATAAAGTCAGTGATGTATGTTTTTATGCTTTTTTCAGCCTTCCAATTAAATTCATTGCGTGCACGAGATGTATCTATTGATGCACTCATGCGATTTCCTTTTCGCTCAGGGAGCATGTTTACTTGTCCTCCAAAAAATTGGGCAATTTCAATAATCGAATACCCCTCTTCAGAACCAAGCCCATAATCATCACCTTCTCCGTTTTTCCCGACATGAATAAGTCCTGAAACAATATCATCAACATGAGTGAAGTTGCGCACCTGAGTTCCAGGTGCCACTACAGTAAATGGCTCCCTTCTTTTATATTTTTCTTTAAATAACGCAATGAGTGTCGCATATTGACCTTTCGCAATTTCTCGAGGTCCATATACATTATAAAAATAAGTGATGGCATACTTTAATCCAAACCACGCACCATAATTACGAACAAGTTCAGTATTGCTTGCTTTTGACCATGCATAAGGACTTTGATCACGCCCGAGTCCCCCATCGCCAAATTTAGTGCTTGAACCTGCATACACAATCTTCGCATTGTGTTTACGACAAAATTCAAGTACCGCAAATGTACCATCTTTATTTGAATCCCATACAATAGCAATATCATCAAAGCTTTGCTCAACACGTGAATATTCACCAAGATGATAAATGAGATCAGGTTTGATTGCCACCAGCTTTGCAATATCTTTTGTTGCACCTTCAATGTAGGTGGCACCGGGAATATGGTTCTCTTTTGTGCCGGTAAAATAGTTATCGAGCGAATAGACCTCATTGTCCGTGTCTTTGAGTAATAGCTCAATAAGGTGTGAGCCGATGAAGCCTGCTCCGCCAGTAACAAGAATTTGTTTCATAAGAATATTAGTGAGTATAGCATAGCGCTATACAGTCATAAACAATGCGAGCGCGACAAATGTCGCGCTCATTTTCTCATACTTATAAAATCGATCTTATCCCAGTTGTTCGGGGAGAAAACCGCAGCCAAGGCCGGAGGGTACATTGTTGCGTGCAGAGGCCACGGACTCGAGAAATGCACGCTCATCGTGTTCATCGGCAAATTCAATAACCACCAATCTCGTCATCCCCGAAGGAACCTTCTTCACTGACGCACTTGCGGGAAGACTTACGGAAAGTACTGCACCTTGTGCTTGGGTCGTCATGATACCTCTCCTCAAAAATCACTACTTCCCCAAGATTAGCCTGTGCGGCAGATTTGTCAATCGAGAGAATCCCTAATTCTTAAGGGTATCTTCCCCTTCGATAATATCTTCGATGATCGTATAGTGAGACGCATTGAGTGTGTCATCCGTATTGCCTTTGATAAGGATAAAAGCGGCGAGGGCGATCAGAATGAGACCGGCGATTCCAAAAAACCATTTCATGCTCGCGGAGAGATCGAGCGCTCCTGCGGCGGCGGGAGAATGCGCCTCACTATTTCCTTGCCACATGACACCGCTTTCCGTATTTGAGGCGACAACATCTGAAGTTACCGTGTGTGATGAATACGCATCCTTATTCAATACCATTGCCGTGTGCACGCTTCCGCCATTGTTTGCTATCGTTGATACACCCTTCACTATTCCTTTCTCCGGAAGAGGAACAGATGAAAGCGAATGAATCACGCGTCCTGTTGGAGAAAAGAGCGCCACTTCAACCTCCGCATTAAGGAGTCCGGTAATACTATTCGGGAGAAGTAGGGATTTGCCGGGAAGCATGACCGTGTGCGGAGGGAAAATAAACATTGATGTACCGCCCCCGAGAACCGCACCACTTCCGCTTCGTAAGACAAAACCGGAGCAATCAATTTCGCGCGATGAATGATTCGCAAGTTCAATACGTCCATCGGCTCCGCCTTCGGCGCGCGTAATTACAATATCAGGAGTCGTAACAACAACCGCAAGTCTGTCAGTATTTTCAAGTCCTCCGTAAAATGCATCAAGGGTAACGACATATTCTCCGGGGAATCGATACACATGAGAAACATTCTTCCCCTCTCCGGTCGCTCCATCTCCGAAGTTCCAGTGATAGGTTGCGTTGAGGAGCGCTTCATCATAAAGACCGGAAGCGTTTCCGGAAAAAGCAACGGGAAATCCGGTAAATGCAGAGCGATCATCCCCCGCGATCACGGTCATTGCGGTACGCGGATATACGCTCTTTTTTGGAGAGTTCGTTGTGGAAGCATCGCCGCCTGCAGATGAAGAATCTGAAGCACTTGGAGAACTCGTTGTCGTCGTACTTGCGCCCGCAACTTCACCTTGAGAATTATTTTGGGAGACATTTTGCGCGCGCGGGGTCGGGGTACCCGTTACCCACCCACTGGCGGTGCGCTGTGCAGTCTGCTTGCTTATGTTGTCACCTCCGATATTTTGCCAATCGGTGCCGCCAATAACCACATCAATATCCGTATTGTTCCCGTCTTTCAAACGCAGTGTCTCACCGGAATTGGAAAGTCCGTTGCCAAATGGTGCAACAAGATCGGCAACAACGTCGGGCACAGTCGTATCATCCGTGCGTTCAATTAAATAAAAACCGTTAGGTGCGATTGTACCTGAAAGTAGGATGGTGGGCGATCCATCATCAGCCACAATATGCCAACCGGAAAGATCGACAGTGCCCGCGGAATCATTGTAAAGTTCAATCCATTCATTGGATCCTGAAACTGTTGTTCCCATCCATGCAATCTCATTGATGCGGACAGCAGCAAGTGCAACATGAGCACTCAATACAAAAGAAAAACAAGCCCCGATAACAATTATCTTTTTCATATTCGCATATTACGCGCCACAGCACTTTCTGCAAAGGAAAATTCCACACTAAACAATAAATCGGCAAAAAAGAAAAGAGTATCTCAAGAGATACCCTTTTAAAAACAAATTCACTTTGGACCTGAAAGGAGCAGTGTGCGACCTTCATACATCGGGAGCTTCGTCCCCAGAACCACATCTTCATCAATGGTAACCTTCTGAAATTCCCTTGCTTTTTCGGGAGCTTCGTACATCGGCACCAAGAGAATTTTCTCCATAATTGCCCGCAGTCCGCGCGCGCCGGTTTTCTTGAGGAGCGCTTTTTGGGCAATCGCACGAAGTGCATCGGGTGTCACCGAAAGCTCTAGCTGATGAGCGGCAAAAATTTCTTGATATTGCTTCACCAAGGCATTTTTTGGTTCGGTCAGAATGGAAACAAGCGCTGCTTCACCAAGCTCTTCGAGGGTTGCAATAATGGGAATACGTCCCACAAGTTCGGGGATCAGACCAAAACGCACCAGATCTTCCGGCTCCACAAGGTGAAGCAGTGATCCCGACTTTGCTTTACTCTTCACTAGAGCACTGAAACCGATGCTCGATGGTGCCGCCCGTGCCGCAATATTGCGCTCCAATCCGTCGAATGCTCCGCCGGAAATGAAAAGTATATTCGTGGTATCCACAGAAATATTTTCTCCTTGCGGATTTTTGCGTCTACCATTTTCGGGAACATTCACCACCGAACCTTCAATAAGCTTCAAAAGCGCTCGTTGCGTACCCACCCCACCCACATCATGATGATTGCCCCAACCTGGCTTTCGAGCAAGCTTATCTATTTCATCGATGTACACAATCCCACGTTCGGCACGCTTCACATCAAAGGCGCACGCGGAAAGTAATTTAAAGATAATGCTTTCCACATCTTCTCCGACGTAACCCGCCTCAGTCAATGTTGTGGCATCTGCAATCGCAAACGGGACATTGAGTAAACGCGCGATGGTTTGTGCAAAGAGTGTTTTCCCTGATCCGGTTGGACCGATCAAAAGCACATTACTCTTCGCAACTTCAACTTCGGAATTTTTTGAATTATGCAGCAGACGCTGATAGTGATTATGCACCGCAACCGCAAGCATGCGCTTGGCGTTTTCTTGACCGATGACATACTCATCGAGGAGTGCGTGAATTGCTCTCGGAGTTGGGATTGCTCCCTCTTTTGGTCCTTGTGCTTTTGTGGTGTTCGCTTCGTCAGTGATAATATCAACACACAAATCGACACACTCATCGCAGATAAACACCGAAGGGCCGGCAATCAGTTTCTTCACTTCATGCTGGCTTTTCCCGCAGAAGGAGCAATACAAGGGCTTTGCGACCCCGCCTTTTTCTTTTGTCATGATACGACTCCTTTCAATGTACAGGAGAATGTCTCTCTCTTGAGACTAAGTGAGTGGAGAGGCCTTGTCAATTAAAGGCATTATGCGTCCGCGAGCAATTTTTTGAGCACTTCTTCGGGAACTTCCCTCGGGCCTTGCAGTATGGGAGTTTCCTCAAGAAGAGAGGGTTGAATTTTCGGCTGGAGTACTTCGTTTGTGATACGCGGAGTGGAAATATGCGGTGTGTGGATTGCGTCATCTTTTTGTTCAATTTTCGGCGCGGGTTCTTTTTTTGCCTCCGGTTGAGGAGGTGCTGCCATTGCCGCATCAAGTGCGGCGCGGAGGCTTGAGAGATTTCCCGATGAGGGTCCCTTATTGCTCTTTTGATTATTCTTGAGTGAAGAAAGCGACGTAAGCGGGCGAGGGGTCAATGATTCTCGCTCCTCCGGAGATTCGGGATTTCCGATTTTCGCGAATCCCTCTTTAAAGGGACGATACGAGGGTGCCATCGCCTGAGATTGTGGAGGAGGAACGGGTGATGCATTTTTTTGAGGGACTCTGCGTGAAGTAATTACCGGAAGAGTCGGATGAGATACCGAGGGCAACGAGGGGTTAGGAGGTGTCGGCAATCGCGGAGGACTTTGAACAATTGGCGGCTCTACACGTTTGGGGATATTGGAAAAAGTCGGCGGAGAAATAGGAGGAGACGAAATAGGACTCACCAAAGGAGTTTGCGGAACTTGCGTATATGCCGGAGGTGGCAAGACACTCGGAGGGGTGATGTATGATTCTTGCCTTGGAATAATTGGAGCAAATTGAGGTGAAGGTGTGATTCGTTCTTGCGAAGGAGTATATGCCGCAGAGGCACCTCGCGGAGGAAGGGCGGCTCCCTCACGAAGAGGGCGCATGCCCGGAGCAAACTTCTTTGTCGCGGGAATTTCGGGCGCATTCGGGTCACGCGGAGGCGGCGGTACCGGCTCGTGCCATTTTTTGATCTCTTCTTCAACTTCCGCGCGAGGACGAGCAAACTGTACATGCGAGGCATCAATCACCGCTTGCGCAAAATTGCGTGCAGGTTCTTTTGGTCTATTCAATGTTGTTGCGGAAAATGGCGGAGAACCGATACCACGAATCATCAATTTCATATACACTTGCGCAAAGCCGAGATTGACCATATCTTCTGCAAGAAATACCGGAGCAAATTCTTTTTCAAGCACCTCGGCATCGTAGGAACCGACGCGAAAAGAAATCATCGTTCCGACGTTGCCAAATACCGCTGCCCGCACTTCATCCGACATTTGTTCGATATATTGATGCGCCACCGTAAGGGCGAGTTTATATTTGCGTGCCTCGGAAAGAATGTCCGCAAATGATTCATTGGCGAATGATTGGAACTCATCAACATAAAGATAAAATGGCGGGAGTGACTTTACCACTTCAGGACCAACGTCAGCGCGACTCATTGCGGCAAGATAAATTTTGGTAATCAACATGGAGCCAACCAAGTTCGCATTCCCCTCCCCCATGCGCCCCTTGGAAAGATTCACGATAAAAATTTTTCGCTCGTCCATCACGCGGCGTATATCAAATGTCGACTTCGGCTGGCCCACCATATTGCGAATCAAAGGATTGGCAGCAAACTGTCCGACTTTGTTTTGAATTGCCGCCGTCGCTTCAGTCGCAAATTTATCCGAATACTTTGCATATTCGTCCACCCAAAATGCACGAACAGAGGGATCGGTCACATTCGCGACAATCATGCTGCGATAATCTTTATCGGCAAACATGCGATTGACCCCCAAGAGGGTGGAGCCGGGAGTCTCCATGAGTGCAAGCATCGCATTGTTTAAAATGTATTCCATGCGGGCACTCCATGCATCAACCCACACTTTTTTAAACGCGCCCATAAGACCCGACACAACAAGTGGGCGCTTATCACGGCCAAGGTCCTCCATGACATTCAATCCGACCGGAAACTCCTGATCAAAGGGCGCAAAATAGATTACATCCTTAATACGCGATTCGGGGACATAGGAAAGCAATGTTTCGGCGGTGCCGCCGTGCGGATCGATAAAACAAATTCCTTCCCCATTCTGAATATCTTGAATGGCAAGATTTTCGAGCAACGTTGATTTTCCCATGCCCGTCTTTCCGATCACATACATATGCCGCCCGCGATCGTCGTCGCGAATACCAAACTTGATCCGCTTCGAGCGGTAATCCGTTTCGGCAAAATAGGTTACTTTGTCGGGATTGTTCTGAGGAGTTGCCATGCTCACTCTATTATAGTACGGTTTTGAATTTTATAAAAAAGCCCCGCATTATGCGGGGCCTCAATAACTTCCTTCACACTATTTTTGTGGCGACTGATCAAGAAGCCAATTACGGAAATGCGCTTCGCCCGCTTCAAGTTGATCATGCACAATGCGATCAAAGAGGAGGTCATCACGACGATGTGCGGACCACAACTTTTCGCAGAGCTCATCATCTTCCCGAGCACTTTGTTCATAGGCGAAGATAAACTTCTCCAATGCCACATCGCGCAACGCTTCGGGTACGCTTTTGTGAATATAAAACTCCACATAGTTCCACAGGTTGTTTTCGGTTTTTACCTGTTGATCACCATTGCTGTCGGTGTATGAGACAGTGCGGTAAATGTTATCGCTCCCATCCTTAGAAACCAAATAGCTCATCGCCAGAAAGCGGCCGCCGAAAAAGAGTTCCGGCATCATGTAGCCATTGCCATAGATTGAAGCCCAAACGGCAAAAATTTCTTTGTCGATCGGAGTTTTGACATTCGGCATCTTTTCTTCAAGCCAAAAATGGAAATCCGCCCAACCAAGTTCAGAGAGATTTTTTTGATGCGCGTGCATCAATCGATCCACATGCGCCCGAATATCGGGGCGTATCTTTACCACTTGAATACTGTAGCTGCAATTCGTATCTTCAGGTCCGAATTCCCAATCATATTCACGCTCGTCGACCATCGTTCCGAAGGTGAAGCGATGATACACGGGAACATGCAGACCGTCGTCGTAATTAATCTTCATGAGTATGCGCGGATATGGGAGCGAATATTCGATCTCTTTGCCAAACCAAAATGATTCGGCGGAAAGAAAATCCTGAGGGAGACCGAGCGATGAACCAAAACCGTCAAGTGCCTGAAGCTCCTCAGCGGAATATCCGATAACATATCCGTTCCAAATCGAAAATGGAGGCCGGAGAAGTGAGCGTTCAAGTTTGCAGAATTTCGGCGCCGTGAGTAATTTGCCGCGCATATCGTAAAGAAACTGATGCCCGGAGCAGCGAATCTCTTTTGAGTGCTGTGTACCCGGCGTATTCAAGATTTCCATTCCCGCATGAAGGCAGACGTTCTGCACGACCGACACTTCCCCGCTTTGCATGCGGCTCACGATCCATTTTTTGTCGTGCGTCACAAAGACCTCGTCGGGATAGAGCGACGACAGCGAACCGAAATAGTCTCCCGCCGGCTTTTCCTGAATTCCACGATACCAATTTGGACGACTGGCAACTTGAAGAGCGCTTTTTTCCATTACCTTTTCCTTTCAGTGTGTGAAAAACAACAATATGCTGCCTCAAAGACTACCCTAAATACAAAAAAAGTCAACCCGCTGTACAAAGGCATTCTTTATGTACAAAAAGAAAAACACCCTCCAAAATTAGAGAGTGTTGGGATGTATGTCATACAGGATGATACATCACCACACGCGGATCTTTCTTAAACGCTTGGATTTGCCAATAAATGGCATGAGCGGTATGGAATTTAAAAAATTCTTTTCCACGATATTTTTCCGGTACTTCCGGGGAGTCTTCGATTTCCGCAATATCATCCAAGCTCAGGTTGCGGATGACTTTGTCGTAATCCGCTTCAAGTTCGGGAATGGATTTCAGCAGGTTGTGGTCGGTTTCATCAGTCATGACATCTCCTTATCCATGTGCGCAATTAAAGGCGCTTTCAAGGGAACGCAGTTCGCCTCGTTTTGCGTTGAGAAGCGCGTCGCTTCCTTCGGGGTGCATACCGCTACGTTGCAGGGCGACAATTTTTTCAGCAATGTCATCAATCGTATTGCGATCGACCAATTGGCGTTCAGGCATCTCAATCCGTTCAGGCATCTCAATCTCCTTACAAATTATCCTCCCCCATCCTATCGCTTTTTTGCGCACTGTCAATCGAAACAAAAGAGCACTTAATTCGCCATCGTGACGGGTTTCAGTTCTTCATGATATGCGCTCTTCGTATAGACGTTCTTCGGATCCCATGACATCCATGACGTGAGTCCCGAATCATAGACCGCTTTCTGTTGGGCATGCACATCCGCTTCGGTATACACTTTCCCATAATTGAAATCTTGAATCCACGGTCGGAGTTTATTGGCATAAATTCCCTTGGGAATAAAAGGAGGAGTGGATGTCCCCTGACGCACATATCCCGATTCTTTTTCTTCAAGCGCATTCGCCCGAGCGACCGCTTTATCCATGGAGAACTTGATGATCTCATAGGGAACGAGATTCGGATTCTTCCAACCGTTGAAATTGGGCGGATAATGCGAAGGATAAACCATGGGCGCGAGATAATCAAAATTACGCAATCCATTTTCAAGTACCTGTCCGATACCGAGATCGTCCTTATTGGTTGTTGTCATTCCGAAGAAATCGGCGGAAGTGGGAATATGTGCCTCACGCATGCCGCCACCAAGATAGGTGTAAAATTTATTCATCATTGCCGCCTTCGTAGAACTCCCTGAGCGTGCAAATAAGGCATTCGACATATCACCATCCGAAGGATAGCGAATATAATCGTAATTGATCTCATCAAATCCAAGCGCATGCGAAGCTTTCCCAAGATCGACCATATACTGCCAATATTCCGATGCTCCTGGGTCAATAAACATCAATCCTTTTTTATCTTTCCAAATCGCTCCGTCGGATTTGCGCTTCACTCCCGCGTCAGGATGCAATTTCGGATACACGGAGTCTTGCATCACCGTTACGCGGCCGATCACGTAGATATTCTTCTGATGAAGCTCGGCAATAAATTCTTTAATGTCGGGAATATGGCACCCCTTGGTGTTCACGACAAAACGCGGATCTCCCGTATCAATCGAGACCATGCCGGTATAATCTTTAATATCGATTACCAACGCATTCAATTCACTCGTCTCGATAAACTGAGTAAGCGGCGCGCGGAGGTTCTTCCCGCTTGCAATACAACTTGTCATGTATGCCGCCTTGAGCGGTTTGGGAGTCGAGAGATGAGAAACAATAACCGGTGGCAAGGCGACCTGAGTGGGCGCAATACTTGTAAAAGTTTTCTTTTCCTCAGACCGAGTTGAAGTACTTGAAAGTGCAACCTGCAATCCGGGATTAACTCCTTTTTTATACTGTACTCCCGCCAATTCCAGTCCGCCATACAAGAAAAGCCCCACAAGCAGTGTAGGGAGTACCACCGGTAAAATAAAAAGTGAACGAAAAAATTTCATATTACAATGTTGCTTCCGATTGAGCGCCCTCATGTTCAACTTTCTTCCGTGAACGGCGTGAAGTAGTGATCTTTTTTTCAACAACCAACTCAGTTGTTGAAATCTCCTCCCCCCGCCCTACATCAACCATAACATTCCGGTCGACATACACGTCGTGACGCTCTTCCACCTCCCTCTGAATAGACAATGGTTGGGGGGACTCTGTCATATCGGTCGATTGATGAAGCAAAATTTCTGGGGAACGAAATGCGCGGCGGCGCGCAAACAGGAGCAAAAAGACAATGGCGAGTCCGGACATACTTGAAAGGACCGCATACCACGAATGGGGAAAACCACTGTACGGCAAGATTGCAACAAAAAATCCGAGTCCGATTAAAATATTTCGCAACATAGTTTGCTCATTATAACGTAAAAATTACCGACCCTCCACTACCACAACAAACTCTCCGCGTACGCGATCGGGATTTTTAGTGAAATGTGTGAGTGCATCTTCGGCACTTCCGATAAAATGCTCTTCGTAGATTTTGGTAATTTCGCGCGCAACAAGGATCCGCCGCCCTACTCCCTCACCCTTACTTGGACATCCGATGTCCAAGTGCTGTTTAAGTGATTCAAGGGTCTTCATGATACGGTGTGGCGATTCATAAAAGACGACCGTGCGCGGTGAGGCAGTAATTTCTTTAAAGAGTGTCTCCCTCCCCTTCTTGTGTGGAAGAAATCCGAGAAAAAGAAATTCTGACGTGGGAAAGCCTGAAACCGAAAGTGCTGCAAGCACCGCAGAAGGTCCGGGGAGTGGGACAATATTCACCGTGTCACCGAAATTTTTTCGCACCTGTGCCACCAGCATGCACCCGGGATCAGAAATGGTCGGCGTTCCCGCATCAGAAACCAACGCCAAATTTTTTTCCTCTTCAAGTAATGCAAAGATCTTCTCTACCTTTGAAAGCTTTGATTGCGCATGATAACTCATGGTAGGCTTCTCAATTTGATATCGCTCGAGTAAGCGCTTCGTTACACGCGTATCTTCACAGAGAATGAGATCAACTTCCTTGAGGACACGAAGTGCGCGAAGGGTAATGTCTTCAAGATTTCCGATCGGCGTCGCAATAATATAAAGCGTAGACATGCACGCACTGTAGCGAAAATTTTCAAATGACGCAAACGATTGTATACTATAAATTCATGCGCATCCCAGACCCCTCTCGCCTCTCAAAAAAGAATCATTACCTTCAGGTTGCGTTCAATTCAACCCTCGAAGATGCGCGGGGGATAATCAGCATTCTTCCCCCTTCCGATCGCATCATTATCGAAGCGGGAACTCCGCTCATCAAACGCTACGGAATGGATGCAATACGCTCGCTTCGCCTCTCTTGGCAGATGCGCCTTGCTTCTTCCTTTATTCCTTATGTTGTTGCCGACATGAAAACGATGGACCGCGGGCGCACGGAAGTCGAAATGGCGGCAAACGCGGGTGCATCGGGAATTATCGCCCTAGGAAGCGCTCCCATCGAAACATTAAATGCATTCATTGCCGCATGCGAAGAATTCAACGTCGACGCAATGATCGACATGATGAATGTCGAATTTCCCGTCGGTGTGCTCCGTGCACTCAAAAAACAACCCAAAGTGGTTGTACTTCATCGTGGTGTTGACGAAGAACGCGACAATAGAGAAAAGATGTTACCCCTTCATGAGATTCGCCGCGTGAAAGGTGCGTACGATACGCTGATCGCCGTTGCGGGAGGCGATACCGCACGAGAGGTTCAAAGTGCGGCATTCAATGATGCTAATATTGTCGTCATCTGGAAATCGGTATATGAACAAAATGCACAAACCCTTGATCTCGTAAATACATTTCTCAAGCAGATCAAGTAACGCAGATTTTTGAATGCAGTGTGCGGAGCGAAGGAATAAATAAATCCGATTTTTAATGCAATCCGAAGTCCTGGACTGACGTGATGTTTGGGAAGACCTACGGGTTGTAGGGCGACCAAACTCGCGGAGGGAAGGACGAGGAGTGCGTAAAAATGGGAATTATTTTTTGTCTTTGAAATACTCGGACATTGTCTTCATCCCCTCAAAAAATTCCACAGGAAGTGCGAAGATGACCGTCTTGGAAGGATCGGGATTGATCTTCTCGATCGTCTGGAGCGTGCGCATCGCAATACCGCCCGGAACTCCCGCAAGCACTCCTGCCGCCTCAGAGAGTTTCTGAGAAGCGGAAAATTCTCCCTCTGCGCGAATGATGACCGCACGGCGTTCACGTTCGGATTCCGCCTGCTTCGCCATCACGCGCTTCATGTCTGCAGGAAGCTCGATATCTTGAATTTTAATGTCCGTCACATTGATCCCCCAACTGTTGGTGGCTTCATCGACAATCTTCTTGATCTCACCGGAGATTTTTTCACGTTCCGAAAGCAGTGCATCGAGCTCGATTCCACCGATCACGTCACGGAGTGCCGCTTGTGCGTACTGCGATACGGCAAGGGTGTAGTCCTGAATATTTAAAATCGCATTTTCGGCATTCTCCACCTGAAAGTAGACCACCGCATTGATACCCGCCGGAACATTGTCTTTCGTGATCACTTCCTGTTGAGGAATGTCGACCGTGGTAATACGCAGATCAATCTTGATCATGCGCTGAATGCCCGGGAATATCCATGTGAGGCCGGGTTGTCTCGTGGAAGTATACTTACCGAGCGTGAGCACTACTCCGCGCTCATACTGATCGACGACGCGCAAACCGGAAATGCCGAGCACGAAGAAAAAAATAGCAAATGGGAAGAGTTCCATAAAAAAATAAAATGGCGAATAACGATACAATCATAACATGACGCTGAACTTCCTTAAAATAGCGATGATTCGCCAATTATTGCGATTTTTCGTACTTTTTGCTATATTCTCTCTACTTACTTGATTTCAAAGTGAGAAATATTGCGCGTGTGAGGTGTGGCTACTGGGAACCCATTTCTGAATGGGGCTACACCGCAAGACCTTTTCAGAAATGGGTT
>Ga0209515_10005205_pt1 | contig 17032 bp, 13 predicted proteins | sample Subgroupgradi54m_FD_187454 | JGI IMG/M metagenome (GOLD analysis project Ga0209515, IMG submission 187454) | Subsurface groundwater microbial communities from S. Glens Falls, New York, USA - GMW60B uncontaminated upgradient, 5.4 m (SPAdes)... ...
CGTCTGGCCCGCAATTCGGTGGACGGAGGCAAGGTGATTTATCTCCTCGACACAGGGAAACTTGCGAGCATTAAATTTCCAACCTTTTGGTGTGATAACACTGGTCAAGGTAAATTTATGCTTAATATGGCTTTCGGGCAAAGCAAATACTATGTAGATTCTCTTTCCGAGAATACGAAGCGTGGGCTTCGCCAAAAAGTGAGAATGGGAATATTCCCAAGCCAAGCGCCAGTGGGATATCTCAACGATTCGCGAACAAAAACGATTGTAGTGGAAAAGAAAAAATCTCGTGTCATTCGCTTGGCTTTTGAGAAGTATGTAAAAGGAAATAGTCGTTTAGAAGACATCTCAAACTTTTTGGCGAAGAACGGAATTAGTACGCGTTCCGGAAAGAGAATCTCAAAAACCAGAGTGGCCTACATTCTCGCAAATCCGTTTTATGTCGGACTTTTTAACTACGCAAAAGAATTGCACGAGGGTAAACACGAGCCAATCATTTCAAAGAAACTTTTTGATGAAGCACAGGAAATGTTGAAGTTGCGCGGACAACCCGAACGAAAACCACAAAATGAACCTCAACCATATTGCGGCCTCATTTCCTGTGCTTCATGCGGAATGATGATAACTGGCGAATACAAGGTTAAAAAGCAGAAAAATGGAAATGTGCATAGTTACACTTACTATCACTGCACGAAAAAACGAAAGGATATGAAATGTCCCGAACCTTGTATTCGCCAAGAAGAATTGGATCGCCAATTATCAACTCTCATTCAAAAAGTTTCTTTGCCCAAAGACTGGGCGGTGGAATTATTGAAAATGGCGAACAAAGATTTTCAAAACTCCGCCCAGTCTTTGACTGCTTGTGTGAAAGAGAAAGAGGAAAAGATTTCTTCTTTGTCGAAAAGATTAGAGCGACTTCTCAACGGCTATCTCGACCAAGATATTGAAAAGGAAATATATCGTGTTGAAAAAGGAAAATTGATTTTACAAAAGAAGTCGCTCGAAGAAGAAATCTCTACTTTTTCACACAAGCAGAATGATTGGCTCGAACCCTTTACCGAGTGGGTGAAAGACGCACAAAATATGGACAAAATTGCTTCTGATAACAACTTTTTTGCTAAAAAGGTTGTTGCCAAAGAAATCTTTGGCTCGAACCTCCTCCTCCAAAACAAATCAGTGCGCGCAAGCGCGCCAAAAATTCTGAATTCGTTTGGGAAAATGGGGGGAAATCAGTGGGACGCGCTTCGCGCGTCCCACCTTCTGGCTTCTTCAAAACCTTTGAGTTCCATTCTGGTGGACCCGACAGGACTCGAACCTGCCACCCCATCATTGCAAATGATGTGCTCTACCAGATGAGCTACGGGCCCAATAAACAGAAGATTACCAAGTTTTTGATAATGATACAAGTTTGTTTTAATAATACCTCTCTATATTTCGCTTGTGTTCTTCGTATGTTTGTGCGCAGTGGATGTTTCCACTTTTATCATGCAGAAAAAAGAGGCATGAAGTTTTTTGCGGATTGTAGGCAGCAATGATAGCGGCCAGACCGGGGTTGGAAATGGCTGAAGGTGGCAGTCCCGTGTGCAGGTATGTGTTGTAGGAAGAGTTTATTTTTTTGTCTGTCGGAGTGACGGTTTCCCACCAACCATCCGCCTCATTGCCTTTGGCGTATTGAAGCGTAGCATCGACTTGCAATTTCATACCATTAAAAATACGATTCCATAAAATACCAGAAATCAATTTCATATCGTCCCTTCCGGCTGCTTCTCTTTGGATAATCGAGGCCACCTTCAGGACCGTGTCATCATTTATTATTTTGGTGGCTTTTGGTTTTTTAATTTTTCCTGTTTGAATGGCAAATTGGTGGAACATATTTGCTGATACTCCGGCGGGCTCTTCATCTTTGTTTATCAAATAAGTTTTTGGAAAATATCGCCCTTCCAAATCAACACTATTTAAGGCAAGGTGTATGTTCACAAAATTATTTTTTTCTATTTCGCTCCAATCGAGTTTAGTTGCCATTATGTTTGCAATTTCTTCCTTTCTTAGTCCTTCTTGCACCCTAACTATTCGCACAGAAGGATTGGCTAAGTCTTCGTAGAAAGATAGAGAGGCCAGAAGCGACGGATCAAAGTCGTAATATTTGACTAGACCAAAGAGAGAGCCAACAGACACTAGAAAAAATAGAATAATATAGCGGAGTCTCATGGGAGAATTATAGCATAATGAAAGAATAATTTTCAATTTTCAGTTCTCAATTTTCATTGAATTTTCAATGAATTAATTTTCAAATTGATCATTGAAAGATTGAGAATTGATTGGAAATTGTAAATTAAAAATTGAAAATTCTTGATAACTATGTGGACTGTATTCTGTAATATTGTTATTATTTTGTTATGGCAAAGAAGATATTCATTTTACTCGGTCATCCTGATACAGAAAGCATGTGTCGAGAGTTTGCTGACGCATATGCCGCCGGTGCGCGCAAAGCGGGACATGAAGTTAGGCGAACAAATCTCGGTGATATGATTTTCGATCCAATACTTCACAAAGGTTACAAAGTTATACAACAGCTCGAACCGGATTTATTAAAGTTTCAAGAGGATGTCAAGTGGTCCGAGCATTTTGTTATTGTTTATCCTTCTTGGTGGTCTACCATGCCGGCGCTTCTGAAAGGACTCTTTGACAGAGCATGGCTTCCGGGGTTCTCTTATAAGTTTTTGCCCAGTGGTATTGGCTGGCAGAGACTACTGAAAGGCAGAACGGCCAGAGTTTTTGTTACATCTGACGCTCATCCGCTTCTTGCCCGTTTTATTTTTGGTGATAACACAAACGAAATCCAAGACGGCATCCTGTGGTTTGCCGGTATCTCCGCCAAAATGAAAAAATGCGGTCCTATGAAAAATATCTCCCCTGAACGGCGAGCAAAATGGATTGAGAGGTTTGTGAGATGGGGTTCAGAGGGGTATTAATTTTGAATTTACAATAAAATTGCCTCCACCACTCCGAAGGGGAACAGACTATGGATTTAAAAAGGGAGAAAGCTGGGTATTCAAAAAGGTCCCAGAGTAATCAAGCTTTTACTAATAATAAAGAGGGGTTTGTTTTGTCCACTGACTATTTGGATATTTACTGTGCAATAACTTATACATCCGTTTTGAGTAACCAGAAGTTTTATTATTGGCACATGTTGAATATTTAGTTATTTTGACTGCTAGGTGTAGTGTTTCTGGTATACGAGTATCCTTTGGATGAGCCTTTGCATAGGCAAGAATAATTTCAGCAAAATAGTTTGGAGGGATAACATACAGTTTTTTGGATTCATTTCTAGCCAAAGACTGATCCTGCTTAGATATAACCCTAGTAACAAAAGAGATGTCATGCTTAGGTTCTGGTATGTCAATGTCTTTATATTGTCCAGAAGAATTTATATCATTTGGATTATCTTCGGTGTAGGTGTACGGTTGGCAATAATCCCATCTATGATAGGAATAGTCTGAAATTGTTTTGTATGAATTCATAAGGTTGTCATCATATATATTGTTTGTTGATTTAACAACCATCGGCACTTTTACAACAGCGTCGTCATAGAGCCACAAGCCAACTCCTGGATAGGTAAGCATAAACACCGCAGAAGTAAATCCTTTTTCTTCCATTGTCTTTGCATTTAGATATTTTGATAAGTCGATACCAATCTCCTTGTTATTTTTAGAAATTAATACTGCCATTTTGTCGGCAATATCAAAATTCTTTTGTAATATAGCTCTAGCAAAAATAGTAAGTCTGACTAGTTCTGTCTGGTTTTTTGATAAGACATCATTTGCTGTGAAAATTTCTGCTTGTTTCTCAATTGGAATTAACGAAAAAACATCCTTTGCTTTATCGTCAATCATCTGTATTTGTCTTATTTTTTTAGTATCTCTATCTTCTAAAATATAATCTGTGGTTATGCTGTATCGAACAGAGTGTTTAAACATATCCACAAGGTTATTTGATGTAGCCATACCTAAATCTTCAATATAGTTCCAAACCCACGGTGATGGTGTTCTAGGTAAGCCAGAGAGCAATTCAGTGGCAGTTTTTATATCACCTGCATCCACATAGGATTTGATGAGGTAATATTGAACGGTCCAATATGCTGGAAAAGACTCTGGTAAATTTCTAATTGCGCTAGAAACCTCTAGAAACATCGGATCTGATACTTTGATATGCCTTACAATGGGAACTAACCAGAGCGCTTGTTTGGTTTTTTTATAATTATCCTTTGCCACAGATACTGCCAGTGAGTCAGTAGTTGTACTTGTCCAAGCCCGTGACCATTGTGCGTAAGATGATTGTTTTGATGCCTTCCCATAAGTATTAGAGGTGTATAGTTCATCCAAGACTATTTTTATAATTTCTGGTCTGTTTGTCGTTTCTAGTATCTTCTCATCATTTTTGTAGGTCATATGATCTAGGGTATTTTGGGCATTAATACGCAACATAGTCAGTTCATCAGATGACAAAATTTTGTAATCATTTTTAATTATTAAATTTTGAAACTGCTCCACGGCTTTCTTATCATATTCCTCTTTTTTATTTAAATCTTCACCTAATTGAAGATAAACTCTACCGAGAGAGTAGGTCGCGTATGTTTGCCACGGATGATCCTTTGTTTCAGAAATAACTTTGAATTGTTTACTTGCCAGATCATAATCTGAATTATAAAAAGACATGGCTGCTTGTTGGTATTCATAATCCTGTTGTAACTTTCCTTTGTATTTTGTTTCAAATATACATCCGTCCGTAATACATTTTGGTTTTGTTACAATAACAGTTTTTTCTTTTCGAAATATAGATAGTAATCCAGTTATTTTTGATTTAAAGTAATTTATAAAACTGGAAAACCAGCCTGTTTTGGTCTCTCTGGTTACTATTTCATCCGAGTGTAGTGCCTTTATACATAATTCAAAAACCTTATCTTGATTATGAACCCACTCTAAAATATCAGATTTACTGTAAACAGTTTTTCTGTCTTTGAGTACTAACGCTGCGGTATTGTATGTTGAATCCAAACAAGTTTCGTATGAAGTATATTTGGTATTTGGATCAATACTTTCCCTCTCCTTATTCCAAAGTTCTAATGGGGTTGGTGGACATGTTGTAATACCAGGTTCAATGTTGCTAGTTATACAAGATCTGTCTGGCGCAACATAGTAGAGTGATTTTTTTGTTTGGTATGAAAGTGGTTTACCAATAATTTTTCTGTATGTTGGAAATAAATTATAAACATCAACATTGTCGGGAATGATTAAATCAGAATTGTCTATGTTAGAAAAATCCAGTTCGGCTTGAAAAAATGACAGTTTGCTCAATGTTTGTGGTGTGTGAAAAAATACTGGGAAATATGGACCACTAGCAGAAATAATTTCTGTTGAGATGCCAAAAAATATTATTGCTAAAAAACAGTGGGTATAAATTTTCTTTATTATATTGCCCTGATTATACGCTCAAATCCTTCTTCGTTCCAAGAATTTGGGTTGAAAACATAAATATCCCTGTTTCCAATGTATTTTCTCATCGGTAAAGGCTCATCTGTGGATATCCCTATAGAATTGGCACATTTTGACGATTTCATAAAAGTTTGGCCTGTATAGCCATTTCTTATTGAATTTTTATCAGGTCCAAGTCTATAAAACATAGGGATAGCAAAATCTATCTTTGTGTCATTTATCCACGAATATTTATCACACCAAGAAACAAGTGCTGTTATGGACAATGGAATATTTTTTGGAAGTTTATCTCGCACCAAAGAAATAAGTGATGTATATGCGGGCTTTTCAGATGTTTTAGCATCAAAGTCTATCTGACAACCAACAACCTGCTCTCGATTACACATTTCAATAATAAAATCTCCGATACTTTGTATTCGTTGGGCAGTTAAATCTTCAGCATTATCGAAATTATCTATTCTTACAACAGGAATAACTTTTGTATCTGAGTTCAGCTTTAATGGTTGGGTTCTTTCAGAAATACTCATTCGTCCATTTTTAAGAATAACTGACCCAGCATAATAGGAAACAAATACATTTCTATTAAGAAAAGTAAGATCTTCATTTCTTTCCCAAGACCAAATGATAATTTTGTTTTTGTGAAATGAAAAAAAACTCAGAACAAAAATTAAAAGCAAAAATCCAATAAACACACTTTTCTTTTTGTTTGTGTATTTGAATATCCTCACAACCTGTATTTTAGCCATTTTTTGTCATTTATACTAAAAATTCTACTTTAAAGATTAATTTGTAAACAGAAATAAAGGAAATTTCAAAAAGACTTACTGAGCGATACGAACTGGATATTGAACAGATCGGATGTGACAAAGACCACATACATCTATTAACATCATTTTATTTAGATTTGTATGTTCTTTTTATCTTTTTTAAATATTCCTAAAATACCAGAAGTTATTGATCCAAATGCAACTATACCTCGGAAAATAGTATTTATTAGAAACAATACTCCACCTATACTAATAAACCAGCCAATTATTGGAATATTATATATCCACTGAATGGCTTTAAATCTTATTAAATTTTTTTACCAGCTACATGACTGGACTTTAGTCACAAGACTGTCTCCATCTTTTGGATGAAGAATGCTGATTCTCATTACTTATATAGAATGATAACAGATAGAGAGTTTGTGGCAAGGCAATGATCTAACATGTTATACTTTTTACATGGAAGGAACACCTAACGAAGAAATAAAAATTGAAAAAGCTGAAGTTATTGAAATGCTTCGGACAAGAGGATTTGATGATCTAGAGGTAAGAAGCCTGGTCCTAGAGTGGACAATCCAACAAGAAACATTGGTTGCCATAGAATACACAGCTCGAGCTTCAATTACCTTCAATATGGACAGAGCTGATTTGTACATGGCCATCGGTGATACCGATGGTGCTTTGCAAGCCCTTGAGGATGCTCGTTTACAAGCTCATTCAGAAGGTGAAACAGAACTCTATGATAGGATTATGGCAAAAATGGATGAGATGGAAGGATAGTATATACTATTTCCCTATCCACAGGACATTCATTGACTTTTAATGTAAGGGGGTATATATTATGGGTACTAACAGCACCACCTCTGCCTTCACGGGCAGGGGTGGTTTGTTTATGATAGAATTCTCACAATGAAAGAAAGAGTGGCTATATACATCGACGGGGGTAATACATACAAAAGATTAAAGACTCTTGGTATACCAGAGAAACCAAGCCGAGTTGACTACTCTGCCTTTGTAGGACATTTGGTTGGAAACAGAAGTTTAGTTTCAAAGAGATATTATGTTGGCATAGTTAGAAATGTAGATGGATCTGAAAAAGCTGAGAAAATGGTAAAAAGCCAGCAAAAGTTTTTAAACAACTTGAGGACCGAAGGGTTTGAGATTAAGCCAGGAAGAATAATGTATGATGAAGGCAATATAAGAGAGAAAGGTGTTGATGTTAAGATATCTGTGGATTTGGTAATAGGTGCGGTAGACGACATATATGATACGGCTATTGTTATAAGTTCAGATACAGACCTTGTTCCTGCTATCAGATATGTTCGCAACGCCAAAAAGAAAACTGTTGAATATATAGGATTTGGCGTAACCCCTTCACTTGGAATGATAAAAGAGTCTTCAATTTCCAGAGTGTTCTCTAATACCGATTTGGTTCAATTTCAGGTTAAAGATAATAAAGACAGATTTGTTTGATTTACTCACAAACCTTAGTCTCTGGTTACTTTTTGGGAGAGAAAATTTTATTGAGTAATTACCCTGAATATTCAGGAAGGATTGTTACTGAGCTGGATGGTAACATATCACTATTATTTTGTCAAATAGAAATAATATGTTAGAATAATTTTATGAAAATAGGCATAGTCGGTTTGCCGAATGTTGGGAAGTCCACGCTGTTTAACGCCCTGACCAAAAAGTCTGTTCCAGCGGAGAATTATCCATTTTGCACTATTGATCCGTCTGTGGGCATTGTCCCTGTGCCTGATGAGAGGTTGGAAAAACTTTCGGTCATGTCCAAGTCCAAGAAAACTATTCCGGCGGTGGTGGAGTTTGTCGATATTGCCGGATTGGTCAAGGGAGCATCGGAAGGGGCCGGATTGGGAAACAAGTTTCTCTCTCATATACGTGAAGTGGATGCCATCATAGAAGTTGTCAGGATATTTGAGGATAAAGATATAATACATGTTCACCAAAAAGTTGACCCGCTATTTGATATTGAAATAATAAATATGGAACTGGATGCGGCGGGGATAAAAAAACCGATTCTATATGTTCTGAATATGTCAGAAGTTAGTCCTTCGATAGAGCTCAAGATAACAGACTTGCCGGGGCCGTCTATTAAAGTTGACCCAGTTTTTGGCATGGGCTTAGATAAATTAATTAAAGCCGGATATGACCTCCTAAACCTCATAACATTTCTGACAACAGGCGAAGATGAGTCTCGGGCATGGACTACTCGTCACGGTTCAATTGCCCCCGAGGCAGGCCGAGCCATACACAATGATTTCAAGGAAAAATTTATTCGTGCTCAAGTAATTAATTGGAAAGATTTACTTGACTCTGGATCGTACGCCGAAGCTCGTTCAAAAGGCCTAGTGCGAACAGAAGGCAAGGAGTACATCGTCCAAGACGGCGATGTCATCGAATTTTTGATATAGGTTTTGTGTTATACTGGATTTATTATTCTTAATTCATTATTCTATTCACCATGGAACCAAATCAAAACACTTCGATGAACTCAGTGCCTAGGCCAAAAACTAGCGCAAAAGATTTTTTCCTCAATCTTGGAGCCATCGTCGCTCTGTACACATTTGTCGGTAATCTGATCAGTCTTCTATTCACTATAATAGATAGGGCTTATCCTGTCATAAACTCATATAACTATTACGGTAGCTACTCCATCTCATGGCCAGTGGCTACTCTGATTATTGTTTTTCCGATTTACATTTTACTGATGTGGCTTTTAGAAAAAGGTTACACCAGAGAACCAGAGAAAAAATCAGTCGGTATTCGCAAATGGCTTTCTTATATCACACTATTTCTAGCTGGTCTGGCTCTGGCCGGTGATTTGGTTTATGTTCTTTATTATTTTATAGATGGTCAAGAATTGACAACAGGATTTATTATGAAAGCTCTGTCTATTTTAGTGGTAGCTCTTGGTGTTTTCTATTATTATATTTCGGACATAATGGTAAAGTTAAATGGAGCATCTCGAAAAGTTTGGACTATTGTTTCAGTCGTGATCATTCTTGCTTCCATTGTCTGGGGATTCTCTGTTCTTGGTTCTCCACGAAGCCAACAGCTTTTGAAATACGATATGCAAAAGGTCAATGACCTAATCAATATAAATGGTTTAGTTATAAATTATTATCAGCTAAAAGGAACATTACCAAAAACTTTATCTGATATGGCATATAGCAATATTGTTGACTCTCAGAGTGGCAAGCCTTACCAATATGAAAAAACTGGTGAGACCACTTACAATCTCTGTGCAGAGTTTAACAAGGCGGCAAATGATAAATACAATCCATCGACTTATCCATATGACGATTTTATAAGAGTACACCCAGCAGGACGATATTGTTACGGACGAACCATAAATCCATCTCAAACTTATCCAAAACCATATCCTCTGACATCGCCGACGAAATAACTTTGGACGTCCAACATCCAAAACACCCCAGAGGCAAGACCTCTGGGGTGTGGACGTCCAACATCCAAAACACCCCAGAGGCAAGACCTCTGGGGTGTTTTGCGTATAAGACAGATTTTAGGTATTATCTATAAATCATGAAAGACTACAATCATCTGGCAATCGAAAAGAAATGGCAGAAAGAGTGGGCTAAGAAAAAGGCATTTAGAACGACAGACCCCAGTACCAGAGCAAAGCACGGTACAGGGCAGATAAAAAAGAAGTTTTATATCTTAGACATGTTTCCTTATGTTTCTGGTGAAGGTATTCATGTCGGTCATCCAAAGGGCTACATTGCTACGGACATAGTTTCTCGGATGAAACGCATGCAGGGTTTTAATGTTCTCCATCCTATGGGTTTTGATGCCTTCGGACTTCCGGCCGAAAACTTTGCTATTAAAACAAAAACCAATCCTATGGTCTTTGTCAAAAAAAGCGTCAGTCGATTTAAAAAACAACTAGAAGTTATAGGTTTTGACTATGACTGGTCCCGAGAAGTAAATACTTCAGACCCAAAGTTTTACAAATGGACTCAGTGGATATTTTTGAAGCTCTTGGAAAAAGGTTTAGCTTATGAATCAAATGAGCCGGTCAACTGGTGTCCTGTGGACAAAACTATTTTGGCTAACGAAGATGTAGAAAATGGAAAGTGCGAGAGGTGTGGAGCAACAGTAGAAAAAAGACCAATTCGTCAGTGGGTTTTGAAGATTACTAATTATGCTGACCGGCTTCTTTCAGACTTGGACGGACTAGATTGGTCGGAATCAATAAAAGAAAGTCAGAGAAACTGGATAGGCCGAAGCGAAGGCATGCTTTTCACTGCGCCGGTTAAAGACAGTAAGCTCAAAATCCAGACTTTCTCAGCTCACTTTGAAGCATTTGTGGCCGACACTTTTGTAGTTATTGCTCCAGACCATTCTTTTTTGAAAGAGTTAGTCAAAAATACGCCGAAGGAAAAAGAAGTTTTAAACTTTGCTGAAAAACTGGTAAACGAGAGGGCTGAATTAGGCTATGAAAACAAAGAGCTCAAAGGTATTTTTACTGGCAGATATATCATTGACCCAGTTGGAAATGGAGACCTGCCTATATGGGTGGCTAGTTATGCTTTGGCTGATTATGGTACGGGAATAGTTAAATGTTCTGCTCACGATGACAGAGATTTCGCTTTTGCCAAAAAATACAAAATATCACTAAAACCAGTTTTGTTTCCGAGAGATAATAAATTAGCAGATAAGGTAAAAAATTTGGAAATCTGTTTTACAGATATGAAACAAGGCATTTTATCTGAACCATCTCCATTTAGAGGGGCTATAGCTGGAAATGTCCGAGAAGATATTATTAAATATCTTCAGAAAAATAATCTTGCAGAGAAAAAAACAACTTACAAACTTCATGACTGGGTTTTTTCTCGCCAGAGATATTGGGGGGAGCCCATTCCGGTTCTGCATGACGGCGAAAAGATTGTTCCTGTAGCTGAAAAAGATTTGCCAGTCAAGTTACCAAAAGTTAAATCTTATGAACCGACGGGAACAGCTGAGTCTCCATTGGCTAATATTCCGAAGTGGATGAATGTTAGGGTCGGTAAAAAAATTTTAAGGCGGGAGAGCAACACTATGCCTCAATGGGCTGGTTCTTCTTGGTACTACCTTCGTTATATGGATCCACTGAACAACAAGTCGCTGGTGGATAAAAAGAAAGAGAAATATTGGAACGAGGTTGACCTATATGTTGGTGGAGCAGAACATGCTACTAGACATCTAATATATGCTAGGTTTTGGCACAAATTTCTTTATGACATCGGCGCGGTCAGTACCAAAGAACCATTTAGAAAACTTCAGCATGTCGGCCTGATCATGGCTTCCGACGGCAGGAAAATGTCCAAACGCTGGGGAAATGTTATTAATCCAGATGACATTATTTTCACATATGGTGCTGATGCCCTGCGAATGTATGAGATGTTCATGGGGCCCTTTGACCAGTCTGTGGCTTGGGGGGATAAAAATATAGTCGGAGTTAGAAGATTTCTTGAAAGAGTTTGGCGACTGGCTGGAAATGTGTCAAGGACTGCTCTTGACATGAAACCGAAGATGTCAAAGGCAGCCTTTGACACTAAAATAGAAACTTTGCTTCATAAAACTATAAAAAAAGTTTCAGATGATATACAAAACATGGCATTTAATACCGCTGTCTCGGCCATGATGATATTGGTTAATGAAATGGAATCCGCCTTCGCCAAAAGCTATGGCGTGGCGAAGAAAGATTTTGAATTATTTTTGAAAATACTTTCTCCTTTTGCTCCACACATGACTGAAGAGATATGGCACTTTCTCGGACACAAGACTTTTTTGAGTTTAGAACCTTGGCCTAAAGCAGATGTCAATAAAATGAGAGAATTGGAAGTAAGAATGGTCGTCCAAATCAACGGCCGAGTGCGTGCTATTTTTATGGCTGTTCTTGGAGCAAGTCAAGATGAAGTCACATCCATTGCTAAGGGTCTGCCTGAGGTTGGTAAGTGGCTTCTAGGTAAAGAAATAAAAAAAGTCATCTTTGTATTCAACAAGTTGGTCAATTTTGTTACCAATTAGTCAACCCTTGACTAATTTCTGGGATAGTATATTGTAGGATATATATGGTAGATAAAACACCAATCACATTTAAACCAAAACAGGTCACAAAACGCCTTCTTTCTGTACTTGGGGCTAGATCTCAAGATGTTCTAACCAGCCGTTTTGGCCTAGGAGTGGATACAAAACGCATGACTTTGGAAGCTATTGGCAAGAAATACAAAATAACACGCGAGAGAGTTAGACAAATTGAAAATTATTCCATTATCAATATCCGCAAATCAAAAGAATATGCAAAAGAAAAAGTAATTTTTGATGAACTTGTAAAACTAATGGTCGATTTAGGTTCTACTGTTTCCGAAGAAGCTTTACTAAAATATATTTCCAAAGATAAAGCCACTCAAAACCAAGTTCACTTTTTGCTAGTCGTCGGAGAAGATTTTACAAAAGAAAAAGAAGATATGGAGTTCAAGCATCGTTGGAGCATTGATAAAGAACTATCACGAAAAATCCACACATCTCTTCGCACTCTTTATTCCACTCTTTCTGACGACGAGATCTTGCTTGAGTCTGACATGATAGAAAAATTTCTAGAACACTTAAAAGATGTTTCAGATAAATATAAAAATCAAGAGATTGCCAAGCGCTGGTTAGCCCTTTCTAAATTAATAGACAAAAATCCTCTAGGTGAGTGGGGCAAGACAAGTTCGTCAAATATAAACGCTAAAGGTATGCGCGACTATGCTTACCTGGTTATACGTCGACACGGTTCGCCTATACATTTTCGAGAAGTGGCAAAACTTATCACAGAACTTTTCAATAGAAAGGCCCATGTTGCCACCACCCACAATGAGCTTATAAAAGATCCTAGATTTGTGCTGGTTGGTCGCGGACTTTATGCTCTATCCGAGTGGGGTTATATGAGCGGAGTGGTCAAAGAGGTCATAAAGAAAATCATAGAGAAAAATGGTCCGATGGCTAAAGATGAAATCATAAAGAAAGTTTTGAAAGAAAGATATGTCAAAGAGAACACCATTATGGTCAATCTCCAGAATCCAAAGTATTTCAAGAAATCAAAAGAGGGAAAGTATAGTGTTATATAGTCAGTGTGATATAATATAGTGCATGGATGAAAGTATTTTATATATACTGAAAATACTCTATTATACTTCTTACTTTTGGATTCCTCTTTTTCTTATTATTATAACTTGGGATTTGTGGCTTAAATATATTCGAGCTTTATATTTTGCCAAGCAGACATATGTTTTGTTGGAAATAAAATTGCCCAGAGAAATTTTCAAATCTCCTCGGGCCATGGAGTTTTGTATTGCTGGAATGTTTCAAACAGTTCTTGAAAGAAATTGGTTTGAAAAATATTGGAAAGGCCAAACTCGAGCTTGGTTTTCTCTGGAAATAGTGGCTATAGATGGGGCGGTGCATTTCTATATTTGGACCAGAAATTGGCATAAAAATCAAATTGAAGCTAATTTGTACTCTCAATATCCGGGGGTTGAAATATATGAAGTTCCCGACTATACATTGCCATTTTCTTACAATCCGGAAACAACTTCTTTTTGGGCTTCAGAATTCAAATTGAAAAAAGCCGATGCTTTTCCAATAAAAACATATATTGATTACAGCATGGAAAAAGACCCGAAAGAGGAACATAAAATTGACCCAATGACCCCTTTCATAGAGTTTATTGGCTCACTTTCTCGCCAGAATCAGGTTTGGTTTCAGATTATTATTCGTGCTCATAAGGCCGAAGAGAAAGATAGGGATAAAACAATTAGTAAATGGAAAATATGGCAGACATGGAAAATAAAAGATGTTTGGGATTTCATGGAGAAAAAAGATTATAAATGGAAAGAAGCGGCTCAAGAAGAAATTGATAAAATCATAGCCGGAATAAAAGGAGAAAAAGATAAGGACGGCAAATTCATCCCGGGAACTGGTAGACAATTGACCGAAGTGGAAAAAGAAACAATTTCAGCTTTGGGTCGTAGCATATCAAAACCGGGTTTTGATGTTGGTATGCGTTTGGTTTACACTGCACCAAAGGATGTTTTTGTTATACAAAATCTGGCAGGTATTATTGGAGGCATTACTCACTTTAATTCTCATTTGAACGGATTTGAAACAACAAATGGCTCCGAAGAGAGGTATAAACATTTTATGTTTTCTTGGCTGGCTAGAGGTAAAAAGAAAAGAAATGTAGAAAAGCAAAATATGCTTGATGCTTATAAACGCCGAGCATACTTCTACACTCCATATAAAAGAGAACATCCTTTTGTATTAAACTCGGAAGAACTGGCCACTATGTTTCATCTTCCGGGAGGAGTTTCGGCTACGCCCTCGTTTGCTAGGATTGAGTCTAGGAAGGCGGAAGCTCCGACCAATCTTCCAGTATAATGCAAAAACAAATCATATATTTCTTGGCCGGCTTTTTTGTTCTTGGGTGTGTCTATATTTTCTTCCATATTCCGCCAAAGGACTTTCCTTTGGGAAAAGTGGTGACAATAGAATCAGGCCAGTCGCTTCAGCAGATTACAAGTATTCTTTACAGCCAGCATATTATTTACTCACCTTTCTTTTTCAGGGTTCATGTCATCATACAGGGAGGGGAGAAAAAAGTTCAGGCAGGGGATTATCTTTTAGACAGAAGAGAAGGTCCGGCTGATTTAGCATATCGTTTAGTTCATGGTCAGTTTCATCTTGAAACATTCAAAGCGACCATACCAGAGGGCTGGAATATTTTTCAAATCGGAGATTATTTGGAAAAAAATCTAATTGATTTTAATAAGAAAAAATTTTTAGCTCTAGCCAAGAACAAAGAAGGTTATCTTTTTCCTGACACATACTTTGTTTCTCCGACTGTAAAACCAGATGCTGTAATCAGCTTGATGCAAAACAATTTCAATCAAAAAATTACTTCTGTAAATTGGTCAACGTGGCAGGTCGACCAATTTGATTTGAAGAAGGTTATTATCATAGCCTCAATTTTGGAAGAAGAAGCTCGAACCACAGAAAATCGTCGTATTGTTGCAGGCATACTCTGGAAACGTTTAGCACTCGGCATGCCTTTGCAGGTTGATTCAACTTTCTCATATATAAACGGTAAGACTTCTGAGCAATTAACCTTGGACGACTTGAAAATTGATTCGCCCTACAATACATATTTATATAAAGGTCTTCCTCCGACTCCGATAGGCAACCCCGGACTAGACGCTATAACTTCGGCAATCACACCTATCAAAACTAGTTACTTGTATTTTCTCTCTAGTAAAAGTGGAGTAATGTATTATGCCAAGACATTTGATGAACATAAAAGGAATAAGGAGTTGTACTTGAATAAGTAAAAATATTTGTTTTGTGATATAAATTGGCCATGATAAAGAAGTTGAAGGTGTTTGTGGGGGTTTCGGGCGGGGTGGATTCCTCTGTTGCTTTGGCGTTGTTAAAACAGCAAGGGTACAATGTTACGGGTGTGTTTCTTAAGACTTGGTATCCTGAATGGTTACAATGTGATTGGAAAGAGGAGAGACGAAGCGCTATGCGAGTCTGCGCTACACTCGGTGTGCCATTTTTGACCTTAGATTGCGAGAAGGAATATAAGAAAGAAGTGTTTGACTATATGATAAGTGAATACTCTGCCGGACGAGTACCCAATCCTGATGTCTTTTGTAATAAGTATGTAAAGTTTGGCGTGTTCTTTCAAAAAGCTCTGGAAATGGGAGCGGATTTCATCGCCACAGGTCATTACGCCCGAATTTTGAATCTCCAAGGTGAGACCTTGGGATCCCTTAAGATCTCACCTTTGGGATTCGAGTTACGAGAGTCAGTAGATAAGGAAAAAGATCAGTCATATTTTCTTTACACATTAAATCAGGATCAGCTAAAACACATTTTGTTTCCGGTTGGTGGAATGACAAAACCAGAAGTTAGAAAACTTGCAGAGAAATTTGGCTTACCAACGGCCACCAAAAAAGATAGTCAAGGATTGTGTTTTATAGGTAAGGTAGATATGAAAGACTTTCTTTCTCACTATATCGAACCAAAAAGGGGAGATGTTTTGAACACAAAAGGCGAGGTTATCGGCTATCACGATGGGGCCATGTTTTATACAATAGGTGAAAGGCATGGATTTACAATCACAAAAAAATCTCCAGAAGATCCAAGATTTTTCGTCATTTCAAAAGATTTGGGAAAAAACACAATAACAGTAGCAAGCAAAGAATCTGAGATTGAGAAAATAAATAATATAAAAGAAATCCTTATCAAAAATTTACATTTCATTTCCCCTAGGGGTACCCTAGGGGAACTTGGGAGTCCGACTCCCAAGTTGGGGGTGAGGATAAGATATAGGCAGGAAAAACAAGGTGGAACCTTGGATAAAAAGTTGGACGGGTATCATATAGTATTCGACATTCCCCAAAATGCCGTATCTGTTGGTCAGTCTGCCGTTTTATATGATGATGAAATTTGTCTCGGTGGCGGTATTATAGAGGCTATTGTACAATAGCAATATGAATACCGAACCAATTTATGTTCTGAAAGCTGATGGGACAAAGGAGCTGTTTGATGTCAAAAAGTTGGAGGAGTCTCTTCTGCACTCCGGCGCGTCGCAGAAAGTTACCAGTGACGTCATCGCTCATGTTTCCTCCGAAATCCAAGACGGTATGACCACGCGCGAGATTTATCAGCACGCATTTGAAATACTTCATCGTGAGGCAAAGCCAG